>Ga0137412_10003279_pt1 | contig 12920 bp, 11 predicted proteins | sample CZODoug2_1_16fun_FD_122160 | JGI IMG/M metagenome (GOLD analysis project Ga0137412, IMG submission 122160) | Vadose zone soil fungal communities from Angelo Coast Range Reserve, California, USA - CZODoug2_1_16fungal (Hybrid Assembly) | ecosystem: Environmental > Terrestrial > Soil > Vadose zone...
GTGGCCCACCAGGACGGTGCCCGCGCCGGCGACCGGGACATCCACAAGATCGTGGTCACCATGTCCAAGCGCGACAACCAACTCAGCTTCGACTTCGCCGGCACCGACCCCCAGGTCGACGGCATCATCAACTGCACGCTCGCCGGGCTGCGCGGCGGAATCCTGCCGATTGTGCTGACCATGCTCTGCCCGGACATCCCATGGTCACCGGGCGGAATTTATCGCTGCATCGACATCGTCAGCGAACCGGGAACGATCAACAACTGCACCTTCCCCGCTGGGATCGGCAAAGCCTCGGTCAACTCAGCGTGGGCTACCCAGAACGCGGTCTCCGAGACGGTCGCTTCGATGCTCAACACCCACCCGGAGCTGGGCCGCTCCGCGATGAGCGTATGTAGCGGTACCTGGGATCTCACCCTGCTGGCCGGCGTGGACCAGCGAGGCGGTGGGTTCGCCACCATGCTGTGCGACGCGATGGCCGGCGGCCTCGGCGCGAAGATCGATGGCGACGGCGTCGACACCGGGGGGACGAACTGCATTCCGATGGGTCGGGTCGCCGATGTCGAGATCAATGAGTTCAGCTTCCCCATGCTCTATCTGTGGCGGCGCGAAGAAGTTGATTCCGGGGGGCCGGGCCGCTATCGGGGCGGCGTCGGCGCCTCGAGCTGCTTCATCCCCTACGACTCACCGGCCGGCGGCGTTCACCTCGTAGTGTCGGCGAACGGCAAAGCGGTACCGCAGGCGCCCGGCCTCAGCGGCGGCTATCCGGCCGCCACTCAGTGGGACGTGCTCGTGCGCGACGCGTCGGTGCGCGAGCAACTCGCCGCCGGTCGGATACCTCAGCGCCTCGACGAACTCGGCGGACAGGCCCACACGCTGCCACCTCACCTGGAAACCGACCTCGGGGACCGCGACGTCTACTTCACCCACTGGCAGGGCGCCGGCGGCATCGGTGACCCGCTGCTGCGCGAGCCGGAGCAGGTCGCTCGCGATGTGACACTGGGCAAGGTCTCGGCGCGCTCGGCGCACGAGGTGTACGGCGTACTGCTCACCGGCTCACCCGGCGGTACCGCCGAAGTTGATCAGGTAGGTACCGAACAGCTGCGCCACCGACTCCGACTCGAACGCGCCGGACTCGACTGAGGAGAACCCCGTGGACATCGACCTCAATCTCACCCTCACCGGCTCCGGGACAGTCAACTGCCGGCACTGCTCGACGGTGCTCGGCGACTCCGCCACCGACCCGATGGCCCACGCGCTCAGCAACGAAAGGGCGTCCACCGCCGCCGGACCAGGCGTTCACGCCGACCCGGCCCAATTCACCGACCGACAGATCATCCTGCGCCAGCGGTTCTGCCCAGGCTGCCTGACCTTGCTCGCCACCGAGATCGTTCCCGCCGGCGAACCAACGTTCCGCAAATGGCGTATGCGATGAGCCTCATCGGACGGTCCTTGTCCTGCTTTTCGCGTCTTGACCCGGGTTCAACAAATGGCTAGCATTTACCTGATTGACTCATCAGATTAATCTTCCGGGATGGCGGGAAACCATGGACCGCGATTTGCTAGCCCTTCGCGAGGATCTCGTTGCAAAGGCAGCGACGCTGCACCCGCTGCTAGCCAAGAACGCCGACGAAGCTGAGCGACAGCGTTCACTACCCGACGAGAACTTTAAAGCCCTCGTGGACGCTGGAATGCTGCGCCTGTGCACTCCACATCGCTACGGCGGATGGGAGGCGGGCCACCGTACGTACCTTGACGTCGTGGTCGAGTTGGCCAGGAGCGGGTGCGGATCATCCTCATGGTACGCGTTCATTCTCAATATGAGCGACTGGGTTCTCGGACAAATGCACCAGGAAGCACAGGAAACCGTATGGGCTGAGAATCCTGACGCTGTTGTGTGCTCCCCACTCACACCGTCGCCCGGTTGGACCATCAGGGATGAGCCGGATGGGGTGCGGCTGACTGGTGAATGGCCCTACACCTCAGGGTGTGCGCATGCCGACTGGGCGCTGATCGGGTATCCAGTGAGTGACAGCTCTGGCGAAGTCGTCGATACCGCGGTGGCGCTGGTCTCGATGCAGGAGGTGACGATCAAAGACACGTGGCACGTTGTCGGCATGTCCGGGACCGGGAGCAACACGATCGTTGTCAAGGATGCGTTCGTCCCGCGCAATCTGACGATGAAGATGTCGGGACCACTGACGAGCAATTATTTACCCGCGGAGTCACGTGGAGATATGTACGTCAGTGATACTGCCGCTACATTCTGGGCGAGTGTGCATCCTACGGTTCTCGGTCTGGCAATCGCCGCGCTAGAGATCACGCAAAAGCGAATGACAGCTAAGCCCAAACAGATCTCTTACACAAGTTACCATGACGCGACACGATCACCCTCGGTGCAGTTCAGCCTGTCCCAGGCCGCCACCATGATCGATGCCGCCCAGCTGCAGGCACGCGCAACCAGCGACGAGCTCGATGCCCAGGCGAGCACCAGGCATCACATGTCGGAAGACGCACGCGCTCGTAACATCATGCGATCGGCAAATGTGGTTCGCCTGTGCAAGTCCGCCGTAGACCTAATCCTTGACGTGCAAGGCGCCGGTGCCTTTGCGCGGGTAAATCCGCTGCAGCGAATCTGGCGTGACCTGAGTACCTGCAGCAGGCACGGACTCAACATCTCCGGTATCAAGCAGGAGATCGCGGGGCGGATGATGTTGGGCGCGGATGAGCAACAAATGACTGCGCTCCGCTGAGTCAATGACGCAGTCGGCCCGGACGGTCCGTGGTCTCAGCTATAGGGCTGAGCCGCGGCGGCCGGGTCGCCGTAGGTGATCGCTCGCTGAGCGCGCCGGTTGAACCCGAGCGCAAACAACCAGCTCGCCAGGGTGGCGAACCGGTTGCGGACGCCGGCCAGGAAGGCGATGTGAATGGCGCCCCAGGACACCCAGCCGAGGAAGCCGGACAGCTCCAGCCGGCCGAGCTTCAGCACCGCGTGCCCACGGTATATGTAAGCAGCGCTGCCCAGGTCGCGGTAGTGGAACGGCGCTGGCTCCGCCTCCTGATTCGCGACCCTGCGCCTGATCACCCCACCCACGTGCAGGCCGCCCTGCATCGCCACCTCGGCCACTCCCGGCAAGCCGTCCCGACTCGCGGCATCTCCGATCACCCAGATGTCAGGATGGCCAGGCACGGACAGGTCCGCTTCGACTGGGATGCGACCCTGTCGATCCTGAGTGGCCGCCGTCGCCTTGGCGACGGCGGCCAGGAACGGTGACGCCTCCACACCCGCGGTCCACAACACGGTCCGCGCGGGATAGCGGGTCTTCGTGCCGTCTTTCGCGGTGGTCACCAACCCGGTGGCGTCCACATCGGTCACGAACACCCCGAGCCTGGTCTCGATATTGAGGCCGGCCAACGTCTTCTGGGCCTTTGCCGACAGCGACGGTCCGAAGGATCCGAGCACCGCATCCGCGCCGTCGAACAGCAGCACCCGTGTTTCGGCCGGATCGATCGAGCGGAATTCGCGCGCAATCGTGCGGGTGGCCACCTCGCGGATCTGCCCAGCCAACTCGACACCGGTGGGTCCGGCACCGGTCACCGCGAACGTCAGCCACTCGCGGCGCTGTTCGCGGTCGGGGATCGTCTCGGCCATTTCGAACGCGCCGAAGAGCCGGCGCCGGATCGACAGCGCATCGTCGAGCGTTTTCAGGCCCGGGGCGAACCGGGCGAATTCCGGGTGCCCGAAGTAGGCCGACCGCATCCCAGCCGCGACGATGAGGTAGTCGTACCCCAACTCGAACGTGCTGCTGTCCGGGCGCTTCACCGTGACCACCCGACTCGCAACATCCAGGCCATGGGCTTCGCCCGCAACAACCCGGACACTGCGGTGCCGACGCAGCAAAGTTCGCAACGGAATACTGATCTGTCCCTCAGACAGCAGCCCCGTCGCGCACTGATACAGCAACGGCTGAAACACGTTGCTGGTGCCACGGTCGATCAGAGTCACATCGACATCTGCCCCAGCGAGTCTGCGCGCGGCGTAGACCCCACCGAATCCACCACCCACGATCACAACCCGCGGTCGCCGCCCGGCCCCATCATCCACCTCGGCCATCGTTACCCCCACTGAGCACCCAGTCGAACAAGATCGCGAGATACAGGTTCCCACTGGCAGTCGAAGTGGCGGCGGTCGGGCCGGTCACTCCGGGAGCGGGCGGCCTCGGGTCTCCGGGCACAGCGGCGCCACGGCCAGCCCGACCAGGTAGATCGCGCCGACCACGGTGGCGGCGATTCCGTAACCGCCGAGCTTGGAAATGATCGCGCCGGACAGCAGCGGACCCAGGAACGCCACGAACCGGGCCGCGTTGAACACGAACGCCGCCCCGGTCGCGCGCAGGTGGGTCGGGTAGAACTCGGGCAGCCATACCGGCATCCAGGTGTACTGGCCCAGGGTGAAGAAGCCGTTGACGACCAGCACCACGACGATCAGCCGTAGGTCGTGGGTCCACAGGAACAGCACCGGCGTGAGCACCAGCGAGCAGGCGAAATAGAGCAGCACAGTCGGTTTGCGGCCGAACCGGTCGGCCAGGAAGCCAAAGGAGATATACCCGGCGATCGCGCCCAGGTTGTAGATCATTCCGGCGCCGCTGGCCCAGCCTGAGGCGCCGTGTCCGGACCGGGCGGCGAGGTCGGAGACGTACAGCGGCACCCAGGTGGATATGCCCCACCAGCCGAGCGTGGTGACCAGGGACATCAGCGACCCGAGGATGGTCAGCCGGCGCAGCTTCGGGTCCACGAAGATCTGCCGCAGGGTGAGCCGGGTGTAGGACTCGTCCTCGGCGGACAGCTGACCGGGAGCCTGGGTAGCGCGCTCGCGCAGTTGGGCACGACGGCGCTGGGCCGCCGCCCATTGCTCGGACTCCGGCACCGACCGGCGCAGCCACAGGGCGAACAGCGCCGGCAGCACGCCGAGCAAGAACATCAGCCGCCACGAGTCGGCGCCGAGCGGCGCGATGAAGTACCAACAGGCCGAGGCGATGAAGAAGCCGAGCCCAAGACCGCACTGCATCAGCCCGGCCGCCTTGGCCCTGGCGTTGCTCGGCCAGATCTCGGCGACCAGGGACGTACCGGTGCCCCACTCCGAGCCGAGCGCGATCCCCGTGACAAAGCGCAGCACCAGGAAGGACGTCCAGGACCAGGAGAAAGCGCTGAGGCCGGTGAACGCGGCATAGAGCACGATCGCGGTGAGCAGGGTGCGCCTGCGGCCGAAGTAATCGGCGAAGACGCCGCCGAGGATGCCGCCCATCCCCCAGCCCAGCAGGGTCACCGCGATGGTGGCGCCGGTGAGGAAGGCGATCGAGCCGGTGGGCGCGCCCGGGTCGAGCCGGCGCAGCACCGTACTCGCGGTCAGGATCAGCGCGTAGGTCTCGAACCCGTCGAACAGCCAGCCGAGATTGGCCGCGATCAGCGAGCGCCACTGGGCGTGGCTCAATCCCTGGCGCCAGGAGCTCCGTGCGACAGCTCTGTCGTCCACCGGCCCTCCTTGGATCGTCCCGCCACACAGCAAACCTGCCCGCTGGACACATTGTCCTCTATGCAGGACGTATGTCGGCGAGGCGGAACGTTAAGCCAGTGCTCGCCACGAGTCAAGGACGAGATGCGGCCGATCCGCGGATGCGACTTTCAGCAGAGATCTGAAGCCGTATCAGCGGGTGGGAGCGGTGCCGCCGATGCGCTCGGTGATGCGCAGACCACTCGCCCTGATCAGTGTTCCGGCGTCCGCCACGGTGGATTCGTTGAGCTCGGAGGAGAAGGCCAGCGAGCAGAGCGCCATGGTCACCCGACCCGCGTCGTCGAACACCGGCGCGGACACCCCGGACTGCCCGAGGTCGTACTCCCGGATGCTGATCCCGTAGCCGCGTTCCCGGGTGTCGGCCAGCACGCCGCGCAGTGCCGCCCGGTCCACCACCGTCTCCGGCGTGAACGCGGTCAGCCCGTGCCGATCGATCAGCCGGTCCACCTCGGCGGTCTCGGACCAGGCCAGGAAGGCCCGCATGATCGCCGGAGCGGAGAACGGGAAGGTATCCCCCAACCCAACGGTGATCCGCACACCCTGACCGTGGTCAGCCATGGCCAGTACCGAGTACTCGGCCGAGCCGTGCCGGCGGAGCGCGAACGTGACGAAGCCGAGGCGCTTGCCGAGCTCGTCGAGCTCTGCCTGGACCACTTCACTGGTCCAGTCCTCGGAAGCGCCGGCGATCGCCAACAGCCGGGGCCCCAGCCACCAGCCGCCCCGGTCCCCCCGGGTGGCCGCCCAGCCGGCCCGCTGCAGAGTGCCCAGGATGTTGTAGCAGGTGCTCCGGTTCAGCTGGAGATCCTCGATCAGCACACCGGTGGACACCGGGTCGGGCCACTCGCGCGCGATCCGCTCGAGGACCCGCACCGCGTTCATCACCGCGGGCACATCGCTCGCCACGAACGCTCCTTCCCTCACCCCACCAGCCGTGATCACGGTATCCGACCGGTTCCGGCGTGGGTTGACGCCTGAGCATTCCATGTTAATGTCCTCTATAGAAGATACTTCGTCCTCTCTGGCGGTCAATGATGAAGCTAGGCTCGTCCTTCCCAGTACCGGCGGCACGCGAGCGGGTGTTCGCACACTTCCTGGACCCCGACTCGATGCGGGCCTGCGTGCCCGGCTGCGTCGAGTTGGTGAAAGTTGACGAGACGCACTTCGAGGGGAGGCTGGTGAACGAGATCTCCCACGTGCGGTTCAGCGCGGGCTTCACCGCCGAGATCACTGAGCTGAGCGCCCCGGCCGAGGTGCGCGCCCTGCTGCGCGGCGAGGACCGCAAGCTGGGCAGCTCGATCAAGGTCGATGCGACCCTGGCCGTCCGGGACGAGGGTCCGGCGTCGTCGCTGGTGGAGTTCGGGCTCGACCTTGCGCTGTGGGGCAAGCTCGGCCGGATGGGCGAGTCCATCGTCCGGCGGCGGTCCGAGGAGGTGCAGCGGCAGTTCGTCGCCGACTTCTCCCGGGTTTGCGCCGCGGGGCCGCCCGGACCGGACAACCCCGTGGTGCGCGAGCTGACCGCGCCACCGGCCGAGGCCACCCCGGCAGAAGCGGCGGGAACCGGGCGACCCAGCTGGTGGCGGCGGCTGCTCGCCTGGTTGCGCGGCCGCCGCGAGCCGGTCCGGCGGTGAGCGCGCTGGACCTGGCCACCCCCGTGCTGCACCGGCCGGACACGCTGGCCGAGACGTGCTCGCTACTGGCGGAGCTGGACCAGCCGATGGTGTACGGCGGCGGCACCGCGGTCCAGATCCTGCTGAAACAGGGCGTGCTGTTCGCCTCCGACCTGGTCGACATCGCCCGGGTGCCCGGCCTGGACCGGATCGAGGAGACGGGCGAGGGCCTGCGCGTCGGGGCCATGGTCACACTGCGCCGGATGGAGACCGACCCGGTGGTGCGGCGGCTCGCGCCGCTGGCGGCCCAGGTGTACGGCCGGGTGGCCAACCCCAGGGTGCGCAACACCGCGAGCGTGGGCGGCAACCTGGCCCACGGTGACTATCGGCTGGACCCGCCGACCGCGCTGTTGGCCCTGGACGCCCGGGTCGAGCTGACCTCCGCCGGTGGCACCCGACTGGTGCCGGTCCGGGAGTTCTTCACCGGCTTCCAGGAGACCGCGCTGGGCGAGGGAGAGCTGGTCACCGCCGTGCTGATCCCGGCGCAGCCGAGCCCCGCGGCGGCGTTCATCAAGCTGAGCAGCCTGTCGGTGAACGACTGGCCGTGCGCCTCGGCCGCCGCGCTGCTGGTCCCGACCGGCCGGCGGCGGGAACGCTGGGAGCTGCGGCTGGGGCTCGGCGCGCTGGCCGCGAAACCCGAGTACCTGAGCCTTTCGGTGCCGGTCGGGACCGCGGTCGACGAGGTGCTCGAAGCCGCCCAGCGCGCTGCCGACCAGGTCATCGACCCGATCCCGGACGTGCGGGGCGGGGTGGGCTTCAAACGCCGGCTCGGGCTGGTTGCCGTGCGCGATGCCGTTCGCGCGGCATGGGACGTGGCAGCGCAGCCGACGGCGGGGTCAACCCGGGGATCGGTACCGGGATCGGCGCGAGAGGAGGACTCGGATGGCCAACGGACTGCACAGCGGCGCTGGTGGCGCGGTCGGTGAGCGGTGGGCGCGCACGGACGCGCGGGCCAAGGTGCGCGGCGAGCTGCGCTACGCCGCCGACCAGCCTCTGCGGCCGTGCCTGGATGTAGTGCTGCACCGGGCGACCCGTCCGCATGCGCTGCTCGAGTCGGTGGACGTCGAGGACGCGCTGGCGGTTGACGGCGTCGTCGCGGTGGTCACCGGGGCGCAGCTGTACGAGCGGTTCGGCGATGCACTGATGACCGGCCCGGCGTTCTCCGACCAGCCCTGCCTGGCGGTGGGCAAGGTCCGCTACGTCGGTGAACCGGTGGCCGCGGTGATCGCGCGGGGGCTGGCGCCGGCGCGCGCGGCGGCCGAGCGGGTGCTCGTCGACTACGCGGAGCTGGACGCGGTGCACGACGTGGACGCGGCAGCGGCCGGTGGACCGTACGTGCACGAGGAGCTGCGGCCGTCGATCATCTTCGGTGACCTCAAGCACCTGCGCGGCAAGCGGGACACCAACGTCAACTACGAGTTCAACCTGCGGCGCGGCGACGTGGCGGCCGCCGAGTCCGAGGCCCTCGAGCGGGGCGGGGCGACGGTGCGCGAGGAGTTCTGGTGCCCGCCGACCCACCACGTCCCGATCGAGCTGCCGTTCACCGCCGCCTGGCGCGACGGGGACCGGCTGGAGATCCTGTCCACCACCCAGACCCCGTCCTACGTGCGCCAATCGGTGGCCGACCTGCTGGGCATCCCGCTCAACGCCGTTCGAGTGCGCTCCGCCCCGCTGGGCGGCAGCTTCGGCGCCAAGATGTACGACCGGCTGGAGCCACTGGCCGCGGCCCTGGCCTGGAGCCAGAAGCTGCCGGTACGCATCGTGGCCAACCGGGAGGAGGCGTTCCTGCTGACCACCCGGCACGGTGTCGCGGTGACCAGCAGCATGACCGCCGACGCCGAAGGCCGGATCGTCGCATCGAGCGCCGACGTGCGCTACGACACCGGGGCCTACGCCGACGTCGGGCCGCGGATCACCGGCAAGTCCGGCATGGTCGCGGCCGGGCCCTACCGGGTGGACAACGTCAAGGTCCGGTCCCGCTGCGTGTACACCAACAAGCCCTCGGCCGGCCCGTTCCGCGGCTTCGGCGTACCGCAGGTGACCTGGTCGCACGAGTCGCTGGCCGATGAGCTGGCCCGAGAGTGCGGTATCGACCCGGCCGAGTTCCGACGGCGCAACCTGCTGCGCGAGGGCGATGTGAGCGCGGTCGGCACGCCGATTCACAGCGCCGACTTCCTGGGCTGCCTGGACGCGGTCACCGAGGCCGTCGGCTGGAACACCCCACTGCAGCGCGAACAGGGCCGGCTGCGGCGGGGCCGGGGCGTCGCGGTGGGGCTCAAGGCGGTGCTCACCCCGACGATCTCCAACGCCGTGCTGCAGCTCAACCAGGACTCCTCGGCGACCCTGCTGATCAGCACCGTCGACATGGGCCAGGGCAGCGACACGATCATGGCGCAGATCGCGGCGGAGGCACTGTGCCTTGGCGAGGGCCAGGTCCGGGTGGTCACCGCCGACACCGACGTCACCCCGTACGACACGATCACCGCCGGCAGCCGCTCGACCTACCACACCGGCAACGCGGTGCGCCGGGCCGCCGAGGCCATGCGCGACAAGCTCGTCGGGCTGGCCGCCGAGCGCTTCGGCGTGCCGGCCACCGACGTCAAGCTGACCGCCGACGGGCTGGTCAGTGCGCAGACCCAGCAGCGGGTATCAATACCGGAACTGCTGCACGGGCACTTCGGCGCGCGGGGCACCACGCTGACCACCGAGGCCAACTTCACCACGTCGTGGGTGCCCTACGACCACGAGACCGGCCAGTCCGAGCGGGTCACCGAGCACTGGTTCGCCGGCGCGGTGGCGGCACAACTGACCGTGGACACCGAGACCGGGCGGGTGCACATCGAGCACCTCGCGGTGGCCGGCGATGTGGGCCGGGCGATCAACCCCACGCTGGTCGAGCAGCAGCTCACCGGCGCGGCGATCATGGGCGTCGGGCATGCGCTGTTCGACCAGCTGGTGTTCGACGAGGGCCAGATCGTCAACGGCACGCTGCTGGACTACCAGCTGCCCTCCGTGCTGGACCTGCCCGACAAGATCACCCCGATCATCGTGGAGAGCCCGCACCGCACCGGCCCCTACGGCGCCAAGGGCGTCGGCGAGACCACCATCATCCCGCTGGCCCCGGCCATCGCCAACGCGGTGCGCGACGCAATCGGCATCCGATTCGCCCGCCTGCCACTCACCCCGGAACGGATCCTCACCGCCCTCGCCGCCCAGGAGACCCACAAATGACCAGCTCAAACCCCGTGAGTGGCAATGGTCGCTATAGCGACCATTGCCACTCACGGGTGCTGACCAGGGGGAATACGTCATGAGTACCGACATCGAGCTGGCCGTGAACGGGGTGCGGCAGCGGGTGGTCGTGACCGACGACGACCTGCTGCTGGAGGTGCTGCGGCGCATCGGTCACACCAGCGTCCGGGAGGGCTGCGGCGTCGGCGCCTGCGGTGCGTGCACGGTGCTGGCCGACGGGCGCAGCGTGAGCAGTTGCCTGGCCCGCGCGGTCCGCTACGACGGGGTGCCGCTGAGCACCGCCGACGGGCTACCGGAGGACGACGACGTGGTGGCGGAGTTCGTCGCCGCCGGGGCGATGCAATGCGGGTACTGCATCCCCGGGTTCGTACTGATGGGCCACGAGCTGCTCGCCGAGAACCCCGCGCCCAGTCGCGCCGAGATCGCCGCGCACCTGGAGGGCAACATCTGCCGCTGCGGCACCTACCAGGAGATTTGCACCGCCATCGAGGCCACCGCGCGGCGCCGGCAGGCAGCACAAGAGCGGCGGTCGGCATGAGGGTCGACACCCAGCGCGGCGGCTTCGAGGTCGCCGTCACCGGCCGTGGCGGACGTCCGCTGGTTGCCCTGCACGCCCTCGCGCTCTCCGGACGACTGTGGGACCCGATGGCCGCCGCACTGGCCGACACCCGCACGGTGCTCGCCCCGGACGCGCGAGGGCACGGCGGCTCGGACTGGGACCGCGGCCCGTTCACCATCGCCGACCTCGCCGACGACGTGGCAGCCATCATCGAGGAGTCAGCCGACGGGCCGGTCGACGTGATCGGTCTGTCCATGGGCGGCAGCACCGCGATCCTGCTCGCCCAGCGCCGGCCCGACCTGGTCGCCCGCCTGGTGCTGGCCGACACCACCGCCTGCTACGGCCCGAACCGGGTGGCGCAGTGGACCGAGCGAGCGGAGAAGGCCGTCGGTGTGCCGCGCGAGAAGCAGGTGGAGTTCCAGGTGGACCGGTGGTTCTCGCCGTCCTTCCTCCTGGCCCGGCCCGACGAGGTGCACCGGGTGTCAGACATCTTCGTGGCCACCGACTCGGCCGCGCACGCCGCCGCCTGCCACGCCTTCGCCGGTCTCGATGCGGAGCCCGGGCTGGGCGAAATCAAGGCTCCGACCCTGGTGTTGGTCGGCCGGGACGACTACGCCACCCCACCGGCCATGGCCGAGGTGCTCGCCGCCAGCATCCCGGACGCCCAGCTCGAAGTGCTCGAGGACACCCGTCACCTGAGCCTGATCGAGCGGCCGGACCTGTGGGAGCGTGTGGCAACCCACCTGGACAATTGATGTGCGAACACGAGGGCCGATGAGCACGTACCTGCTGATAGCCGGTTCGTACCACGGAGGATGGTGTTGGTCACGTGTCGGGCGGCTGCTGCGGGAGGCCGGACACGACGTCTACACGCCCACTCTGACCGGGCTCGGCGATCGGGCACACCTATTTCGCCATGATGTCGGGCTGGAAACGCACGTCAACGACATTGTGCAGGTCATGCATTACGAAGATCTTCACGATGTCACCGTCGTCTCGCACAGCTACGGCGGAGTCGTCGCGGGTGGCGCGGTGGACCGAATGCCGGATCGCTTTGCCCGCGCCGTGTATTTCGATGCCCTGGTGCCTCGGGACGGTGCATCAGTAATCGATCTGCTGCCGCTCGAATACGGGCCTTACTTCACCTCGCGCATTACCGCCGAGGGTCTCATCCCGCTGGCCGACGATTCGCTCAGCCGATGGGGGCTCGACGGTGACGAGGATCTGGCGTGGGTACGCCCACGTCTGACCGACCAGCCCGCCGCAACCTTCACCGACAAGCTCGCCCTTTCCGTGCCCGTTGAGCGTGCCGGGCCCGCGCCCATATACGTCCACGCCACCGTGAAGCCCGCCGCGGACCTTGTCGAATCAACAGCTCGTTATGCCCGTGAGACGCCGGTGTGGGTGTACCAGGAAATCGCCGCGCCGCATGACTACATGATCACTCATCCACGTCTCACAGCCGACATCCTGCTCCGGCTCCGCGGCTCCGACCGGTCAGGTCCTCACCCTGTGCGCGGCTGAGAATCCGCGCCTCTGGATGCTGCCCGACGCGCGGCTCTGCGCGCCGGCAGCCAACTCTTCGGGAGGTCATGTCGGGAGGTCATGTCGGGAGGTCATGTCGGGAGGTCACAGCGGCTCTGCCGGGAACCGGGCTGTTAGGTGAGGCGCAGGAGGCGTTCGGCGTTTCCGTGGGCGATTTTGTTGAGGTCGGGCGCGTTGAGGGGTAGGGCGTGGAGGAATTCGATGGCTAGTGCGGATGATTCGTAGGGGTAGTCGATGGCGAAGAGGATGTTGTCGATTCCGACTGCTTGGGCGGCGGCTAGCAGTGTGGTGGTGGACAGGACGCCGCTGGTGGTGATGGCGAAGT
>Ga0137412_10003280_pt1 | contig 12917 bp, 9 predicted proteins | sample CZODoug2_1_16fun_FD_122160 | JGI IMG/M metagenome (GOLD analysis project Ga0137412, IMG submission 122160) | Vadose zone soil fungal communities from Angelo Coast Range Reserve, California, USA - CZODoug2_1_16fungal (Hybrid Assembly) | ecosystem: Environmental > Terrestrial > Soil > Vadose zone...
GGCATCATCAGTATTCCAACGACGCCGGTGATTAACCCGCCGGTCCGAAACGAAATCAGGCGTGGATTCAAATTCGAGAAATCATTCGAAGGTGAAACGACATTCGCCGCAACGTTTGTGTTTAGCGTCGCAACCAAAAGCGCGACAAGCGCAATCGACGCAATCACCGGTTCATGAAACCGTCCCAGCAGCGCGACCGGATCCCAAATCGCTCGCCCAAAAATTACGACCGACGCTGATGTCACCGCCACACCAATAAACGAATAAATTGTCATCGCGGTCGGTAGGCCAAGCGCCTGGCCGGTCATCTGCGCCTTCTGCGATTTTGCGTAACGCGTAAAATCCGGAATGTTCAATGCGACCGTCGCCCAGAAACCGACCATGCCAGTTAGCGACGGAACAAAAAAACGGAAGAACTCACCGTTCGTCTTGAACTTACTCGGCGTACTCAAAACCGGCCCCAAGCCTCCCGCCTTGCGCGTAATCCACCACAAGAGCAAAAGCCCCACACCAAGCATGAACGGCGCGCCGATGCCTTCCAGAAATTTAATCGTCTCAATTCCGCGCCAGATGACCAACATGTTCAACAACCAAAACGCAAAAAAGCACGCCCACGAAACACCCGCATGGTTCGCCGCACTCGGCCAAAGCACCGCGAGCATCGAATAAATCGCCTGCCCACCGATCCACGCCTGAATTCCAAACCATCCGCAGGCCACGAGCGCTCGCAAAACTGCTGGCACATTCGCGCCGCGTACACCAAACGACGCCCGCACATAAACCGGAAACGGAATCCCATATTTCGTTCCCGCGTGCGCGTTCAAAATCATTGGCACGAGCACAATCAGGTTTCCCAACAGAATCGTTCCGATCGCCTGCTTCCAGCTCATCCCGCCCGCAATCAAGCCGGAAGCGAGCATGTACGTGGGAATGCAAACACTCATCGCGACCCACAACGACGCGTAGTTGTAAGTGCCCCAGGTCCGCCGCTCCAGCGGAATCGGCGCTAGGTCTTCGTTGTAAAGACTCGAGTCGTGACCCGCGCTCATGCCCATGCGCCGCCGCGCGCCGTCCGTCGCAGGTAGGCGCCTCGTCCCACTTTTGCGATGTACTTGCCGTTCTCCACAATCAACTCACCGCGTGAAAACACTTGTCTCGGTTTGCCTCGCACCTGGAATCCTTCAAACATCGAATAGTCCACACGCATATTGTGCGTCTTGGCGCTGATGGTGTGCTCTGCTTTCGGATCCCATACAACAATGTCTGCGTCGCTTCCGGGTGCAAGCGTTCCTTTTTTCGGATACATTCCAAAAATCCGCGCCGGCGCCGTCGAAACAATTTCGACAAACCGGTTCAGCGAAAGCTTCCCTTCATTCACGCCGTGATGATGCAACAGGTGCAAACGATTCTCGATTCCCGGTCCGCCGTTCGGAATTTTTGTGAAATCGTCTTTCCCCAGTATTTTCTGATCCTCAAAACAAAACGGGCAGTGATCCGTCGACACAACCTGCAAATTGTCGTCTTTCAATCCGTCCCACAGCTTCGGCAAATTCTCTTTTTCGCGCAGCGGCGGCGTAAACACATATTTCGCGCCTTCAAAACCGGGACGATTCATCTCATCAATCGAAAGCAGCAGATACTGCGGACACGTCTCCGCAAACGCCGGAACCCCTCGGCTGCGCGCCTCGCGCACCTGATTCAGCGCCGCTTCCGACGATAGATGCACGATATAAACCGGCGCATGCGCAATTTCCGCCAAAGCGATCGCGCGGTTCACGGCTTCCGCCTCCGCAATCGTCGGCCGCGTCAACGCGTGATACACCGGCGCCGTCTTCCCCTCCGCCAGCGCCTGCTGCACGATCACGTCGATCACACTGCCGTTTTCCGCGTGCATGCAAATCAACGCGCCATTTTTCGAAGTTTGCTTGAGCGCCTTAAAAATCGTCGCGTCGTCCACCATCAGCACGTTCGGATACGCCATGAACAATTTAAAACTCGCCACGCCCTCCTTGACCAGCTCGTCCATGTCCTCCAGACCGGCGCCGGCCAGGTCCGTCACAATCATGTGCAAGCCGTAATCGACGCACGCCTTCCCCTGCGCCTTCCTCGACCACATATCGAGCGCATCGCGCATCCGCGTACCGCGCCCTTGAATTGCAAAGTCCACAATTGATGTCGTTCCGCCAATCGCCGCTGCACGCGTCCCCGTTTCGAAGTCGTCGCTTGAAGTTGTTCCGCCAAACGGCATATCCAAATGCGTGTGCGCATCAATTCCACCCGGCAACAGCAACATCCCGCTCGCATCTAGGGTGTGGAGCCCGGGCGCCGGCGCGATTCCCGCGCGTACTTCTTTAATCGTTTCGCCTTCAATCAAAATATCCGCAGCAAACGTTTTTTCCGCGGTCACTACCGTTCCATTTCGGATGAGTAGTCCCATCAGTCGCGCTTCCTCGCTGGATTCGAAGCATCCCCCATTCGTTGCGCCCACGATTGCGCCGCCAAGTGCGTCTCCACTTGCTCCATCGTGATGCAGCCTTCCACTGGACACACAAGCGAACAAAGATTGCACCCCACGCACTCGTCTTCATCCACGCGTGGAATCCGCGCGAGCGGCGTCGCATACGGCTCGCTCCCATTTACCGCCCGGGCGTGATCCAGTTTCGGAATCGGCGTTGTCGCAATGCTCTGTTTCGAAATCGCCTCGTGCGTCGCCGGAGTCATATGCTTACCGTCGTTCGACCCAGCGCGATCGAGATGAATGCACTGGTGCGCGCCGTCCCAGCACGCCGTGTAACACAGTTCACACCCTATGCATTTTTCTTCATGAATCCGGGCCACAATTTTGTAATTCAAGTTCAGGTGCTTCCATTCCTGCACGTTCCGCAAACTCTTTCCCTGAAAATCCGCAATCTTCCCGAATCCTTTCTCGCGCATCCAATTCGTCAGTCCATCGGCCATGTCTTCCACAATTCGATATCCGTAATGCATCACTGCCGTGCAGACCTGCACGTTGCTGCATCCCAGCAGCAAAAATTCCACTGCATCGCGCCAATCCGAAATGCCGCCAATTCCGCTCAGAGGAAGACTCGCCTCTGCATCGCCCTGCACCTGCTGCACCATGTTCAGCGCAATCGGCTTCACCGCCGGTCCACAGTAACCGCCGTGTGACGACTTTCCATCCACGTTCGGCCGCGGAACAAACGTGTCGAGATCGATTCCTGTGATCGAATTAATTGTATTGATGGCCGACAGCCCATCCGCGCCTCCGCGTTTCGCCGCTCGTGCCACCACTCGAATGTCCGAAATGTTCGGCGTCAATTTCACCAACACCGGCGTTCGCGCCTTTTCCTTCACCCATGCCGTAATCATTTCCGTATATTCCGGCACTTGCCCGACCGCGCTGCCCATTCCGCGTTCGCTCATTCCATGTGGACATCCAAAATTCAATTCCAACCCGTCCGCGCCAGCGTCTTCCGTCTGCCGCACAATCTTGTGCCACGCCTCACGCTTCGACTCCACCATCAGCGACGCAATCACTGCGTGCTTCGGATATCGTTTTTTGACCTCCGAAATCTCGTGCAGGTTCACTTCCAGCGGCCGGTCCGTAATCAACTCAATGTTGTTCAACCCCATCATTCGCTGGCCATTCCAATCGATCGATGAATATCGCGACGAGACATTCACGATCGGATCGCCCAGCGTTTTCCACACAGCCCCGCCCCATCCCGCATCGAATGCCCGCATCACTTGCTCGCCGCAATTCGTCGGCGGCGCTGACGCCAGCCAAAACGGATTTGGCGAATAAATGTTCCCCGCAAACATCACGGACAGATCCGGTGTGAAATTCTTCTCAGCCATGCAGCTTCTCCAGCAACTCCGCAACTGCCAGCGCGGTCCGCTTCCCGTCAGCTACGGCATCGACAACTTCTCTTCCGCCATTCACGCAATCGCCGCCCGCAAAATATTTCGGGTTGCTAGTCTGTCCCGTCGCGCGGTCCACGATGACGCAACCGCCATCCACCTGCACTCCCCGGCAGCGACCCAAAAATTCCATCAATGGCAATTGTCCAATCGCCGGAATCACCATATCGCACGGAATCGCAAAACGCGATTCGGCATTCGGCCGCAGCCCGCCGTTCGAGTCCAGCTCAGTCCGAACACAATCAATCGCCTCCAGTTTCGAAGAATTCGCCGCAGCAGCAATCCCTACCGGCTGCGTCCACCAATGAAATACCACGCCCTCCCGCTTTGCCTGTTCGTACTCGAACGAAAACGCAGACATGCTCGACTCACCGCGTCGATATAGCATCCGCACACTCTCCGCGCCCAGCCGCATCGCCGCCCGCGCCGCATCAATCGCCGTATTCCCAGCGCCAACCACAACTACGTGTCTTCCGATCTTTAACAATCCACCCGTCTTGTAATCTTCGATAAATTTCAGCGCGTCCACGACGCCAGGGTGCTTGCCTCCGGGTATTTCGAGTTCTCTCATCCTTCCTAAGCCAATGCCCAGAAAAATGAAGTCCCAATCCTTTTCTAGTTGCGTAAGCGCCGCCTCGCTCGTGACATCCTTTCCGAACCGAAACTCCACTCCCAGCGAGCGAACCAATTCAATCTCGCGCAAGCTGTCGCTGGACCGCAGCTTATATTCCGCAACGCCGTAAGTATTCAATCCGCCAGGAAGCGGCTTTTGCTCAAACACTGTCACGCGAAATCCCTGCATCCGCATCTCGGCTCCGAAACTCAGCGACGCGGGCCCCGCCCCGATGCACGCTACGCGGCCTGGTCGTTCAGCCGCCGCCTTCCGCTCCAGCTCTGCGCCGTCCCGCCAAAATGCATCCATCGCGTGCCGCTGCAATCGCCCAATCTCAATCGGCTGCTTGTTGTAACGATGAAACACGCACGCGCCCTCGCATAACACGTCCACCGGACAAACTCGCGCGCAACTCGCGCCCAATATATTCGCATCGAGAATGGTCAGCGCCGACCCGCGCAAGTTTCCCTGTGCAATCTTCTTTATGAATCGCGGCACGTCAATGTGGGTAGGGCAGGCCGCCATGCACGGAGCGTCGAAGCAATACAAGCAGCGGTTCGCCTCGGTTACTGCGGAGACCTGATCGAGCGGCGGATGAATTTCCGGAAATCGTGCAACAAGCTCCGGGTTCTCTTCGTAATTCTGGGCCGTGGACACACCACCCTCCTGGGCGATGCTGTCCCGATACTATATCCCTGCGCCAATACAAAAGCACCGCACTTCTCCGTCCCTGGCCGCAGTCCTCTCTGCTAAAGCCGTCGCCCGGCGAACTTCTGCCCATATCCGGGCATATCGTTCTATATTTTACTGTACAAATAGTTCTTGTATTAGTATTTGTTCTATGCTATCCTTTTTCGTGCTTAGCTGGACCCCATTCGAAATTTTCGACCCCACTTTTCCCGGGGCCGCTCTCCCCGCGCCCGGCCCGATCGCTTCCTGGCTCTTGCAAACGCAACGGCAACTATCCTCTATTTCTATCTCCACTCGAATCATTAACTTACACACTCTTCACTCACTCTTTTGCCGTCTCTTGCAAGCTAAGCCCTTTCCTTTCTTTGCGTTGCGCACTCTTGCCAAAAAAACAGGGGGGTGTACCCCTCCCCGCCTTTTCCAAAAACCTGCCTCCTGTGTTTTCAACAACTTACGAGGTTACGCCGCTTCAGTAGCGGCCGGAGAGCCGACGCGGCTTCAGGGATTGAGAAACGCGGTGCGATGCGAAGTATCGCGAAATGCTTCCGTTCCACCTTGCCGCGTGGTCGACAGCGCGCCGGTGAGATTGCCGAAGCGGAGACAAGCTTCAAGCGATGCGCCGCGAATGTATTGATGGAGAAATCCCGCGTCAAAACTGTCGCCTGCGCCGATTGAATCGACGGCTTGTGCCGCAAAGGGTGATGACACGACTTCGGCGTCGCCGAGTTTTGCGACCGCGCCTTTTTCACCGCGTTTCATGGCGACAAGCGGCACTTGTTTCGCAAGCATTTCGAGTGAGGCTTCCGGCGTGGTGCTCTTCGCCAGACGGCACGCCTCGCTCTCGTTGGGCAGAAGGACATCGAGATGCTTAAAGATCTCGTTGTCCAAATCCCACCGGTCATCCGGGTCGTCATTGGTGTCGAGCGAAGTCGTCAGCCGCGCTTGTTTCGCGAGTCGAAACAGCTCGGCAACGCGCGGACGCAGCGCCCGCTGCAAAAACAAAGAAGAAATGTGTAAATGCTGCGCATTGAAAACGAGATCGAGATCGAGATCTTCGAAGCGCATGTCGGCCATAACGCCCGGGAACGTAAGAATGTAGCGTTTTACCGGCCGCGGCAGAATCACGGTGAGCCCGGTTTGCTTGTCGGGAAATTTGCGCACGGCAGACACGTCGGTACCGCTCTCGGCCAGCCGACTCAGGCAGAGTTCACCAAGCGCATCGGCTCCGATGGCGGAATGAAATGCGACGCGATTGCCGAGCAACGCAAGATTGTGGGCGAAGATTGCGGACGAACTGCCGAGCGTGAGTCGCATGTCCGATGCGATATGTTCACGGTCGAGCTCGAGCTCAGGCGGAAGGCCGTAAAGAACAAGGTCGAGATTCAACTCGCCGACGACACTGAAATCAAATTTGCGCGAAGAGGTCATGAAATTGATCGAGTGGCTTCAGTCGAGAATGACGACGCGGCTCAGGTTCTTCGGCTCGTCGGGATTGAAACCCTTTTTCACGCCAGTATGGAAACCGAGTAGCTGCGCGGGAACAAGAAACGGGGCCATCAGCGCTAGTTCCCGAACATTCGCTTCAAGTTCGATCAACAGATCGACGGAGCGGCGGATCGAATTCGGCGCACGATTGCAAATCGCCACGATTGTTCCGCCAAGCTGTTTCATCTCGACAAGAACTTCGCTTTCCGCTTGCATGGCCGAATCGCTCAAGAAAAATGTGAGGCACGTTTCGGGCGCGACGATCGATTTTGGCCCGTGACGAAATTCCAATGTGTGATACGGCTGCGCATAAGAGCACGACATCTCTGTCACCTTGAGCGCCGCTTCACGCACCACAGGAAAGAACGGTCCCTGAGCCAGATAAATATAGTCAGCGAACGTATGCTTCGCCACGAACGACTCGATGCGCTCGTTCATCGCTTGGATCCGGGAGCCAAGCGCCGCCGACACTTTCTCCACGTTCGATGCCAACGAAGAATCACCGAGCTGCGATTCCGCTAGCCCAGCGAGAAGTTGGAGCATGGAAGTGAACGAACGCGTCATCACCATGCTTTTCTCGTCAGCGGTGGGCAGCGCAACGGTGAGGTCGCAGAATTTGGAGAGCTCGGAGTCGACAGCGCAGGTGATACCAATGGTTGGCAAATTCCGCTTCTTCGTCAGAAAATCGGCGGCACGAACCGCTTCGGAAGTTTTGCCGGAACGAGAGATAATGACGACATGCAAATCCGCGACGTCGAGCTGGCAGAGATTTGGAAATAGCAATATTTCAGACGCAGGAAGGGCGCGCGTGCGACGGCCGTTAATAACTGTCCAGGCTGCGGCTGCAGATTCCGCGAGATACAGGCTCGAGCCGCATCCAACGAATAAAATCTCCTTTGCCGCCGCGAGTCGCGCCGAAGCGGACTTGAATGCGGAATCGGACGCGAGCTGGCGCTGACAGGCTATCCATATTTCGGGTTGAGAGAGAATCTCGGCAAGCGTGTGGACGCTGCGGACCGGCGTACTCGGAGCGGACATTTCGTTTCCTCGACGATTAAGATGAAGGCAACTTCTGGTGCGATTGACAGTAAGTTTAGAACATTTTGCGGTTCTATCTTTTAAAGGATGTTCGAAGCCGACCAGATTAAGGACCCAGGATAAATGTTTCGACACGGACCTGGCTTTGGAATTTGTTCACGACATCTTTGTCGATGGCGCCGGGCGAATCGGCGAGGCAATTCGCGGCGGCGCAGGCGGCGGCGGTTCGAAGGGCATTTTCGGCCGACGAGCCTGTCGACAACGCAAATGCGAAACCGGCGAGTGCGGCGTCACCACAACCAACGGTCGATTTTGGGGTCAGGGGAACAGCAGGTGCAAAGAAGCCCGGCGCGCTTTTTCCGGGAGCGTAAACCATTCCGTCTGCGCCGAGGCTAATTGCCGCACTGCACGCGCCATGCGAGAGAAATTGGGAAAGTGCGTTGGCCGTGGATTCGCGAGAGGTGATTCTTAGATTGAGCACAGTGGCGGCTTCGTCCCGATTAGGCTTAACGAAATCGGGATGCGCTGCGAGCGCGAGTTTTAGAGGCTCACCGCTGGTGTCAAGAAAAGTGCGGCAGCCAGCGGCGCGCGCAGCGACGATCAGTTTGGCGTAGAAATTATTTGGGGCGCCGACAGGGAGGCTGCCGGAGAAAATCACGGTAGTGGATCCCTTGCCGTTTTCGAACAGTTCGTTGCAGGCACGTTCGAGCGCGGACAGTTCGGCGGCAGAGATGGGCGAGCCCGGCTCACGAATTTCGGTAACAACGCCAGCGTCGTCAATAATTTCGAGATTCGTACGCGTTTCGCCAATCGCGGTGACGGAGTGCGCATTGATTCCAAGTTTTTTTAATCCCGTAAGGAGTTCGGCGCCAGTCGAGCCTCCACATGGGCCGATCCAAAGCGGTTCCGCGCCGAGTGCTTTCAAGACCATGGCGACGTGCGCCGATTTGCCGCCGGGAAACGCCTGCACAGTTTGAGCGCGATGAATTTCTCCGGGAATAAGCGCAGGGAGAGTTATGCGCTTATCGATGGCCGGATTTGGGCTGACGCAGAGAAACATGGCGAGGTCGTCTAGGTCGTCCTTTCCGAGAGAGAGGAACGCTTGGCGTTCCAGGGACGCGCGGCGGCGAGGCGTGCGTTCACGTTTTGGATATTCTTTACACCCTGGTCGTTGAGCCAGGCGTCGAGCGCGGCTTCGCCGTTCTGGACGAAAGCTGAAACACCATCCTGCCATGTTGCTCGGCCACAGAGGACGCCGGAGAATCCCGAGCCAGCTTCCGCAGCGATGGCGAGAGCGTCGGCAAAAGTCTCGTTCGAAACGCCTTCGGACAAATAGATGAAGGGGAGCGAACAAGCATCGGAGGCGCGCCGAAAATGCGCGGCGGCTTCCTGGCGAGTATAAAGCGACTTGTCCTTTGCGAGTCCGGCGGATTGAACGAAGCTCATGTTCACCGGGACGCCGACTTTGATGACGTCGACGGCGTAACGGGGATGGCAAAACTCTTCGACGGAGCGCACGACGACATCGGGCTTTATGCGGGCGAATTCTGGGCCTTTTTCGTCCATGTCGTCGTGATAACTGACGAGTTCCAGAAAAAAAGGAATGTCGGCGGCAGAACATTCCTGGCCGACGCGTTCAACCCATGCAAACTTTTGCGCGTTGATTGCGGAGGCGCTGAACGGCGAATAGTAAAGAAGAACTTTGACGGCATCCGCGCCGAGGGCGCGAAGTTTTGCAGCGGAGAAACCATCGAGAAGGCGGGGGAGGCGGCCGGGAATGGATTTGTCGTAACCGGTCTGCTCGTAAGCGAGCAGGAGTCCGGCTTCGGGAGCGCGCGCGGCGGCGGCGGGGAGACCTAATTCTGGGTCGAGGAGAATGGCGCTAGCGTGGGGCGTGAGAATCCGGCTCACGTGAGATTTGAAATTGGCGAGCAGATCGGCCGGAATATCATCGGCCGCGCGGCCAGCCGCTTTGGCAAAAAGTTTGCGAAGGGCGCCGCGCTGATCAATAGCCAGGGCCGCGATGATGCCGCGATCAGTGGAAAGGGCCGCGAGGCCCTTTTGTTTTCCCGGTGAAAACGTCACACGTGCCTCCCTGAGGTGGTCCTTGGCAAAAGAAATAGTTTACTTGGAGTCATCGAGCCAGACCACCGCTCCGCGATCGAAAGATCCTCCACCAACCCGTATCAAAAAACAATTTTGTCCTTGATCAAATCAGGGACATCTTCAGAGGCCGAGATCTTAGTCTTTCCTACGTAGATGTGACGTAGCTTGGGCAGTCGAGCGAGCACTGGTAGCGAAGACGGTGTGACTCGGGTATCAAAGACACTTAATGACTCAAGTTGTTGCAGCGAGCCGAGAGCCTGAATCGTCGCATCGGTAATGGTGGTATGCATCAGACGAAGTTGGCGCAAGTTTTTCATGGCCGCGAGCGCGCCGGCGGATCGGTCGGTAATTGCGGTATTAGAAAAGTCCGCGGCGGCGATTCGGTCACTGATCGGGCCCAGCGCGCTCATCTCGGCATCGCCAAACTTGGGGCCGAGCCACGACGCGGTTACAACGACATCAGCCGAAGTTCGGGATCGATAAGCCAGAATATTCGGGAGCTGCTTTTGAATCTGCGTGATGATGGGCGCCTGGGCACTGCGCTCCTTGGCGACGGCTGCGAGATCAATTTCCTCGAAATCTATTTCTGCCGTGGACGCTTGGTTTACCGACAACGAAGATTCCGCCTTGATTGCGTCCAACGATTGCGTGCCCGAAGCTCCGTTTGCAATCCACACTTCGACTAGCTTCACTTCGTCCGCCGACAGCGGGCGCCTATGTTCGGCCGGCATAAAATCGTCGTCCTGGGGCGGAAGCGTGATGCGATGAAATAGCTCGCTGGTCTTAGGGTCACCGGCCTTGATCACGGGGCCGCGCCTACTGCCCCGCATCGCCGCTTCGAAGCTGTCGAGCCGCAGTCCTGCCTTATGCTTATTTTGTCCGTGGCAAGTGATGCAGTGTCCCGCAAACAGGGGCTGTATCCGCGCGCCATAAAAAGTCTTTGGGTCACCGCCGGCCGAACTTGCCGCTTCCGTGAGCGGCCCGGACAACCCGAACAAACTTCGCAAGGGCATAGGCATGAACTGCGTCAGATGATTCTCGCCCTGCGACACTTGGCCGCCACGATAGCCGGTAAACGAAACCAAGCCCAGCGTCGCAATGAGTGTGAAGCCGTACAACCGCGCAAAGTGCGCAACGTCGATCCGGGCTCGCAGCAACCAACAAAACCACGCGCCAGTCGCAACAAGGACCGCACCCCGCATATGTCGCGCGAGCAATGGGCCGGAATAGCCCCCGCCTCTCGCCAGGCACCAGCCGAGCAGAGCCGCAAAAATTGCCCCGCAAATCGCCACGCATAGGAGGAATTCCACCGAAGCGTGCAGGTAACTAAAGTAGCGGATCCGGCCAGCCAGTTCGAACAATGCGACGAGAAACAACACCGCGATGGGCAGATGCACCGACAATGGATGGAAGCGTCCCACAAACTGCAACAATTGCGCGCGCTCCGCGCCATCCGGTGGCGCGAGGAGCAGCAGAGCGGATACGCCGAGAATGAGCGTCAAAGTGGTGAATCCGAAATACGCGCGAACGGATAATTTCGGCAGAGATACGTTCATGGATTTGTGAGGCTCCACCGAATCAACTTGCGTACGCGAGCCGGTTCACGCTACGACCTCCGCGACGACTCGGGCGGGCTTGACGCCCGTTAATTTTTGCTCCAGTCCCTGGAAAGAATAGTTAAGTTTATGGAAATCAAAGCCGAGCAGATACAGCATCGTCGCGTGCAAATCGCGCACCTCGACGGGATCCTTGGCAATTTCATAGCCCAACTCGTCGGTCTGGCCGAAGCTCATTCCGGGTCTTACACCTCCGCCCGCCATCCAGATGGTAAACGCGCCGGGATTGTGGTCGCGCCCAACAAATTTCATTTCCTGCCCTCCGCGATTTTCTCTCATCGAAGTCCGCCCGAACTCGCCGCCCCACACCACCAGCGTGTCTTCCATCATTCCACGTTCCTTCAGATCTTCCAGTAGCGCGGCGATGGGTTGATCGACTTGCCGGCATCGCTCCGCGAAACCGATGTTCAAAGCTTCCCGGGCACTCGAACCGTGGCTATCCCATCCCCAGTGATAAAGCTGAATAAAGCGCACACCGCGTTCGGCAAGACGCCGGGCCACCAGACAATTGTTGGCAAAGCTCGCTTCGCCTGCTTGCGAGCCGTACTTTGCGCGCACGGTTTCGGGTTCCTTCCGGATGTCCATCGCGTCGGTGGCGTCCATCTGCATGTGGAACGACATTTCATATTGTGCAATGCGCGTGAGCGTTTCGGGGTTGCCGAACTCCGCATAGCGCTGCTGATTGATTTCATCCATCGCGTCGAGCATTTTCCGGCGTTGAGAAGCGCTCACGCCCGAAGGGCTGTCGAGATACAACACGGGTTCTCCGTGCGAACGGCATTGCACGCCTTGATAAACGCTGGGCAGAAAACCGGAGCCCCAAAGCTGTTTGCCCCCGTCGGGAGTATTGCCTCCTGAAATTAGGACAATGAATCCGGGCAAGTTCTGATTCTCCGTGCCAAGGCCGTACACGACCCATGAACCGAAAGAAGGATATCCAAGGCGCGGGTTGCCGGTTTGCACCAACAACTGAGCGGGAGCGTGATTAAACTGATCGGTTCGCATTGATTTGATGAAACAAAGGTCATCGATGTGCTTTTCCAAATGCGGTAGGCGATCGGAAATCCACTGGCCACTTTTTCCGCTTTGGTGAAAAGGATATTGCGTACCCAAGAGCTTGGGAACGCCCGTGATGAAAGCGAACCGTTTGCCCGCAAGGAACGACGCGGGACAGTCCTGGCCGTCAAATTTCGTCAGCTCCGGCTTGTGGTCGAAAAGTTCCAATTGACTCGGCGCTCCGGCCATATGCAGATAGATGATGCGTTTGGCGCGCGGAGCAAACTGCGGCGGTAGCGCGGTCAGCGGATTCCGCGGATCTCGCGTCAAGTCTAGCCTGCCGGCCGCCTCCTTCCCGCCGCCTACCGCGGAAGGTGTCGAGAACGCTGGCGATGCAAGGGTTCCCAAAAACATCGAACCGATTCCGCCGGTTAACGAACGCAAGAAATGCC
>Ga0137412_10003281_pt1 | contig 12917 bp, 13 predicted proteins | sample CZODoug2_1_16fun_FD_122160 | JGI IMG/M metagenome (GOLD analysis project Ga0137412, IMG submission 122160) | Vadose zone soil fungal communities from Angelo Coast Range Reserve, California, USA - CZODoug2_1_16fungal (Hybrid Assembly) | ecosystem: Environmental > Terrestrial > Soil > Vadose zone...
GAGTACCGCACCTGGTTGGCGACGATCGGGGCCCGGCCCGGAACGGCCCGCTGCCACACCGCGGCGCGGGCGGTGCGCCACCCGCAGTAGTTCGACACCCCGACGTAGCGGGCCTTGCCCGAGGCCACGGCGGTGTCCAGGGCCGAGAGCGTCTCGTCGAACGGCACGGTGTCGTCGACGTAGTGCACGTACCAGAGGTCGACGTAGTCGGTGCCGAGGCGGTCCAGCGACTGGTCGAGGCGGCGCAGCAGTTCGCCCCGCCCCACGTTCACGGTGCGGTCGTGCTCGGTGCGGATGACGCCGGCCTTGGTGGCGATCACGACCTCGTCGCGGGGGACGACGTCGGCGATCAGCTGGCCGATGATCTGCTCGGAGCGGCCGAACCCGTACGACACCGCGGTGTCGATCAGCGTGCCGCCGGCCTCGCGGAAGGCGACGAGTTGAGCGGCCGCCTCGTCCGGATCGGTCTCGAGTCCCCACGTCATGGTGCCGAGGCCTAGCTGGGACACCCGAAGGCCGCTGTGCCCGACGCTGCGCTGCTTCACGGCGAAAACCTACCGGCTCGCGGGGACGGGCCGTGGCTGGGTGTGGACAGCCACGCCGACGTCCCTGATCACCAGCCCACGGCGTCACCTCTAAGGTGAGCGCGTGAAGTTGGGATTGAACCTCGGCTACTGGGGCATGGGCAACGACGCGGACAACCTGGCCCTGGCCCGGGAGGCCGACCGGTTGGGCTACTCGGTGGTATGGGCCGCCGAGGCCTACGGTTCGGACTCACCGACCGTGCTCGCCTGGGTGGCCGCGCAGGCGCCCCGCATCGACATCGGCAGTGCCGTGATGCAGATCCCGGCCCGCACCCCGGCGATGACCGCGATGACCGCCGCGACCCTGGACACACTGTCCGGCGGGCGGTTCCGCCTGGGCCTGGGCCTGTCCGGGCCGCAGGTGTCCGAGGGCTGGCACGGCGTGCGCTGGGCCAAGCCGCTGGCCCGCACCCGTGAGTACATCGACATCGTGCAGCTGGCGTTGTCGCGGCAGCGGGTGCGCTACGACGGCGAGACGTACACGCTGCCGCTGCCCGACGGCCCCGGCAAGGCGCTGCAGCTGACGGTGCACCCGGTACGCGAGCACATCCCGATCTACCTGGCCGCCGTCGGCCCGAAGAACCTGCAGCTCACCGGCGAGATCGCCGACGGCTGGCTGGCGATCTTCTACGCTCCCGACCACCGCGACGAGCTGTTCGAGCACATCGAGTCCGGTCGGGCCAAGGCCGGCAAGACGCTCGACGGGTTCGACGTCGTCGCCAATACCTCCATGGTCATCGGCGACGACATCGAGGCCTGCGCCGCGCCACTACGGGCGATGGCGGCCCTTTACGTCGGCGGCATGGGCAGCCGCGAGCAGAACTTCTACAACGCGCTCGCCGGCCGGATGGGCTACGCCGACGCGGCCGCGGAGGTGCAGAACCGCTACCTGTCCCGCGACTACGAGGGGGCCGCCGCCGCCGTCCCGCTCGAGTTCGTGGACTCGACCGCCCTGCTCGGCCCACCCGAGCGCATCGCCGAGCGGATGGCGGCTTTCGCCGCTTCGGGCGTCACGACCCTGGCCCTCACCCCCTTCGCCGCGACACTGGACGAGCGGCTGCGCGCGCTGACGACCGCCGTGGACGCGCTGGAGAAATCCGGGGCGGCCGGGTGAGCCTGCTCGCCACCGCCCAGCCGCTCGTCACGCACCTCGCGGCCTCCTCGGCCTCGTCGCCCAAGCACGACATGAACCTGGGCCAGGCGATCGTCTACGGCATCGTGCAGGGCCTCACCGAGTTCCTGCCCATCTCGTCCACAGCCCACCTGCGCATCGTGCCGGCGCTGTTCAACTGGGACGATCCGGGCGCCCCGTTCACCGCGGTGATCCAGCTCGGGACGACGCTCGCGGTGGTTCTCTACTTCTGGCGGGAACTGATCCAGGTCGGCAGCGCATGGATTCGCGGACTAGTCGACAAGTCCGTACGCGGCACGCTCGAGTACCGCATGGGGTGGTACCTGATCCTGGCGACCATCCCGGTGGGGATCTTCGGCGTCGCGTTCAGCCACCAGATCGAGACCGGCGCGCGCAACCTGTGGATCATCTCGATCACCATGATCGTCCTGGCGTTCGTGTTGTTGTGGGCCGAACGGGTCGGCACGCGCAACCGCGAGGAGGAGGACCTGGACGTGCGCGACGCCCTCGCCGTCGGAACCGCGCAGGCGCTCGCACTCATCCCCGGTGCCTCCCGTTCGGGCACCACGATCACCGCCGGGCTGTTCCGGGGGCTGGACCGGGCCGCCGCCGCCCGCTTCTCGTTCCTGCTCTCCATCCCGGCGGTCGTGCTGTCGGGGCTGTACGAGGCGCGCAAGATCGGCGACGACGGTGGCGCCGGCGCCGGACTGACCGGGGTGGCGCTGATCTTCGCCTTCGTGGTGGGGCTCGCGTCGATCGTCTGGCTGATGCGCTGGATCACCAAGCACAGCACCTACGTGTTCATCTACTACCGGGTGATCGTCGGCGTGATGCTGATCGCGTTGCTGGCCACCGGTGTCATCGACGCGACGTCCAAATAATGTCCACTGTCCTTCTCGTACGGCACGGGCTGACCGCGCTGACCGGTCCGGTGCTGACCGGCCGCACGCCGGGCGTGCACCTCGACGACCGGGGCCGCGGGCAGGCCGAGAGCCTGGCGCAGCGGATGGCCGCGCTGCCGATCGCCGCCGTGGTGACCAGCCCGCTCGAACGCTGCGTCGAGACCGCCGACCTGATCGCCGCCGCGCAGAAGACCGCACCGCAACGGCACGTCGACGAGCGGCTGATCGAGTGCGGCTACGGCGACTGGACCGGCAAGTCGCTCAAGGAGCTGGCTCGGGATCCGCTGTGGAAAGTCGTGCAGTCCCAACCGTCGGCCGTGCGGTTTCCGAACGGTGAGTCGCTGCTCGAGGTCGCGGCCCGGGCCGTCCAATCGATTCGTGACTGGGACGCGCAACTCGGCGCCGACGCGGTCTGGGTGGCGTGCAGTCACGGCGATGTGATCAAGGCCATTCTGGCCGACGCGCTGGGTCTGCATCTCGACCAGTTCCAACGGATCGTCGTCGACCCGTGCTCGACGTCGATCGTGCGCTACACCGACACCCGGCCCTACGTGCTGCGCGCGAACGACGTGGGTGGCGACCTGTCGGGATTCGCGCCACCGAAGCGTCGGGGCCGGTCCCGCAAGGGTGGGTCGGATGCCACAGTCGGGGGCGGATCCGGGGGCGGCAACACCTGAGCGCGAACCACTACGCTCGTAGGTAGCCATGGCCCGTCAACTGTTCCTCTTCGATCGCCCGCGACGATTCGTCGCGGGCACTGTCGGCACGCCGGGCGATCGCACGTTCTACCTGCAAGCCGCCGACGCGGCGCGCGTCGTCTCGGTGGCGGTGGAGAAGCAGCAGGTCGCCGTGCTGGCCGACCGGATCGAGCAGCTGCTCGACGAGATCGTTGCTCGCACCGGCACCGTCATCCCGGACGGCGGTGAGCCCGACGCCGACGCCCTGGAGCAGCCGATCGACGAGGAGTTCCGCGTCGGGGCGATGGCCCTGGCCTGGGACAGCGACTCCAGCGTCGTCGTGATCGAGGCGCAGGCGCCGGTGGAGGACACCGAGATCGCCCAGGAGACGCTGCTCGAGGACGTCGACGAGGGCCCCGACGCGCTACGGGTACGCCTGGAGCCGGCCTCGGCCCGCGAATTCGTCACGCGAGCCCGCGCCGTGCTCGCCGCCGGACGGCCGCCGTGCCCGCTGTGCGGGTTGCCGCTCGACCCGAACGCCGGGCACATCTGCCCGCGGCAGAACGGCTACCACCGCGGCAGCGCCCTCGAAGGGTGAGCCAGGCGATGAGCCCCGACGACCTGACACCGGCGGTCGAGCTGCCGGTGGACGAGGCGCTGTGCCTGCTCCGCGACGGTGAGCTAGCCGTCGAGGGGCGACTCGTCGAGGCGTCGAACACGACCCTCTACTGCTCGATCAGCCGCGGTGAGCTCGCCGCGGCGTGCGTCTACAAACCGGTCGCGGGGGAGCGGCCGCTCTGGGACTTCCCCGACGGCACCCTGGCCGAGCGCGAGATCGCTGCGTACGAGGTCTCGGCCGCATCCGGGTGGGGCATCGTGCCGCCGACCGTGTACCGGGACGGCCCGCTCGGCCCCGGCATGGTGCAGCTGTGGATCAACGTCGACGAGGCCGTGGACATCGTGTCGCTGGTGCGGCGGTCGAACTCCGAGCAGCTGCGCCGGATCGCCGTCTTCGACGCGGTCATCAACAACGCCGACCGCAAGGGTGGGCACCTGCTGCCCACGCCGGCCGGCCACATCTACGGCGTCGACCACGGCGTGACCTTCAACGTCGACCCGAAGTTGCGGACCCTGCTCTGGCAATGGGCCGGCGATCCCCTGACCGACGAGGCCGTCGACGTGCTGAGCACGCTGCGGGCCGAGCTCGAAGGTGCGCTAAGTGATCGGCTGGGCGAGCTGCTGACCACCCGGGAGGTTCGCCGCACCGTGCGCCGCGTCGACCACCTGCTGCAGCGGCGATGCCATCCGTGGCCCGACGGCGACCGCCCGGCGATTCCCTGGCCGCCGATCTAATTCGATGCCCGGCGTTGCCGGGGATCAGCCGTCGATCTGCCCGACCGGCTGGCGCTTCTCGGCTTGGAAGGTGTCCTCGGTGCGACCGTAGGCCCAGTAGCCGGACAGGGACAGTTCGTCGTCGGGCGTCAGCCGGGTCTTGAGTGCGGCGCGGACGGCCTTCATGGACTCGCGCTCGCCGTGGGCGAACACACCCACGCGTCCGGGCAACCATTCGCCCGCGGTGATCGTCTCGGCGAGCAGTGTGGGTCGCGAGCCGGGATCGGTGCGGTGCAGCCAGCGCACGTCGACGCCTGACGGGGCCGGCGCGTCGAGGTGATCGGAGTCGTCGCTGGACTCCAGGTAGGCGATTCCGCGCGCATTGGACGGCAGGGCCTCCAGCGCCGAGTTGATCGCCGGCAGCGCCGATTCGTCGCCCACGAACAGATGCCAGTCGAGCGCCGGATTGGGTCGGTAGGCGCCGCCCGCGCCGGACAGCGTGAGCACATCGCCGGGCTCGGCCCGGGCGGCCCAGGGCGCGGCCAGCCCGTGGTCGCCGTGGACCACGAAGTCGAGGGTGATCTGCTCGAGGTCGGCCTCGACCCGCCGCACCGTGTACGTCCGGGTGACCGGACGCTGCTCGGGCGGCAGCGATTCGCGCAGCGCCGCGAGGTCGTAGGGCGGGGTGAGGCCGAGGGCCGGGTCGACGCAGATGATCTTGACGTACTTGTCGGTGAACTCGTTCGTGCGGAAGGCCGCGAAGCCCGCGCCGCCGGCGACGATCCGGACGGTGTGCGCGCTGAGGCGCTCGCGCGAGCGGACGGCCAGTACAGCTTGGGGCCGTGCTGGTCGGGGCGAACTGGCGGCGGCGTCAGCTCGGGTGATCGGCGTGCTCATGCGCAACCCTCTTTTTCGACGACAGCTAGTTAGGTAACCCTAACCTAGCTCGGGCCGGACTGGTTCGGCCGGCGGCGCTTAGGCTGGGTGGCGATGTCGGCCAACCGTTCCAGGGTGCGGTGAATGCCGCGCCGGTTGCGGGCCGGAAACCCCATCAGTCGCAGGGCGAGCTTGTTCTTGGCCCGCGCCGGATCCCACTGCTCGGTCACTTTCGTACCGCCCTCGACGGGGTCGAACAGGTAACGCCACACGTGGCCGTTGAAGTGCCGCCAGGCGATACGCCGTCCCTCGTCGAACTCGACGACGGTGTTGCGGATCCTGTACGTCACACCGAGCTTCATGTCCATCGAGAACGTCGCGCCGTCGGACAGCCGAGGCGGGTTACCCGGGCGGGCCGCGCGCACCGATCCGAACCCGTCGATGACCGGATGCATCGCGGGATCGGCGATGATGTCAAACAGCGTCTGCGGCTCGGCTGCGATGATGATGTCTTCGGAAACCAGCCCGACGTTCATGTGACGCAGTGTGCCAGATAGGTTGAGATTTATGGATTCGTGGTCCACGAGCCCGGTGCCCGTATTGCCTGCGCCGCCGGGGGATCATCCGCAGCTGCGGCTCTACGACACCCCGGCCGGTGAGGTCCGCGAGACCGCGGCGAAGGGGACGGCGCGGCTCTACGTCTGCGGCATCACGCCCTACGACGCCACCCATCTGGGGCACGCCGCCACCTACCTCGCGTTCGACCTTGCGCAACGCTTCTGGCGCGATGCCGGCCACGACGTGCACTACGTGCAGAACGTCACCGACGTCGACGATCCGCTGCTGGAGCGGGCGGCACACACCGGCGAGAACTGGATGCACCTCGCCGAGCGCGAGATCGCGTTGTATCGCGAGGACATGACCGCGTTGCGGGTGCTGCCGCCGAACGAGCTCGTCGGTGCCGTCGAATCGGTCACCGAGATCACGAAGGCCATCGGCGAGCTGCTCGCGGCGGGTGCCGCGTACCACGTCGGTGAGGACATCTACTTCCCGATCGAGGCGTCCGGCCACTTTGGCTACGAGTCGGGCTACGACGACGCGACCATGCTCAGCCTGTTCGCCGAGCGCGGTGGCGATCCCGAGCACGCGGGCAAGCGCAACCCGCTCGATTCGTTGCTGTGGCGGGGGCACCGCTACGGCGAGCCGTATTGGGACACCGACCTGGGCCGCGGCCGGCCCGGATGGCACATCGAGTGCTCGGTGATCGCGCTGAACCGTCTCGGCATGGGCTTCGACGTGCAGGGCGGCGGTAGCGACCTGATCTTCCCGCACCACGAACATTCAGCCGCCCACGCCGAGGCACTGACCGGAGAGCATCCGTTCGCCCGCCACTACGTCCACACCGGCATGATCGGGCTGGACGGCGAGAAGATGAGCAAGTCCCGGGGCAACCTCGTCTTCGTGTCGAAGCTGCGCGGCGGCGGCGTCGACCCGATGGCCATCCGGCTGGCCCTGATGGACGGCCACTACCGCGCCGACCGCGAATGGACGGGCGGGCGATTGCCCAAGGCCGAGGCCCGTCTGGCGCGCTGGCGCTCAGCCGCGGCGCTATTGGCAGCGCCCGATGCCCGCCCGTTGCTCGCGAGCGTGCGCGCGGCCCTGGCCGACGATCTCGATACCGCGACCGCCATCGCTGCGGTCGACGACTGGGCCGAGGCCACGCTGGCCAACGCCGGTGGCGACGCTGAAGCGCCCGGCCTGGTACGTGACCTGGTCGACGCGCTGCTCGGTATCGCGCTCTGAATCCTGCGGGTTAGCTGCCCGCCGCCGGAAGGGTGACCGTGAAGCGGGCGCCGGGGTGGTTGTCGTCGATGTGCACGCGCCCGCCGTGGGCCAGCACGATGTCGCGGACGATGGCCAGGCCCAACCCGGCGCCACCGCGGTCACGGCTACGGGCGTCGTCCAGACGGGTGAAACGTTCGAAGACGCGATCCCGGTCGGCCGCGGGGATTCCGGGTCCGTCGTCGGCGACGGTCAGGGTGATATCGCGGCCGTCGTGGTGCAGGCCGACGGTGATCGCGTCGTGGGCGTGCCGGACGGCGTTGTCGAGGAGGTTGGCCACCACGCGGTCCAGGGCGGACCGGTCGCCGATGACCTGCGCGGCCGAGACTCGGGTGGCATCGATGTGCGGAGCGCCCGGAGTGGTGATACGTCGGACGTGATCGAACACGAGATCGTCCAGGTCGACCGGCTCACGGCGCAGCGCTGCGTCGGCGTCGAGGCGGGCCAGGCTGAGCAGCGAGTCGACCAGGGCCGCCAACCGGGCCGCGTCGGCGGCCAGCAGTTGCCGATCCTCGGGCGACAGGGGCAGCTGCGGGTGGCTGGCTCGTACGTCGAGCCGCGTGTGCAGGGCCGCGACCGGGTTGCGCAGCTCGTGGGCGGCGTCGGACAGGAAGCGCCGTTGCTGCGCGGCGCCGTCGTCGATGCGGGCGAGCAGCTCGTTGAAGGTGGCGGCGAGGCGGTGCAATTCCTCGCCCCCGGGCGTGAGGGATAGCCGGCGCTGCAAATCCGTGCCCGGGATCGCGGCCACCTCTCGGCGCATGGTTTCTACCGGACGCAATGCCCGGCCGACCAGCGCCCAGGCGACCGCACCGAGCAGGGCGACCAGGACCGGGCCGCCGATGAGCAGGGCCGCCACCAACTCGCGCACGCTCTGGTCGATCTCGGCGGTCGGGCGCGCCGCGTACACCGTGACGGGTCCGGCCGGTGAGGACGTCGCCTGGGCGGCAACCCGGTAGGACCCCGGATCGCCGGCGATGCTGCCGGCCACCGCGTGGACGGCCACGCCGCTGCCTTGGGCCGGGAAGCTGAACTGGGCTGCTTCGCCGTCGATGTTGGCCGAGCTCGCCACCACGTGTCCGTCGCCGGCCACGACTTGAACCAGGGTGAGGCTGTCCGCACCCGTCGCGCGCAGCGCCGAGAACTGTCCCTGGGCGGCTTCGGCCGCGACGTCGCTGACGCGCTGGCTGACGGTCAGGTCCACGCCGGCGACCAGCGTGCTGTGCACCCGCCACACCAGCAGGACCGCGGCCGCGGCGACGCCGACGGCGATCACGGCGGTGGAGGCCGCGGTGAGCCGGGTTCGCAACGACCGACGCCGCCACCAGGACACGACCCGCACGGCCCGCGCGGCCGACGGCGAACCGGTGTCGAGGGCGTTGATCATCGCTGCACCGACTCACGCAGCCGGTAGCCCGCACCCCGGACGGTCTGGAGGCTCGATCGGCCGAACGGAGCGTCGATCTTGCGACGCAGCCGCAGCACGTAGACCTCGACGATGTTCGGGTCGCCCGCGAAGTACTCGTCCCACACATGGGCCAGGATGTCGGCCTTGCTGACGACCTCGCCCCGCCGACGCAGCAGATACTCCAGCACGGCCGACTCGCGCGCCGTGAGCTCGATCGTGGCGCCGGCCCGGTGGCAGTTGCGCGTCGCCGGATCCAACGAGAGGTCACCGGCGCCCAGGACCGGCGGGCGCTCCGGACGGCCGCGGCGCAACAGCGCGCGGAGGTGGGCCAGCACGACGACGTAGGAGAACGGCTTGGTCAGGTAGTCGTCGGCCCCCAGGTCCAGTGCGTCGGCCTGGTCGTACTCGCCGTCCTTGGCGGTCAGCATCATCACCGGGCTCCACACACCGGCGGCCCGTATCCGCTTCAGCACCTCGTACCCCGATAACTGGGGCAGGAGGATGTCGAGCACGATCACGTCGTAGGTGTATTCGGTTGCCCGCCACACCGCATCCACGCCGTCGTGGGCGACGTCCACGACGTATCCGTCGGCCCGCAGACCCTGCGCGAGGGCGTCGGCCAGCGGCACCTCGTCCTCCGCGACCAGCACCCGCATTCTTTCAGCATGATGACCCGGCCTGAACCGCACCTGAGGATGGGGCCCATGCGAGTCAGCTGAGGTTCAGCCGCCCGACCGCAGCCTGGGGATGTGCAGGCGGACCGACCGCCGCACACACCTGGAGGTGCATTCCATGATCAAGCGACCAGGCACCGTCGTCGCCCTGGTCGGTGCTGCATTGGCTGCGGCACTGATCGGCGGTGGAACGGCGTACGCCACTGCGGGATCGAGTGGCCCGGCCGCACCGGCACCGGCGAAGGCCCATACGACAGCGGTGGTCTCCGCGGTCGGGGCCGACACGGCGGAAGGGCCGGACACGCCGGCCGGCAGCAGCGAGACGGCGGGAGAGCAAGCGCCCGAGCCGGGCTCGGGGACCGAGAAGAGCGCTCCGGAGTCCGATGGCCCCGGCGGGCACGCTGACCCCGAAGGCGTGAACGTCGACCACCAGTTCAACGGCAACGAGTAATCCGTAGTGTCCCGGCCGGGCGTTCGTGCTGCGCACGGGCGCCCGGCCGGACTTTCGGTCGTCGAACCGTTGCCGAGCGACAGCCACCAGGCGTACGGTCACCCAGTCACGTAGCTAGACAGCGTTCATGTACATGAACCGACTGGGAGGCTTCGCATGACCACACCGGTGCATATCCACGGCTCCCGTCGGCGGCGTACGGTTCGCCGGCTCGCAGCGGGCGTGCTGTCGTTGACTCTGCTTGTCTCGGTCCAGACGGCGACAGCGGGCACGACGCCGGCCGACACGTCAACGGCGGCGACCACGATCACGATCGACGCGAAGCAACCGGGCAGCCGGCTGCCGTCGGATTTCGTCGGGCTGTCCTACGAGATGCGCGAGCTCTCGGCGGCGTGCACGACGAACGACTGTGTCGGCAATTTCGACGCCCGAAACGGCAACCTCGTCAATCTGTACAAGACGCTCGGAGTGAGCAACGTCCGCATCAGCGGCAACCAACTCGACCGCGACACGCTGTGGGTCCCGGCCGGCCAGCAACCACCGAACCCCTTGCCGGACTGGGTGAAAGACGTCGTCACCCCGGCCGACATCGCCCGGCTCGGCACGTTCCTGAAGGCCACGGGGTGGAAGGCCGAGGTCGGCGTCAACCTCGTGCACTACGACCCGGCCCTGGCCGCCGACGAGGCGCGCACCCTGTTCGCCGACCTCGGCCAACGGCTGTCGGGGGCCGAATGTGGCAACGAGCCCGAGCACTACGTCAGCAACGGTTACCGTACTGCACCGTACGGTTTCGCCGAGCACAAGGCGGAGTGGGAAGCGTGCGCCGCCGTAGTGGGCAGCTCGCGAATCGCCGCGCCCGACCTCAGCTCGCCGGGCAGCACTGCCAGCTGGTTCAGCCAGTTCGCGCAGGCCGAGCAGGACCGCATCAACATGCTGACCGTCCACAACTACACCGGCGCCACGACGGTGACCCAGCTGCTGTCGCCGCAGGTACACGACAGCGAGCTCAGCATCGTCGCTCCGCAGCTGGCCACCGCCCAGTCCGTGCACGTGCCGATCCGGGTGGACGAGACCAACTCCGCGGTCAGCGGTGGCCTCGCCGGCGTCAGCGACGTGTACGCCTCGGCGCTGTGGGCGATGGACTACAACCTGGTCATGGCCCAGGCGGGGTTCGCCGGGCTCAACTTCCACGGCGGGTTCGGCGTCTGCGGCGCCCCGCTGTTCAACGGCAAGTTCCAGCGCTACACGCCGATCTGTGCCGCCGACGAGGCCGATCGGCAGGCCAAGATCTATACGGTCGGGCCCGAGTACTACGGCCTGTACATGGCGACCCGGATGGGGCCTGGCACCTTCGTCCCCGTGTCGGTGTCCAGCGATCGCAACGTCACCGCCTACGCGGTACGCGGCGATGACGGACGCACGCGGATCGCCGTGATCGAGAAGGACGGCACGTCAGGTGCCGCGGTGCCGGTGACGATCAATGTCGGACCGCGCGGCGGGTCGGCGCAGGTGCTGCGCCTCACCGGCGACTCGCTCGACAGCGCCGCCGGCGTTGCGGTGCAGGGCGCCTCCGTCGACCGCGGCGGCCACCTTCGAACGGGACGTCCGGATCACGCGCGCGTGCACGACGGGACGATCGACCTGACCGTTGCCTCGGGCAGTGCCGCGATCATCACCCTGGATCGTTGACGCCGTAGTTGCTGATCTCGATGAGGTTGCCGTCGGGATCGCGCAGGTAGACGCTGCTCATCTCGCCCCAAGCGCCGGTGCGGGTGACCGGCCCCTCGATGATCGTGACGTCCAACGCCCGCAGGTGGTCGATCACCTGCGGCAGGGGAGTGGCGGCGATCAGGCACAGGTCGGCGCTGCCGGCGACGGGGTCGGCGGCGTGCGGGGCGATCTCGTGCCCGGCCGGATGCAGGTTGATCTTGCTGTCGCCGAACTCGAGCGCGTGCCGGCCGTCCGCGAACACCACCGGGGTCATGCCGAGCACCCGCTGGTAGAAGTCGCGCGTCCGGTCGATGTCGGCGACAGTGAGGACGAGGTGGTCGAGACGGCTGATGGCCACCGGATTCAGGGTGAGCTGGCACGCCGCCCACGCCGGGCGGGACAGTCGCTCGCGGGCTCGGGTGAACAGGGCGATCAGCGGCGGGCCGTACCGGGTGGCGTACTCGGCGTTGTGGCTGAGTACGTCGAGCTCGTTGGCGGCGGTGATCTCCATAAACGTGCGGGCATCGGCGGCGTCCACGAGCCGCGCCTCCCCGGCGAACCGGTCGTGTATCTCCACCGCCCCCGTGCCGCCGAGCAGCGGATACGTCGCGCCGCGATCGACGCTGGCGTAGAGGTACACCATCGCCTCGGCGGTCCGGCCGATGACGCCAACGAGCTCGTCGCGGTTGCTCACCGGCAGCAGCGCCCGGGCGAACCCGTCCGTCCCGTACGTGGCGTGGCACAGGCCCGCGAGCACCGCGTCTTGGGTGGCGTCCCAGGCGGTGAGCTGGTCGGCGACCCGACGCAGGTGGGCGAACAGCGTTCCGCCCGGGTGCGGGATGCCGTCGGCGCCCTGATCGAGCAGGAACCGTTCTGCTGCTGCGAGATCCATACGGATCAGTCTGGTCGCTCAGGCGGTGGACGAACGCGTCGGGTTGCTCACCCTGATCGGCCGCCGGGGCGGGCGGAACGAGCGCAGGCTCACCGCCGCGCGCAGCCGCTGCCAGCGGCTCAGCCCCTGGCTGATCTCGCGCCGCGTCCGCTCGACCTCGGTCCAGTACCACTGCGCCGCGTCGGGGGTGGGTTGCCCCGGTCCGAACACCACCGAGTCGGCCGACGCCGCGAGCGGGGCCAGCCCGAGCGGACCCAGGCTGCGGGCGTCCTCGCGACGGGTCTGCCCGCCGGGCACCGGGCGGCCCAGGTCACGGGCGTAGTCGACGATCTCGCGCCACCCGGCAGCGACCTGGGTGGTAGGCACCCCGCGACTGCGCCGGCGCCGGCGCCGCATCTCCTTGAGGCCGATGATCAGCAGGGCCGGCACCAGCACCGCGG
>Ga0137412_10003283_pt1 | contig 12915 bp, 14 predicted proteins | sample CZODoug2_1_16fun_FD_122160 | JGI IMG/M metagenome (GOLD analysis project Ga0137412, IMG submission 122160) | Vadose zone soil fungal communities from Angelo Coast Range Reserve, California, USA - CZODoug2_1_16fungal (Hybrid Assembly) | ecosystem: Environmental > Terrestrial > Soil > Vadose zone...
GATCCTTTTTCGGACCGCCAGCTTTAGCTGCTTCTTCTTGCGGAGCCTTGCCCGAATGACTTCTCCTGAATCTTCAAGCATCTTCAAGAGAGATCGAACCTCTTCGTTGATCGATTTGGGCGCGCCCTTCTCGCGCAGGCGGTCTTCCTGATAACGGAGCACGGCCGCTTCGTCGATATCGACGACCATCTCTGCACCGAGGAGCCGCGACACATGGCCAAGAGCATATTCCGCGAAGGTGGCAGAGCGATACCGCAGCCGGTAGCCCACCAGATATTCGTCGACGATCTCGTTGAGACGGCGGATTAGTTGTTGGCGAACTTCCTTCAGGTTATGGAAGCCAGTCTCCAGCTCCCGCCTCCGCTGCTGCTCTGCATTCTTTGCGACCGCCTTTGAGGACGACTTCGAAGATTCACGGATGAGCTGCCCCGCGAAGTAGAACTTGTACCACCACATTCCACCTCTCTTGAAAAGAGCCATACCACTCCTCTTCGGATATGTCGCCGAGGCGCACCGTCATATCGGGCACGGGCGAAGACTGAAGTTGGATTCGGTCAATTCAGAGCAGGAAAACCAAAGGACGTTTGGTGGAGATGGTGGCGACTTTGGGTCGCCTGAACTGAGCACGGTTGCTATGGATGCTGCATCCGTTTTGAAAGAGCATGGGCACAAAAATGGGCACAATTGGCACATTTTGGGGGGCGGCCAGCATCACTTTACTGCTCTAAATTGTTGATTTGATTTGGCTCCTCAGGTAGGACTCGAACCTACAACCCTTCGGTTAACAGCCGAATGCTCTGCCATTGAGCTACTGAGGAGTGTCTTGGCGGGAACGTTCTGAACTGACTTGATTTTACCGCAAACCTGATCCCTTCCGTCAAAAGGCTACCCAGACCCTGGCGGTCAAAGTCGTGGAGCACCGCCCCGGCGACCCTGCTCCCGGAGGCCAGGTGCCCTGGATGGAGGGAGCCGTTTCGCTTACCGCAGGAACGTCGTGATGGATTGATGTGGACCGGGGCGAAACATCAAAGACGGTTACATCCGGTGGCGGGTTTTCAGCAAAAGCGTTCCTTGGGCTGCGCTAGTAGAGCATGACGGCCACTTTGTAGGTCGTAAATCCCTGGGAAGGATTGCCGGAATCGCAGGCGCCTACCGCTGCCTTGTGATACTGGTGGGTCGCGATTTTCTGTTCCAGCACTTCCGGTAAGCGAGTCAGATCTGTTCCCTCCCAGCGCATGATGAAGCCGGGCGTGGAGCCGCCGGCCGAGCCGTGCTGCATTTCGCAGGTCTGACGGGCGTCCTGGGTCGATGGGGCAGGTTGCAGGCCTCGTTGCTGCAGCAATTGCGCGATCTTTTGCTCGATCTGTTCGGGTCCCAACTGGGCTACTCCGTCGGCAAAATCCTCGACAGCGTAGTAGCTTCCTCCCTTTTTGACCAGACCGACACCAATGACATTCATCGCGGGGTTCAGGATATTTGCGCGATGAGGAGCGGAATTCATCCATTCCTTTTCGAGCGCTTGCGGGCTCGGCGCCAAGGCAACGTTCTCCGCAATGGAGCGGAAGTGGGCACCTGCTGCGCCACAGCGAGTGACGAGGTCAGGTTCGCCGGGATATTGGTGAGACAGTGCAGGCTGTTGCGCCATCAGTTGCGCGTGATCGGCGGCTGCCTGGGCCAGTGCCGGATCCCACTTGAGAGGGGTCAGGCCTTGCTGCGCACGGTCCGCGTTGGCCAGGTCCATTACCTCCCGCTCAACCGCCTGCTGCGCCCATGCCGGCATGGCCAACATGGCGGCGGCCAGCGCGATCATGCAAAGTTGTTTACGCATCGCGTTATCCCTCATCGTATCAACCCTGTTGCCACGAACAATATGCGATGATGGGGCCATCGATGGCCTTTGCGCGCACCCTTCGCCACCAGCCCCTGGGAGTGATCGGCATTTTACTTCTGGTGCTCTTCGTCACCATCGCGGTGCTCGCTCCGGCCATCTCTCCCTACGATCCCGCAAGTATCGATCTCTATCATCGCCTTACTCCGCCATCGCATAGCCACTGGTTCGGCACCGACGAGTTGGGCCGCGACATCTTCTCCCGCATACTCTCGGGTGCGCGGCTCTCGCTAATGGTTGCCGTGAGCGTCGTTGGTCTTTCCCTTTCTCTGGGATTAGTCCTGGGCGGCCTCGCGGGCTTTTACGGCGGCCGCGTGGATACGTTGCTCAATGTCTTCGTTATGAACGCCTTTCTTTCGTTTCCCGGCATTCTGCTGGCGATTGCGTTTGTAGCGTTTCTCGGCCCCGGCCTGATTAACCTGGTGCTGGCCCTGGCCATCGGCGGATGGGTGGGCTACGCGCGCCTGGTGCGGGCGCAGGTTCTCGCCGTCAAGGAGCGCGAGTTCGTCGAAGCGGCCCGCGCCCTGGGCGCTTCTGACTTGCGCATCTTTACCCGCCACGTCTTGCCCAACATACTGCAGCCCATCATCGTTCAGGCTGCGATCGGGATGGCAGGAGCCGTGCTGGCTGAGGCTACGCTCAGCTTCCTGGGACTGGGCCTCCCGCCGCCTGCAGCCAGTTGGGGCGGCATGCTCAACGATGCCCGCTCTCACTTGTTCGACTCACCGCACATGGTTGTCTTTCCGGCCATCGCCGTCATGCTATGCGTGCTGTCATTCAACTTCATCGGCGATGCGTTGCGCGATTACCTTGACCCGCGCACCAAGCTGTTAATCGGCTTATGATCGGCGTTATTTCCGATACCCACGGCCTGCTCCGCCCCGCGGCGATCGAAGCTCTGCGCGGGGTAGAGCACATTCTGCATGCGGGCGATGTCGGCGATGCTTCCATTCTGGATGCGCTGCGCAGCGTGGCTCCGGTCACAGCCATCAGGGGCAATATCGATGTGGGCGGTCCGTGTACTCACCTGCCGGCTACAGAAGTGGTCACCCTGCACGGGCACACTTTCTACATGCTGCACGACCGGCAGGCACTCGATCTTGATCCTGCGGCTGCAGGGTTTTCGGCCGTCATCAGCGGGCACTCGCACAAGCCGCTCCTCGAGTGGCGCCACGGCGTTCTCTACATGAACCCGGGCAGCGCGGGACCGCGCCGTTTCTCCTTGCCGGTCTCGATCGGTCTGCTGACTATTGGTGCGGATGGGCTGCAGCCGCGACTGGTGACTCTGCCTTAGAGCCTGCTTCCAACATGGGCAGGATCAGCTCCTGCATCTGGGCCACGAGAGTCTTTACCGGCGGGTGGTCCGGCGTGGAGAACCATTGCTTGACGCCGGCACAGATGGCCGCACTCGTAGAGGCTGCAATCAGCTCCGGCGATATTGCCGACGGCTGCTTTTCACGCTGGAAGCCTTCGATCAACAGGCGCTGAATTGCCTTGGCAATGGCCGCATCCATCAGGGGCGCGAAAGCAGTCTGGCGGTCACACTCCCCTCTGGAGTGGAGCTGGATGAGGTAATCGCAGGTGGCCTGGATGATCGCCTCCAGCGCGGCGGGGCAGCCAGTTTGGTACCGTAGCTGGCGCTCGTACAACATTTCATGGAAGCCGCCTGCGATCATCGCCTCCATCAAAGCAAACTTGTCCGTGTAGTGGTCGTAGAAGGTCGCCCGGTTCACGGTTGCAGCTTCCGCGATGTCTTGCACGGATATTTCATCGAAACTCTTGTTCCGCAAGAGGGTATCGAGTGCCCCTTGCAGGAGCTTTCGGGTGCGCCGGATTCGCGGATCGCGAACTTCACAGTCAGAAATTGGCATGGTCGCTCTATTAGAGGGTATCAAGGCAGAAAAAGAATCGACAAAACAACGAGTGTCGTCTATACACTTAACAACAAGCGAGGCATACCCAACGCATGTTGTTTTAGAGGTGATATATGCCGACACTCCTACAAATCGATTCAAGCCCCCTCGCAAGCTCCGTCAGCCGCGAATTAACCCGTGAGTTCGTCAACAACTGGAAAACTACACACCCTTCGGGCGAGGTGATTGTGCGCGATCTGGCCGCCAATCCCCCAAAGCCCGTCGACCAAGCCTGGATCTACGCAGCCCATACGCCCGCGGACGCACTCCAGCCCGAGCAGAAAGCGCTCCTTGCCCAGTCTGAGGAGTCCATTGCCGAACTGCAGCAGGCAGACGAATACGTAATTGGCGTGGCGATGCACAATTTCAGCATTCCCTCTGTGGTTAAATTGTGGATTGACCAGGTCGTCCGCGGTGGGCGCACCTTTTCTTACGGGGGCTCTGACGGCCCCAAAGGCCTGCTCACGGGCAAAAAGGCCACCATTATCGCCGCCACCGGGGGCGTCTACCAGGCAGGAACTCCGATGGCTGCATTCAATTTCATCGAGCCCTACCTCAACACGATCCTGGGATTTATCGGCGTCACCGACGTGACATTTGTTACCGCGGGCGGCACGGCGCAGCTTATGTCGGGGAAGGTCGATCGCGGCGTGTTCCTGCAGCCCCATCTGGAGCAGGTTAGAAGCATCGCTGTCTAAACCAAGGAGAAAACCATGAAAATTGCGGTTCTGGTTGCACGTATTTTGCTGGGCCTGATATTCGTGTTCTTCGGACTGAATGGATTTATCAACTTTCTGCATGCACCGACGCCTCCCGGACCGGCAGGACAATATGTGACCCTGCTTGGCGATACGTTCTATATGAAGTTCGTCTTCCTGGTGCAGCTTGTGGGTGGGGTGCTTTTGCTTTCCGGGCAATTTGTCCCGCTGGCGTTGATTCTGCTGGGCCCGGTGCTGGTGAACATTCTTCTCTTCCACATAAGCCTGCAGCCCGCTGGATTGCCGCCGGGACTATTCGCGGCTCTTCTTTGGTTCATCATTTTCTTCGGATACCGTCGGTCTTTTGAAGGGATCTTCGTGCGGAAGGTCGAGGTCTCTTAGGAGATGGGCTAACTTCGGATTCTGGGGTTGGCTACGGTGTACAACACATCGGTGAGGAGGTTGACGAGCACGTAGGTCAAGCCGACGGCCAGGATGCAACCTTGGACCAAGGCGTAATCACGGTTGGAAATGGCGGAGACGGTGAGGCGGCCGATTCCGGGCCAGGAAAAGATGGTCTCGGTGACGATGGCGCCGGCCAGCAGGGCGCCAAATTGTAACCCCACGAGGGTCATCACCGGGATGATGGCGTTGCGCAGCGCGTGGCGGTAGACCACCACGTGCTCGGGCAGGCCTTTGGCGCGCGCAGTGCGAATGTAGTCCTGGTTTAGCTCCTCCAACATGGCGGTCCGCACCATGCGGGTGAGGATAGCGGCCAGACTGCCCCCCATGGTGATCGCGGGCAGGATAAGGTGAGCCGGCGAGCCTGCACCTGAGACCGGCAGCCATCCCAACTTGATCGAGAACAGCAGGATCAGGATCGGGTCCAGTGCGAAGCTGGGAAAGGAGAGCCCCAGCAGGCTCACCACGCCGACGGCGCTATCCTGCCAAAGAGCCCGGCGCAAAGCGGCCAACACCCCTGCAGGAATGGCCAGCAGCAAGGCCAATACCAGAGCGGCCACAGTCAGTTCCAGAGTGTAAGGGTAGCGGGTGAGCACCAGGTGGGCGACGGAATCGTTCAGGCGGAGCGACCTGCCGAGATCGCCATGCAACACTCCACGCCAGTAGTGCGCGTACTGCAGGCCCAGGGGCGCGTCCAGTCCATATTGATGGCGCAGCGCTGAGAGGTCGGCAGCGGTGGCGCCCTCGCCCAGCATCTGCTGCACCGGATCGCCCGGCACCAGGTGGATGAGCAAAAATACCATCGACACGACCAGCCAGATGACCGGCAGGATATAGAGCAGCCGCTTCAGCAACGCTACCAAGTCAACCTAACCCTCGCTCTTACCGGAATGAATGGGTGTGACTTCCCCGGCTTTCTTGTCGTCCTGTTCCTCTACGGGCGAGGAGCTGTCCAGCCGCTCCACACGTACCTGGCTGATGCGGTGATCTTTCATTTCCACTACCGTAAACCTTCTCCCCTCAAAGTCCACGGTCTCTTCGCCGGTGGGAATTTTTCCCAGGCGCGTCAGCAGGAAGCCTGCCAGGGTCTCCACTCCGGCGCTGCGGGGCAAGTGCCAGTTCATTTGCGTCTCCAGGTCGCGCAGGTTCAGTCCGCCATCCAGCAGCACAGCACCCGAGGTCGTGTGCACAGCAGCCCTGGGACCGATGTCGAACTCGTCCTCAACCTCGCCGATGATCTGCTCAATGGCATCTTCTACTGTAACCAGCCCTACGGTCGACCCATATTCATCGACCACGATGGCGATGTGCCGCCTGCGCTGCTGAAATTCGGCGAGCAGGTCCAGCACCGGCTTGGTCTCGGGCACTACCAGCACGTCGTGCATCACCTGGCCCAGCCGCAATTCGGTAAAGGGCGCGCGGGCAAAGCGGGTTTGCGCCGTCATGCGGAAGTGCATCAACCGCGATAGGTCTTTGGAATACACGACGCCCACGACGTGCTCAGGGCCGTGGGCCGGGTCGTAGACGGGCACCCGGGAATGCTGCTCCTCCACCACGCGCGCGTTCGCGTCTTCGATGAGCATGTCCTGGGGTAGGGAGAAGATGCGCTGCCGCGGGGTCATGACCTCTCGGGTGGGGACGCTGTTCAGCTCCACCGCGCGGTGGATCAGCGACTCCTGAAAAGCGGGAAGCATGCCCATTCTGCGCGAGGCGGTCGCGATCAGCTTCAGCTCTTCCGGCGAATGGACCTCGCCCCCTTGCATCATTTCCATGCCAAACAGGCGGAGCACGACCCGGGCCGACCACTTCATGAGGCGCACTGCCGGCCGGGTGAGCCGGATAAATACGTCCATGGGCCCGGCCACCGCGACCGCTAGGACCTCGGCTTTGCGCAGGGCTAGGGATTTCGGCACCAGCTCACCCAGCAGCACGTGCAAGTAGGTAATGAGAGCGAACGCAACCGGCACAGCTAGTACGTGCGCGTAGACCCTGGCATGCGCCATCCCCTTGAACCAGCCCTCAAAGAGGGCGGCTACCGCCGGCTCGCCGATCCAGCCCAGGGCCAGGCTGCAGAGGGTCACGCCCAATTGCACGGCGGGCAGGAAATCCTCCATGTTTTCCTGCAGGCGGCGGACCGCCCTTGCTCCGGGGCGCCCCAGGGCAATCAACCGCTCGATGCGGGTCTCACGCACGCTCACCAGGGCGAATTCGGCCGCCACAAAGAAACCGTTCGCCAGGATGAGCAAGGCGACGGAAACCATCCGAAAAAGCATCAGTTCAATCATTTCGCGCGAGAACGGCTGTTACGTCATGATACCGGGGTGGCCTGCGCCAAGGGGGGTGGAACCTTCCTCGGCCGGTTTACGTATCAAATGACATCTGACATCCGGTGTGGGGGTATTGTGGCGGCGCAGCGAAAAAGCAAACGCATCTGGGTCTGGGGCGGTGTTCTCGCCGTCGTCGCGGCTGCGGGCCTGGTGTTTCTCGGCATGCACCGAGGGGGCCCCCATTTCGAGCCCAGCCGCCTGGACAAAGTCACCCGGGGGGAGATCGATCAGAGCGTCGTGGCCACGGGGAAAGTCCAACCCATCACCAAGATCGAACTAAAGTCCAAGGCCAGCGGGATCGTGCAGAACCTGTACGTGGACATCAACCAGCATGTACACAAGGGCCAGCTGCTGGCCCAGCTTGACCGGCAGGAGATCATGGCCGAGGTCGATGCCCAACGCGCTACGCTGCAGGCTGCGGAAGCTAACGTAAAGAGCGCCTCGGCCAGCATTGAGCACGACAAGGTCGATGCCTCCGCACCCGACCTACCGATGTATTACGCCACCCTGCAACGCAACAAGGAGATGATCAAGGAAGGCATCGTGTCGCAGCAAGGCATGGATAACGCCAACCGCGACTACCTCTCGGCGCTCAACAAAAAGAATGTTGCGGTGGCGCAGATTGATGTTGACCGTGCCAAGCTGCACCAGGCAGAAGCCCAGGTGGCGCAAAACCAGGCCAGCCTCAAGTCACTGGAAGAGCAACTCAGCTACACCACGCTCACTGCCCCAATCGATGGCGAGGTGTTGTCGCGCGATGTGGAAGTGGGCGACGCGGTCAGCTCCATCCTGGTGCTGGGGTCGACCGCTACCCTGGTGATGACCATCGGAGACACGCGCCAGGTGTATGTGAACGGTAAGGTGGACGAGGCGGACATCGCCTCGGTGTACCTGGGCCAGCCGGCACGCATCCGCATCGAATCATTCAAGAACAAGACATTTGCCGGAAGGGTGACGCGCATCGCGCCACTCGGCGTCGAAAAAGACAATGTGACGACATTTGAAGTGCGGGTTTCGATCGACAATCCCAATCATGAGATCAAAGCAAATATGACGGCAAATGCGGAGATTCTGAACCAGGAGCATAAGAATGCGCTCTCGGTTCCAGAGCAGGCTCTGGTCTACGACAGCCAGAAGAATGCCTTTGTCGACGTACCGGATAGCCACGGTAAGAACGGACTGCGCAGAGTGGCGGTCAAGGCGGGAATCGCGAATGGCAGCCGGACCGAAATTCTTTCCGGCCTCAGCGAAGGCCAGACAGTCTATCTACAACCGTAAAGGGCCCTAAGGAGGACGAGGATGCAATCCCAATCGAAATTATCCCGCAAAGCGGCAGCCGCTATGCTGGTTGCCATGACCATGTGTCTCCCGGCGGCATTTGCCGCGGAGAAGTCTTTCGACCGCACGCTGTCGGTGAATGGTCCGGTAACGCTGCGCGTCTCCACGGGCTCCGGCTATATCCGTGTGTCTCCGGGATCGGATAATCAGGTCCACGTTGTCGGCCACGTGAAGAGCAACAACACCTGGTGGGGTGGATCGTCTGACGACGCGGTGGCGAAGGTGGCGGCCAATCCGCCGATTGATCAGGCCGGCAATATTATTCGCGTTGGCGATGATCATGGGAACGACTGGACTCGCCATGTGTCGATCGACTACGAGATCACGACTCCGGCCAACACCATGCTTGTGGCGCAGAGTGGATCCGGAGATCTTCAGCTCTCCAATATCAATGGAACGGTCAAGGCGTCGACGGGATCTGGTTCCATCCACGCTGAAAAGCTGGGCTCCGGCTCCCGGCTTGAAACTGGCTCGGGCACCATCGATGCGAGCAGTTTGATGGGTTCTACCACGCTGCAGACGGGCTCGGGGGAAATCCATGCCCAGCTCGGATCGGCGGGTGACGTGGTGGCCGGCACAGGCTCGGGCGATATCAAACTGGAAAATGTGCAGGGGGCGGTGAAGGCGGAGACTGGCTCGGGCTCACTGGACATCAGCGGGCAGCCCACCGCGCCATGGAAGCTGGAGACTGGTTCGGGCGAGATTTCGCTGCGGTTGGGCAACAATGCTCATTTCACGCTGGATGCGGAAACGGGTTCGGGGTCGGTGAAGTCGGATCCTCCGCTCACCATAACCACGCATGGTTCGATTGATAAACACCACGTGAGCGGAACGGTCAACGGTGGCGGCCCGACGATTAAGGCGTCAACAGGCTCGGGTGATATTCACATTATGTAGGGTGGACGGGCCGTGGACGGGTGCCGAAAAAGACGGGCGCCGAACGATCATTTTAAACCGGGCATTTTCGGCACGGCTGAGGCCGTGCCCTTCGTGATGAGTCTTCCAGGTAGCGAGTCTTCTGGCGGCCCGGGCCAAAAAGCCCAGGGGCTAAAGCCCTCATCTTTGTTGGCATTTACGGCCCGACTAAAGTCGTGCCCTGATACAAAGCATCGGAGCCGTGACTCGCGGAAAATTGGTGCAACCTCTTTCGTTTTTGGCTCTCACGCCGGACGCTACTTGCCCAATCCGAAGTAACTCCGAATGCTGTACTCGGTGATGCTGTAAGGCAAGAACCGCTTGAGCCACACGGCAGCGCGCTGGGTGGCGGGTCCGATGGTGTAGCGCAGTCGCGGATTGCGGGTATTCACTATCCGATATAACAAGCGGGCAACTTGCTCCGGCCCAGGACCACTCTGCTCATCGTGCGCTGTACGCGCCAATGCGGCCTGGAAAGACTGGCTGTAGGCATCCGTGCCGCCAGACATTTCGGTGCGATTCTCGGTAATTGCCGTCTTGTGATCGCCCGGCTCTATGATCACAACCTTTACCCCAAACGGCCTTACCTCCATGCGCAGAGATTCGCTCAAGCCCTCCAGGGCAAATTTTGAGGCGCTGTACATCGCCTGGTAGGGAATCGCAATCAGGCCGCCAATCGACCCGATATTCACGATGTAGCCGCTATGCTGCCTCCGCAGGGCGGGCAACACGGCGCGGCAGACCCGGAAAGCACCGAAGAAATTAACCTCGAGTTGCCTCTTTGCCTCCTCGATTGAGGTGTTTTCGACCGGTCCGGCAATCCCCATCCCGGCATTGTTCACCACAATATCCAGCCGCCCCTCGCGCTCGAGCACGGCCGCAACCGCCTGCTCCACCGAATGATCGTCGGTAACGTCTGCTACCAGCATGGCGACGGGGCCCGCCTGACCGGAACCCGCCCGCCGCGAAGTGCCATAGACACGGTAGCCACGCCCCGCCAGATGCGTGGCACAAGCCAACCCGATGCCGGAAGAAGCGCCAGTAACCAGGACAACCCGCTTTTCTTTATCCATATCGAACTAAACCGTATCACCTGTGCATCGAACCAGCTTGGGGTCACCCTTCCGCATGTGAGGGAAAAGAAGTACTCTTTACATTCGCGAGGACACGACATGGCACGTCAAAAATGGATCGACCGTACTGGGGCCGCGCTTGCGTTGGGGCTGATACTGACGGGATGCAATGACTTCAAGAAACCAACCGAAAAGAATTTCACCGGCGCACTGAATACATACTTCAGTAACCACGACGATTGCCTGTTTCCCAGCGCGCTGCGCTTTCCCTATGAGGCAAGCACATCAGGAACCGATGTGGATAAGAACAAGGCCGGTCTAGATGCCCTGACTGCGGCAGGCTTGATGAAGTCGCTCGAAGACAAGGACATCCATGTCAAGCGATATGAGCTCACCACCTTTGGCAAGCGTGTACCGGCTCGCTTCTGCTACGGGCACCGCGTGATCACCAGCATCGACAGCTTTACGCCGCCCGCCCCCGTCGACGGCCTGCCAACCACGCAGGTGAGCTATCACTACAAGATGAGGGATATTCCTGGTTGGGCGGACTCCGAGTCCATGCGCAAGGCCTTCCCTGCTTTCGCGAAAGCGACGGCCCCCGATGCACAGGGCCAGACAAAGGTCGTGTTGACGCCGAACGGCTGGCGCGTGCCGGAGTAGGACGCAACGATGGCATCGACTATCTTAGAAAGATGTTCAGGATTCTTCGTTCCATTCCGGCAGCCTCGTTGCGCCTGCTGGTGTTTGATCTCGATGGCACCCTGATTGATTCGGGAGCCGACCTCTGCGCTTCGGTCAACGCGATGCTGCATCATTTTGGCCGCGCGCCGCTGCCCCAGGCGGTGATCTCCACTTACATTGGCGATGGCGTGGCGCGGCTGGTGAGCCGGGCGCTGGGCGAGCCGGTGGAGGCGGCCTATCTCGAGTCTGCCGTCGCCTATTTTCTTGATTACTACCGCGAACACAAACTTGACCACACCTACGTTTACTCCGGAGTCTTCGCATCGCTCGACAGCCTGCGATTCGAGCCTTCCGGCGCGCCGCGAGCCATGGCTGTGCTCACTAACAAGCCGATTGGCCCCTCACTAGCCATTTGCGAAGCGCTTGGGCTCAGCCGATATTTCTACCGCATTTATGGCGGCAACAGCTTCGCCACCAAAAAACCCGACCCCGAAGGATTGCTGGCACTGATGCAGGAGGCGGGTGTGACTGGGGAAGAAACGCTGATGATTGGGGATTCCGACGTGGATATCATGACTTCGCGCAATGCAGGCGTCTGGAGTATGGGCTGCTCCTTTGGCCTCTCGCCCCACACGCTCGCCGCGGTTCCGCCGGATTGCCTGGTGGATTCGCCGGCCGAGTGGCCTTTGGCGCTCGCCTCGATCTTGAGCTCTCCCGCCAGATAGAGTTGCGTGCTACCGATTCCCGGGATTAGGTTAGGAATACTCCTCAACCGCAGGGAGAGGTGTTTAACCTGGAGTTTCATCTGGACCCTGCATAATCGATTTCGTCCCTAACTTCGGCAGAGGTCCGAATGACGATGCGAGCCTTGGCGGGAATCATCCTCTCCTCTCTTGTGTGCACTGCGGTCTTCGCGCAGTCCACCGACGCAGCACCCACATTTGAAATCGCGGACGTCCACATGAGTCCGCATCGTGCGGTCCCTTTCATGGATGGGGGCTACCTTCGCGGTGACCGGTATGTCTTGCGGCAAGCGACCATGGTGGACCTGATCGCGGCTGCCTATGGCCTAGACGCCAGCAACGTGCAGGGAGGACCGATCTGGTTGGAAACCGACCGGTTCGATGTAATCGCGAAGGCCCCACCCACGACCTCGAAGGAAACATTGAAGCTCATGCTTCGCTCTTTGCTGGCGGATCGGTTCAAACTCGTAACTCATAACGGAAGTGCGCCTATGCCGGCGTTGGTGCTCAGCGCCGGCAAGGGGCCGCCGAAGATGAAGCAAGCCGAAGATTCTGGCGAAGGCGATTGCCAGTACCAGGAACCGCCGCAGAATCCTGCACCTGGAACGGTACGGCCGGTCGAATTTTCCTGTCACCACATCACCATGGAGGCATTCACCCAAAACCTGCACAATTGGACTGGACGACCCGACTCCGTAGTGGACGCGACTGGTTTAAAAGGCTCCTGGGATTTCGATATCAAGTGGACGCCCCAGCCAATGCTGCAGAAAGCCGGAGCGGAGGGCATTTCGATCTTCGACGCGGTGGACAAGCAACTCGGGCTGAAGCTGGAGCGCCAGACAGCGCCCAGGCCGGTGCTGATCGTAGACAGCGTGAA
>Ga0137412_10003284_pt1 | contig 12912 bp, 7 predicted proteins | sample CZODoug2_1_16fun_FD_122160 | JGI IMG/M metagenome (GOLD analysis project Ga0137412, IMG submission 122160) | Vadose zone soil fungal communities from Angelo Coast Range Reserve, California, USA - CZODoug2_1_16fungal (Hybrid Assembly) | ecosystem: Environmental > Terrestrial > Soil > Vadose zone...
GCGCCAGGATCGCCGCGATCGCGTAGGAGGCCTCCTCGTCCTTAGCATTGATCGCACCCTTGGCCGCGATGATCGCCGAGACGCCGCAGATCGAAGACCCGATCGCAAGCAGGCTGGTGAGCTTGGGCGTGAGCCGGAAGGCGTTGCCGAGCCAGGTCATCAGCACGATCGAGATCGTGAGCTCGAGCGCGACCGCCACCAGGCTGATCCCGCCGAGCTTGAGCACATCGCCCAGCAGGAAGCGCACGCCGAGCAGCACGATGCCGAGCTTGAGCCAGAATTCGTAGCTCGCGACGCCGGCCCGGAAGATCTTCGGCACGCCGACCGTGTTGGCGATGATCAGCCCGATCACGATCGCCCACAGCACATATTCTATGTTGGGCAGCGCCAGATGGTTGGCCTTGCCGTAGGCCGCGATGGTCTGCTCGATCAGCTTGCCGCTGTAACCGATCGCCAGCAGCAAGGCGATGCCGGGCGCAAGCTCGACGAGGCGGCGCCCGAAGGCGGGGCTTGCATCGTCGGCGGTCGTTGCGAAAGACATGGAAGCCTCACCAGGGAACGCGCGGCAGCGTGCCGACCACGATGGCGAGAACCAGGGCGCTGGCGGCGATGATCGCCCAGGTATCGAGAGAGAGGCGGGGCCGCCGGATGGCCCGGTCGGTGGAGGGAGCGGACATGGACGAGCCTTTCGGTCGCACTGCAATATATCGAATAGAATGTTTATTCTGTCGCTGGGCAATAGTCGTCACAAAAAAAGGAAAAGATTCTATATTTTCGCGATCTGATATCTAAAATATTCCAAGAAATCAGCCGCTCGGAATTGAACTTTGTGCCCTCCCCGGAAGCGCGCCGGGCGATCGCTGCCGCCCCTCGACGTGCGGGCGCGGGGCGGCGTTAAGGCTTCCGACAAGCGGAAAAAAATAAACCTCCAAATCGGTTACGGTGATCGGAACGCCCTCCCATAAAAAGCCTTTTAGTAGGAATGTAACCGTGTGGGGCGATGGTTGCGGCGGTCAGCCGGGGTCCGTGTCATTCCATGGAATCGATACTGGTAAAGATTTTGGCGGTCGTCCTGGCTCTGAGCCAGGTGTCGACACGGCCCGACGACGTGCGGACGCAATTCGATGCCGCCGATCGGGCCCAGGTCGTCGAACTCTTGCGGGCCGGCTGCGCCCATATGCGCAAGGTGTTCGAGGTCGAGGACTTGGCGCTCGATGATCTGGTCGAGACCGCATTGGCGGACCCGACAGCGATCGCGAGCGAGATCAAGGCCTTTCGCGGCATCAATTTCGGCGACCTGAACGCGACCTACCGGGAGCTCTGCAAGAACGAGACGCCCAACCCGTCGCCGATCGACATCGGCCAGGTGATCGAGTTCTTCAACAAGGCGGCCGCGGATCTTCCCGATCACACCCGCCTCAAGGGCCTGCGTCTCGCCAGCCCCTCCAAGGTGATCGACGGCAAAGGCGCGTATTTCGCCGAGCTCTACGAGCCCGGCAACCGTCGCATACCGGTGTCGCTGAGCGAGATTCCGGAAACGGTGTCGCGCGCCTTCGTGGCCGCCGAGGACAAGCGTTTCTTCCAGCACAAGGGGATCGACGAGCGCGGGCTGGTGCGCGCCTTCGTGGTCAACATGATGCAGCCCGGGCGTCCGCAGGGCGGCTCCACCATCACCCAGCAGGTGGTGAAGAATCTGGTGGTCGGCGACGACGTCACCTATGAGCGCAAGATCCGCGAGATCATCGTGACGTCGCGGGTCGAGCACACGCTGACCAAGCCGGAGATCCTCGAGCTCTATCTCAACTCGATCTATTTCGGACGCAATTCCTGGGGCGTCGAGATGGCGGCGCGCAGCTATTTCGGAAAATCGGTCAAGGATCTGTCGCTCGCCGAGGGCGCCATGCTGGCGGGCCTGGTGAAGGGCCCCAATTATTTCAGCCCGGAGCGCGCTCCCGATCGCGCACGCGAGCGCCTCGACTATGTGCTGGGCCGCATGCAGGAAGACAGCGTGATCACGGCGGATCAGCTGAAACGGCTGCAGGGCACGCTCCCGCAGATCGTCGCCGCCGAGCAGCCGCGCAACGAGGCCGCGCATCATTTCTTCGATTATCTCGCCCGCGAAGTGAAGACGGTCCCGGGTCTTCAGCCGCTCGCCAACGCGACCTATACGGTGCGCTCGACGATCTATCCCGATCTGCAAAAAGCGACCGAAGCGGCGCTCCAGGAGGGCCTCGCCCAATACGAGCTCAAGACCGGGCGGGTCGATTTCCAGGGCGCGGAAGCCAATCTCTCCGACACGATCAAGCAGCTGCGGGCCGAGCGCGCATCCGGGCCGGCGGCGCCGGGCGCTCCAACCGCGGCGGCCAAGCCCGATTGGCTTCAGGCGCTCGAGCGCACGCGTCTGGCCCTGGAGCAGGAAGCGATCGGCTGGGTGCATGATCTGAGGGCTGCCCGCAAAAGAATCAAAACGCCGGCGGACAAGTGGAAATAATCCTGGACGCCGATGTCATTATTGGAGGGGAGAAAGGCAAATTCGACCTCCAGAGTTGGGCGGCTTCTCGTGCGGAGGACCAATTTCAAATCGCTGCCATCACCGTGGCTGAGCTTTGGCATGGCGTCGAACGGGCTTCCGGAGTGCACAAGTCCAGGCGCCGGCGCTATCTTCGGGCCATCCTTGCAGCGGTTCCGACCATCCCCTACACGGAACAAACAGCCTATGAACACGCGCGCATCTGGGCGCAATTGGAATCATCCGGAGAGATGATCGGGTTTTACGACGTAATGGTAGCGGCGATCGCCATGGAACGGCGTAGCGCGGTCGCTACATTCAACAAACGACATTTTTCTCGCGTCAAGGGGCTGACCGTCATTGTTCCAGGGTGAGGCTAATCCCCTAGACAATCACGACGATCTTGCCGACGTGAGCATTCGACTCCATATAGCGGTGGGCTTCGACGATCTCAGCGAAGGGGAACGTCGTAGCGATGACGGGCTTGAATGCACCCGAAGCAAGATGCTCGAAGATGTATTGCTTTGCCTTGGGGAATACAGGGTCGGGCGTCAGCTCGAAGAGCGTGTAGCCCCGGATGGTGAGGCCCTTGGCGAGCGCAGTAAAGAGTGGGTAGGGAGTGGGTTCGGGCGCCAGCGCTCCGTACTCGAAGATAATGCCTTTGGGGGCCGTCGCGGCGGCGAGCGATTCGAGGATTCTGCCACCGATGGGATCGAAGACGATGCGTGCGCCCTTGCCCGAGGTGATTTCATGGACGCGGGCCGCCAGGTCTTCCTCATCAGTGACGATCACGTGATCTGCGCCTAGCTGGAGGAGGCTGGCTTTCTTGGCCGCGGTGCGGGTGACCGCGATGCTGGTAACGCCCTCGGCCCTGACCATCTCTATCGCGGCTATGCCAACGCTGCTGCTGGCTGCGGTGATGACGACAAAGTCCCCCTTCGCGACCTGTCCCAGCCAGATGAGCGCGCCGTACGCAGTAAGGTACTGCATCCAGATAGATGCCCCTTGTTCATACGAGAGAGTTGAGGGATATTCCGCGATTCCGTGCAGGGGAACAATTGCGACTTCGCCATAGACTCCGTGGCTATTGAGCTTGAAGGTTCCTGGAACAGTGCTGACGGTCTTGCCAATCCAACTCGAATCGACACCGGGGCCGACGGCCTCGATGATGCCGGCGGCCTCGTAACCATTCTTGGATGGAGCGATGGGCGTCTCGAGGTATCGGCCGTTGCGGAACATGACCTCGGCACGGTTGAGCCCGAGAGCTTTCACGCGGAGACGGATTTCGCCCGGGCCGGGCTCAGGAAGTGGAAGCTCATCGAACTGGAGGACCTCAGCGGGACCCGTCTTGTGGAAGCGAACGATCTTTACGGTGTTGGACATACATACTCCTGGACTACTGACTCATCACTTAGATGGCCATGAAATAGTGAGGATGCAGGATTGGCATGTCTCCGCCCATCGCATCTCATATCAAACCGGTCTCACTTCGTTTTACCGCTGCACGCAGTCGTGCGTGATCGGACCCAGTTTGGTCACCGTAGGCTTCGGCCCAGTCGGCCAACGATTCCCGGAGCGGCTTTGACGTTCCACAATAGCCCGCGATGATGGCAGCTTCACTGGTTTTAGCATGAGCGCGGGCGAGCAGAGCACCGCACGCCCAGCAGTAGAAATTGAATGCATCGCCGGTCAGCCATTCGATGGGTATGGAAGCTTTGAGATTCTTCATCTGCCGGACGTAGTACTCATGACCGTCCATTTCCGTCCATCCCAGCATGACGTCGCTGGAAGATTGAAGAGCCCGTTGACCGGTGACGACGCGCTGGCCATCGTGCCCAATTTCAGAGCGCCGGAGCGGCAGGTAGGGGGCGTGAGCCGGACTGAGAGCCTCCTTGATTTGCAGGAAGAGCGGGTCGTTGTCGTCTTTGCCCATTAACAAAGCCAGGTAGGTTCTGGTGCCCACGGAGCCGATACCGACTACCCGGTGGGCTAGATCAGAAACGCGATAGCGTGACAGCATGTAGCGAAGTTCGCGGGTCAGGGTGAGCGAGTACCGCTCCAATGCAATCATCAGAGCCTTCTTCTTTGCGGAATTGACCCGGGTGAGGATAGGCGGATCTTCCCGGAACCGCCAGTGTCCTGCTGCGTCTTTGACCGCTACCTTAGGCAACAGACCCAGGTGATCGGATTGCAGTGCCTTGGCTAGTACCTTCTGAATCACTGCTTGCGCTTTGGGCGGCACTTTTCTCAGGACGTTTGTGCGGCCGGGAAAGGCGTGGAGATGCCAGGTATCAAAGGTGCCTAAGTGCTCGAGTCTTGCCATGTTGTCCTGATAACCTCGGACTACTTCGGCGACAGCAGTCCGCCGCTCGCGCGTGGACAAACCGTTCTCTCGTCCGGCAACATTGGCGCTCGCGGTCAGGCGTTTGAGATCCCATTCCCAGGGTCCGACGACGGTCTCGTCGAAATCGCTAAGATCAAAAACCACCTCGCGCTGCGGCGTGCCGTAGAGGCCAAAGTTGCCCAGGTGCGCGTCTCCGGCGATGACCACGTTGCATCCCATGGTGGGCGTCGAGTTTAAGTCGTACGCCATCACGGCGGCTGCTCCGCGCAGGAAGGCAAAGGGAGATTCCGCCATTCTTTCCATGCGAAGCGGTATCAATCGTTTTTGCCGGCCGGCGTTCCTTCTCCTGATGATGGAGAGGACATCTTCGCGTTGGTCATCTGGTTTCCATTGTCCATGGAGTTCCCGGGGCACGCTCCCACGCATGCTCTTTCCTTGCTCGTGGAGATGGGCCACGGTGGGCAGCGGCTTGCGCATGTTGAGGGGCTCGTCCGGGGATTTGTCCGGCCTGGTGGCTGAGTGTCGGGGCATAGTCGACTTAGTCCATCAACTTTCGGGTTAGATATATGTAGTCCACAGCCTTAGTCTCTGCGGATTCCTTCAGGTTCGCTCCTAAGTTATGCCCGCCTTCTATGATCTCGTAGTAGAAGAACGGCTTGTGAAACTCCTCCAGACGGGCGGCGAATTTTCTGGCGTGGACAGGCCCGACGCGGTCGTCTTTGGTGGTAGTAAAAATCAAGGGCTCGGGATAGTGAACCTCGCGCCGGAGTTGGTTGTAAGGAGAGATGGATGCGAGGAATGCGCGCTCCTCGGGAACGGAAACCGAACCGTACTCGCCGACCCAGGAGGAACCCGCCGCGATCTGCTCGTAGCGCAGCATGTCTAATAGAGGTACTCCAATGATGACCGCATTCCACATTTCCGGATGCTGGGTAAACTCCACCCCCATCAGCAGTCCGCCGTTGGAGTCACCGGTGATGCCGAGTCTGTGCGGTGAGGTGATTTGCCGGGTTACCAGGTCTTGTCCGACGGCAGCGAAGTCATCGTAGATACGTTGCCGTTTTGTCTTCAGTCCTGCCTCGTGCCAGGCGGGGCCAAATTCTCCGCCGCCGCGGATGTTTGCCAAGACGTAGACGCCGCCGCGCTCCAGCCACAACTTGCCGATGACGCCGCTGTAGGCGGGGGTGTTGGCGACCTGGAACCCGCCGTACGCAGTCAACAAGGCCGGATTCGTGCCGTTATATTTCAGGTCCTTGGGACGCACCACAAAGTAGGGGACCATGGTGCCGTCTTTGGACTTGGCTTCAAGCTGCTCAACTACATCGTGCGAGGCATCGAATTGTGGCTTGAGCGACTTCGCATTCTGCAGGGAATTGGCGACGGGATCGCCGAGGAGCAGGGAAGGCGGGGTGAGGAATCCCTGGACTTCGAGGAAGAAACGATCGTCGGCGCGGCCCGAGGGTAAGATATCCACGGTTTGGTTGTCGGGCAGATCGAGTTTCTTTCGCGTCCATTCGCCCGCCGGGCTCAGGGTGTAGATGTAAGCGCGGCCCTGGACATGCTCGAGGGTGGTGAGCACGAGGTGGTCCCTGGTGGTTTGCACCTCCTGCGCGAACTCGACTGGGCTGGGGGTGAAGATCGTGGTGGGTTTTAAATGCGCAGGATCGTGTTTCACTGCGTCGAGGTTTAGGGAGATCACGGAGCCCTGCGGGAAGGTCCTATCAAGGCCGTCGGGCTTCCAGTCCGGCTTCCAATCCTGGTTCAGCTGGACGATGAGCTGGTTGTCCAGCAATCCTTCTATTTCTACTTTGGCCGGCAAGGCCAGCCTGGTTGTAGCGGTGGGTGTCCACAGAAAATGTGCGCTCTCGAAGGTGCTGACGTCGACATCCATTAAGGTGACATGGTGACCCTGACTGTCGTTCAGGGTCGCTGGCTGCACACTTATGTTGTTCTCGGTGCCGCGGAAAATTTCCTTTGCCTGATCGAGCGGCTGGCCACGTTTCCATAGCTTTACGACAAAGGGATAGCCGGATTTCGTCATGGTGCCGGTTCCCCAGTCGCGGGCGACGAGGAGCGCATCCTGGTTGAGCCAACTGACGTCTTGTTTGGAGTGTGGCAACACAAAGCCATGCTCGACGAACTTACCGGTCTTGAGATTGAATTCGCGCAGGGTTTCGGCGTCTTCCCCGCCGGCGGAGAGCGATACCAGGCAGAGGGTGTTCCCGGGGTAGAGGCAGTTCAAACCGTTGGCCACCCACTCCTGCTTGTCTTGTTTGGCGAGTGCGTCGTAGTCGAGCACGGTTTGCCAGTGCGGGTTGGGGCTCAGATAGTTGGTCAGGGTGGTGCGGCGCAGGATGCCGCGCACGTGCTGCGCGTCCTGCCAGGTGTTGTAGATCGTTCCTTCTTTCAAGATGGGAATCGCCAGGTGGTCGGGCGACTCGTACACCTTGAGTGCGGCATCCTTGAGGCCGGCGAAGCGAGGGTCGCTTTCCAGTGCTTTGGTGGTGCGGGCGTTCTGCTCCTGCACCCAGGTCATGGAGCGCGCGGCGGCGACGTCTTCGAGCCACTGGTATTTGTCGACTTGCTCCAGGGAAGAAACTGTGGCGGAAGAAGATGTGGCTGAGCCCGCGGCTGGGTCCGAGGAGTGGCAGCCGGTGGCTGCGCCGGTGACCATTCCCATAATTCCAATGATCCCGAGGGTGAGGGGGCCGAATCGCATTCTCTATCCTCCAAAAACGCCGGTTGTCCCTTTGGGGAGACAAGGGGACATGATACCTATCCCGCCGCGCCGACTGTAAGATTTTTCGCCCTGGCGCGTCAGCACTAGTAGACAGCGGGTCATCCGCTCAAAAGGAGAGACGATCATGGAACAGAAGGACGAGAAGAAGAGTTGTTGCGCCGGGTGTGCTTGTGCTCCCGGTGCGTGTGCGTGCGGAGAAGGGGCGTGCGGGTGTGGGCCATCCTGTACTTGTGTCCCTTGCACCTGCCCATCCGCATGCAATTGCTGAAAACACGTAGAATCCAGCTTTGGCAGCGCGTACCTGGGCCGCGCTGCCAAAGCGGTCGTTCCAGGAGCCATGGGGGTCATGATCTCGCCTAAGTTGACAGGAACGCAAGACACGATAACGGGCCTGGCGGGGATGAACGACAGGTTCCTGCAGTTCCTGCGCAGCAGGGTTGGTGATGCGGCGACGGCTGAAGACATCCTGCAGGCAGCCTATGTGAAAGCCATTCAGCACGGAGGTGAGTTGCGGGAGGCGGAGAGCTCGGTTGCATGGTTCTACCGGATACTGAGAAACGCGGTTACCGACCACTACAGGCACAATGCGGCCCGCTCCAAAGTTATGGATCAGTTGGTTGCCAACTGGAAGGAGGACTATGAGCCCGAGCTACAGGCTGAGACATGTTCATGCATTCAGGAAGTCATCCGCGACCTGAAGCCGGAGTACCGTGCAGCCATAGAGCAGGTTGATCTGGCTGGAGAATCCGTGGAGTCTTTCGCCAGGGCCCGGAGCACGACGCCCAATAATGCGTCCGTGCGACTCCACCGCGCCCGAAAGGCAGTTGCGAAGAAATTGACGGCGGTGTGCGGCACATGTGCCACGCACAAGTGCATCGATTGCACTTGCAAGAACCGCGTCCTGTAGGATTCAAGGTTGGTCATGAGGGGGTGGGGTGAACGGATCGTCTACTCGGATTTGGGTTTCTATCGTCTGCCTGTTCGGCTTATTGGTTACGTCGCGAGCACAGCAGCAAACTGACGGTTCGATCCGAGCGCCCGCGACCCCTCTCGTGGTGCATGACCCGTACTTTAGCATCTGGTCGAATGCCAATCGGCTAACCGATGGTCCCACCAGGCATTGGACGGGTGTGCCTCAACCCTTGAATGGGCTGATTCGAGTCGACGGGAAGACGTATCGATATCTCGGGAACGCAAACGTCTCAATTCCCGCGATGGTAGAGACCGCTCGGAAGATCACAGCGACACGAACAGTTGTCATCTTGCAGAGCCCGGAGATCGAACTGAGCCTCACGTTTCTCACGCCGGCCTTTCCCGGCGACATTCGGGTGATGGCTCGTCCCATTACGTACCTGGCATGGGATGTTAAGTCCCGCGACGCAGGCAAGCACGACGTAGCAATCTATCTGGATGCCGATGGCTCACTCGCCACGGATAGCCGCGATGAGCCGGTCACCTGGTCACGTGCGGAAATTGCTGGACTTCACTTGCTCCGTGCCGGCACATCGAGACAAGCAATTCTTGAAAAGTATGGAGACAACCAGCGGATAAACTGGGGGTATTTCTACATCGGAGTTCCTTTCACCGACGGTGGGAGCGAACTCGCCGCAGGAAACCAAACTTATCGCGACGCCTTTGTCGCTACAGGTCATATTCCTCAGGAGGATGATCTGGAACAACCTCGCATGCCGCAAAGCCGCTATCCGTCAGCCCCGGCACTCAATATGGTGATTCCTCTCGGTGCGGTCGGTGCGACCACCATTTCCCGCCACGTGCTTTTAGGTTACGACGATGTCTTTTCTGTGGAGTATATGCGGCAAAAGCTGCTGCCGTATTGGCGCACGGAGTTTCCGGACTTTGGCGCATTACTCAAAGGAGCAGAGCGGGATTACCCATCTTTTGAGAAACGGGCGGAGAAGTTCGATGCCGATCTGGAAGGCGACCTGGTGCACGCTGGAGGACCTGAGTACTCCGCGATCGCCATCCTTGCATTTCGCCAGGCAATTGCCGCCCACAAGCTGGTGGAAGACGCAACGGGCATTCCCCTTTTTATGCCCAAAGAGAACTTTAGCAACGGGTCCATCTCGACCGTCGATGTGCTTTACCCCGCTGCGCCGATGTTTCTGCTTCTCAACCCCCAACTGGTTGAGGCACAGCTTGAACCGGTGATGCGTTATGCCCAAAGCGCCAATTGGAAATTTCCCTTCGCACCGCACGATCTCGGTGTCTATCCGCTGGCCAACGGACAACTCTACGGCGGCGGCGAGATAAGCGAAGACAACCAAATGCCGGTGGAAGAGTCAGGCGACATGATTCTCATGATGGCCGCCCTTGCCCACGCCGAACACAGTGCGGCGTTCGCTGGGCGTTACTGGCCGCTGGTTACGAAATGGGCTGAGTTCCTACTTGCCAAGGGCCTCGATCCGGAGAATCAACTCTGCACGGACGATTTCGCCGGCCATCTTGCGCACAACACGAACTTGTCCATCAAAGCCATCGAGGCGCTGGCGGCTTATGCGCAGCTTGCGGCGGAGCTGGGCCATAAGGAGGACGGTGCTCAGTATGCGGCAGCGGCCAAATCGATGGCCGTAAAGTGGGCTTCGATGGCCGCCGAAGCCGATCACTACCGCCTGGCCTTTGACCAGCCCAATACCTGGAGCCAGAAATACAATCTGGTGTGGGATCGCCTTCTTGGCTTGCACTTGTTCCCAGCCGAAATTGCAGAACGCGAAATTGCTTTCTACAAGACCCGCCTGAATCCGTTCGGCCTGCCGCTCGACAACCGTGCCTCCTATACAAAGTTAGATTGGACGATTTGGTCGGCAACCCTGGCCTCGAATTCCGCCGACTTTCAGACCTTCGTGCATCCGATATTCCTGTTTCTTAACCAGACCCCCGACCGCAACCCCCTGACGGATTGGTATGACACGGTCTCGGGCCGCCAAGTCGGTTTCCAGGCTCGATCGGTCGTGGGAGGCGTTTACATAAAGCTTCTCGCCGACCCCGAGGTGTGGAACAAATGGGTGGTGCGGGCCAAGCAGGCCAATGATTCGGCAGAGACTGGGAGCCGGAAAACGGCCCCAGGTTCATCCAAGCCATAGCGACGAGAAATGTGCGTTGTCGAACACGCCCGTCCGGAAGCGGACAACACCCGTTTGCCGGCTGTTGCCCGATCGCATGGCAAATCGTGCAAGCGTAACGCCTTACCAGTTGCCACCAGACGGCCCGTCACATGCTGTTGTCATCCACTTGGGGGATAATTGCGCTATGACTCCAGGTTTTCTGAATCGGGATGTCGTATTTGCACTACGGCAACTCCGTAAGAGCGTCGGATTTACGTTCGCCACTGTGGTCACACTGGCGCTGGGTATCGGAGGAAACCTTACGGTTTTTCTCATCTACTACGGCGTCCTGCTTCGGCCGCTGCCGTTTCCGCACCCGGAACGGTTGGTTCGCGTCGAGCGCTCCTATCCCAATGGCATCGTCACACCAGCTTATTCTGGTACCGTGGCGCTATTTATGCGCCGCACCAGCGGCAGCTTCGAGTCTTCTGCGGCCTATGACGTCGTTCCAAGCAACATGAATCTTGTCCAGGGTAGAGACGCGGTTCCCCTCAAGGCGCTACGCGCTACCTCCGATTTCTTCCGCACCTTCTCTATGGAACCAGCCCTGGGCCGGGGCTTTCATCCGCAAGACATGATTCCCAATGCGCCTGGTGTGGTGGTGATCAGCGATGCCCTTTGGCGCGAACGCTTTTCCTCGGACCCAAACATACTCGGGCGTCCGATAACGCTCGGCAATCAACCGTTCACTGTCATCGGCGTGGCACGTCCTGAATTTCGTCTCGAATCCAAGGTAGACGTCTGGACACCATTGCCGATCGTAGAGAGTCCTAAGGACCAGAGCCACCAATACAACATAGTCGCCCGCCTGCGCCGCGGCGTAAATCGTACCCAAGCGCAGGCGGATCTCAAGAACGTTCTGCTCCAGCTCAAGAACACCTACCCTAGTCTCTGGGATCGGTATGAGTCGGCAAGCGTGCTCGATTACCATAACTCTCTGGTCGGCGATATTCGCCCCGCGCTGGAGATCCTCATGTTTGCTGTGGGACTGGTGCTGGTAATTGTCTCGGCTAATATTCTTAACCTGTTACTTACCCGCTCCATAGGCCGCCGCCGGGAGATTAGCCTGCGCGCGGCGCTGGGTGCTTCTGGCTGGCGCATCCTGCGTCAATTGTTGGTAGAGAACGCCATCTTGTGTGTAGCAGGGGGAATTTCCGGAGTGGCCTTGGCTGCGTTCACAGCCCCCGCGTTGATGCACTTTAGCCCACTGGAACTGCCTGTGTTTAGCTCAACTCAGATTGGCACTGCGGCGCTGACTTTCGCTGCGGCGATCACGATTGCCTGCGCATTGCTCTTTAGCCTGGTACCCGCTTTCGAGAGCAGGAGGACGCAGTCGCTGCGGGTGAACACGACGCAGATCGCCGCCGGCAGACACTTCGCGCAAAAGGCTCTGGTGGTCAGCGAAGTCGCAGTTTCGCTGGTGCTCATGGTAGCCGCTTCGCTCATGCTCACGAGCTTTTGGAAGCTTATCCACACGCCGCCCGGTTTTGACGCCCACAACGTGCTTACCTTTAAGAACGCATTTACTAATGAACAGGCAGCAAGCAGCGCATTGCTCAGCCGGCGCATGGTCGAGCTTTCCGATCGGCTTGAAGCCATTCCCGGGGTAACTTCCGCAGCCGCCGTGATCACCCTGCCGACACAACTGATTCCCGATCTCCCCTTCGACATCGTCGGGCGCGGGCACTCCAATCCCGCGATGTCCCGCCTGCTGAACGACATCCGTTCGGACGTGGAGACCGGCACCAGTTTGAACCAAGCCTTTCGCAAGTACCCGCTCTACTTCGATGCGCTGTTCTGCAATCTGGTCGCGGCGGGCGAGCAGGCCGGCATCCTGGAAACGCTGCTGGACCGCCTGGCGACTTACCAGGAAAAAACGATCGCCCTGAAGGGCAAGATCAAGAAGGCGCTGTTTTATCCGACCACGATCATCCTGGTCGCGATCCTGGTGACGTCGGTCATCATGATCTTCGTGATCCCGGCGTTCAAGCAGGTTTTCACCAGCTTCGGCGCCGACCTGCCGGCGCCGACGCTGATGGTGATCGCGATGTCGGACTTCATGCGCGCGTACTGGCCCGCCCTGTTGATCGGCGTCTCGGGTACGTTTTATTTCCTGTACCAGTCGTGGCGCCGCTCGCCCGGAGTCCAGATGGCGGTCGACCGGTTCCTGCTGAAGCCACCGGTGATCGGCGAGCTG
>Ga0137412_10003286_pt1 | contig 12910 bp, 7 predicted proteins | sample CZODoug2_1_16fun_FD_122160 | JGI IMG/M metagenome (GOLD analysis project Ga0137412, IMG submission 122160) | Vadose zone soil fungal communities from Angelo Coast Range Reserve, California, USA - CZODoug2_1_16fungal (Hybrid Assembly) | ecosystem: Environmental > Terrestrial > Soil > Vadose zone...
GCGTTTTTTTCATCCTCGGCTGAGCGGCCTTTACCGCGCGCTGCGGCGCGCGGACGCCGATGTCTACTTCCTGGCCTGCGGGGACGGATTCCTCGGCGTGGTGGCCTGGATCGTCCGGCGCCTGCGGCGGCGCCTGGTGCTGCGCATCGTCAGCGATGCGGATTGCGATCCGCGCCGCCAGATCACCAGCACCTTCAAGGATCCCTGGCTCTATCGCTTCGGAATTCGACGGGTCGACGTAGTGCTTGCACAGACCGGCCAGCAGCGCGCGATGTTGCGGCGCAATTTCGGCATCGAGAGCGAGGTCGTCGCCGACATGGTTGCCCCCTGGCCGCGCCTGACGCCGCCCGAGGGACGTGACATCGACGTGATCTGGGTCGCGCACCTGCGCGCGCTCAAGCGCCCGGAGATGTTCGCCGAGCTCGCCCAGCGCCTGCCGCAGCATCGCTTCCATCTGGTCGGTGGCGACCCGCAGCAGGGCAACGTGTACCTTGAGCAGCTGCGGGTGCTCGGGCGCGGGGTCCCGAATCTGACCTTGCACGGCAGCCTTGGCCAGGACGAGACGCTCGGGTTGTTCGATCGGGCGCGGCTGCTGGTGAATACTTCCGAGATCGAGGGACTTCCCAATACGTTCTACCAGGCGTGGGTGCGCGCGGTTCCGGTCGTGTCGTTCCTCGACCCTGATCAGCGAATCGTCTCGCATGGACTCGGGGCGGCGGTTACGGACTTCGAGACCATGGTCGCCACGGTCCGCGATCTGCTTGCGGACGAGTTGCGCCGGCGCGCGCTGGGTCAGCAGGCCCTGACCTTCATGCGGGCACATTACGACCCGGAGCGGCTGATCGAGCCGTATCTCGAGGTATTTCGACGCTTCGCGCCCGTCCGACCGGCGATCGGAGAGCGGCTGCTGTCAGCGTCGGCGCGCTGAGGGGCGCGGCATGATTCGCCCGCGCATCGTCGCATTGCTCGGGCTGGCCAGCGGCCTCGACTATGCCGCCCAGGTGCTGGTGCCGATCCTGCTGGTTCGCGTGCTGAGCGCGCACGACTTCGGCGGCTACCGCCTGCTGTGGCTGGCAGCTCAGACGTGCGCCAACCTCCTGTCGATGAGCGTCGCAGGGCTTCTTGTCACGCAGGTGCCGCAACAGCCGCCGCATCGGCGCGGCGCCTTGTTCGGCAACGCCTTTGCCTACCTTCTGGCCGCTGCGGTCCCGGCCGCGTTGCTGCTCAGTCCGCTGACGCCGCTGGTGCAGCGGATGTATGGCGGCGACGCGGTTGACGCCTGGCTGCCGCCGCTGTTCTCCGCACTTTGGTTGGTGTCGCTGCCGCTGGATTTCGTCGCATTGGCATGTCACCGCCCGACCGACCAGGCGCTGTTGAGCCTCGGGCAGGCGGTGCTGCGAGTCGGCGCGGTGGTGGCGGCGGCGTTGCTGCTGCGTAGCCTGACCGGTGTCGGCCTGGCGCTGATCGTGCTCGCGGCGGCACGGATCCTGGCGGCCTTGATCTATGCCTCACGCCGCAGCCACCTCGAGGGGGGCCGCGGACTGTCGCTCGATGCGGATCTGGCGCGCCTGCAACTGCATGGCGGTCTTGGATTCGGCGCAGGATTCATGCTGGGCAATCTGCGCGGGCAGATTGACGGTTGGGTTGCCGCGTTGCGCTTCGATCCGGTCGCCGTAGCGATCCAGGCCGTTGCGCTCGCCGCCGCACCCTTGATCACCATCCTGCGGATGGCGGTCACGAATGTGATCGGCCCGGGCATCGCAGCCGACGTCGCCGCCGGACGTATAGACGCCGCGGTGGAGGCGAATCGCCGCGGCAACCTGATGGTCGCAGCGCTGCTGTTCCCTCTGTGTGGGATGCTGATCGCGCTGGCGGGCCCGCTGCTCGCTTTCTTATTTACCGCGCGCTTCAGCGCCGCCGCGCTGCCGTTCCGGATTTACGTCGCTGGCCTGCTGGCCGTGGCGCTGGAGACCACCACACTGGCGCTCGCATTGGGCGCGTCTGCGCTCGTGCTGCGCCAAGGTGCGATCCTGCTTCCACTGGCCGCGGCGGCATGCTATCTCGGCGCGTGGGTGACCCTCGATCCGACGCTCGGTCTGTGCGGAATCGCGATCGGCGCAGTGGCTGTCGGATGCCTGTCCCAGATCTGGAATCTGGTGCACGTCAGGCGCGCGCTCGGGTTCGCCTGGGCGCAGTTCCAGTCGTGGGGCGAAATGTGCGCGCTGTTTCTGGTCAACCTCGGGGCGACCGTTTGCACCCTGGCGATCATGCCCTCGGTGCCGACCGGCTGGCCGACGGTGCTGCAGCTGTTCGCCGGGGGCGTCACCTACCTTGCTGCGGTGCTCGTTCCGAGTCTAGCCTGGGCCCGTGTGTGGCGCGTGTACCGCGATCTGTTCGGCGCGGCGCGCGCAAGACGCGGACCGCTCCATCCGTCGATGTCTAGACGGGTTCCGTAACGCGTTTGAATGGCGCGCGTCCTGATCCTGGTGGAGAACCTGCCGTCGCCATTCGATCGGCGCGTGTGGCAGGAAGCGACCACGCTCGCCGCCGACGGTTACGAGGTGGCGATCATCTGCCCCACCGGGCCGGGTTGCGAGGCCCATGAAGAGACCATTGCGGGAATCCGCATCCTGCGCTACGACCTGCCGCTCGAGGCGTCGGGCGCAGTTGGCTACCTGCGCGAGTACAGCGCGGCGCTCTGGCACACTTTCCGGCTCGCGTGGCGCGAGCACCGGCGCGCGGGTTTCGACATCGCCCATGCGTGCAATCCGCCCGACCTGCTGTTCCTGATTGCCGGTTTCTTCAAGTGGTACGCGGGCACGCGCTTCGTCTTCGATCACCACGACATCAGTCCGGAACTCTACGAGGCCAAGTTCAAACGCCGCGATTTTCTCTACCGTCTGATGCTTAGACTGGAGCGTTGGACTTTTCGCAGCGCCGATATCTCAATCGCCACCAACGAGTCGTATCGCCGGATCGCGATGTCGCGCGGGGGAATGCCCGGCGAGCGGGTGTTCGTCGTGCGCAGCGGCCCGTCGCTGGAACGGATGCGCATTACGCCGCCGCGACCGGAGCTGCGCTGCGGGCGGCGCTACCTGGTGGGTTACGTCGGCGTCATGGGTGCTCAGGAAGGGATCGATCTGCTGCTGCGCGCGGCCCGGCATATCGTCTATACGCGTGGCCGCGCGGATGTCCATTTCGGCCTGGTCGGCGGCGGTACCAGCCTGAAGGCGATGCAGACCCTCGCCGCGGACTTGGGCGTCGCGTCGTACGTGACCTTCACCGGCCGGGTTCCGGACGAACAGATGCTCGAGATGCTCAACACCGCCGACGTGTGCGTCAATCCCGACGTCGCCAACGAGATGAACGACAAGTCGACGATGAACAAGGTCATGGAGTACATGGCGCTCGGCAAGCCGATCGTCCAGTTCGATCTCACCGAAGGACGGTTCTCCGCTCAACAGGCGTCGCTGTACGCGCATCCGAACGACGCGCTCGATCTGGGCGATCAATTGATCCATCTGCTCGATGATCCGCAACGGCGCGAACGGATGGGCGCGTTCGGTCGCAAGCGGGTACTCGACGAACTGCAATGGACCCACGAAGCGCCCAAACTGCTGGCCGCATACCGGGCACTGCTCGCACTGCCTCGGCACCCGGTGCGATGCCGATCGCCCGACGCGGTCTAGCGATCAATTGCCCAATCGTTTGGGTGTCACTTGGGTGAACGGTCGCGCCCACGAGGCGTGATCGACCGCAGTCACTCGCCCGGTTGTCGTCAGGTGATGGGTGCCGACCAGGCCAGGACGGAAATCGGGTTCGAGGCTCGCAACCACCCGCTCGGCATAGCCGTTCTCGTCAAGCCGAGTGATCTCGCGCACCGTTGCCCGCCGACCGTAGGTGCGCGGCTCATGATACTGGGCGACACGCAGCACACGCTCACCCTCGCGGATCAGGCCACCGTTGCGGCAGCAACGCCGATCGGCAATCACCGGATTTCCGGGTAGCGGCCGCCACTGCTCGCTCAGCGGCGAGTCCGCATGGAATACGTGCAACTCGCTGCCGAATGGATCGTTCGTATCGGCAAAGCGGCAGGTCAGCAGCCACCAGCGTCCCTGGCGCTCGAAGAGCATCGTGTCGAGGGACTGGAAACCGGGCAGCGTGACCCGAGCCAACTCCCAGCGCAGCGGAAAGTCGGTGCAGCGGTAAATGCGCACCGAGCGGGATGCGCTCGCTTCCGGGCAAAGATACAGCTGCCCCTCATACTCGAACACGAAAGGAAACGACAAGTGAAACGGCTCGTCCAGGCAAGGACCGAGTTCCGTCGCCACGCCGGACCGGTATTCGAGCACCGTGATGTGCGCCTTGCCGCGAGCATGAACGTAGTCCTCGACAAAGCAGTACGTTCGTCCGCCGCGTTCGATCACGAACGGATCGGCAAAGTAGCGCCCTGGGGGGTTTGGCACCGGCCGGCTGGCGTGCAGCGCCACGTCCTTGCTCTTCCAGTCCGCCTCGACCAGTGAGATGCCCCAGCGGGGCTCAAGGCCCAGCCGGTAGTGCCAGGACATCTCGACCCGGTGAAGCAACGCGCCGATCCAGCGCGCAAAAAATCCCTCCGAACGCGCAGCAGCGACCGAGGATTGCGACGACATCGAATTCAATTTGCGTTGCCCTCTCGTCTTTAGCCCGATCCCTCCGGCCTCAACAGGAAAGAGGTTACCAGCCGACCGAGTCGAACTGCCTAATCTCGTCGCAAGCGTGATGGGTTTATCGGGCCGATTCCATGACAAGGACGTGGGTGCGCGCCCAATCGAAACGCACTCCTGGAGAGGCAATTGAATGAAATACCGAACGCCGGTTCAGTGATTCCCTTGACCGGATCCAATCGACGCACGTACCGCGTTGAATGAAATACCGGTCTTCGTTCCGTGAATCCAAAGTTTCACTTAATATATTGAATGGAAAGCAATTGCTTACGCATCGACTGACGAGGCGCCAGTCGGCTTCGCTGATCTGAACGCGGATCGGGCCAAAGGGCTCACCATCGATGCAGGCCAAACCACCTTGCAGCGCTTGGTGACGCTCCAGTGGGATCAGACTTTTTCGCCCGGACTCGATGCGGTCGGCGGCCTACGGCACCACTCGATCACATCCAACGTGCTGGGCGATTCGTCGGAAAACGAGATGGACGCCAAGATGCCTGGCGCGGACTCGATGACGGTCCGCGCTCTCGATTCGATGGAAGATCTCGAAGCGCTCGCCGACGCCTGGAAGGATCTGCTGCGCAGGGACCCTCACGCCACCGTGTTCGCCAGCTGGGAGCTCGCGTGGCACTGGTGGCAGCACTACGGCCAAGGGCAGCCGCTGCGCTTATTCGTCGTCGAGCACAGCGGCCGCGTGGTGGGGATCCTGCCGCTGTACGAGCAGCGCGTCAGGTTGTTCCCCGGAATTCGGATTCGGGTACTCCGGCTGATCGGCACGGGTGGCGATACCCAGCCGGACTACCTCGGACCGTTGCTCGAAGCGGGTTGCGCCGATGCCGCTGCGACCGCGCTGGCCGAGCACCTGCTCAAGGCACGCCGCGACTGGCGCGTCATATTGATCTCCGACCTCGTGGAAGAGTCGCCCTTCCGTCGCGCGATGCTCGCCGCGTTCCACGCGGAACCCTCCGCGTGGTCCGACACCGTCTCGGCTCGGTCAATTGTCGTGCATCTTCCACAGAGCTGGGACGACTTCCTCGCAAAGTTCAGCTCGCACCGCCGTTTCGCGATCCGCTATGCCAGGCGCAAGGCGGAGTCCAAATGCGGCATACGCTTTTTCGTTGCGACCGATCCGGAACAGATCGGCCCGTTGTTCGACGAGCTGGCGCAGCTGCACCGAATGCGCTTCACCGCAAAGGGAGAATCGCACGTGTTCCGGTCGATCGAGTTCCTCGGATTCCATCGCGACGTGGTCATGCGTTGCGCCCGTCTCGGCTGGATCCGCTTCTATGGCCTGAAAGCCGAGGGCAAGACAATCGCGCTTCTGTACTGCTACCGATTTCGGAACCAGGTCTTCTACTTCCAGAGCGGATTCGACCCGGCCTTTGAAAAGTTGCGGCCGGGGTTCCTGGTGCTGGGTTACGCGATCGAGCACGCGATCGAGGAGGGCAACGAGTCCTTCGACATGATGCGCGGCGAGCACGACTACAAGACGCAGTGGAGCCGGCAGCAGCGCACCACGCGCTCGCTGACCCTGTACCGCCCGGGGCCGGCCGCGTTCCTCTGGCGCGCCCGTTTCGAGCGGCTGCCGCCGGTCTGGGCGCGCTTGAAGCGTTGGGTAGGGCGGCCGAGCGCGAGCGGCCGTAACGGCGACGCCCGGCACCGTACGGTCTACGACGACAACACCTCCTACACCCAGCGCTAAAATCGCCAATGAACGTCGCAATCATCGGATGCCCGTTCCGAACTTCCTACGGCGCCTACATCGAGTCGCTTAAGACTTCCCTGGAACGCAGCACCGACTCGACGGTGCAATGGGTCGCATCGAACTGCGGTTGCGGCGACCCGATAGAGCGCAGTCGCGACTTCCAGACGCGCGATTGCAAGTATTTCGAGATGCCCCAGCCCGGCGAATTGCCCTCGCCGGTCCCGTGGAGACGCGCGCTAAGGTTCGGCCTGCGCTACGCGACCTACTACGTTCGCGCAGTCCGCTACGAGGCTCTTTCGCGAGGATCGCAGGTGATGCATCTGCAGCAGATCCTGAATGCGTATGGTTCGGACGTCGCGTTCCACTGGTTGCGGCGTCCCTCCGATGCGACCCGGGTCGTCACCGTGCACGAACTGGACGTCGAGCAGCTCGAATACCGGGACCGAAACCGGATCTACAACCGCGCCGACGCGATCATCGTCCATGACGACGCGCTGAAGCGGGAGTTGAGCGGCCTGCACGTATCGCCCGAACTGATCCACGTGGTCCGACACGGCACCCAGATCGGGCCGGCCGAGGCGACAGGGCGGCGCGAAGGCCTGGTCTTTTACGGGGGCCACAAGCTGATGTCCGGCAAGGGCATCGGGAACGTTCTCGATGCGCTGGCGCTTGTCACGAGCCGGCTCGGCGACAAGGCCCCCCGTCTCCGGATTCACGGTCAGTACGGCACCGAGACGCCGCCGGAGGCGCTGGCTCTGGCGCGCCGCTCAGGGGTCGAAGAGCGGGTCGACTGGCTGAATCAGATTTCGATGGAAGACATGACGCGGCTGTACCGGTCGTCGTTGCTTTGTCTGCTTCCGTTCACGGGCAGCTTCGCCGGCCTGCCGGCCGGCGTGGCGGCAGCCAATCAATTGCCGATCATCTGTACGAGGAAGGCTGGCCTGCCGCGCCACCTCGGAGACTGCGGGGTGTGGATCGACGAGGAAAACCCGGTGCAGCTTGCCGGGCGAGTCATCGACCTGCTGGAGGACGAGACACTGCGGCGCGATTACGGCAGCAGGCTGCGCAGGCATGCCGAACAGTTCCTGGCTTGGGACGTGATCGCGCGGGAAACCTTCGAGATTTACCGATCGGCACAGGAGCGGTCGGTCCGCAGGCGCGCCTGATCGGCGCCGGGGCGGGGGCCCGAGGTGCCGCCCACCAGCTCATTTTCCGGGTCGCAGCCAGCGTCGCTTGACGGCGCCGGCGCGGATGCGCGCCGCCTGCAGCGCGTACGCAATGAGGCCGCTCACGGTCCGGTTCGCGACTGCGAAGTTCCAGACATCGTCCGCTTCCGGCCCCCAGCGGGTCGCCCATTCGGGCCCAGTCGTCAAGCACAGACGCCCGATGTGCGGTGAATCGCAGCAATGCCGCAGCAACGCGTCCAGCAATTGACTGCCCGGAGCTTCGGCCGCGTAGGTCTCGTCGTAGGCGATCTTCAGAATGTTGAGTGTGTCGCCGTGCAGAACGCAAAACTGGGCCGCGACCGGCCGGCCGTCCAACTTCAGCAGCGTGATCAAGGCGTGGCCCTCGCGCCCGAATCCGCAAATCAGCGACTCGTAGAATGCCCTCAAACGATCGTGCAGCGCGATCGCCGAAGCGCGGCCCGAGTCCCCCTTCCAGCCCGACTGCTCCAGTCGCAGGAACTCCTGGAAAGCACCGGGCAGCGCCGATGGATCGCTTTCTGCGACGAATTCGACCCGTCCGCGCTGATCGAGTTTTTTTCGCTGACGCCGCAGATTGCGCCGGAAGTGGCCGTCCATTCGTTCCTGGCAGCCGTCGTAGGAGCTGCAATCGAAATACATACTGGTCGTTGACTGCCGCGTCAGCAGAAGGGGCCAGCGGCCGCGACTTACGGCGCTCATCGCGGGCCCGCCTGCCGGCGAACGGTCAAGGTTCAGCACGTCCCAGCGCAGCGCCGGCTCGCTGTTGAGCGCGCGCAGCAACGCGCGCAACGGGCTGTCCGCGACGATGTCCGCCTGTTGAACGAAATCGGACAGCGGAACGTGATCGTGCGTGAGCGATTCCCAGGTCCGGACGGCAATTGCCGCCACCCGTCGCACGACACAGCGCAGCGGGAAGATCGCGATTGCCGCGGAGCCCCGGTACAGCACGAAGTAATGCACCGAGAGGGGATCGGCCTCCAGGTGAGCAAGAACGCAGCGATGCCATTCGAACGATTGATGGAATCGTGAGCCAGGCATCGATTCAATGATCGCGCTCCATTCGGGCCGGATCGACGCCAAACCCTCGAGTCCACGCTCGACGCGCAATCGCGGATCCGAAACCATGGTCGAGTCGACCCCTTCCGGCAGTCCGGTCTGTACCAGCGTGGGTTCTCCGGGATCGGCGACAAGGCGCGCAACGCCAGCGAAGTAGCCAGCAACTCGGCCTTGCCGGTTTCCTTCACCGGCAGACCGAAAGAAATCATACAGCCCCAGCATCACGAGATCGAGTCGTACGAGCAGAGTCCGTTCCACAACGGGGCCGAGGTTGAAATCGGCCACGACCAGCGCTGCGCGCCGTGGGAACCCGATCGTCTGAACCGCCGTAATCCGCTTGCGCAACGTGCCTGAAGCGGGGGTACCACCAGCAACAACGCCGTATCGTTCTGTGCTCTCGTGGTGCTCGCGACCTTCCCTATCGGGTCAGCAGGATGCCGTCGGCTGCGTTCAGGGTGACCGAGGTGACCGCCTGACCATTGTTGGTGGCTGGATCCTGCGTGCCGAGGATCTTGTGGAACGTGCCGCCCAGCGTGACCGTCTGCGTGCCATTGCCCCGCGGATTGACCAGCACGATGCCGTTCTGGAAGTCGCGCCGGTAGACCCCGTTCCGGTAGGCGGCGGTGACCGCCGGCTGCAGCGCCGCACCCAGGTTCACGTTGAACTCGTCGTACCATGACGCCGAGCTGTAGCTGCCGTTGCCGTTGTAGGCAAAGTAGCCGTTGCCCATCAGGGCCGAGGCGAGCGAGTAGCGCAACATCACGTAATCGGAGGCGCCGCCGCAAGCGGAGAACACCGCCACCTGGGGCGGGGCCAGGTTGGCCGTCACCCCGAGGTACCGGCTCATCATTTGCGTCCAGCCGCCCCAGGTCTCCAGCGACCACGACTGCCCTGTGAGGCACTCGAGAAGGGCCAAGTTCAGCTGGCCCTTGTACTCGACGGACGACAGGTCCCTGTCGACATTGCCCAGCAGCAGCATGTTGGGTTCGAGCTTGCGCGCCTCGGCCCATTCGGCCGCTTCACCGCCGCGGAATGCCGAGCCCACGTCGGCGTCGGTGCTGTTCTGGTTGGTGCCGTTCAATTTCCAACTGGCGGTCGGGTCGCGCGGCTGGACCATCACATTGTCGAAGTACCAGAAGTCGAAGACCGAACTGCCGGCGAAATACTGGCTATCGAACCAGTCGGCCACCCACTGCGGATAGCGCTGTCCATTGGCGTCCGGCGCGGCCCAGGCGGTGATGTTGATGTCCCAGGCACCATTCGCCGAGGTCCACTGCACCATATTCCCGGCTGCGTCTCGCAGCCACCAGTTCGTCGCATTGAGTTTGGCCGTGCGAGCATCCGGGTAGGTGTTGTAGTACGCCTCGTTCAGGATCGTGTAATTGCCCACCAGGATCGAGGGCTTGATGGTCTTCAGCGCCCGCGCTGCTGCCTGGATACTCAGACCGTTCTGCGACCAGCCTGCATACAGCCCGAGCATCGCCAGATCGAATCGTGCGAGCAAAGCTTGTTCCGTAACGGCGCCGAGGTTGAAATCGGCCACGACAAGCACCGCCCGCCGCGGATACCCGGTCGCCTGAACCGCCGCAATCCGCTGCGCCAACAGACCAGTGGTGACAATGGGGGTAAAGGTGGCGCCGACATTCTGGGTGGGCGAAGACATCGTAACCGCACAGGAGGCGGCGGAGCCCGAACACGCCCCGCTCCAACCCAAAAACGCGAATCCCGTGCCAGGCGCTGCGTTGAGCGCCACATTGGCCCCATTGGCAAACGTCTGGCTGCACCCGGTCGAGCCGCCGGTACAACTGATGCCCGCAGGGGTGGAACTGACGCTGCCAGTTCCACTCAGCGTGACCTGAAGGGTGTCGTAGACCAGGACGGCAGAAAAGGTCGCACCCACTTTCAGCGTGGGGCTGTTCATCACCACGGTGCACGTCGTCGCGGAACCCGAGCAGGCCCCGCTCCAGCCTGAAAACGCGCTGCCAGCGGCCGGCGCTGCCATCAGCGTGACGCGGGTGCCGTTGGCAAAAGTCCGGCTGCATCCGGTCGAGCCGGCGCAGTTGATACCGGCGGGACTCGAGGTGACGGTGCCACTGCCCCCTACCGTAACCTGCAGCGAATCGTTCTGCACGGCGGCTGCGAACGTTGCGCCGACGCTTTGGGGCGCGTTCATCGGCCCCGTGCAGGTCGGGGCGCTGCCCGAGCACGCGCCGCTCCAACCTACAAACGTATTGCCGGACGCCGGTGCCGCCGACAAGGTAACCACGGTGCCGCGTAGATACGAGTGGCTGCACGTGCTTGAACCGGTGCAATTGATGCCAGTCGGATTCGAAGTGACCGACCCGGCCCCGCCCACCGTGACCTGAAGCGGTTCCATTTGTGCGGCTGGCGCGAAATTGGCCGAGACGTTCTGGGTTGCATTGGCGACGATCACGCATGCCGGTGTGGTTCCGGAACACGCGCCGCCCCATCCGACAAACGACTGCCCCGATGCGGGCGCTGCACTCAGGGTGACTGTCGTGCCGAGCGGAAATGTCTGGCTGCAGCTATTCGGCCCGACACAGTTCAGTCCGGTTGGGCTGGATGCGACGGTCCCGGAGCCGCCGATCGTGGTAACAATTGGTGCGGTTTGCGCCGATCCCGTTGGCGTCGGATTCGATAGTCCACCGCCGCATGCGGCCAGAAAGCCGACCACTGAGTACACCGCGCCCAAGCGCAACATTGACATCATCTTCGCAACCCTACAAAGGCCGAGATCCTCGGGCGGAAAGCGCTCGGCGCTTACTCGGAAAAGAAGCTTCGAACCCACGCTGCAAAATTGAACGGCGGAGATTTGATGCAGCCCAAATGGATACCTTTCTAATGGACACCCTACAAAATGGGTACCAAGCAAATGGATATCCGGGGGATGGACATTACGCAACGAAGCCCTTGGGGGCAATGAACTGGGCGGACTAGCACCGCGAAGCGCGATCGCGCCCGCATCGTCCGGGAGGCCGATCAGGGAAAACGGGGCGCGACCCCGCGCCGAGCGCAAGCGCTCAGCAGATCACGAGCGCGCGGACGGACCAGCACATCCCGAAGGACGCGCTGGGAGAACCTTGGAGAAGCGGCTTAGCAGAGGGTCAGAGCCAAAGTCGCACCGAAATGCCAGCGACCCGGTCGGAATAGGCCCAGTTTGCGAGGTTCGAATCCCGACGCTCGCTGCGCAGGTCGGCCGAGAGCGTGAGCCAGCGCTCCATGGCCCAAGTGGCGGTGAGGCTGCCGCCGAGGATCGTGTCGATGTGCGCTGCAACAGGCACAGGTCCGCCCGACGCCAGCTGCAACCCCTGTCCGAAATAGTCCCGCACCGAGCGGTACAGCGCCGCCTCGAGCTTGATCTTCTCGGTCGCTTGCCAAGCCGGCGCGAGCCGCAACGTCTTGGTGACGGCCGTGAGGAATTCCACATCGCCCGCGGCACCCATGACGCGGGACCCAGACAGCGTCAGCGTCAGCTTGCCGGTCACCGCCCACACCCACGTCAGGTCGGTACTGAGCCCGGAGAAGTCGCGGAAGGTCAGCGCGTCGTTGCGCCGCCGCATATAGCCGGCGTGGCCGTCGAGACGGCTGCTGCCGGAAAAGCGCCAGGAAACCGAAAGGTCGGCCAGCTGGTCGCGGTAACCCGCGTCGCTGAACGCGGTGGTTGCACCATTGGGATACCTGCCGCGGGTCTCGCCGAAGGACAGATCGATCCGATTGCCGTAGATCGGCACGTAGCGCACGCCGACCTGCCCGCCGAAGCGATCGAGGTTCGAGACACGCGATGACGAATCCGAATAGCGCTCGGAAGACCCGGTAGCGTTCGCGACCAGATGCCAGTCCCCGATTACAGGCTGATCGACATCAACGGTGAGCGTGTCGCGGGTCACCACATCGGGCACCTTGAAAACGGTGTCCGCCAAGTTGACCTGCGCCGCCGACCGAGCCCATTCGATCCCGAGGTTGAAGCGCTGCCAGCTTCCGAGCCGGTAGCCGGCATCGACGGTCTGGCTGCTGTAGTCGTAGGGGGAGAGCCCGCCGCTGTATAACACCCGGCCGAAATTGACGTTGGCAAACACGTGCTGCTGGCCATAAGTGCGATCGAAGCTCGCCAGACCATATACGGTGGTCAGGTAGACCGAAGTAACTCCGGCCGGATCGGTCGGGGATGTACGAAACACGTTGCTGTCGTTTGCAACGTTCACGCCCCCGCCGAAGTGAAA
>Ga0137412_10003287_pt1 | contig 12905 bp, 14 predicted proteins | sample CZODoug2_1_16fun_FD_122160 | JGI IMG/M metagenome (GOLD analysis project Ga0137412, IMG submission 122160) | Vadose zone soil fungal communities from Angelo Coast Range Reserve, California, USA - CZODoug2_1_16fungal (Hybrid Assembly) | ecosystem: Environmental > Terrestrial > Soil > Vadose zone...
GGCGCCGTTCCAGCGTGGACTCCACCCCGCCCAGGCTGGTCGCGTTCACCCATAACCGGGTCGCGGCGCAGAACGCGTCCGCGGTGGCTGCATCGGCGAACTCGACGCTGATCATCGCCCCGAAGCTGCCCATCGCCGTGGCTCGCGCGTGGCCGGGATCGCTCGGCAGACCGGGATAGCGCACCCGTTGGCATGCGGGGTGCGCGGCCAACCGCGGCGCCAACCACGCGGCGTTGGCGGTGGCCCGCTCCACCCGCAGGTGCAGGGTGCGCAGCCCGCGCAGCGCCAGCCAGCACTCCATCGGCCCGGGGATCACTCCGGTGTTCCGACGCCGCTGTTCCAACCGTTGCCACACGCCGTGGTCCGCGCACACCAGCGCGCCCAGCACCACGTCGCTGTGCCCGGCGATGAACTTCGTCGCGGAGTGCAGCACCAGGTCCGCGCCGAGACCCAGCGGGCGCTGGGCCACCGGGGTGGCGAAGGTGTTGTCCACCACCAGCAGGACCCCGCGTTCGCGGGCTGCTGCGCACAGCGCGGGTAGGTCGGCCACCTCCAGCGCCGGGTTCGTGGGGGACTCCAGCAGTGCCAGGTCCGCACCCTCCAGGGCGGCGATCACCGCATCGGTGTCCGCCACGTCCACCAAACGGGTCGTCAGATCGTGCCGGGTTCCCTCGTGCACCAACCGGCCCAATGACCCCAGGTACGCGTGCCGAGGCGCGACCACCACGGCATTGGGTCGGACCAGATCGAGCACCGCACCGAACGCCGCCAAGCCGGACGGGTAGGCCAGTCCGTGGCCACCCTCCAACGCACCCAATGCGGCTTCGAAGGCCTGCCAGGTCGGGTTGCCGTAGCGGCCGTATTCCAGTTCACCGCCGGCCACGTAGGTCGAGGCCAACGTCAGCGGGGTGTTCAACGGGGCATCCGGCACTCGCTCCGGCCGGCCCGCCACCACCGCGATGGTCTGCGGGTGCAACGGCTTGCCGTGCTGGCTCACGGCGTGCGCCGCATCGGACCGCGACGCGCCAGCGTGGCCTCGGCCACCGGCTCCGGCCCGGGCTTCCCGCTGCCTCCCCGCCGCAACGCCTCGGTGAGCTTGTCCGCCGCGGCAACCACGGCGTTGGCGTGCAATCGACCGGGCTGGCGGGACAGACGATCCACCGGTCCGGACACCGACACCGCCGCGACGACCCGATTGCCCGGCCCGCGCACCGGCGCGGATACCGAGGCCACGCCGGCCTCGCGTTCGCCGACACTCTGCGCCCACCCCCGTCGGCGTACCGCGGCCAGGGTGGTGGCCTGGAACACCGCGCCCTGCAACCCGCGGTGCATGCGCTCGGGGTCTTCCCAGGCCAACAAGACCTGCGCGGCCGAACCCGCGGACATCGGCAGTGCGCTGCCCACCGGAACCGTGTCGCGCAAGCCGGACAGCCGCTCGGCGGCGGCCACGCAGACCCGGTGGTCGCCCTGCCGGCGATAGAGCTGCGCGCTCTCCCCGGTCACGTCGCGCAGGTGCACCAACACCGGCCCGGCCGCGGCCAACAGCCGGTCCTCACCGGCCGCCGCGGCCAGTTCGGCCAATCGCGGACCGAGCACGAATCGGCCCTGCAGGTCTCGGGCGACCAACCGGTGGTGCTCCAGGGCTACCGCGAGCCGGTGCGCGGTGGGCCGGGCCAGCCCGGTCGCCGTGACCAGATTCGCCAGCGTGGCCGGACCGGCCTCCAGGGCGCCCAGCACCACGGCTGCCTTGTCCAGTACACCCACCCCGGAGAGTCCGGTAGACTTGTCCATGGATTGATACTGCCGTCTCATCATCTGAGACGCAAGTCTTGTATCTGCTCAGCCTGAGGAGACCGACCATGGGCCGCACGCTTGCCGAGAAGATCTGGGAAGCCCACCTGGTACGACGGACCGAGAACGAACCCGATCTGATCTACATCGACTTGCACCTCATCCACGAGGTGACCAGCCCGCAGGCCTTCGACGGACTGCGCGCGGCTGGTCGTACGGTGCGCCGCCCCGATCTCACCCTGGCGACGGAGGACCACAACGTCCCCACGCTGGATATCGACAAGCCGATCGCCGATCCGGTCTCCCGCATCCAGGTGGACGCCCTGCGGACCAACTGCCGGGAGTTCGGCATCCGCCTGCACTCGCTCGGCGATGTCGAGCAGGGCATCGTGCACGTGGTCGGCCCCCAGCTGGGGCTGACTCAACCGGGCATGACGATCGTCTGCGGGGACAGCCACACCTCCACCCACGGTGCCTTCGGTGCGCTCGCGTTCGGCATCGGCACCAGTGAGGTGGAGCACGTGCTGGCCACCCAGACGTTGCCGCTCAAGCCGTTCCGCACCATGGCAGTGACGGTGAACGGGCAGTTGCCGGTCGGCGTCACGTCGAAGGACATCATCCTCGCGGTGATCGCGAAGATCGGCACCGGCGGCGGGCAGGGCTACGTCATCGAGTACCGCGGCGAGGCCATCACCAACCTGTCCATGGAAGGTCGGCTCACCGTCTGCAACATGTCCATCGAGGCCGGCGCGCGCGCCGGCCTGGTGGCACCCGATGAGGTCACCTTCGAGTACCTGAAGGGTCGCCCGCACGCGCCTGCCGGTGCCGATTGGGATGCCGCGGTGGCCGCCTGGCGCGACCTGCACACCGACGACGACGCGACCTTCGATGCCGAGGTGGTGCTGAATGCCGCCGACCTCAGTCCGTTCGTCACCTGGGGCACCAATCCCGGTCAGGGTGCGCCGTTGTCCGACCGGGTGCCCAACCCCGCGGACATCGTCGACCCGGCCGAGCGATCCGCGGCCGAGCGCGCGCTGGAGTACATGGGCCTGACCGCAGGCATGCCGCTGCGTGAGGTGACCGTGGACACGGTGTTCCTCGGCTCGTGCACCAACGGGCGCATCGAGGACCTGCGTGCGGCCGCCGAGATCATCGCCGGGCGCAAGGTCGCACCGGGCGTGCGCATGCTGGTGGTGCCCGGATCGGCACGAGTCCGCCTGGAGGCCGAGGCCGAGGGCCTCGATGCGGTGTTCACCGCGGCCGGTGCGGAATGGAGATTCGCCGGGTGCTCGATGTGTTTGGGCATGAACCCCGACCAGTTGGCGCCCGGAGAGCGCAGCGCGTCGACCTCCAACCGCAACTTCGAGGGCCGGCAGGGCAAGGGCGGGCGGACCCACCTGGTCTCTCCGCTGGTTGCCGCGGCCACCGCGGTCACCGGCCGACTCTCCGCCCCCGCTGACCTGGACGCCTGAGCGCCGACGACCTCGAGGAGACCTGTGATGGACCCCTTCACCACGCACACCGGTCGGATGGTGCCGCTGCGTCGCAGCAACGTGGACACCGACCAGATCATCCCCGCGGTGTACCTCAAGCGGATCACCCGGCACGGCTTCGCCGACGGCCTGTTCGCCAGCTGGCGCAACGACCCGGAGTTCGTACTGAACTCCGCGGACCGCGAGGGCGCCTCGGTGTTGGTGACCGGCACCGACTTCGGCACCGGCTCGTCCCGCGAACACGCGGTCTGGGCCCTGCAGGACTACGGATTCCGAGTGGTGATCTCCCCGCGGTTCGCCGATATCTTCCGGGGCAACTCGCTGAAGGGTGGGCTGCTCACGTTGACCCTTCCGCAGCCGTCGGTGGAGCTCTTGTGGGAGCGGTCCGAAGCCGATCCGACTACCGAGATCACTGTCGATTTGGTGGACCGTCAGGTGCGTTGCGGAGACTTCGTGGCCTCCTTCGACATCGACGACTACTCCCGTTGGCGGTTGCTCGAGGGTCTCGACGACATCGGTTTGACGTTGCGGCACACCGACGACATCGATTCATTCGAGACGAGCCGGCCGGGTTGGTTGCCGGCCACGCTGCCGGTTCGCTGAGGCCTGCGCGTTCGTCTGGACAATCGACGTCAGATAGCCGATTGTCCTTGCGGGCAAGGGGAATTCACCGCGAATGCGGGCCCGGCGAAAGTCCTCGATTGGTCCCGATGGGTGAACCCGAGAGGCCGCAGAACCGGGGCGAACGGTTCGGAACTCGGCGGATTCGCTTGCGACACAACGAATCTAGAAGCCTTTGGTGATTGTTTTCGGTACTGCTAAGGGCCTAACTTCTCCCACGAGCCGGGCTTTTGTGTGCCCGTAGGTCGGCGTCGGAGGGACGCAATGAACAAGACGCAGCTGATCGACGAGCTGGCGAGCAGATTCGACGGCAACAAGAAGATGGCCGCGCAGGCTCTCGACGCCGTCGTCGACACCATCACCCGGACCGTGGCCAAGGGCGAGAAGGTCGGCATCACCGGTTTCGGTGTGTTCGAGAAGGTCGAACGGCCGGCCCGTATGGCCCGTAACCCAGCCACCGGCCAGCGGGTCCGGGTGGCCAAGACTTCGGTGCCCCGGTTCAAGGCCGGCACCGGCTTCAAGGACGTGGTGAGCGGGGCCAAGAAGTTGCCGCGCATCACGGCTGCCGCCACCAGCGCGACCAGCGCGGTCGCGGGTGCCGCTCGTAAGGTCGCTGCCGCAGCCAAGGCCGCCGCCCCGGCTCGGGCCACGGCCAAGAAGGCTGCTCCGGCGAAGAAGGCCGTCGCCAAGAAGGTTGCACCGGCGAAGAAGGCCGTCGCCAAGAAGGTTGCACCGGCGAAGAAGGCCGTCGCCAAGAAGGCTGCACCGGCGAAGAAGGCCGTCGCCAAGAAGGCTGCACCGGCGAAGAAGGCCGTCGCCAAGAAGGCCGCACCCGCAAAGAAGGCCGCACCCGCGAAGCGCGCGCCGGCCAAGCGGGCCTAACCGCACCACACGCACGTCGGGGCCGGAGCAGCTCGCTGCTCCGGCCCTGTTGCGTGTCAGGGCTCGATCAACTGCACGACGGCCATGGTGTGCGGACCTACCCCGAGGGTCACCGCGGCCCACAGATCGTCCAGGGTGTCCACGTCCTGCCGGACCGAGGGGACCCCCTCGCCGGGGAAGGCCACCGCTCCACCGGCCAGGTGCGCGCGCAACGAGTCCGCGCCGAAGGCGGGCGCGAAGGGCACTGTCGTGGTGGCCAGGTAGGCCGTGCTGCCCGAGCCGTGTACGTCGGCAACCACCACCGCAGAGTCGGCTGCGGTTGCGAAGGCCAACACCGCAGCGAGCTCGTCGCTACGCAGGGCGGGCAGGTCCGCGGACAGGGCGGCGACACCCGCGTGCGGAGCGCGTTGCCGGGCCACCGCGGCGCCCCAGGCGAGCGCCGCGTTCAGCCCTGCGTCGGGTTGGTCGGGGACCACGTGGGCGCCCAGGGCGGCGGTGAACGCCGCTGCCGCCGGGTCGTCGGTCACTACCACCACCTCGCCAACACCCGGGGTGGCCAGCGCGGCCACCACGGTGTCCGCCGCGAAGGCCAGCGCAAGTGCCGCCCGGTGTGCAGCGGCCGGGCCGCGCAATCGGGACTTCGCCGTGTCCAGGCGTTTCACCGGCAGTACCAGGGACCAGGCTGTGGTCTGCGTGTCATCCGGCCGATCGGTCATCGCGGCCGATCCTGTCATCGGATCCGACGGCGTCGACGCCGACCCCGGGCACGGGCGAGTGGGTCGATGACGTGAAAGGCTGCCGGACAGCAACCGCGTGACGGGGAAAGGGCGAGGAGTGGGCGGTGACCGCAAGCGACCGTGGTTCCGCACCGCCGAGGTGCTGCTCATCCCCTGGCTGCGGGTGATCGTCCGCCACCGTTGGTCGGGCGGGGAGAATCTGCCCCGCACCGGTGGAGTGGTGGTCGCCGCCAATCACATCTCGAAGATCGATCCGCTGACCTTCGGCTATTTCATCGACGCGAGTGGACGAACCCCGCGATTTCTGGCGAAGGCGGAGTTGTTTCAGGCGCCGGGGCTGGGTCGGGTATTCCACGGCACCGACATGATTCCGGTGTACCGCGGTGCGGACAGCGCGGCGGCTTCGGTGGCCGCCTCGGTGGCCGCGGTACGCGACGATGGTGCGTGCGTGATCGTTTATCCGGAGGCCACCATCACTCGGGATCCGGGGATGTGGCCGATGGTCGGCAAGACCGGCGCGGCCCGCATTGCGTTGGAAAGCGGGGCTCCAGTGATCCCGGTCGCGCAGTGGGGCGCGCAGCGGGTGCTGGCGCCCTATTCGCATCGACCGACGCTGTGGCCGCGGCGCACGGTGTACGCCCGGGCCGGCGCTCCGGTCGACCTCGAGGATCTGCGCGGCCGGGAACTCACCGCAGAACTGTTGGCCGAAGCGACGATGCGCATCATGAACGCGATCACTGCGGAGCTCGAGGTGATCCGCGGGGAACAGGCGCCCACCGAACGCTTCGACCCGCGCACTGCCGGCATCGCGCCGTACGGCCGCCCGGGGGCGGACTCGTGAGTCGAGTCGCCGTGCTCGGCGCCGGCGCCTGGGGCACCGCGTTCGCACTGGTGTTGGCCGATGCGGGCAACGAGGTTGCGTTGTGGGCCCGTCGGGCTGAACTCGCCGAGGCCATGGCGGTCAAGCGGTGCAACGTCGACCATCTGCCCGGCGTGGAACTGCCCGAGGCGGTGGCGCCCACCGCGGACGCGGCGGCCGCGTTGGCGGGCGCGGACCTGGTCTTCCTCGCCGTGCCCTCCCAGCGGTTGCGCGAACACCTGGCGCGCTGGTCGGAGTTGCTGCGCGCCGATGCCGTGCTGATCAGCTTGGCCAAGGGCGTGGAGTTGACCACCACCTATCGCATGAGTCAGGTGATCGCCGAGGTCACCGGCGCGGGCCCGGAGCGGATCGCGGTGGTCACCGGACCGAACCTGGCCGCCGAGGTGGCGGCGCGTCAGCCCGCCGCGACCGTGGTGGCCTGCGCGCACCTCGGTGTCGCCGGTCGTATCCAGGAGGCCTGCCACACGGAGTGGTTCCGGGCGTACACGCACACCGACGTGATCGGTGCGGAACTCGGTGGCGCCATCAAGAACGTGATCGCGTTGGCCGTCGGCATGGCGCACGGCATGGGGTTGGGCGACAACGCGAAGGCGGCCTTGATGACCCGCGGCATCGCGGAGACCGCCCGCCTCGGCGTCGCGTTGGGTGCCGATCCCTACACGTTCGCCGGACTGGCGGGCCTCGGCGATCTAGTGGCCACCTGCCAGTCACCGTTGTCGCGCAACCGCAGCTTCGGCGAGCGGGTGGGCGCGGGTGTCCCCGTCGAGGTGCTCACCGCGGACACCCGTCAGGTGGTCGAGGGCGTGAAGACCTGTGAGGCCATCTGCGATCTGGCCGAGCGCCACCGGGTGGACATGCCGATCGTCACCCAGGTGGCCGCGGCGATCCGGGACGGCGTGCCGCCCGGCGAGGTATTGCGCACGCTCATGTCCAGATCGGCCAAACACGAACGCGAGGGGATCTGATGACAGCCTCACAGAAAATGAAGGTCGGCATCGTCATGTTCGCCACCGACGAGGCGATCACCATCACCGAGTTGGCCAGGGCGTGCGAAGAGCGCGGCTTCGAGTCCTTGTTTGTGCCCGAGCACTCGCACATCCCGGTCTCCCGACAGAGCCCGTGGCCGGGCGGGCCGGAGCTGCCCCGCTTCTATCTGCGCACCCTCGACCCGTTCGTTGCCCTCGCCGCCGCCGCTGCCGTCACCACCACTCTGCAACTGGGCACCGGCGTCGCGCTGGTCGTGCAACGCGACCCGATCCACCTCGCCAAGGAGGTCGCTTCGCTCGACCATCTCTCCGGCGGTCGGGTGCTGCTCGGCGTCGGTGGCGGGTGGAACCGGGAAGAGATGGCCGATCACGGCACCGACCCCAAGACGCGGTGGGACGTGCTGCGCGAGCGAGTGCTGGCCTGCAAGGAGATCTGGACGAAGGACGAGGCCGAGTATCACGGCGAATTCGTGAACTTCGATCCGTTGTGGGCCTGGCCCAAGCCGGTTCGGCAACCACCGGTGCTCATCGGCGGCGATGGCGCCGGTGCCTTCGACCGGGTGCTGGACTATGGCGACGGCTGGATGCCGATCAACCGTTTCCCACCCGGCCGGTTCGCCGCCCGGGTGACCGAATTGCAGAAGACGGCTGCCGACCGCGGTCGTGGGCCGGTGCCGGTCACCATGTTCGGCGGCAAGGCCACCGAGGAGGCCGTGCACGAATACGCCGAACTCGGGTTGGAGCGCAATCTGTTCATCGTGCCGCCGGCCGGCGCCGACACGGTGTTGCCGGAACTCGACAAGCTGGCCAAACTCGCCGATCTGGTGCGCTGAGTTCTGTACTGTCACTTTCGATGAGCGGGTCGCGCAAGACGAGAGTCGCGGTCGTGTTCGGCGGACGCTCGTCCGAGCACGCGGTGTCCTGCGTGTCCGCGGCCAGTGTGCTGCGCGCCATCGATCGCGACGTCTACGACGTGGTGCCGGTGGGCATCTCTGCGGAGGGCCGCTGGGTGCTCGCGGCCGACGACCCCGATTCGATGAAGATCGTCGAGGGTCGGCTGCCCGAGGTCGACGGTGCTCGCTCTCCGGTGGTGCTCGCCGGTGACCCGACGGCGGCTGCGCTGACGGTGCACCAGGGGACCACAGTGGCCGAGGCGCTCGGGCAACTCGACGTGGTGTTCCCGGTGCTGCACGGGCCGTTCGGTGAGGACGGCACCATCCAGGGATTGTTCGAGTTGGCGGACCTGCCCTATGTCGGCTCCGGTGTGCTGGCCAGCGCGGTCAGCATGGACAAGGCCTACATGAAGGTGGTGCTGGCCGGCGCCGGGTTACCGGTCGGCCCCTACGTGGTGGTGACACCGCGGCGATGGATCGAGGATCCCGCCGGTGCGCGCGCGCAGATCGCCACACTCGGCTGGCCGGTGTTCGTGAAGCCGGCACGTGGAGGCTCCAGCGTCGGCATCAGCAAGGTGCACGGTCCCGCCGAGTTGGATGCCGCGATCGCCCTGGCGCAGAGCTGGGACCCCAAGGTCATCATCGAGGCCGCCATTTCCGGCCGGGAGATCGAGTGCGGGGTGTTGGAGGGCGAACCGTTGCCCGACGGCACCCCCACTGCCCCGCAGGCCAGCGTCACCGCGGAGATCCAGGTGGTCGGCGACCGCGAGTTCTATGACTTCGAGGCCAAGTACCTCGAGGATTCCACCGAGCTGACCGTGCCCGCAGACCTGCCCACCTCACTCGCCGAGGAAGTGCGCCGGCTGTCCGTGTTGGCCTTCGACGCGCTGTCCTGCGAGGGCCTGGCGCGGGTGGACTTCTTCGTCGGCGAGGACGGGCACATCGTGCTCAATGAGGTGAACACCATGCCCGGCTTCACGCCGGTCTCCATGTTCCCCTCGATGTGGGCCGCCTCCGGGGTCAGCTACCCGCAACTGGTTGACCGGTTGCTGCGCACCGCGTTGCGCCGCCGCCGCGGTCTGCGCTGAGGCTGCTTCAGCCCTTGGGATCGGTGGCGGTGATGGCTGCCGCGATGTCGACCAACGGGCCCTGCGGGGGATCGTGCTTGCTCGGGATGCGCATCTCGACGTTCGCCCGCAGCCCGACCGTGGTCCACACCCGCACCTCGGGTTGCTCGTCGATGAACCAGTAGACCTGGTTCACCCCGGCCAGCATCGAGGTCGGGGTCAGTCCCGGCGGCCTGCCCACGCCGCAGCGCAGCAGCACCGCGGGGTCCCCCCACGCGGCGGTGGTCCCCTCGTCCGGGGACGTCGTTCGCCGGTGCAGGTTGTCGACCTTGTCCGGCAGTGCAGTGACCAAGCGCCGACAGACGTCCTGCACGGCAGGTGCGAGGGAGGGGACCGGGCTCACGGCGGCCGGCGGCGTCGACGAGCCACAGCCGGCCAACCCGACCACGACGAGGAACGTCAGGGTGGCCGAGAGGCCTCTCAGAGGTGGACCACCGGGCAGGTCAGGGTGCGCGTGATGCCGTCCACCGACTGCACCTTCGCGACGACCAACTTGCCGAGTTCGTCCACCGAGGCGGCCTCGGCCCGCACGATCACGTCATAGGGCCCGGTCACATCCTCGGCGAGCGTCACCCCAGCGATGTCCTGGATCTGCTGCGCGACCACCGCTGCCTTGCCCACTTCGGTCTGGATGAGGATGTATGCCTGGACCGACATGGTGACCTCCGTGTTATGCCGTGAGGTCCAGAACCTATCGCGAGGGGGACAACGTGGTGAGCGGGACGGTCGGCAGCCTGGGGGAGTTCGGGCTGATCGCCGCGTTGACCGCGCGGCTGCCGCAGCACGCCGGCGTGCTGCTCGGCCCGGGCGACGACGCCGCGGTGCTCGTCGCACCGGATGGCCGGGTGGTCGTGTCCGCCGATGTGCTGGTGCAGGATCGGCACTTCCGGCTCCTCGCGGGGCAGGGTGCGGCCGTCGGGCGCAAGGCCGCCGCGGCCAATCTCGCCGACGTGGCCGCGATGGGCGCGATGCCCACGGCGCTGCTGCTCGGACTGGTGGCGCCCGCCGACCTTGACGCGCAATGGCTGCTGGACATGGCCGCCGGCCTGGCCGAGGAGGCGGCCGAGACGGGCGCCGCGGTCGTGGGCGGCGACGTCACCGCCGGCCCGTTGGTGGTGCTCGCGGTGAGCGCCCTGGGGAACCTGCAGGGCCGCACCCCGGTCCGCCGCGCCGGCGCCCGCGTCGGGGACGTGGTGGCTGTGTGCGGGCGGTTGGGTGACTCCGCAGCCGGGTTCGCGCTGCTGGAGGCCGGTCTGGGCGACCGGCACCCCGACCTGGTCGCCGCGCACCGCTGCCCCCGCCCGCCGTACGCGGCCGGTCCGCGGGCCGCCGACGCCGGGGCCACCTCGATGATCGACGTCAGCGACGGCCTGCTCGCCGACCTCGGCCACGTCGCCGCGGCGAGCGGCGTGCGCATCGACCTGGCCGCGGCCGCCCTGCCGCCCGACGAGCGGCTGTGCGCGGCCGCCGCGGACCTCGGCCTGGATCCCGCGGACTGGGTGTTCACCGGCGGTGAGGACCATCCCCTGGTCGCCACGTTCCCGCCCGACGCGTCGCTGCCGCCCGGCTGGCGCGGTATCGGGTGGGTGCACGCGGGGGAGCCCGCGGTCACCGTCGACGGCGCGACCCGACCGGGCCGGGCCGGCTGGGACCACTTCGGGGAGTCGCGATGACCGTGCCATCACCTGCGGCGGCGGGCCGGTTACGCGTGCTCAGCATCGCGGGGTCGGATTCCGCGGGTGGCGCGGGCATCCAGGCCGACGTGAAGACCGTCTTCGCCCTCGGTGGGCACGTGGCCACGGTGCTCACCGCGGTCACCGCGCAGAGCTCGCGCGGCGTGCACGCGTGGTGGCCGTTGCCCGCGGCGGCGGTGCGGGCGCAGTTCGTCGCGGTGGTGGACGACCTCGGTGTGGACGCGGTCAAAACCGGCATGCTCGGCTCGGCCGAGGTGGTCGACGCGGTGGTCGAGTTGTTGGCGCCGCTGCACGCCGCGGGGGTGCCGATCGTGGTCGACCCGGTGCTCTCCTCGACCCACGCCGATCCGTTGCTGGCCGCCGACGCGCTGGATGCGGTGCGCACCCGACTGCTGCCGCTGGCCACCGTGGCCACCCCGAACCTCGGCGAGGTGCGCGCTCTCACCGGTGTCGTGGTGACCGACGAGGACGACCTGGACGCGGCCGCGATCGCCGTGCTGGCGCTGGGCCCGCACTGGGCCCTGATCAAGGGCGGTCACCTGGCCGGCGACGCGGTGGACCTGCTCAGCGATGGCCACTCGGCCCTGGTGCTGCGCGGCAAGCGCCTGGACACCCCGCACACGCACGGCACCGGGTGTACCTTGGCCGCCGCGCTGGCGCTGGGGTTGGCGCGCGGCCTGGACGTGCCCGGCGCCGCCCAAGCGGCGAAGGACTACGTCACCGGCGCGATCGCGGCCGGTTACCCGATGGGGGCCGGCCCGGGGCCGGTCGACCAGCGCTGGGTGCTGCGGCTGTTCGAATAAACACGCAGTTAGCGAGTGACCTTGCCGGCCTTGATACAGGACGTGCAGGCCTGGACGCGCTTGCGGGTACCGCCGACCAGCGAGCGCACCGTCTGAATGTTCGGGTTCCAGCGGCGGCGGGTGCGGCGGTGCGAGTGCGAGATGTTGTTGCCGAAGCCCGGGCCCTTGCCGCAGACGTCGCAGTTGGCAGCCACGGGTGCACGCTCCAGAACAGATCATCGATGGCCCCCGGCGCACGCCGGAGACGCCCGGACGTGGCCGGGCCGAGGACAGACAATAGCCGACCCGGTGGTGGCCGGGCCAACCGGCGGCACGCCGAGGATCATCCCCGGGCCGGCCGATAGCGATTAAAGTGCGGCCATGCCCGTGATCCCCACCCCGGGCCGCCCGGCTGACCGCGCGCCGGCCGCGGTCGACCGACTGAGCGCCGAGGACGTGCGGCGCTGGGCCGGCGTCGCGCTGGCCGAACTCGGGCGGGCGCGAGAGGAGATCGACGCGCTCAATGTGTTCCCGGTGGCCGACTCGGACACCGGCACCAACATGTACCTGACCATGGAGTCCGCCGCACAGGCCGCCGATGCCCTCGGCCCCGAGGCCGACGCGGCGGCCTGTGTGGAGGCCGTGGTGCGCGGGGCCATGCTGGGCGCCTGGGGCAACTCCGGCGCCATCCTCAGCCAAATGCTGCGTGGCGCGGGTCGGGCCCTGCTCGCGCCGGTCGATCCCGAGGCCACTGGCCCGCAGATTGTGGCCGGCGCCCTGCGCGCCGCGGCGGAGTTGGCCTATGCCGCGGTGGACCGACCGACCGAGGGCACGATGCTCACCGTCGCCCGGGCTGCCGCGGACGCCGCGGTCGGCGCGGATGTGCCCGAGGTGTTGCAGCGCGCGGCGGCCGCCGCCAGTCGCGCCCTGGAACTGACGCCGCTTCAGCTCGACGTGCTGGCGCGCGCCGGAGTGGTGGATGCCGGTGGACGTGGGCTCACCGTGCTGCTCGACGTCCT
>Ga0137412_10003288_pt1 | contig 12892 bp, 11 predicted proteins | sample CZODoug2_1_16fun_FD_122160 | JGI IMG/M metagenome (GOLD analysis project Ga0137412, IMG submission 122160) | Vadose zone soil fungal communities from Angelo Coast Range Reserve, California, USA - CZODoug2_1_16fungal (Hybrid Assembly) | ecosystem: Environmental > Terrestrial > Soil > Vadose zone...
GAATGTAGAGCCTTCCTAGGGCGTTTTGGAAATCGATCACAAATTCGTAATGTTGCGCCATCGAACCGGCTGATTTTATCTGGCCCCAAAATCTTTTTGCGGTTTTCGCGTAATGGGCGGTTATGGAATGGCCCGAGTGCAAGACGTTCCTCAACCTGACAAAGATTGGGAGCGTTAAGGATTTGGAGAAAGCAGATGAGAGTAATTTACTCTTGCATCATCCGATTTATCCAGCTGCGCAACCGCATAATTCGATGTGACGTTTCCTCTCCTTTTCTGCATAAGAGGAGATACGATGCCTTAGATTCGAATGTTTGCTCGAATGGCATAACGAGGCGCCCATCGCGCAAATGTTTTTCGATGATGATAATCGGAGCTATAGCGACGCCAATCCCATCGATGGCGGCTTGGATTCCATCTAACATTGGTGTGAAGCGGAGGGAACGGTTTGGCTTAATGGGATTCTTTCCCATTGCCTCGTACCAAGTGTCCCATTCGTGACTCAATTGGGTCACCACGATTCGCGTAAAATTTCTCAGATCGTCCACATTGGCGATTTTAGACGCCAGCGCCTCAGAGCATACAAGCGCCGATGTAACGCGTGCTAGGATTTCCGAATGGAGCCCTGGACCGCCACCGTAGCCAAGTCGAACAGCCGCGTGGAATTCTCCGTCGGTCAGATCGATAAGAGGTTGGCTCACATCAAGATTAAGTTTGAGTTTCGGGTTTGATCGCTCAAATTCAGCGACGCGTGGCGTAAGATAACGAGCAGCAAACGCGGGAGCGATGCTTACACGTAGTTCTGACGAGGCCGCCGTATCACCGATCGCACTTAACCCGCGGGAGAGCTCTGAAAAGCCCCGCCGCGTATAATCTCGAAGTGTTTCTCCCGCAGCGGTCAGCCGTATGGACCGAGATTCGCGCACAAACAGTCGTTGTCCGAGTTCGAGCTCCAGCCTTCTAATTTGATGGCTCACGGCTGATGGCGTCAGATTCAGTTCCTGAGCGGCCTTTTGAAACGACAGCAAACGCGCAGCTACCTCGAAGGCGCGAAGGGCTGATAAGTGGCGGATTGAAGCTATTGTGCTCATGGGCCACAAATAGATGACATAGTGTCACGTTTCCAGTGCTTTATTTCGTTTGTTTCGATCATTCCTCAGCAGCAAATAGCTTCTCAGAGTCGGCAGGTAGATATCAGGCTGGAGAACGAAGCTTGGTTCTTTTTCAAGTTACATTCTAGGCGCAGCTTCAAACGATACAGTTGCTCTCGTCGATGATCGGTTGGGAGAAAAGCTTAATATCGAGAATCCGAAGCGTGCAGGTGTATGCACTCACGAGGAGAATCCTATGAAATTTGACTTCGAAACGCTTACAGAAGATATGCGGTACAAGTTGATGCTAGCGACGGTATTACCGCGCCCAATTGCATGGGTAACCTCTCAAGACAAGAATGGACTTGTAAACGCAGCCCCATTTTCATTCTTCAATGTGTTTGGTACGGAGCCCGCGACGGTCGGAATTGGTGTGGGCCGGAATGGGGGATCGAAGCCAAAAGACACCTGTCTTAACATCCGCGCAACGGAGGAATTTGTCGTTAGTTTGGTTCAATTTTCTGCCGCGGAGAAGATGCGGGCGAGCTCTATGCCATTTCCATCGCATGTGAGTGAGATTTCAGCCGTAGGCCTTTCGACATTGCCGAGTGAACGAGTGGCGCCACCACGGATCGCCGAAAGCCCAGCGTCCTTCGAATGCAAGTTTATGCAGGAAATTCGGCTCGGAAATTTCAGTTTAATCCTGGGTCGCATTGTGATGTTGCATGTTCGCGACGAAGCGGTTCTCGACGCCGATCGTCTTCATATTGATGCTGAGAATATGGATCTTATAGGCCGCATGGAGGGCGCTTTGTACACGCGCACCCGCGACAAGTTCGAACCGAACATCGATTTGGCCCAAATGCTTCTGGCGAAGCACGGCGGACAATGATTTGCCAGTGAAATTAGCGCCAGTTGCCAGGCGTGTCTTGCCTTGCCAAACCCCGAACCAAAGCTGTTTGTAAATCCTGAAACGGCCCAGGAGTATGGTCTGGAAGAGGGAGCGTGGGCGCGTATCGAAACGAGCGGGGGGCAGATGCATTCAATCATTGAGCTGCGCCCTTACATGCCAAAAAATTTGATACGCGTTCCGCACGGGTGGTGGAAGCCGGAAACTGCGCAGGGCAAAGAGTCGCGTTCAAGCGCATGGCTTGATGTGCGGAGGATCGGCATGGCTTGCGCGCGGTGCGAATCGAGGGAATTAAGTTCCCCCGAAACGCCCAATCGCAGAGGTTAATCCGACGGGGCGATTGGATGTCCGTTCCAATTGCCCGCGCTATCGTCCCTTAAAGTCCGGTGCACGCTTTTCCATGAAGGCTTGAACGCCTTCTTTGAAATCTTCCGACGAAGTTAATCGAATTACTTCTGCAGGCAAGTCTGCCAGCGCAGCGCGTGGTCCTTCCTCCCTCATTTTGCGCACCGATGCGAGGGCGGCAACGACGCCGAGCGGAGAATTTCTGGCAATACGTTGCGCTATCTCCATTGCGTGTTTGAAAACGTCTTCCGCCGGCACCACCTCCTGCACTAGGCCCATCTGAAGAGCTTTTGTCGCTGAGAAATCATCGGCGGTGAGAATATAGTAAAGCGCGTTCCCAAGACCGATCTTGGGTGGGAGATTCACTGTACCGCTGCCGAACGGGAACAGCCCACGCGCAACTTCTTTTTGGCCGAATACGGTGTCGTCCGCTGCTACGGCGATGTCACTGGCAGCGACAAGCTCAACTCCCAGATTGAGGCATTTGCCATGCACGGCCGCCACGACTGGCTTTGTACGTCTTCGTGCGTCAGGTTGAACCTCGATAAAGTCAACAAGCGTAGGGTCGAATCTCAAGTCCCCGCGCGCGGCCAGCGGCCCGGCGCTCACCGTGTCCAATCCCGAACTAAAGACAATTCCATTGGCGTGCAGCACGCCAACCTTTAATGTTGGATCATCTTCCAGCATTGTCAGAGCCCGGCCGAGACCCCTGAACATATCCATATCGAACGCGTTCATCTTTCTTGGGCGATCAAGGCAGATCGATAGAACGGCGCCGTGCCGGGCGACGACGACCCGATCTTCCAACCTATTCGATGAAGCGCTGCTAACTGCGCGTTGCTCTCGCTCTCGAAGAACCAAGATGCGTCGCAGGATTTTCCCCGCGGGTGTCTTTGGAATTGCGTCGATAAATTCGATCTCACGTATTTTCTTATAGGGTGCTACGCGCTCGGCCACATAATCGAAGAGTTCCTGTTCGGTTACATTGGCGCGCTTCACGACAAATGCTTTGGGAACCTCGCCGGCCTCTGAGTCCGGACTCGCGACCACGCCCGATTCGGCTACCGCCGGGTGCGTTAGCAAAACTCCTTCGAGTTCAGCAGGGCTAATTTGGAATCCTTTGAACTTAATAAATTCCTTTGCCCGATCGAGTATGAAAATATGACCGTCCGGGTCAATGCGGCCGACATCGCCGGTCCGAAGCCAGCCATCTTTATCGATAGCCTCTTCCGTGGCGGTGGCATTTTTAAAATAGCCCTTCATGATGTTAGGACCGCGCAACAGAAGCTCGCCTTCTTCTCCTGGAGGCAGGGGCTTGCCGGTGCCTAACTCTACAATTCGCGCTTCCATTCCGCGGTAAAGCGTCCCAACGGAGCCGAACGCGCTATCCGGCGCGTCGATCTCGGATATCGTGCCGACTGTCGTGGTCTCTGTTAAGCCCCAGGCGTTGATAATGGGTACGTTCATGCGCTTAGAGGCTTGCTTCATAACCTCCGGATTGATTGGCGATGCCCCCGTGATCACGAGCCGCAGACTGCTCAAATCAAAATGATCGACGAGTGGATGTTTGGCGAACATCTGAACGATGGGTGATACAACCGGGGCGAGTTTGATGCGTTTTGTTTCGATAAGCTTGAGGACGACCTCAAAATCAAAACCCGGCAAAACAATCAATGTGCAGCCGTTGCTCAGGCTGCATCCAACAAAAACAACAAGTCCGTAGATGTGGAAAAAGGGAAGTGCGGCGAGAACGATTTCGTCTTTCTGAAATTGTTGCTCCCTTGCCCGCAATTGCTCCACGCCGGCGACAAAATTTCGACCGGTCAAAATTACTGCTTTTGGCAGGCCGCTTGTTCCGCTGGAAAACAGCAATCCGAGTGGATCGTTGGCAAAATCTCTCGTTCGCTCTTCAAGAAGTGGTGTTGCTTTGAGCATCGTTTCAAACGACGATGGTCCTTCTGCACCGCCGATAACGATCGTTTCCTTCAGATTCAGATTTTCGATGGTTTTATCAAGTTTCTGAAGTACTTGTGGTGTCGTGATTAGGCGGGTCACGTCGGTTAGCTTTAGCAGCTTTTCGACCTCGTTCGGATCAGCAAGAGGATTGAGGGTGGTAAAAACGCCGCCAGCGTGCGCAATGCCCTGAACCACGACTGGATACCAGATAGTGTTCGGCATGATGACGGCGGTGACTTCGCCGAGTTTGAGCCCCCGCTCAACGAGCGCGCCCGCAAAAGCGCGGATATGCTGTGCAAGCTCCTTATACGTGATTTTTTCTTCCGAAAGGCCGTCAACGAGAGCGACCCTATCGCCGTACTGCTCAATGGCGGTCAAAAAATACTCGGAAAACGACGTCTCGGCTGGCTCAAATTGTTGTTTTGCGGCAACGTTGAATGCGACGCGATCGGACATGGCGACTCCTTGAGAGCGATAGGCGCTCGCGGCGACGCTAAGGTTCGAGGCCTCATCAGAGCATTGCGCCGCCTATCTCTAGTGACGGCCGATAAATACTTTTCAACGACGAGGCGGCAACTGAATAAAACGATAGTCAGTTGACTCGCTGTCATCTATTTTTCGCATCATGGTAGCACTTGAACCCATTCGCCAGTTTTCTGGCTTTACGCTCGTTCGAAGCAGCAGCGCGCTTAAGTTCGTTTCAGCAGGCTGCCAACGAGCTAAATCTGACGTCATCTGCGATCAGCCACCAGATCAAACGTCTGGAAGACGAACTCGGTCAAAAGCTGTTTGTTCGCATGCAACGCAAGGTATATCTCACCCCATCGGGCGAGACTCTTTACGCATCTGTTTCGGGGGCATTCTTGGAGATATCGCGAGGGCTTCGGGCGATTAATGCGGATGTTGATCCTGCTGAACTCCGCGTTAGCGCGGCGCCCTTGGTTGCCGCTACATATCTAACATCATACATCGGTCAATTTGAGCGCGAGAACCCGACCTTGCGCCTCAATTTGGACGTGAGCCAAAACATTGTGGATCTTGAAAGTGAAAATTTCGATGTTGCGATTTGATATTCGTTAGAGCCTCCAAACTCTCGGATTTTTTCCGAAATCCTCATTCCGGTTCGGGCAGCGCTAATTTGTGCTCCGTCTATAGCTGTGAAAATCAAGGGTATTGATGACATCAAACAGTTCACGCGCATCGTACTGTCTCAGGCTGCAGATGATTGGGTATTTTGGTACGCTATGTTCGGCCGCGCTGATACGGCGCCGGCACGTCAGGTGCAGTTCCGGCCAATGATGGATGCCGTGCAGGCTACTATCGACGGAATAGGGGTCATGGTGGCGCCCATTCAGATGGTCCAAAAATACCTGAACGACGGTCGTTTGGTGGCGCCGTTTGACAAATCTATGGAGTTAAAAGCGGCGTATTTGCTGCTGTGTCGAAAAGGGGATGAGAGATTGCCGCGAATTCTGAAGTTTAGAAACTGGATTCGTCGGCAATGCTCAGGCGAACAGCCGGTGGTCCTGACCCGGGCGTCAGGCGATTTATGATTTGGCCATCTAGCCTGATAGCCGTTCGGCTTCTTCTAGTTGCTGAGTAATTTCGATCAGCCATCTTTTCACCGCTTTTATTTTTCGCAGAATCTTCATCTGCTTGGCGGTGGGTTAAGTAAAAGTCGACGATCTCATTCGTGAGAAGATCGCTGAGAGGAGCTTGAAGTTTAGTCGATGTATCGGCGGTGATCACGCAGGCGCGGCCCCTGCGGGAGTTGAGGCCGCACCCACTCTTAATCTCAGGCGATAAGAAAAGCGTGTGCGTTATGGACGTGAGGGTGCTGTAAGCTTGGTTTGATCGGGGAACCCTCGCTCATTGCTAAGAATAAGATTTCCGGTGTTCCGAATTTAAAGCCTTGCTCGACGTCAACCGAAAGCGCCGATGAGGGGATGCATTTCATCGCGCCAAGATATTTCAATCTGACGCCCGAATTGATGCACCGTCTTGGGTCGGTCCGCATGTTGAGACTGGGCCTGTTTTGTTTTCAGAGGAGTTCTCTCGATTGCACGCTCAATTGGGGAGGTAGGTGACTAAAAGTCACGCCGCCAGGGCTTATTTCGTTTGCCACCATTGTTGGTCGCGCGGCATTGTCAGCAACGAAATCAGTTTCAAGTTAACGCTGGCGACGGTATTGCCTCGGCCGATTGCTTGGGTGACCTCTCAAGACAAATACGAATGCTGGTCTGAGTCTCATTGGTAGCGCAGGGAAATTCTCAATCATGAAAATAGCTGGATCTGTCGCGCTCGTAACGGGTGCCAATGGCGGCATTGGCCGCGAGTTCGTGAGCGAACTTCTCAAGCGCGAAGCCAGGAAGATCTACGTTGCCGTCCGAAATGAAAAGTCTCTGGCGGATGTTCTCCGATCGGGTGACCCGAGACTTATCCCGCTGATACTCGACGTGACGAACCAAGATCAGGTCAATGGAGCTGCTGCGTCCGCCGGCGATATATCATTACTGATCAACAATGCCGGCTATGCAGGCATGACTGGTGCCATGTCTTCTGATGCCCTGGAGCAGGGCCTTCGTGAAATGGAAGTGAACTACTTCGGACCGCTTCGGATGTCGCGGGCCTTTGCGCCTATACTGGCAAAGAGCGGCGGAGGCGCAATTGTGAATGTCCTCTCGTTTCTGTCTCTCGTCACATTGCCCCTTCTCGGCACATATTCTGCTTCGAAAGCTGCTGCGTTGTCTCTAACTAAGTCCCTGCGAGCCGAACTTGCAAAGCAAGGGACCACGGTGATCGCATCGATGCCTGTGGCGGTCGATACGGCAATGGGCGCGTGGAGCCAGCAGCCGAAAGTATCTGCATTTGACGCAGCATCGGACACGCTGAACGCAGTGGAGTCTGGCGAGCTTGATGTGCATCCGGGCGAAATTTCGCGAAATGCCGCGAATTCGTTTGTCGCCGATCCCAAAGCGGTGCAGGCGCGCTTTTCGGCCTTACTGCCCTAACTGATTGGGTGAGTTTCGAGATAAGTTGAGAACGTTAAGAGCTGAGAGGGGCAAAATGATCTACATGTGCATTATGGATTATTCCGATGATAAGGAGCTTCTCGAGCAGGTGCGTCCTCCCCATCGTAAGTACCTGAGAGATCTCATGGCCGTCGGGAAGGTTCTATCAGCGGGGTCTTTCCTGCCAAAGGACGACGGTGGATTATTTCTCTACGAAGCAGGATCATACGAGGAAGCAGTGACCTGACGGATATTAATGGCGACAGCACCGCCCCGTTTGATTCGATGGTAGACGCGGTGAGGTCCATCGCATGAGCGAGGAATCCAAAGCTGCGGTGTATCGACGGCACATGCTCGCTTGAAAGCTGGCTCGAGAGCATTGGCCGAAATAAAGGGTTCCCTACACTCAATTAGATTGCCGTGGATCGCTTCAGCGAACGGCTGTGGATATTAGGATCGCCACATTGCGGAACTTCATCAGGGTCACGCGTTCCTCGGCGTTGTTGAGTTCAGTCAGGCTCTGCCGGCGGGTCGACCTGTTGATCAACAGTGATCCCAGTCGCCCCTCAAGATGACGCATGTGTTTGCCGATCATCGTTGGCGACAGCCGCAACTCCTTGGCGGCGGCGGCGAAGGAGCCGAGATCGGCGACCTTCACGAAGACGGACATGCTGGTCAATCGGTCCATGATTATAAACCAATGGTGTTTTTATAACGAACGTTTCGCGAGTTTATGGCCGGATAGTAACGGTTTAGCTAGGAGCTATCAACGACACGCTTGGGAGTGGCAGGTGCAGTTCGATTTCAAGGAAATGTCGGCGTCCGAGCGATATCGGCTGTTGCTGGCGACCGTGCTGCCCCGGCCTATTGCGTGGATCACCACCAGGGATCCGAGCGGCGCCATCAACGCGGCCCCGTTTTCCTTCTTCAACGTTTTTGGCAGCGACCCGGCGACCGTTGGAGTTGGCATCGGCAGCAAAGGTCCAGGCGAGCCGAAGGATACGCGCGCGAACATTCGCGCCAACGAGCAATTCGTCGTCAATCTTGTGCCGTTCGCTCTCGCGCAGGAAATGCGGGTCACCTCGATTGCGTTTCCAAGAGGCGTGGAAGAGGCGAAGGAAGCCGGGCTCTCTCTCGCACCGTCGGAGCGTGTTGGCGTGCCGCGTATCGCGCAAGCCCCGGTTTCGATGGAATGCACACTGATGCAGGAAGTTCTGCTGGGTGGCTTCAGCCTGGTTCTCGGACGGATCTTGCTCGTTCACGTTCATGACGAAGCGGTCATGGATCGCGGGCGTCAGCATATCGATGCGGGCAAACTCGACCTCATCGGTCGAATGGAAGGCGCCTGGTACACAAAGACAACGGATCGCTTCGAAATGCCTCCGATTGCTCTCGACGATTGGAAGGTTCGAACGGCGATCGATGCCGGGTAAATGACCTTTGCAGCACGCGGGCGCGCTCTCTATTCAGCAATGTAGCAGGGCGCAGCAGCGATGCTGCCGTTGGCCCAGCTGTTTGTTCGATTATTTGCTCGATCCCAACAGGAGCTCACCTTGACCTTCAAAATCAATATCAACGGATCGTCACGTTCCGTCGACGTCGACGGCGACACGGCATTGCTCTGGGTGCTCCGCGACGTGCTGGAGATGACCGGCACCAAGTTCGGATGTGGCATTGCTCAATGCGGCGCCTGCACCGTGCAGATCGATGGCGTCGCGACGCGGTCATGCATCACCACGATCGACAGCATCGGAAAATCCGCCGTCACAACGATCGAAGCGATCGGTCGTACCTCGGCCGGTGAGAAGATCCAAGAGGCCTGGCTTGAGCGCGAAGTCGTGCAATGCGGCTACTGTCAGTCCGGTCAGATCATGTCGGCGTCCGCCCTGCTGGCCGCCAACCCGCATCCCACAGATGCCGACATCGATGATGCGATGGCCGGCAACATCTGCCGCTGCGGCACCTATCCGCGGATTCGCGATGCCATCAAGCTGGCAGCGGCGTCCGGCTCCAAACAGGGAGGGCGCGGATGATTATCGATCGATTGTTGACGGCCATCGCAACGGATGACGATACGGGCCCACATGATCTGTCGCGGCGGACGCTGCTGAAAGCCGGCCTTGCCAGCGGTGGCGGTCTTCTTCTCAGCATGCGCATGCCGATGCTTGTCGCACATGCGGCCGCGCCGCCTGCCGATTTCGCTCCCAACGCCTTCATCCGAATCGCACCAAGCGGGCAGATCACGCTGACCATGCCCTATGTCGAGATGGGGCAGGGCACCTACACCTCGATCCCGATGCTGATCGCGGAAGAGCTCGAAGTCGAACTCAGCGAGATCACGCTCGAGCATGCTCCGCCGGATGAAAAGCGTTACGGCAATCCGATTCTCGGCGGCGTGCAGGCGACCGGCGGCTCGACCACCATCCGTGCGGTCTGGCAGCCGCTGCGACAGGCTGGTGCCACCGCCCGCACCATGTTGGTTATGGCGGCCGCCAGGCGCTGGAATGTCGACCCTGCATCGTGTCACGCCGAGAAGGGCAACGTCATTCACACCGCAGGCTATCGAAGTCTGGGGTATGGCGCGCTGGCGCACGACGCCGCGGCCCTGCCGGTGCCGGAAAAAGTCACGCTGAAGCGGCCGGAGGATTTCAAGCTGATCGGCACAGCGGCCAAGCGGCTCGACACCCCGGCGAAGGTCAACGGCAGCGCCGTGTTCGGCATCGATGCGCGGCCACCAGGTGTGAAGATCGCGACACTGGCGCAGTCGCCGGTGTTCGGCGGACGGCTGAAGAGTGTCGACGAAACCAAGGCCAAAGCGGTTCGCGGCGTGCGCCAGATTGTGCGGCTGGCCGATGCGGTCGCAGTAGTGGCTGACCATATGGGCGCCGCCAAGAAAGGTCTCGCTGCGTTAGTGATCGCATGGGACGATGGACCATATGCTGGGCTCAGCACCGAAGACATCGCCCGCAGCTATGCCGCAGCGCTTGAAAATCCCGGCGCGGTGGCCGAAAGCCGCGGCGACGTCGACGGCGCGATGGCCGCGGCCGTCACCAAGGTCTCGGCGGAGTACCAGGTGCCGTTTCTGGCCCATGCCGCGCTGGAGCCGATGAACTGCACGGTGCATGTGCGCAAGGATGCTTGCGAGATATGGGTCGGCAACCAGGTGCTGGCGCGGGCGCGAGCCACCGCGGCTGAAGTCACCGGCCTGCCGCTCGACAAGGTCATCGTGCACAATCATCTGATCGGTGGCGGCTTCGGGCGGCGCCTGGAAATCGACGGCGTCACCCGCGCCGTGCAGATCGCCAGGCAGGTCGAAGGACCGGTCAAGGTGGTGTGGACCCGCGAGGAAGACATCCAGCACGACATGTACCGGCCGTTCTTCCCCGATACGTTCGCGGCAGGTCTTGACGACAAGGGACTGCCGGTCGCCTGGCGGCATCGGTTCGCCGGCTCATCGATCCTGGCGCGATGGCTGCCGCCGGCCTTCAATAAGGGGATCGACCCCGAGACGATCGACGGCGCGGTGCATCTCGCCTATGCGTTGCCGAACTTTCACGTGGAATTCATTCGGAAGGAACCACCGGGTATTCCGACCGCGTTCTGGCGCAGCGTCGGGCCATCGCATAGCGTTTTCGTGGTCGAAAGTTTCATGGATGAACTGGCCGCGGCCGCGAAGCGCGATCCGGTTGCCTACCGGCGCGCGCTGCTCAACAACGCGCCGCGCGCCCGCGCCGTGTTGGACCTTGCCGCGGAGAAGGCCGGTTGGGGAAAGCCGCTGCCGAAAGGTGTGGGCCGCGGCGTGTCGCTGCAGTTCGTGTTCGGCACCTACATGGCGCAGGTCGCCGAGGTCGAGGTGGCGAAGGACGGCACCGTCCGGGTCAAGCGGGTGGTGTGTGCTGTCGATTGCGGCAGCGTCGTCAATCCTGATACCATCGAGGCGCAGGTGCAAGGCGCGGTGATCTTCGGCATTTCGGCCGCGCTCTACGGCGAGATCACGCTGAAGAACGGTCGCGTCGAGCAGAGCAACTTCGACAACTACCAGGTGGTGCGTATCAACGAGGCGCCGGCGATCGAGGTGCATATCGTCAAAAACAACGAGGCGCCGGGCGGCATGGGAGAGCCGGGAACGTCGGCGATCATGCCGGCGATCGCGAACGCGATCTTCGCGGCAACCGGCAAACGGCTGCGAAAGCTGCCGATCGACCCCGCGGGGTTGAAGCAGCCGGCGTGAACGGATGTCGAGCAAGTCTGATGGAGAGGCTGTTTGGCGGTCGGCGTCCCGGCCTGCTTGCGGCTCCCGAAATCGTTGAACATTAGCGCGAGCAGGAAGCGGACCAGGCGGGGAGTCCACATGGCTCCGCTCGCCGTCCGATGGTCGTCGGCGTTCAACCGCCGCGCCACGCCCGGCGGCTTGTGCGTGTGCTCGCGGGCATAGGCTGACGGCTCTTGCCAAGTCTCGAAAGATGGCTTCTGGCGCAAAGCGGCCGGTCATGGACATGTCCGCTCCCGGCGGCAGAACGGACATGCCACGCCGGTGGGCTCGAGTCTCAGTTTGACCCAACTGAGACATCAAGCGGCATAAGGCTGGCCATCAACCTGAAGTCCGCCCAGGCAAACTGGCATCGATATCGCTGCGACGCTGCTCGGGCGCACGGCCGCCTGTTCTTTGGACGGCTTACGTGCGCAACCTCACGAGGCAGCGTTCACCGGCAGGGTGAACTGAAACGTGGCTCCGTGAGGTACATTAGCCGTGACCCACAGCCGGCCATTGTGGGATTCAATAATTGAACGGCAGATCGAAAGTCCCATACCCATGCCGGTGGATTTGGTGGTGAAGAAGGCGTTGAACAGCTGGTCGGCATCCTCGGCGGAGATACCGACGCCGCAATCCGTCACACTTACGAGCACTTTTTGTTGCTCGTGCTGAGCCGATCGGATCACCAGTTCGCGGGGTCGATCGGTTACCAATTGCATCGCTTCAATGCCATTCATCACCAGGTTGATAATCACCTGCTGCAGTTGAACCCGATCACCCAGGACCATGGGGAGAGGAGACGCCAACTCCGTTCGCAACGACACCTGGTGGCTGATCAACTCACGCTGCACCAGCGCGATGGTCTCCCTGACGACGTCATTGACATCGAGTGGTACCATCTCAACGTCGGATTTTTTCGCCAGCGCGCGGACGCGCTGGATCACCTCACTCGCCCGATTGCCGTCGCTTATTACCCATTCCACCGAGCGGCGCGCCGCGTCCAGGTCGGGAATTGCCCGATTAAGCCAGCGCAGACTGGCCTCGGCGTTGGCGACGACGGCGGTGAGCGGCTGGTTCACCTCATGGGCGATCGAGGCTGTCAGTTCGCCCAGCGACGTCACGCGCGTTACGCGTGCGAGCTCCATCTGGGCATCGAGCAGGCGCTGTTCGCTGGCGCGCAGCTTCTCTTCCGCCCGCTTGCGCTCGGTGATGTCGTTGAAAAGGATTCCGACGCGTCTGCGGTTCGCGTCTTCGACCCGGAAGGCGTAAACGTCATACCAGCGTCCGAGTTGTTTGGCTTCATTTTCAAAGCGCATCGGCTCGC
>Ga0137412_10003289_pt1 | contig 12892 bp, 9 predicted proteins | sample CZODoug2_1_16fun_FD_122160 | JGI IMG/M metagenome (GOLD analysis project Ga0137412, IMG submission 122160) | Vadose zone soil fungal communities from Angelo Coast Range Reserve, California, USA - CZODoug2_1_16fungal (Hybrid Assembly) | ecosystem: Environmental > Terrestrial > Soil > Vadose zone...
TTGACGAACACCGCGATCGGCACGCCCCAGGCGCGCTGCCGTGAGATCACCCAGTCCGGCTTTGAGTTGATCATGCCGTTGATGCGGTTCTGGCCCGAAGGCGGCACCCATTGCGTTACCGCGATCGCGCGCTGCGCGCGGGCGCGCAAGGTGTCGCCGGGCTTCGCCTTGCCGTCGTCCTCGATCGGCTTGTCCATCGCGATGAACCATTGCGGCGTGTTGCGGAAGATCACCGGCTTTTTCGAGCGCCAGGAATGCGGATACTGGTGCTTGAGCCGCCCGCGCCCGATCAGCATGCCGGCGCCGGCCAGCGCCTTGATCACCGCCTCGTTGGCGTCGCCCTTGTCGCCCTTCTGGGTGATGACGCGCTTGCCCTTGAAGCCCGGCGCCTGGTCGGTGAAAAAGCCGTCGCCGTCGACCGTATAGGGGATCGCCGTCGTGATGCCGCGCGCCGCGAGATCGCGCGCATTGGCGGTCCAGATGTCGAAGTCCTCGCGGCCATGGCCGGGCGCGGTGTGCACGAAGCCCGTGCCGGTGTCGGCCGTGACGTGAGCGCCTTCGAGCAGCGGCACCGGGAAATCGTAGCCGTCGACCACCCCTTTCAACGGATGATCGCAGACCAGGCCGGCGAGATCGTCGGCGGCGACGTCCGCCACCTTCTGGTAGGCCGTGACGCGCGCCTGCCGGAACACGTCGATGGCGAGCGGATCGGCCAGCACCAGCCGGTCGCCGACCTTCGCCCAGTTCTCCATCGGCGCATCGACGACCTCGTAGAGACCGTAGCTGATCTTCGACGAATAGCTGATGGCGCGGTTGCCCGGCAGCGTCCATGGCGTGGTGGTCCAGATCACGATCGACGCGCCCGCGAGCGGTCCCGTCCGCACCGGAAACTTCACCCACACCGTATCGGACGTGTAGTCCTCATACTCGACCTCGGCCTCGGCCAGCGCGGTCTTCTCGACCACCGACCACATCACCGGCTTCGAGCCGCGGTAGAGCGTGCCGTTGGCGACGAACTTCATCAGCTCGCGGGCGATCTGCGCCTCGGCGGCATAGTCCATGGTCGAATAGGGATGGTCCCAGTCGCCTTCGACGCCGAGGCGCTTGAATTCGAGCCGCTGCACGTCGATCCAGTGCTGCGCGAAGGCGCGGCATTCGCGCCGGAACTCGTTGATCGGCACCGCGTCCTTGTTGCGGCCCTTGGCGCGGTACTCCTCCTCGATCTTCCATTCGATCGGCAGGCCGTGGCAGTCCCAGCCCGGCACGTAATTGGAATCGCTGCCCATCATCTGCTGGGAGCGCGTGACCACGTCCTTGAGGATCTTGTTGAGCGCGTGCCCGATATGGATGTTGCCGTTGGCGTAGGGCGGCCCGTCATGCAGGACGAATTTCACCCGTCCCTTGGCGGCGGCGCGCAGGCGCCCATAGAGGCCGAGCTTCTCCCAGCGCGCGAGGATCTCGGGCTCCTTCTGCGGCAGCCCGGCCCGCATGGGAAACTCGGTCTTCGGCAGGAATAAAGTATCGCTGTAGTCGCGAGCGGCGTCGGTCATGACGGCGGTATCCAGGATAGGGAGGCGATAGGGGCTCGGCAGTCCCGGTCATCCGCCGACCTGATGGTCAAGCGGAAGCCGGGCCGATAATTCGCTGAGCGACCGACCCGATGACCGAAGCAGACGAAACATGCGCCATCATGCCGCGTTGGTAGCAGATTTGATTTCGGTCCGCCAGCGCGCATCGGGAAAACGCTTCGGGAGCGGCCGATACGTCAGGAATCGACGCGGCCGATCGGCGGGAACGCGCCCGGCGCCCGCGCCAACGCGACGCGCGCCAGGCGGCTGTCCTCGTCCATGCGCCGGACCAGGTCCTCGGTCGTGTCGAACAGGAGTTCGGGCCTGATCCAGTGGATGAAGGCGACGTCGAGGGTCCGGCCATAGAGGTCGCCCTGGAAATCGAACAGGAAGACCTCGAGCAGCACCCCGCCGGTGTCGAACATGGGGCGGCGGCCGAAGCTCGCGACGCCGTCGTGGCGCTCCGCGCCGGCCTTCTCGGGCACCCCGACCCGGACCGCATAGATGCCGTGCTTGAGCCCGCAGGCCGGATCGACGCGCAGATTGGCGGTCGGAAAGCCGAGCGTGCGGCCGCGCTTGTCGCCATGCACGACCTCGCCGCTCAGGAACCAGGGATATCCGAGCAGGCCGGCCGCCTCCTCGACCTCGCCGGCCGCGAGCGCGGTGCGGACCGCGCCGGAGGAAATGCGCCGGCCGCCGTCGGAGAATGGCGGCACGATATCGACCGTGAAGCCGTGACGGCGGCCCGCCGCCGTCAGGAATTCCGGCGAGCCGCCGCGGCCCCGGCCGAAATGGAAATCGAAGCCGACCACGACGGCGGCGACCGCGAAGCGCTCGATCAGGATCTGCCGCACGAAATCTTCCGCCGGCAACGACGCGAGCGCCGCGTCGAAACGCAACACGATCGCGCCGTCGAGGCCGGTCTGGGCAAGCAGCCGCAGCTTTGCGGCCTCGTCGCTCAGGCGGAAGACCGGCTCGTCCGGCTTGAAGATGGCGCGTGGATGCGGCTCGAAGGTGAGCACCACGGCTTTGCGCCCGAGCGCGCGGGCGCGCGCCAGCGCCACGTCGATCACGGCGCGATGGCCGCGGTGGACGCCTTCGAAATTGCCGATCGCCACCACCGCGCCCCTGAGGGCGTCCTCGCCCGGCGCCGCGTGCGATATATCGCCGCGAGCGACGATGAAGGACGGCCGTGCAGGCGATCGGTCGATCATTGGGCGCTGAAAGCCAGGCGTGGAAGGCGTCGGTCGCGCGGACCGTGCCGTCCGCCGCCCGGGCAAGTCAAGCCGACCGCGCCGGCACCGATACCAGCGCCTCGCCGTCGAGCACGACGCGGCCGTCGACGCTCGCCTCGCAGGCCAGCCGCACCTTGCGCCCCTGGGGCATGAGCTCGACCACCTCGACCGTCACGGTCACCACCTCCCCGATCCGCACCGGGGCGTGGAAATGGAGGGTCTGCGAGCGGTAGACCGCGCCCGGGCCGGGCAGCCGGGTCCCCAGCACCGCCGAGATCAGGCTTGCCGTATAGAGCCCATGGGCGATCCGCTCGCCGAAACGCGAGCCGGCCGCGTAGGTGTCGCAGAGGTGGATGGGATTGTCGTCGCCCGACAGGCGGGCGAACCCCACCACGTCGGTATCCATCACGGTCTTGAGCAGGATCTCGCGCATGCCGACCCGCAGATCCTCGAAGGCCAGCGCCTTGAGCATGCGGGGATCGACCGGAGGTCGGGCCGAGGGACCGGGCATGCGAGACCACCATGGTTAAGAAAGCGTAAGCGCAAGCATCGTCGCGGCGGCGCCAGGGCGCAATTCGACATTCGGACCCGTGGGATTACCTGATGTTACCCTTGAGGCTTCCGCCGGCTTTAACCGGATGTTCAAGCGGCGCTGCTAGCTTCGCCCCACGAGTGGGGAGAGGCGCGCAGACGGCGGGGCCTGTCCAATATTGAAAGTCGATGCGACCCGGGCACAAAGCGCCCTGGTCCGGTATGGCGTTAAGGAGCTTGGAAGATGGCTGTCGACCTTTCGATGCCGGTTCTGGTGGTGGACGACTACAACACCATGATCCGCATCATTCGCAATCTGCTCAAGCAGATCGGCTTCCAGGATATCGACGACGCGGCAGACGGCTCGGCCGCCCTCGCGCGCATGCGCGAAAAGCGTTATGGCCTGGTCATCTCGGACTGGAACATGGAGCCGATGACCGGCTATGAGCTCTTGAAGGAAGTCCGCGCCGATCCCGGCCTGTCGAAGACGCCCTTCATCATGGTGACGGCCGAATCCAAGACCGAGAACGTGATCGCGGCCAAGAAGGCCGGCGTCAACAATTACATCGTCAAGCCGTTCAACGCGCAGACCTTGCAGAGCAAGATCGAGGCGGTGTTCCCGGAATAAGGCCGCGGCCCGCGCAGGGCTGCTGGTTTCTCGGCTTTTTCGTCTTCCCACGGATTCCGTCATGGCCGGGCTTGTCCCGGCCATCCACGTCTTTGTCCTTGCAGAACCATCAAGGCGTGGATGCCCGGGACAAGCCCGGGCATGACGGAGTGCGCGGTTCGACTAACCGGATCACATTTTCTCGCGCGCCCGCTACCACGCCAACCGGCGGGTGACGGCGCGCGGAAACACGTTGGCCTCCGCGAACATGTTGCGCAACACGGCGGCGTCGGGATTGTCGCGCGCGCCGAGCTCCTCGGCGTGGATGCCGGCGGTCACGAATAGGCAATCGATGCCGAAGGCGGCCGCCCCGGCGAGATCGGTCCGCACCGAATCCCCGATCGCCAGCACCCGGTCGAGCGCCGCCCCCTGCCCCCGCGTCGCGGCCGCCTTGGCGAGCGCCGTCTCGTAGATCGGCCGGTGCGGCTTGCCGGCATACAGCACCTGGCCGCCGAGCGACCCATAGAGGTCGGCGATCGCGCCCGCGCAATAGACCAGCCGCTCGCCGCGCTCCACCACGAGGTCGGGATTGGCGCAGACCATCACCAGATCGCGCCGCCGGATCGTGCCCAACAGCTCGCGATAATCCTGCGGCGTCTCGGTCTCGTCGTCGAACAGCCCCGAGCACACGACGTAATCGGCGCTCTCGGGCGGCGCGAAGCTGATGCCGAGGTCGGTGAAGACCGAATGGTCGCGCTCGGGCCCGATGTGAAAGACCCGGTCGTTGCGCCGCTTGACGATCATCGCCTGGGTCACGTCGCCGGAGCTGACGATGCCGTCATAGGCGTCATGGGGCACTTTCAGGCGGTCGAGCAGGCGCACCACCACGTCGGCGGGCCGCGGCGCGTTGGTGATCAACAGCACGGTGCCGCCGCCGGCCCGGAACCGGGTGAGCGCGTCGCACGCCTCCGGAAAGGCCGTCAGGCCGTTGTGGACGACACCCCAGACGTCGGACAGGACGACGTCGTAATTCGCCGCCAGCGGGCCGAAGCGGTCGATGAAGGGAGCCAAAGCGGTCATCGGATCGGAGGTTGGAGAAACGGGGTCGCCGGCATTAGACGATCCCGCCCACGACGTCACCTGATTTGGCGAATGCAGGCGGGACCGGAACGAGCGCGCGCCGTCAGTTCCGGGCGACCACGCCGCGCGCCAGCTGGGCCAGCGAGGACAGGCGATGGCCCGCCACGGGCGTCGGCGCCGGCGGCGGACCGGCGTCGCGGGCCACCACGTCGTTGCGCTCGCTCACCCCCTGCATCACCTCCGGGCGCACCGGCCGCGGCGGCGAGAACAGGAACCCCTGCCCGAATTTCACGTCGTAATCCAGCAAGTCGACCGCCGAGCTCTCGCTCTCGATCTTGGCCGCGATGAGATCGATGCCGAAACGCGATAGCAGGCCGGCGAAATCCGCCGGGTGGATGTCGGTCGGCGCCGCGGCGCGGTTGAGCAGGAGGGAGGCCTGGACCTTGACGTAGCGGAAGCCGCGTTCGGACAGATCGCGCGGCTCGATCCGCAGATCGGTGACGTTGTCGAGCGAGAAGCGGTAGCCGCGCTGGGCGAGCGCCGCGAGGCGCTCGGTTTCGGTCGCCCCCATCTGCCGCAGCGCCGATTGGGTGAACTCGAAGACGAGCGCGGGCGCGATCGCCTTGTTGGCCTCCAGGAATTCCATGAATTGCGGAAACGAGCCGGAATCGGCCAGGGTCGTGGGCGAGACGTTGCAGAACAAGCCGATCTCGCGGTTCTTGGAGAGCAGGCGGCGCACCACCTGAACGCAGCGAAACACCATCAGATTGTCGATCTTGGGCATCAGCCCGCCGGCTTCCGCATGGGACAGGAAGTCGCTGGCCATGAACTGCTCGCCATCGCCGGCGCGCAGCCGCGCCACGGCTTCGTAGAAGCGCACCTTGCGCTGCGGCAAGGTCACGATCGGCTGCAGGAACAGATCGACCCGATTGGCGTCGACCGCGTCGCGGATCATCGCCACGACGGCGGCCGGCTGCATGTCCTTGAAGCGGCCGCCGATGCGGGTCGCCGCGGGCTCGGCCGGGCCCGGTTCGGCCGGGGCGGGGTGCGGCGGCTCGGCTTCGGGCGGCTTGAGGCCGACAGGGTCGGTGCCGACAGGCTCGGTCTCGACCGCCTTGGCTTGGCCAAGCGGGGCGTCGGGAGGCGGGGCGTAGACAGGTCTGGGATCGACGGGCGGGGTCTGGAATGGACCGGCCCCCGCAAAGCCGGGTTCGGCCGGCTTGAGCTCGGCGGAGCTGGGCTCGGCAGGGCTGGATTCAGGAAACCTGGATTCGAAGGATCTGGGCGCGCCGGTCTCGGCCGGCGGCGCCGCGACCGCGGGCGCGATCGGGGGCATCGGCTTGACGGTTGGAACCGAGGTCGCGCCGGCAGCCGCGACGCCCGGCGCAAGCACCTTCAACTGGGTATCGTGCGCCGCGACGGTTTCGGCGATCTGCCTGATCAGCCCGCCGACCTCGCCCATTTCGGCCGTGATCGGATGGGTGGCGGCGAGCGTCCGCTCGACCGCCGCATGGGCATTGCCCTCGATCGCCGCCACGCGGCGGTTGACCTCGGCGACCTGGCGCGCGAGGTCGGCGGTTCCGCGCGACAGCTCGCTCACCTGTCCGCCGAAATCGCCGCGATCGTACAGACGTGTGGAGACCGCGTTATAGAGCGCAAGCGCCGTCAGCGCCGTGAGCGCCACGATGGCGGAATCGGCGCCGCTCAAACCGAACCGCAGATAGAGCACGGCCCCGATCGAGCAGGCGATCAACACCATGCATGTCGCCACGAAAACGGCGGTCAGGCGTCCCATTCGCAACTCCGCACCCGCGTCAGCCCGGGCAGCCCTCGATAATGGCGATTCCCCCGAGCCACAACCGCAATGATTACGTTCGATTGGCCGCGACGCAAGCACAATGACGCCGCAATTCACGCCGCGACCGCCCCGGCCTCACCCAACGCGACCCGCGGGCGCGCGACCGGCAAACTTGACCCTTGAACTTGACCCTTAAACTTGACCTGGGCCGGCCCGCAGCTTCTCATGGCGGCGCAAATCGAGGCAAGCACATGATCAGGCGCAAGAAGGCCGCGACGGCCGGCGATGGCGGCGCACCAGGCGAGATCCTTCGGCGTCGCTTGGCCGCGGCTTGACGCCGGGCCCGCGCGGGTCGCCGCCATGATCTCCGCCCTTGTGGACCGGCTGGAAAAAAGACCCGGCGAAGCTTTCGCGCTCTTCTGTCTCGGGCATGCGGCGCTGTGGACCCTGCTTCCGGCCGCGCTCTACCCCAACCTGCCGCTCGACCTGATCGAGGCGCTGACCTATGGCCGCGAATGGCAGCTCGGCTACGACAAGCTGCCGCCCCTGCCGTGGTGGCTGATCGAGGGGACCTATCGGCTGTTCGGGAGCGATACCGCGCTCTACCTGGTCGCCCAGGCGACGGTGGTGGCGGCTTTCGGTCTGGTCTGGGTGCTGGCGCGCCGGCTGGTCGGACCGCTCGGGGCGCTGGTCGCGGTGCTGATCGTCGACGGGCTGCATTATTTCAATTTCACCGCGCCGAAGTTCAATCACGACGTGATCCAGCTGCCGCTCTGGGCGCTGGCCGGCGTGTCGTTCCATGGCGCGCTGCGCAGCGGGCGCCTGCGGGACTGGGCCGGGCTCGGGCTCGCCTGCGGGCTCGCGCTGTGGGCGAAGTATTTCATCGTCGTCCTGGCGCTCCCGCTCGCGCTGTTTCTGCTGCTCGACCGCGACGCGCGCCGCGCCCTCAAGACGCCGGGTCCCTATGTGGCGGTGCTGGTGGGGCTCTGTGTCGCGCTGCCGCATATGGTCTGGCTGGTGCAGAGCGATTTCCTCCCCTTCAGGTATGCCGACGCGCGCGCCGCCCCGGTGCGCGGCATCCTCGATCACGTGGTCCATCCCCTGGTCTTCGTGGTCGGCCAGATCGTCTGGCTGCTGCCGTCCGGCCTGATCGCGCTGCCGCTCGTCCGCCCCCGGCGTGAGGTCCAAAAATCATCCGTCGACGCTTTCGACCGCCGGATCGTGACCCTGCTCGCCTTCGGGCCGGCGGCGTTGCTGATCGCGGGCTCGGTGATCACCGGCCGCGGCCTCATTGCGATGTGGGGCTATCCGCTCTGGCTGTTTGTCGGGCTCTGGGTCGTGATCGCGACCGGGCCGGCGACCGAATGGGCGCGCGCCCGGCGCGCCGCGCTCGCCTGGGGGGCGGTGACGGCTCTCTATGCGGTCGCCTTCGTGCTCCAGTATGGCGTGCTGCCCTTCGTCGACCACCGCTACCGCGCCTCGCTGTTCCCGGGCGACCGGCTGGGCGCCGAGATATCGACGCGCTTTCGCGCCGCGACCGGCGCGCCGCTCGCCTATGTGATCGGCAGCATGTGGCTGGGCGGCAATATCAGCCGCTATTCGGTCGAGCGCCCGCGCACCTTGATCGACGCCAAGCCCGAGCGCGCGCCCTGGATCGACCTGGCCGATCTCAAGCGCCGCGGCGCCGTCGTGGTGTGGACCGATGGCGACCGCAACACGGTGCCCGAACCCTATGCCCGGTTTGCGGCCGGCGCGCAGGTGCAGCCGCCGCTGACCTTGCCGATGCGCTGGGGCAGCAACGGCGAGATGCTGTTCGGCTGGGCGATCGTGCCGCCGGCAAAGTAGCCCGCATGGGGCGCAGCGCCGTAGCCCGCATGGAGCGCAGCGCAATGCGGGGACACCCTATCCCGGATTTCGCTTCGCTTCATCCGGGTTACGTTGCTAAGTCGCCGGGCTCGCCACCGGCTCGCGCTTGCGCCAGTCGACGCCGATGAACATGACCATCAGGGCCGCCGCGAAGCACAGCAGGCCCGACAGGATGAAGGCCTCCAGATAGCTGCCGAGATCGGCCCGCATCAGGCCCGCGAAATAGGCCGCCGCGGCGCTGCCCAGTTGATGCGAGGTGAAAACCCAGCCGTAGATGATTCCGGCCTTCTCCTTGCCGAACGAATTGGCGATGAGGCGCACGGTCGGCGGCACGGTCGCGATCCAGTCGAGGCCGTAGAAAAGGGCGAACAGGCTCAGGCCGTAGAACGACACGAAGGAGAACGGCAGGAACAGCAGCGAGAGGCCGCGCAGGCTGTAATAGATCGCCAGCAGCACGCGGTTGTCCACCCGGTCGCTGAGCCAGCCGGAGGCGGTCGTGCCCACCATGTTGAAGATCCCCATGCCGGCGAGCAGGCTGGCGCTGGCGACCTCCGGGATGCCGTTGTCGAGGCAGGCCGGGATGAGATGGGTGCCGATGAGCCCGTTGGTGGAAGCGCCGCAGCAGAAGAAGCTGCCGGCGAGCAGCCAGAAGTCGCGCGAATGCGTGGCCTCGGCGAGCGTGCGGATCGCGAGCCGGAAGGGATTGCCTTGTGGCGCCGCCGCCACCGGCTTGGGGTCGCCGGTCTCGCCATAGGGCGCGAGCCCGACGTCCTCCGGACGCTCGCGCATCAGGAGCGCGACGATCGGGATCACGATCAGCACCACGGCGGTGACGGTCAGCACCATGGCGCGCCAGCCGTAATGCTCGTTGATGCCCGCGAAGGTCGGCAGGAAGATGAGCTGGCCCGCGGCCGCGCTGCCGGTGAGCAGCCCGACCACCAGGCCGCGCCGCGCCGTGAACCAGCGCGCCGCGACCACCGCCCCGAGCACGTTGGCGATGACGCCGGCGCCGGCGCCCACCACCAGGCCCCAGAGCACGATGAGCTGCCAGGACTCGCGCATCAGCGTGGTGAGCGCGACCCCGGCGGCGAGCAGCGAGAGCGCGGCCAGCATGGTGCGGCGAATGCCGAACCGCTCCATGAAGGAGGCCGAGAACGGACCCGCGAAGCCATAGAGCAACAGGCTGACCGCGATCGCGAACGAGATGGTGCCGCGCGACCACGCGAACTCGGTCTCGAGCGGCACCAGCAACACGCCCGGCGCCGAACGCACGCCCGCCCCGATCAGCAGGGTCAGGAACGTCACCCCGACCACGACCCAGCCGTAATGGAATTTATGCTGCGTAAGCACTGCGGTTCCTTGATGTTCAGGACGTTACTGTCATTGCGAGCGAAGCGAAGCAATCTCATCCACGCATGCCTGCCTCAGTGAGATTGCTTCGCGGAGCCTGCCCTTGGGCTTGCCGAAGGCAAGACCCGGGGGCTCGCAATGACGCCGTGAGCGCCTTACGCCACCGCCCGGATCACCTTCCCGACCTTGTCGAAAATCTCCGCGATCTCGTTCTCGCCCGCGATCAGCGGCGGCGTGATCGCGATGGTCTCGCCCGTCACCCGGATCACCATGTCCTCGTCGTAGAAAGCCTTCTCCATCGCCGCATAGGCGCGCTTGCCGACGCCGTCGGGCAGCGACGCCAGATCGATGCCGGCCGTGAGGCCGACGGTGCGGATATCGAGCACGTTGGGCAGGCCTTTGAGGCTCATCGCGGCCGCCGCGAAGGTCGATTCGATCATGAAGGCCCGTTCGAACAGCTTCTCGTGGCGATAGAGATCGAGCGTCGCGAGGCCGGCCGCGCAGGCCAGCGGATGGGCGGAATAAGTGTAGCCGTGAAAGAGCTCGACCACGTGCTCGGGCCCGCGCATGAAGGCCTCGTAGATCGGCTTGCGGGCGATCGCCCCGCCCATCGGCACGGTGCCCGAGGTGATGCCTTTGGCAAACGTCATGATGTCGGGCACGACGCCGTAGCGCTCCGCCGCGAAGGGAAAGCCCAGCCGCCCGAAGCCCGTGATCACCTCGTCGAAGATCAAGAGGATTCCGTATTTGTCGCAGATCTGGCGCAGGCGCTGGAGATAGCCTTTTGGCGCCGGCAGCACGCCGGTGGAGCCCGCCATCGGCTCGACGATCACCGCCGCGATGGTCGAGGCGTCGTGCAGCGCGACGATGCGCTCGAGGTCGTCGGCGAGATGCGCGCCCCATTCGGGCTCGCCCTTGGTGAAGGCCTGGTGCTCGCGACTGTAGGTCGCCGGCAGGTGATCGACGCCGGCCAGCAGGGTGCCGAACAGTTTGCGGTTGTTGACGATGCCGCCGACCGAGATGCCGCCGAAGCCGACCCCGTGATAGCCGCGCTCGCGGCCGATCAGGCGGGTGCGGGCGCCCTCGCCGCGCACATTGTGGTAGGCCAGCGCGATCTTGAGCGCGGTGTCGACGGCCTCCGAGCCCGAATTGCAGAAGAACACGTGGTCGAGATCGGCGGGCGCGAGCGCGGCGATGCGGCTTGCGAGCTCGAACGCCTTGGGGTGCGAAAATTGAAAGGCCGGCGCGTAATCGAGCTCGGCGGCCTGGGCTCTGATCGCCGCAACGATGGGATCGCGGTTGTGCCCGGCATTGGTGCACCATAGGCCGGCGGTGCCGTCGAGCACGGCGCGGCCCTCGGGCGTGTAATAGTGCATGTCCTTCGCCCGCGCGATCAGCCTCGGCGCAGCCTTGAAGGCGCGGTTCGCCGTGAACGGCAGCCAGTAGGCTTCGAGATCGTTGGGGACCGCCGCCACGGCGTGGCTCGCTTCGGTGCGCCGCATGGAACTTCTCCTTCACGTAGCGATATTCTGCTTTTCGCGCCAAGCTGTTTTTCGCGCCAAGCGGGCGCCTTCGATAATCTCGAACTTTATTCCCCAACCAGCATCAACAACCCGTGAGTTGCATCAATTTCGTTGCGCGCGCAATCTTCGCGTGACGCAGCGCGGCGTCCTGGAGCTCCATGCTGATGCCTCTCTCAGCTTTGGACCGCATCCGAGAAGTCTTTCCAGTCATCGACGAGTTGGGCCGACTGTCCAACGCCGACGCCGCGTCGGACACGATCGCGCAGGCGCTCGCGCCGTTCGGCGCCGAGGCGTTTCTCCTCGCCATGATAACGAAGCCGCAACAACGGCTCGACGAGGCCGTGCTGGTCCATCGCTGGCCTGCCGAATTTCTCAAGCTCTATTCGGAAGCGCGCTACATCGAAGTCGATCCCGTGGCGCTTGCCTTGCGCAGCGCGATCCGGCCGTTCGAATGCCACGAGGTGCATTTCGATCCGAAGCGGGAGCCGCGCGCGGCCGAAGCGGTCCGCAGCCGGCTGGATTTTGGATTCGCCAAGGGACTCCTCGTCCCGATCCTCGGAGACAACGGAATCTCGGCGTTCGTGTCGATCAGCGGCGGCCGCGCCCGTCCCTGAAGTCCGCTCAGCGGTGCCGTGCTGGACGTCGGCCGTACCAAATACCGGCCACCAACGGCGCTACGGGAATTCATCGAAACCCGGGACGTCACCTGCCGCTACCCCGGCTGCCGCCGCGCCGCCCGACGCTGCGACAAAGACCACACCATCCCCTTCGACGAAGGCGGCTGCACCTGCACAGCTAACCTCGAGTGCCTCTGCCGCACGCATCATGTCCTGAAAACACACGGAAACTGGAACCTCGTCCTCGACCCAGACGGCACCTGCACCTGGACGACCCCAACAGGGCGGGTCTTCACGACCAGACCACCACCACCGGGGGAAGTCGGGCCACCCACCAAAAACGGGCCACGCAAACGGTCGATCTACCTCCGAGAGGAAGACGACCCGGACTACACGCCGCCCACATTACGCAACCCAGCACCGGACCTGCCACGACCGGTCGACCCGCCCTTCTAGGCGGCGCCCCTTGAGGACAGTCGCGGGACCGTACGCGGACGTACGTTCGGGAGCGTAGCCGGCTGCCGGGAAATGCGTCAGCGGACGGACGACTTCGGCCGAACGCGGGCCGATGATGGTGGCGCGCTCGGAAAAGACCGGGCTCAGCACGAGAACGGAAGGAACAGCGTCATGATTGCTTCACTTTCGACCGCCACCGCGGACATAGCCACGCGCCTCATAGCTCGTACCAGGACCGAAGACCCCGATCTCGCCTGTCCC
>Ga0137412_10003290_pt1 | contig 12890 bp, 19 predicted proteins | sample CZODoug2_1_16fun_FD_122160 | JGI IMG/M metagenome (GOLD analysis project Ga0137412, IMG submission 122160) | Vadose zone soil fungal communities from Angelo Coast Range Reserve, California, USA - CZODoug2_1_16fungal (Hybrid Assembly) | ecosystem: Environmental > Terrestrial > Soil > Vadose zone...
CCGGTCGGCATGGTCCGCAACGTGCCCTCCCGGCAATACGAGCAGCACGAACGGCAGGAACTGGACGAGGCCCAGGTAGCCGAGGTCCAGCGGATTGCGGGTGAGCGCGTACACCTGCCAGCCGACGGCGACGCTCAACATCTGCCAGCACAGCGTCGTGCAAAATCTAGCCGCTGCGTACGCCGCATAGCCGCGGTAACGCAGGACTGCGAGAGGATTCGACATGCGTGAGGCGAGCTTAACAGAGCCAGCGCGCCTGGGGTTTTTGGCCGTGGGCGCTCTTGAACTCGGCCGCGCTTCACATGTATCTCGGTCTTGGTCATCATGGGCCCCTTGCAAGGAACGATCTTGCAAGGGGAATCTGCCGGATGAACAACATCAAAAGCAGGGGGCGTGTCAGCGCGAGCGCGCGCGCCTCGTCATATGCCACTGCGTGCGCCACTGCGTACGCCACTGCGTACGCCACGATTTGCATCATTGCCGCCGCCATCGGTCGCGGCTCCGCACAACGCGTACTCGCCCACGAGGATCGCGAACTCACCGGGGCGGCACTGATTGCACTCATCGTTGTGGGTCGTAAGGCCTCGATCTGGGCATCCCTCGGCAGCGACGAGAAGCAACACATCGACAGTCTGATGAGCGAGGCGGACATCCGCGTGCGCCTCCTGCCGGTGACGGGTTCGAGCCAAGCGGCCGACTGGGCGGCCCACGAACTCAGCGACATGAAGAAAAACTCGGCCTCGTTCAGCTTCCAGGCGGAGCAGGACTTCGTCGACTATCGCGACCGCGATCTTGTCGCGGTGGTCGAGCAGGTTCGTGCGGAGATCCTCTCCCGAAGCGCTGAGGAGGTCGAGGAGGTGCTCCCCGACATCCCGGCGGCCGAGGGGACCGAAGAGCCGACTGAGGCTCCTGCGCCCGCACAGGACGCCGCGACGCCCGGCTTCCGCAAGGGCGGTGGGTCCAAGGACGAGATGGACTTCGACGCAGACGTGCTGCGTGCCGCGTCCAACCCGGAGCCGGTCGCTTCGTGAGACCGTTGGTTGTCGTCGCCTACGTGCTGCTGGGGCTACTCGCCCTGATGGTGTACTGGGTGCTCTTCCACGTCACTCCGATCTTGCGTGCCGTCGCGGCCAAGCTGGTCGAGCCCAAAGTGATCTTCCGCCAGTCCTGCGCCGCCTGCGGGATGACGATCTACGAGGAGGATCCCATCGAGGTTCGGACCACAGTCCATCTGATCGCCAACGGTTCCACGGGTGATGTGCTCAGGGTGGCCATGCACATCTGCCAGAACTGCGCGCAGCTAGGAGGGATCCGTGAAGACGACCCGGCAGATGTCTGACGCCCATGAGATCTTCCTTGCCGACTTGATCGACGGCCGACGTACGCCAGGATCTGGCAATGGCTTCGCCAACCAGATGGACGTGCGCAACGACGCGCGGCGTCAGCCGTGGTCCTTCGCGGTCGACGGCAAGTCGACTCTCAGCAGGTCTATCGGCGTCTCGCTGACGATGTGGGAGAAGGCCGAAGAGCAGGCGCACCTGGAGCGGCCAGCGCTCGCCCTGCGCTGGTACCACAACCAGCGGCTGCGTGGCAGCACGGACCTCGTGGTGATCTCGGCCCAGACCTTCGCCCAGATGCTGGGAGAGTTGCGAGCATGACCAAGCCCAGCGCCGACTTCGCCCGGACCATGCGCGGGATCGCCATGGATCAGATCTTGATCCCGACCATCCATGCCGCGCTCTACAGCCCGGACTTCAAGGGCTTCACGATCTACGTCCCGGGCTGGCAGGAGGACACCCGTACCTACGACGGCAAGTTCCACCCGAGCACGCAGAGCACGTGGACGGTGCGTCAGCTCTACATCTACCTCGTCGCCCCGCAGCTGCTGCAGCAGGAGCGCATGCCGCTGAACGGCATCCTCGCCGTCACCCAGGGCAAGTTCTGGCACAAGTTCACCCAGCACGTGCTGCTCGATCAGGGCACGATGGTGCCGACCGGCCACCCCGACGGCGAGGTCAAGATCGACGATCCAGAGACCAACGTCTTCGGGCATGCCGATGGCAAGCTCACCACGGGTGAATGCCTGGAGATCAAGACGATCAACGGCTTCCAGATCGACAAGATCAACAGTGAAGAGATCCTCCGGGAGAAGAAGTTCGACTACTGGTGCCAGACCCAGGACTACCTGATGGTGCTGGGCCTGAAGGTCATGCGCTACTTCCTGCTCAACCCGCAATACCCCTTTCCCATGAACGAGTTTCTGGTGTCGGCCAACCCCGCGCATCAGGCCAAGCGCCGGGCTGAGTACAAGCTGGCGGTCGAGTTGGCCGTCAAGTACCCCGACGTCGCCGAGCTGGAGAGCACACAGACCACGGTGCCGGTGTGCTGCGCCCCGGGCTCGGCTGAGTCCAAGCGTTGCCCGGCCCGTCTGGCCTGCCCGATTGGACGGATGGCCGCATGACGCTCGACCTCACCGGCCTGAAGGGTCTCAAGGACAAGAGTGGGGTCAAGGCGGCCAAGGCGAAGCCTGACTGGTCTCCCCTGGATCTCACCACGCTGCATCCGGGTACCTACCTGGCCTGCGACCAGTCGCTCGGCGCCACGGGACTCGTGCTGTTCGAGGTGATGCCCGATCGGGACCGCTGGTCGGTGCACATGACTCAGAAGATCGTCGGCGGTGAGGCGCACAACTGGGAAGAGACCCTGACGTCCGCTGCGCGTCTACAGGCGCTCATGATGGCTTGGATAGACCAGTGGGTTGCCGGTACCGACTGGGGCACGATCAGGGCCGTGCACGAGGCTCCTCCGACGGGCGGCGGCCGGTTCCTCAAGCCCGAGCTGTCGCTGGTCTCCGCGCATGCCTTCCGGACGGCCGCAGGTGGCTTCCCACTGCTCCCCATGGTCCGGCGCCAGGATCACGCCAGGCTGATTTGCGGCAACGGCAACGCCAAGAAGCCGGTCCACCACGCAGCCCTAAAGCTGCTGTTCCCGCAGATCTCCGGCAGCGAGCTGATCACCAATGAAGCACACCGTGACGCGCTCTCTGTGGCGCTCACTGCCGCCAAGAGAGGCTTCTGATGGCCACCTGTACGTCGAAGAAGGTCTGGGAGGGCGGTCAATATCGCTGTGCCCTCGGCGGCTCTCATCCGGGTGATCACGGCACGATGGTGGGAGAGCCCGGTACTGCGAGCTATCAGAAGCTCAGCTGGCCGAGGACGCGCAAGGGAACGATCATGCAGGTCTATTGGACCAAGGACGGCCACGACTACCGCATGACCCGAGGTGACGACTTCACCTTGTCGGTCGACGATGGGCCGGACGAGCCGATGGGCCGCGAGGCGGGCATGAAACAGCTGCGCGAGTGCTATCGGATGACCCTCGAAGACAACAACTGCTTCATCAAGGAGTTTCGCGGATGACCTTCGAAGGCGTACCCACCGAAGAGCTGAAGGATGAGCTGGCGAGGCGGCTGTGCGATCACCGCCCTCAGCTGAACATCAGCCTGCGCGACATTCCGAAGGAGCGCGTGCCGCTGATCACCTGCAACTGCGGGAAGCGAGTCTGGGCCAACACCGAGGTGGAGTTTGGTCAGCTCGGTCTGCCGATCAAGCTCAGGATCGAGCATGCTGCAGCGGGTGGTATCCGGATTCTGGCGATGACCGAGGGCGGCGTGCCCTACCGGGAGTACGGCGTCGGCCGCAAGGGCCACATCACGATCGACGACCTGCACGTCAAACTCGGCGTCGAACTCCCCGATAGCACAAGGTGGTGAGCTGAATGGCGGTCTCTCAGGGACAGCGACGCGCGAGTGGCGTGACGGGCGGCGAGGAGCTGGCGGCGCAGGAGAGCAGGCGCATGGTGGAGCCGGTGAGCACCGACGGCACGATCGAACAGGGCCTTGAAGGAGGTCCGGTCGGACGGCGCCCGGAGGACATCCACACCACGCTGACCCCGTCCTTCCGGCGGATGCGTACGGACTGGCTCAGCCCCGATCGCGACACCATCAGCCAGATGCGCACCGCGATCGACATGGTCATCCAACAGCGCTTCTGGGACTGGTACGAGCTGCGCTATCGCATCTACGACCTGGTGCGCGAGCGCGAGGTAGGCAAGGTCGACGAGCACGGGCTGCCGGTGTGGAAACGCAACGCCGACGGCGGCTACGTTGAGGACTGGTCGAAGGTCACCGGCCGCGAGCGCGAGGACTGGCTCTACCGGATCACCACCGCGATGTCCGGCTGGGAGGAGACCACCGCCAACCTGTGGGGTGAGGCGCTGTTCGCCAAGGCCCACTTCGAGGAGGCCTTCAGCGCGGGCTACGAGGAGCTGGACAATCCCCGGGCCACCATCGAGGACCGTACGGCCAGAGCCCGCATGCGCGCCGCCGAGCACCGCTACTTCGCCGTCTACAAGTCCTACCTGTCCCGGCGGGCCGATATGGTGGTCAAGTCCGCCGAGCGGCTGGGCCAGCGGATCAAGGACCTCCACGTCTCTTAACGTGACCTAAACGTGTCACTGGCACTCCGACTTTCCTGAGGGAATTACCCCGATCGCAATTCCGAACTTGCGAAGATCGATGTTTGTAGCGCATCCTGTCTGGTGAGTGGGTTAAGCACCCGTTCCGCCGATTACAGGCGCCGCTCGACTCGGCCAGGGGGACGGATCGGTCTGACTTGTACTCACCAGCTGACTCGCGAACCGACCCTCGGGTCAATTCGCTGAGGCTGCTCTTCCGGCACCTGCATGCTTTCCGCTCGTACTACGAGAGCGACGGCATCTCCGAGATCGTGGCGCCCAATGGGGTGAGCTGGTCCCTGTTCGATATCGAGTACCTCTATCTGATCGCGATGCGTCAGCCCACCGGCACCAAGCCCTACGACCGCGCCCACCCCTGTCTCCCCATCCGCCAGCAGCAGGCCATCGAGCTGTTCCTGGTGCTGAATTTGCCTGAGAAGGAAGCCGCGATCCGGATGGGGCTCTCGCCCAACAATCCGGTCGGCATGTATGCCACCAGCGGCCTCACGCGGCTACTGCGGCTCATGGACACCGGCTACCTCCCCCGGTTCGTCGACAACGACCAGATGCTGACTGTGGCGTAGGAGGAGAACCTGATGACGACTCGTGTGCGGTACGGAGTGCACAAGCAACTGGAGGCCGAGGCCGACGAGCTGATCTTCGGATCGCTCGAAGGCGTAACCAGCCGCGAGGCCAAGTCAGACATCCTCACCCCCTGGAAGGACAAGCACCGTAAGGTCCACGAGGTGCTCGTCCGATCCGGGTCGCCAGATCCTTCGGTTCGCCGGGGGATCTTCGTACGCGCCTACAACAGCGCCCAGCCGCACCTGAACTCCTACGACGGACCCACGCGCCCGATCCGGATGAACGAGCAGTTCGACCCTGACCTCGTCGAGGGCCAGGGAGGCACTCCGAACCTGCTCAGCCCGGCTATGGCTGCCGCCGTCGGAGTCGAACGCGCAGACTGATGTCAGTCTTCCAACCACGTGCTGGAGACGTGGTTCGCCTCCGCGTGCGCTGGGCGAAACAGAGTCGCTACAAGTGCGCGATGTGCACCCGCTACATGCAGCTGCCCGAGTGCACCAGCTGTGGCGTGAGCTACGAGCAGATCTCGGGGGACTACTTCATGGTCAAGGCCGCCTGATGGGCAGAGCTGAACTGGAACACTTCCGATCGAGCATGGTCAACATCAAGGTCGGCGATCGCACGATCCCCGCCTACCGATCCAACAAGTGCAAGGTCTGCATGCACCCAGCGCGCCCGCTGATCGAAGAGCGCCTACTGATGAACGACACCTACCCCTCGGTGGCCGAGTGGGTGTCCAACCACGACGTCGAGGAGATCGACGGGACTCTGGTCGAGTGGCCTCCGCTCAACGTCACTCAGCTGTTCAAGCACTACAACAACGGCCACTGCCCGATCGACACGCAGGTCCTGCACGAGCTGTCCAAGCAGCGCATGGACGAGCTGGGCCTCGACTACGAGGACTCGGTCGGCCGGGTGGTCGACCACGTTGTGGCGGCCAAGCTCATCCTCGCCAAGGGTCAGGAGCGCCTGGCGCGCGGGGAGATCGCTCCGGACGTCAAGGACACTCTGAGCGCGGCCAAGCTGTTACATGACATCGAGGGCGGCATCGACGCGGGCGAGCAGAGCGAGATGATCGCAGCCTGGCAGCAGGCGATGGAGGTCTTCTTCGTGACGGTGCAGCGCCACGTCACCTCGACGGCCTGGCAGGCTATCGGCGCAGACCTGTCCATGAACCCCGTGCTGCGCGAGATCACCGCGCGGATCGAATCCAGCGACATCGTTGATGCAGAGGAAGTCTGACCATGAGTTTGTGGGTACCAGGTACGGCCAGCAGCGAGATCACCTCGACGATCGACCTGTATGACAGCGACATCCTCGCGATCGAGCGCGGGCCACTGGCTTGGGCACGCGATCAGTACGGCAAGTCGATGGACATCGACCAGTTCACCAAGGACCTCACCGAGCAGTTCGCGCACATCGGGCTCGGCGTGGAGATCCAGGTGTGGACCACCCAGCAGCAGGGCGCCTGGGCCTTCAAGGGCGTGATCAACCGGCGGTTCAGCGAGTTCGACCCTGACCGGCAGGTGCACGAGGTGATCAATAACATCCTCGACATCCCCGGCCAGGAAGGGTGGATCAAGACCGACGCCGCGATGATGGAGGCCGAACGGCGCCGTCGCGACGAGGGGCGCAAGCACTCATGACGCGAACACACCTACGCGCCGAGCCGTGCAGCACATGCGGGCGATCTGTGACGGTCGCCGTGACGGAATGGGACGGTCTAGCCGCCGGACGGCTGACCAACCGTGCCGACGGCCGTGTCACAAGGGAATACCATTCTGACCGTCCAGGCACGGGCGATCTCATCGATGGCGACTGCAACTACGAGGCGCTGTATGGATGAGACGATGCCCCTCGACGATGTGCATGTCGTGCCGATCTTCTTCGGCATGATGCATCTCGCGTGCCCTGAGTGCGAACGGCTCTCCGACACCATCGAGATCGGCATCGTCGTGCACGACTGCGAGGTCTGCCCACAGGACCTCTACGGCGTGATCCGTTACGAGAGCTGCGGGTGCATCTTCAGCTGCGTGCATCTCGCAGCTCCGATCGCGGCCCTGCTGGAGCACAACGACGCCACCATCATCGAGTTCGCCGACCTGTGCGAGCTGATCTTCGCCAAGCACGAGTGCGACGAGCCTGATCCGTCATGACCTCGATGCGGACGAGGAAGCGGTCGAGCACCGGCCGCCCCTTGCTGCTGCCCAGCGACTACCACCTGTTCATGGGGTTGGAGATCCCCGACCCGATCACCTTCGTCATCGGCGAGAAGTGGCTCAACCGTCCGCTGTACCCGAAGCAGGCCACTCTGCTCAAGGTGATCTTCCTGCGCACGGACCTGCTCACCGATTATGACCGCGAGGTCATCGCTGAGTGGGAGCGCAGCTTCCTCGACACCGGTAACAACGGCATCACCCCTGGGGTGATCGAGCGCATGGAGTGGCTCAAGAAGAAGGGCTACCGCTGGTTCCGCGAGGTGCTGCTGGTGATGGGCCGCCGAGCTGGGAAGGGCTACGTCTCGGCTGCCGCGATGGCCTACGTGCTGTGGTGCTACATGGCCAAGGGCGACCCGCAGGAGTTCTACGGCATCGACCGGTCCAAGAAGCTCACCTGCCTGATCTACGCAGGCAAGAAGGATCAAGCCCGGGAGAACCTCTGGCGAGACCTCGTCAACATGATCATCGACGGGCCGTGCTTCGGTCCCTACGTCAACCGACCGATGGGCGAGTCGCTGTCGGTGTTCGCCCCGGCCGACAAGCTCAAGATCGCCAAGCTGGCTCGGCGCGGCATCCTCACCTCGATGGATCAGGCGACCTTCAAGATCGAACCGAAGGAAGCCACCCCGATGTCCGGCCGTGGCGGGGCGAGCTTCATGGTCGGCTTCGACGAGATGGCCCACGTGATCGCCGCCGGAGCCAACCGGTCAGCCGACGAGATCTACAAGGCCGTGACCCCGTCCCTGGACCAGTTCGGCCATGACGCCTTCATCGTCGAGCCCAGCTCGCCGTGGGAGATGACCGGCCAGTTCTACCTGAACTGGCTCAACTCGCTGCTGCTCGACGAGGAGACCAAGGAGCCGGTCTACCCCGAGATGCTCATGGTCCAGCTGGCCAGCTGGGAGATCTACTACGACTGGGAGCGCGCACACGAGCTGGAGCTGTTCCCGGCCGACTTCGAGGGCGACCTCGGCGAGTACCTCGACGTCGAGCTACCCAAGCTCATGCCTCTCAAGCGGCCGATGCAGGCCTACGACGAGGAGATGCAGCGCCTGGAGAAGGCCGACCCGGACACGTTCGCCGTGGAGCGGCTGAGCCACTGGCAGACCACGCTGGACGCCTACCTGGATCCGGCCAAGGTCGCCGAGATGTTCACCGGGCTCAACGGCCATCCGCTGGGCATGACCACCAAGGGCCTACTCGCCTTTCGCTACAAGGGCCACGCCGACCCGTCACTGGTCAACGACAACTTCGGTGTCGCGGTCGCCCACCTGGAGCGCAACGCAGAAGGCTACGACGTCTGCGTGTTCGACTACATCAGCCACTGGAACCCGGCCGACTTCCCCGACCACACGATCAACTACCTCGAAGTCAACGAGGACCTGTGGGGGCTGATCAAGGGCTTCCCGATCGACGACTTCAGCTTCGACCAACACAACAGCGCCTACTTCATCGCCGACCTGACCTACCGGGTGGCCAAGGCCCAGCTACCCAAGCGCATCGCCATCCACGAGGTCACCGCGACCGCCCCGCACAACCTGCGGGTGTGGGAGAACTTCAAGGTCGCGCTGAACCTCGGCTGGATCAAGGCCCCGTACTACGAGCAGGCAGACCTGGAGCTGCGCTTCCTGCAGTTCAAGAACGGCAAGGTCGTACACCAGACCACCGGGCCCGTGCAGCATGACGACGTCGCGCGCTCGATGGCTGAGGTGGTGTGGGGGTTGCTCGAATCCCAGGTGCACAGCTGGCGCACCGGCGGCAAGGGCCCGGGAGCGATCACCGGCACAATCGCCGGTGGGCAGCGGCCGTGGATGGCCCCGGCCAACGACGCTGACCAGGCGATCTTCAGCCAGTTCCAGCAGGCTGCGCGCGGTCGCCGCGCGGGTGAGGCTCCTCGCCCCGGACGTTCGATGAACAACCCCAACCGACGGACGCCTGGTTATCGATAACAGTTCCCGCTACAGTTTCATTCATGACAGCTCATTCACTCTTATTAGCTAGCCTCGAAGTCGGGGTGAACTACGCCGTCATGCATAACGATTCTCCGCACTCACCGCTCCGGCCGATGCGCGCCGAGGTGGTGGTGGGCGAGAGCGGCGCTCATCTACTGCGCGTGTTCAACCCTGACGCAGGGCTCGCGAACGTCGAAGGATGGGCTACCTATTCGGCCTACCGCGCCGGACGGTTCAAGCTGCTCGGCCGTTGGGACGAGCACGTCGACGGCGACCTGGAGATGACCTGGCAGGGGCTCGCCAAGCACGCCTACGGCGAGGTGCTTCGGCAGCGAGATCTTGTCCAGAGGCTAGCCAAGCTGGGTATTGTGCGTGAACCGGAACCTTACGTCCTGGGGCAGGATGCACCCAACGCAATCGATCGGTCGGTATTGCTCAACTACGACGAACTCGATCTGTTGCTACGGACGGCCGGTGTCTGACGCCGTACTCGACCACCGGAAGTAATAGGAGACCCCGACCTCCCCGCACCGAGGCTAACCCCAGGGCGCACGAGCCGACGACGACCTGATGAGAGGACCTCGGTGCGGGAGAGGCGGCTCTAACGGACTGTCGAGTAGGAGAGCGATGAACACGGTGTTCGATAGGTGGTCGAACCACCAAGCAGCAGTCGCCGGAACACGGTTCCACCACTTCATCTTCTCCCACGACCCGTTCGAGGCCTACCACCGCATTATCGGGGTGGCGTCGGCAGGTTACCCACGAACCTCGGCCCGCGTCACTCCGTACGACGTAGCGCGCATGCACGACCTCATCGCGCGGCAGGGTTTCACACACCACCCTCACGAGGCCGACCCGGCCAAGCACGGCTACTCCGCCTCGCTGGACCATCGCCAGGGCGGACTGAGCCAGGTCTTCAAGATCTCGGACATGACCCCCGACCACATCGCGACCCACCGCGAGCAGGGCCACAAGCTCTTCGACGAGGGTTCGGAGGGACACAAGGTCTTCCAGGGCGGCTGGTATGACCGGGACGCGGGCAACGTCTATCTGGACACCAGCCACGTGCACCACGACGAGGGTCAGGTCCGCGACTTCGGGATCAAGCACAAGCAGAAGGCCTACTACGACCTCGGACGCAACGAGGAGGTCTTCTACCACCCGAGCCACGACCCGGAGTACCGGGGAGAGAACGGGCACGATGCCCAGCAGTCGGCGATCGCCAAGTACTCGCGTGTCGCGCACACCCACGGCAAGGTCACCCCGGAGGGCTACTCCGGCTACGCCCATGAGTACCCGCTGCCAGAGCACGCCAAGCCGGGCGACGAAGCACGCAGCGCGAGCCTGAAGCACCAGCAGTACCTGCGCCAGTACGCGCACCTGCGCTACGAGCGCGGGCTGATGAGCGATGATGAGGCAGCCGAGTTCGAGGCCGAGTCGGCACGCAACCAGATCCGCTGGGACAACCTGGGGCATCTATGACCGCTGTGGACGACTTCCGCGAGTTCGATCGACACCGACGCGGAGAGCAGCACGTCTACGACGTCAGCGGCCACCAGAACCATCCTGAGCCACTGTGCGCCGAGCATGCCCGTCAGGTGCTCGACCAGCACCACCACAAGACGATGCTCGGCCTGTCAACGGGGCTGAGCGACCCGCAGAGCGAGAGCCCGGACCCGCAGGTCTCCAAGCCTCACCTCGGCCAATGCCGGGGCTGTGCGCGCCAGCTGGCCGTCGGAGACAAGCAACTGAAGCCGTCTGGCTTCGACGACCACGCGCCCGGCCGGGCCAGTCCGTACACGACCAAGGCCCCCGGTAGCTTCTCTCGCGCGCCCGAGCGCACCGTGGAGCCCTTCCACGCGTTGCCTCCGAGTCTGAACGCTCAACAGCCGCCGACCGACCTGAACTTCGAGCACACCGAGCAGCCCTCCGGCGGGTCGAAGTGGCCGACCGAGCACATGCTCACCGCGCACACCCAGGGCGGCAAGGCCGGTCACCTGCGCTACTTCACCGGCCCGCGCGAGCGTCGCGTCCTGGTCGACACCCTGCAGGTCGAGCACGACCGGCAGAGGCAGGGCATCGGCAGCGCGCTCATGGACGAGATGCAACGGCGCCACCCCGATGCCTCGATCAACCACGGCGACCGCACGGACGCGGGCAAGGCGTGGTGGTCGGACTACAGCAAGGACAAGACCGTGCGGCGCGGCCGGACGGCCGACAAGCACGGCGTGCCCGGCGGTGAGGTCTTCAACTGCGCGTGCGGTCTGCCGGTCGAGTACGACCCGATCGACGGCTGGCAGCACATCGACGGCTCGATCAGCCATGACGGTGAGCTGTACGGCAAGTCAGTCTCTGACCTGATGGGAGACATCCGGCCGCGTTCGGCGCGTTTCACGCCAGAGAAGAGGATCTTCACCCACACCTGCGGGCTTGACCACCGGCTCTTCGACGAGAACGGCAAACTGCGCCCGGACGTGCGTGGCTACATCGTGAGCATGCTGACCGCGTTCTGGATGCTGCGCTATCGCAACTGGCGCAAGTGGGCCAAGGTCTACTTCGCCGGGTCGGAGGCGTCCGAGTGGACCTCTGACAGCCTGGAGGGCAACAACGACTTCGACGTGCTGATCGGCGTCGACTACGACGCCTTCCGCACCGAGCATGGACCGATCTCGTCGCGGGCCAAGCTGACAGATCAGCAGATCACCGACCGGATGAACGAGGAGTTCCGGAGCGGGATGAACCCGCTCACCAAGGCCATCATGATCGACGTCGACGGGACCCCGACCGGCCCGTGGGACAACACCTGGTACGTCAACCCTGACAGCTACGACATCCGCAAGATCAAGCCGTACGCGGCCTACGATGTCACCGGCGACACCTGGGTGGTCAAGCCACCTCATCTACCCCACTGGTCGCTCAGTGACTTCCCCAAGCCTGTGGTGCGTACGCTGCGGGCCGCTGACGACTACACCCGCGCGGTCCTCAAGCTGCCTGAGCCCGAGCGCACCCAGCAGGGCGCCGCGCTGTTCGAGGCGTGGCACGAGGACCGCTCACGGGCCTTCTCAGAGCGCGGCGAGGGCTGGTACGACGTAGCCAACCTGCGCGAAAAATGGCTAGATCAACATGGGCTCTGGGCTGAGCTGGTGGACTGCGTGCATCGGGCCAAGGAAGGCCTCGACCTCGCTCCAGCCGACTGGTCGAACACACCACCCGGCTACGTGGCTGTCGTGCGCCCCGGTTCGCTGCCCGACCGTCAGCAGGATGCCTTCGACGATCCGGACTTCGATGCGCACCGGCGCAAGATCCTCGACGTCGCCAAGCAGCCTGAGCCTGGTACCCGTATCTGGCGCGGTGAACTGCGGTCGGCGACCGAGCACCCGCACGAGATGACCTCGGTCGGCATGCACTGGTCGACCAACCCGGACGCGATCGTCAATCCCGTCGGCACGGACCAAGTCGTTCGCGAACAATACGACTGAGCGGCGACTTCCTCGTTCGGGCGCGGCTCATGGCCGCGCCCGTCTTTTTTGCTCGCCACGCAAGAGGCCAGACATGAAATGGAGCCCGCTGCTGGTTCCTGGCGTCATTGTCGGCGCTTATTTGCTGCTTTCAGACGGAC
>Ga0137412_10003291_pt1 | contig 12885 bp, 9 predicted proteins | sample CZODoug2_1_16fun_FD_122160 | JGI IMG/M metagenome (GOLD analysis project Ga0137412, IMG submission 122160) | Vadose zone soil fungal communities from Angelo Coast Range Reserve, California, USA - CZODoug2_1_16fungal (Hybrid Assembly) | ecosystem: Environmental > Terrestrial > Soil > Vadose zone...
CAGCTCGGGGCGCTGGGCGAGCATCTCGGAGAACTCGTCGACCACGATCAGCAGCGCGGGCAGCGGCGGCAGGTCGGTTCCGCAGCGCCGGGCGCGCTCATAGTCGGCGACGCTGGCCAGGTTGCCCGCCGCGCGCAGCGCCTCCTGCCGGCGGGTGATCTCTCCGGCCAGCGCGTCCGCCATCCGGTCGACCAGGGCGAGCTCGTCGGCCAGGTTGGTGATCACCGCGGACACGTGCGGGAGGTCGGCCATGCCGAGGAAGGTGGCGCCGCCCTTGAAGTCGACCAGCACCATGTTCAGCCGGTCGGACGGATGGGTCGCGGCCAGCCCGAGCAGCAGGGTGCGCAGCAGCTCAGATTTACCGGACCCGGTGGCCCCGATGCACAGCCCGTGCGGCCCGGAGCCGCCCTGCGCGGACTCCTTGAGGTCCAGCAACACCGGTTGGCCGTCCTCCCCCACGCCGATCGGCACGCGCAGGGTGTCCGCCGCCGAGTCGCGCCAGCGGGCCCTGGCCACCGCGACCGAGGCCGGATCGTCGAGGCCCAACAGCTCCGGCAGCCCAACGGTGTTGCGCAGCGGGCGCCCGGTGTCCGGCTCGGCGCCCCTGGGCGCGCGGTACCGGGCCATCCGCCGGGCCAGCGTGGTCGCCTCGGCCAGGCTGAGCTCGTCCGGCCGGCCGATCCAGCGGGGCGGCTCGACGAGGCGCGGGTCGACGCTCATGCCCAGCCGGGTCGGCTCCACCAGCAGGGTCAGCTCCCGGTCGACGACCGAGGTGCCGGCCCGGTCGGCCAGCCGCAGCACAGTGATCTCCGGGCGGTCCAGCCACTGCGCGCCGGCTCGGCGCACGTCCACCCCGTCCACCACGATGAGCAGGCGGGGCGGGTTTCCGCTGGCCGTGGGAGTGGTCGGCGCGGCCAACCAGTCGGCGACCTCGGCCGGGCGGGAGGTGACCAAACGCAGCGCGCCGATCTCGTCGGTCAGCGTCGGGTGCTGCACGTGCGGCAGCCACTTCACCCAGTCCCAGTGCGGAATCGCGGCGGGCGCGGCGATCACCGCCAACCGGGCCTCCGCCGGGCTGTGCCACACCGCGTACTGCGCCACCATCGCCCTGGCCAGCGCGCGCGCCGGGTCCAGCCCGGCATCGGACGGCTGGCCGCGCAGGCATACCCGGCGCAGCGCGCCGAGCGCCACCGCGACCGGCAGGTCCGGCACCCCCACATGCGCCCGGAGCAGCCGACTCAGCCGCCACGCGCAGACCGGCTCGAGTTCGTTGAACGGCCCGGTCTGCGGCGCGACCAATCGGGTCGCCAGCCGCTGTCGGCCCCGGCCGACCCGGACCTGGCCGAAGTCCTGGTCGGTTTCCCGCCGCTCCCACAGCCGGTCGGTGTCCAGCAGGGCGAGCAGCGCTCCGGGATCGGGCTGGTTGAACTCCATCGCGGTGCGCTGCGCCGCGGCCACGATCCGGATCCGCCGCCGCACCTGGGCCAGGTAGCGCAGGTAGTCACGGCGGGTCTCGTCGGTCTCCGCGCGTTGGCTGCCGCCCCGCCCCATGCCGCCGGCCATCATGCCCAGCGTGGACAGCGCAAACATGCCGCCGAACAGCCACGACGTCGGGTTCTGCGCGCCCATCACCACGATGAAGCCCAGCGATCCGAGCACCATGACGGCGGGCATCAGCTTCTGGGCCAGACCCGCCGGCACCGGCTTGCCCGGCTCCGGGGGCGGCTCAAGTGGCAGCTCGCCACCGGGTAGCCGGGGTGACGCACCCCTGGGCACACGACGCACCGTGCGGGTACTCATGGGCGGGCGCCTCCTGTATGGGCATCTCGACGACGCGGTTCGACTAACACGGTTCGACTGCGCGGCGGGCTGAACGGGCCTCTACCAGTTCCGCCAAACCGCCCTCACCGACGATCAGACGCGGCAATACTAAAAATCCGAACGCTCCCGCCGGGGCCGTTTGGCGAAACTGCTCCCCGGTAGCGGCCCGATCTTCGCTATCTGGCAGGAGGCGGCATGACCAGGCCGGACACCGGTATGGCCCGGGCCGATGCGCGTCTTGACGGCACCCGGTTCTGTCGGGTCACCGTGCTTGCGCCGCGCTCCCGGATGGATCTTGCACTGCCCACCGACCTGACCGTGGCCGAGCTGGTCCCGATGCTCACCGAGCTGGCCGGGGAACTCCGCACCGGACCCCGAGGGTCGGCCGGGGCGCATGACCGGGAGGCGCCGCCCACCGTCTGGTGCCTGGCCGCCGCGGCCGGCGCCGAGCTGCCGCCGCACGCCACCCTGGACGGGTTGGGTGTGCTGGACGGTGACCTGCTGCGGTTGCGCCGCCGATCCGAGGCCCCGCCACCGCCGGTGTTCGACGATCCGGTGGACGCGGTGGCCGAGGCGGTGTGGGCACCGGACGGCGAGCCCGGGGCCTTGGCGGCCTGGGCCGACGACCCGGACAGCCCGCCTGAGCCGTTCTCCGTGCGGCCGTGGAATGCCCGCTGCCGCCGGGTCGCCGGGCTGGCCGCCGGCCTGCTGGCGGTGCTGGGTGCGGCGATCCTGCTGGCCGCCGTCCGGGGGATGGGTGAGCACGCCAACGCGGTGGCCGCGGTGATCGGCGCGCTCGGGGCCTCGGCCGCGCTGGCCGGTGGGGTGCACACCGCGCGGCGGGATGAGGCGGCCGCCGTGCTGTTCGCCACCGCGGCCATCCCGCTGGCCTCGGCGGCCGGTTTCGCCGCGCTGCCGGGGGTGCCCAGCGCCGGGCACCTGCTGCTCGCCGCATCGCTCGCCGCCGCCGCGTCGGCCGCCGGCCTGGCCCTACTGGGCACCGCCGCTCCGCTGCTGGTGGGCGCCGCGCTGGCCACCGCACTGACCGCGCTGACCGCGCTGCTCGGCGTGTTCGGTGCCGCCTCGCCGAGCGGGTTGGCGGCCGGCGCGGCCGCCGTCGCGGTGGGCATGCTGCCGCTGTTGCCCCGGGCGAGCATTCGGTTGGCCGGGCTGCCGCCCCCGGTCATCCCGAGCACCGAGGAGGACATGGTCGCCGCCGACCCCCGGTGGGAGTTCGCCTCCACCGAAGAGATCCGCTACCAGGCCCGGTTGGCGCACACCTACCTGGCCGGGCTGGTGTTCGGCGCGTCCGCCGTGGCCTCGGTGGGCGCGGTGCTGGCCGCCGCCGGCGGCGAGTGGGCCGGGCAGCTGTTCGCCGCCCTGGTGGTGGCGGTGCTGCTGCTGCGCTCCCGCGGCTACGTCACCGCCGCGGCGTCCGCCGCTCCGATGGCCGGCGGCCTGCTGGCCGGGATGGCCCTGGTTGCCGGTCTGGCCGCCGGCCCGGCCCAGCTGGTCAAGCTGGCCGGGGTCGGCGCGCTGCTGACGGCCGGGGCGATCGCGGTGTGGCTGGTCTGGGCCGGCCCGAGGCGGGAGCCGTCCCCGGTGCTGCGCCGCGCCGTGGACATCGTGGAGGCCGTCCTGGTGGTGGCCACCTTCCCGGTCGCGCTGGCCGTGCTGGACCTCTACCAGGTGGTCCGCGGCCTGTGAGGCCGACCGCGGCGGCTGCCCTGACGCTGGCGCTGGGCGCGCTGGTAGCCGCGGTTCCGGTGACCGCGCCACCCCTCCCACCGGCCGCGGTTCCGGCGTCCGTGCTGCCGGTCGGACCGCCGATGACCAGGCTCGCGGCCGCCGTCGGGGCGGGCTCCCCGGCAAGCCAGCCGGCGCGCAACCCGGCCGCCTCAGCGGCGGACGTGCCGCTCCCACCGCCGGTGGACGCCGAGGCGCTGCCCGCCGACGGCCCGCCCCGCGCGCTCCCGGGGGTACGCCAGGACGTGCAGTGCAGCCGGGGCACGCACACCCCGGACGCCGCCTCGGTCGCCGCATTGCTGTGGGGCCAGCAGGTGCTCGCACTGCCCCAGCTGGGGTCGCTCAGCTCCGGCCGAGGCGTGCGCATCGCGGTGATCGATACCGGGGTGTCCCCGCATCCGCTGCTGGCCGGCCGGCTGCGCGACGGCGGTGACTATGTGGCCGGTGGCAACGGGCTGGCCGATTGCGACGGGCACGGTACCGCGGTGGCCGGCATCGCCGCCGCCGCGGCCGACCCAGGGACGGGCTTCTCCGGGGTGGCCCCGGCCGCCCAGGTGATCTCGATCCGGCAGTCCAGCCCGTCGTTCACCGTGCCCGGCCGGGGCGGTGTCCGGCAGGCGTCGGGCAACCTGAGCACGCTGGCCACGGCCGTGGTGCACGCCGTCGAGCTGGGCGCGGACGTGATCAACATTTCCGAGGTGGCCTGCGCCGGGCCGAATGCGCCCGGTTCGGCGGAGCTGCACGCGGCGGTCCGCGCGGCGCTGCTGCGCAATGTGGTGGTGGTCGCCGCCGCCGGGAACTTCGGCTCGGGATCGTCCGGTGAGTGCCCTGGCCAGCCGGAAGCCGGCACGGTGGTGTACCCGGCCTGGTTCGACGACGAGGTGCTCACCGTGGCGGCGGTGGGGCCGAACGGGCTCGCCTCGCAGTTCAGTTACCCGGGCCCGTGGGTGGACGTGGCCGCGCCGGGTGAGCGGCTGGTGTCACTGGCCGCCGACGGGTCCGGGCTGACCGATCAGCTCTCCCAGGTGCTCAGCACGTCCTCGATCGACGGGACCAGTTTCGCCGCGCCGATGGTCGCCGGGCTGGCCGCCCTGATCCGGGCCAGGTATCCCCAGCTCACCGCGCGCCAGGTGATGGACCGGATCACCGCCACCGCCGCGCAGCGGGCCTCCGGGCGGGGCGACTCGGTGGGCTACGGCGCGGTGAACGCGCTGGCCGCGCTGACCCGGACCCCGGCGGTGCTGCCACCCCCGTCCAGCGTCCCGGCGAACGGCGACACCGGCACCCTGCGGCTCACCCCCACCCCGTCCGATCAGGCGCCGGCGGGTCCGGGTGCCCTGTGGGGCGGCGCGTTTTCGCTGCTGGCCACGCTGACCGCCGCCGCGCTGGCGGTGGGCCGGCTGCGCGCCGGGTCGACCCCCGCCGGTGATCAGCTCAGCGACCGGTCACCGGGCCGGCGGCTTTGAGGGTACGCAGCACCGGGGCCGTCTCGATGGCGGTGATAGCCAGTGGAGCGAGTCTCCGGGTGAGGTAGTGGTGCAGCGCTTCCGGGCTCGGGCACAGGGCGTTGGCCAGCAGGTTCGTCCGCCCGGTGGTGGCCGCGACCACGGCCAGCTCCCCGTGCCCGGCGATGGTGGTGGCCACCTGGTCGAGGTGTGCGGGTGCGACGGAGAGCCACAGCAGGGCCTGGGTGGTGACGCCGAGCCGAAAGTCGTCGAACTCGACGTCGAAGAACAGCACGCCGCTGGCGCGCAGCTCGCCGAGGCGCCGGGCCGAGGTGGTCGGCGACCCGCCGGTCGCCCGAGCCAGGTCGCCGTAGCTGGCCCGGCCGTCCCGGGACAGGGCGTCGAGCAGGCGGCGATCGGTCTCGGTCAGCGCCAGGCTCAGGGTGATCGGGGTCTGAGTGATCGGGGCCGGTGGTGGGCGCAGCTGGTCTTGCTGCTCCTCGGTGAGCACCTTGGTCCGGCCGCGCCAGGCGGTGGGGCCGCCAAGGTAGGTGTGCAGCAGGTAGTGGGCGGAGACGGCGGTGATGCTGCTGGTCCTCGGGATGTCCCGGAGCAGCAGCGGGTGCGCGGCGTCCGGCCCGGCCGCCGAGGCGTCGGCATCCGGCGTGGTGTGCACCACCGCGACGATCTCGGTGCCGCCGGAGGTTAGTCGCACCCAGGAGGTATCCGGCCGGCGGGCCAGTGCTTGGGCGAGGTCGTGCGCGGTGCTGGTGGCCGCGGTGAGCCGGAGGATCCACTGCTGGCGACCGGCCCGGTGGGGGTCGACAAGCCCGATCACCCGCAGTCCCGCGTCGGCGCGCAGCCGCTGATAGCGCCGGGTCACCGTCTGGGTGGAGGTGTCGAGCGCGGCGGCAATTCGGGTGAACGGGGCCCTGCCGTCGATGTGCAGCGCGTGAATCAGGGCCCGGTCGAGCTCATCCAGTGGGTATTTCCCTGTCATCGGACGCTCCCCGTGGAAGTTTTCCGCGTTGCTCACCCCGGCCTATGGAACCACGGCCTCGGCCGCCGCAGCGTTGTCACCGAGGGTCCGCCGACCGGTGGGTCCAACCGAGGAGGCGTGTGATGTCCGAACGCACGGCGCTGGTGTCCGTTGCGGTGAGGCCGGCCGGGAGCGATCAGCGGAGGTGGCTGGGGCTGGCCGCGCTGCTGCTCGCCGAGGCGATGAACCTGCTGGACGCGACGATCGTGCAGGTCGCCGCCCCGGTGATACACACCGAGCTGAGTGGCGCGGCGGCGGACATCCAGTGGTTCAGCGCCGCCTACACCCTCCCGTTCGCACTGCTACTGATCACCGGTGGTCGCCTCGGCGACATCCTCGGGCGCCGCCGGCTGTTCCGGCTCGGGGTGGTCGGCTTCGCCCTCGCCTCGCTGGCCTGCGCGCTGGCCCCGTCAGCTGGTCTGCTCATCGGCGCCAGGGTCGTCCAGGGCGCGGCCGCGGCGGTGATCATCCCGCAGACCTTCGGCCTGATCCGGGCGATGTTCCACCGCCACGACGAGCTGGCCAGGGCGCTGGGCTGGATCGGCCCGGTGATGGGCCTGGCCGCGATCTGTGGACCCGTACTCGGCGGCGTGCTCACCCACGCCGACCTGTTCGGTTCCTCGTGGCGCGCGGCGTTCCTGGTCAACCTCCCGCTGGCCGGCGTGGTGCTCGCCGTCGCGCCGCTGCTGTGCGAGGACCGGGCGCCGAGGCGGCCTCGGTCGGACCCGGTCGGCACCGCGCTGGCCGCCCTCGGCACCGGGCTCGTGGTCTACCCACTGATCAACCCCCCGGTCGCCGCCGGACCGGTGTGGACCTGGCTCAGCCTGGGTGGCGGGCTCGCCGTGCTGATCCTGTTCGCCGCGCACCAGCGCCGGAGCACCCGCCTCGGCCGCGATCCACTCGTCGAGCCGAGCCTGTTCGGCAACCTGGGTTTCCCTTCGGCGTTGGCGGCATCCATCCTGTTCTTCGCCACGTTGAACGGGTTGATGCTGGTCACCGTGCTGTACCTACAGTTGGGCAGAGGGGCTGACCCACGCGCGGCGGGGCTGAGCATGCTGCCCTGGTCGGCCGGCATGGCGATCTCCTCCTGGGTAGCCGGCGCCCTCCTGGTGCCCCGCTACGGCCCTCGGGTGATGTACGCCGGGCTCGCCGTGCTGCTGTCCGGCGTGCTCGCCGCGATCGCCACCTTCCCTGCCGAGGGCGCCACCGGGCAGCCGTGGCCACTGCTCGGCGCGCTCGGCGTGGGCGGCCTTGGGATCGGCCTGTTCACCGCGCCGTTCTTCACCACCGCGCTGGCCCGGGTACGCCCCCAGGAGACCGGCTCGGCGGCCGGGCTGCTCAACGCCGTCCAGCAGCTCGGCGCCACCCTGGGCGTCGCAGTGCTGGGCAGCGTGTTCCTGCGTACCGCCGCCGCTACTCCACCGGCGGAGACCGGCAGCGCCGCCCTGGACGCCGTGCGGCGCGCGTACTGGGTAGCCGCCGGCCTGCTCGCCACCACGGGGGTGGCCGCCGCCCTCATGATCGAACCACGCCGCGCACCGGACCGCCGCGACCCCGCCTGACCGGCCCGCGGTTCAGCCGGCCGGGGTGGTCACCAGCACGTCCACCGTGCGGCGCGCCTGACCGACGTCCAACGCCGGTCCGGCGGGCAGGGCGCGCAGCGCCTCGGCCGGCGCGGGCGACACGGCCCGTACGCCCAGCGCGGTGGCTGTCTCCGAGTTGGCGATCGGGTACCCGACGCCGGTCTCGGACACCAGCCACAGCGCCCCGCCGCTCTGCTGCCCGCTCGGACCCGCCCCGGGCGCCGCGCAACTCGGCTGTGCAGTGGTCACCGCGCAGGCCACCAGGGCACCGCTGGCGGGCAAGGACACCGCGTCCAGCACGGCGCCGGCGCGGCCGGCCTGGGCGAGCTGGGTGGGCGCCCGGCCGGGCGGCACCGGCAGCGCCGCGGCCGTGGTGACCGTGCCGTCGAGCCCGTTCGCCGCCCACTGCCAGCACACCGCGCCGGAGTCCGCGCCCTCCACGATCTTCGGCAGGACGGCCGGGTAGGCGTCCAGCGCGGGCACCGGCACCCGGGGCAGCGCGTTGATCTGCTCCAGCCGCACACTGTCCGGCGGCTGGCTGGGGTCGGCGCGCAGACCGGCCCGGATCAGGCTGGCCACCGGGGCGGAGACCTCCCGGACACCGCCGGCCAGCACCAGGTAGTTGCGGTCCGGCTGGCCGGAGGTGACCACCCGCACCACGTCGCCGACGCTGTGCCCGGGCAGCGCGCTGGCCTCCTGACCGGCCCCGGGCGGCGCGAGGGTGTCCAGCGCCGGACCATCCGGGATGGCCGTGAGCAGCGCCGCCCCGACCGGCCGGGGAGCGTGGTCGCGCAGGTCGTACGCGCGCAGCACCTCCGGCGCGTCGATCCGGTACTTGCGGGCGCCGATGACCAGGTACCGCTGGCCGTCCGGGCCGCGCAAAAGCACACCGCCGGACGGGCCAAGCGGGGTAGCCACCGTGGCCCCGGCGATCAGCGTGGTGTTCGACCCGCCGTCCGGGCCGGCGCTGTTGCACACCGCCCACGCCCCGCCGGGCGCCACCGGGTCGTCCCCGGACGGGAGGATGGCCGCCGCCCCGGGTACGGCGGCGGACGCGGTGCGCGGGGCAGTGTCCAGGTCCCGATCGTCCACCATGACCGGGGTGGCCGTGGCCGACGTGCCACCCATCACCAGGCCGCCGCCCCCGGCCCGCTGGGCGACGTAGAGCACCAGGCGGGCCGCCGCAAGGTTGGCCACCGGGACCAACCGGTCCGGCCCATGGATCACCGCGAAGAGCCGGCCGGACTGCCGGCCGGCGACCACCTGCTGGTCCTTCCAGTCCGGCTGGGGCACCAGCTTGGCGTAGCCGAACGTGGCGACCAGACCGAGCATGGCCAGCGCCACGCCGGCCACCACCACCCGCCGTTGGCCTCGGATCTCCTCGTGCAGAAGTACCGGATCCCGCCGGGCCAGCGCCGATTCCATCCGCCGCTGGCCGAACCGGTAGGCGTCCAGTTGCACCCGGGTGACAGGCGATCTGGCCATCGTCGTCGGTCCACTTCCCGTGAGCTGTCCGGCGAGATCACCGGGAAACTCACGGTAGCGCCGGGCACCCCTTCGCCGAGGCCGTTTGGCGAGACCGACCGGAGCGGTGCGGCCCTGCCGGAGCCTTCGACTACTTGGCGGCCACCAGCTGCATCGGGGCCAACAAGTCTCGCCGCAGCGCGTCGGCCAGGTTGGCCGCCTTGACCCGGAAGGTGTCCCCCAGCAGTACGTGCAGCCCCAGCGGCGGCAGCTGGTCCTCCGGCAGCGCGAGCAGCTTGGACAGCTGCTCCAGCGCCAGGCCGCGCAGGTCGCGGCCCTCCTCAACGCTGAACCCGGCCTCGGTGAGCAGCCAGCGGTACTCGGCCGGGGACTCCAGGAAGCTGGTCTGGGCACTGCCGGCCCACGGCATCGGGTAGGTCGGCTCGGTGTCCTCGTCGGTGCGCATGATGTCGTAGACGGCGAACCGGCCGCCGGGGCGCAGCACCCGGTACGCCTCGGTGCACAGCTTCGCCTTGTCCGCCACGTTCATCCCGACGTGCACCAGCACGGCGGCGTCGAAGCTTTCGTCCGGGAACGGCAGCGCGGTGACGGTGCCCTCCTGGAAGCTCACCAGGTCGGCCAGCCCACTGCGCTCGGTGAGCTCGGCGGCCACCTCTACGTGCTCGCGGGTGAGATCCATCCCGACCACCTGGCAGCCGCGGTGCCGAGCCAGGTAGCGCGCCGGGCCGCCCAGCCCGGCGCCCAGGTCGAGCACTCGGGCACCGGAGGTGGGCGCAAGCAGGTCGGCCAGCTCGACGGTGGCCGGCCGGCCGCCGGTGTGCAGCTCGTCCAGCGGGCTCAGGTCGTCGGAGTCGATCGGCGAGACCGACTTGCCGGCCGCCGAGAGTGCGTCCAGCAGCGTCGAGAGCAGCGCGATCCGGGTGTAGTGCCGGGCCACCGAGTGCGAGACCAGCTCGTCGACCACCGGGGCGGCCGCCAGCTCATCGGTCGCCGAATTGACCTCCGACGTGTCCTCGATCGACGCACCCGTCCCCGTCGACAGCTCGGTCGACTCTGCCACCACGCCACCCCCTGCTCGTCGCCCGCCGCTCCCGCCCGCGAACCGGCGACGGCGGACCGGTGGGCCAAATCGTGGCACAGGCCGCCGGATGACTATCCAGCGGTTGGGATCACACTCGCGTTCCGGCTTCGGCCGACCTACGGTCAGCTGGTGGGGCATGTCTTCGAACGGCTGGATGACCGGTGGCGGCGGTTCATCGCGGAGCAGCCGATGTACTTCGTAGCTACCGCGCCGACCGGGCCCCAGGGACGCGTCAACGTCTCCCCGAAGGGCTACCGGGACACCTTCGCGGTGCTCGACGACACCACCGTCGGCTATCTGGACCTGGACGGCAGCGGCGTGGAGACGATTGCCCACCTGCGCCAGAACGGCCGGGTGACGATCATGTTCTGTTCCTTCACCCGGTCGGCGAAGATCCTTCGGCTGTACGGCACGGGCCGGGTGGTGCTGCCCTCGGACCCGGAGTGGGCCGGCCTGGTCAGCCACTTCGGCCCGCACCCCGGGGTGCGCTCGATCATCGTGGTCAGCCTGGACCTGATCGCCGATTCCTGCGGCTACAGCGTGCCGAACATGGCCGAGATAACCGAGCGGGACCTGCTGGACCGGGTGGCCGTGCAGCCCAACATCGTGGCCACCCGGATCGAGCGGGCCGGATCGGGCCGGCACAGCATCGACAAGATCCCGGCGCTCGCACCCCACGAAACCGACCCAGCCCACCAGCACACCTGAACACCCGTGAGTGGTATTGGTCGCTATAGCGACCAATACCACTCACGGGCGATCGCTTGGGACGCGCAGGCGGCGGGTGACGGCGGCCCGGGCGGCCAGCTCGCCGGGCGGGGGGTAGTCCACGCCGACCAGGGTCAAGCCGTGCGCCGGAGCCACGGTGACCTCGCTGGCCCGCGCCCCACGGGTGAGCAGCGACGCCGGCCACTCGGGCGGGCGCTGGCCCCGACCCACCGCGAGCAGCGCGCCAACCAGGCTGCGCACCATGGAGTGGCAGAACGCGTCCGCGCTCACCTCGGCCGCCACCACACCGTCCTGCGCTGGGCGCCAGACCAGGCGCTGCAGCGCGCGAACCGTGGTGGCGCCCTCCCGGTGGCGGCAGAAGGCGGCGAAGTCGTGCTCACCGAGCAACAGGGCGGACGCCTGGTTCATCGCGGCCAGGTCGGCGCCGTGCGGCCAGGACACCGTGTCCCTGGCGCGCAGCGGCTCGGCGCCGTAGGGGGTCACCGCGATCCGGTAGCGGTAGTGGCGGCGCAGCGCGGAGAAGCGCGCGTCGAATTCCATCGGCACGGCGGCCACCGAGCGCACCCGTACGTCCGTCGGGAGGAATCGGGCCAGCCGGTGCACCAGCGGCTCGAGGTCCAGCTCGGCGGGCAGGTCGACGTGCGCCACCTGGCCGGTGGCGTGCACCCCGGCGTCGGTGCGCCCGGCCACAGTCAACAAAACCGACCGGCGCACCACTGTGCTCAGCGCCTCGGTGAGGACGCCACACACGGTGCGCCGGCCGGGTTGTACGGCCCAACCGGAGAAGTCGGTGCCGTCGTAGCTGATGTCCAGCCGCGCTCGGACGAGCGGCTGACTCAGGAGCCGTCCTCCGCCGACTCGCCCTCAGCGCCGGACTCCGAGGACTCCCGCTGCGACGGCGGGAGCTCGAACCCAGCCGCCTCGGCCGCCTCGGGGCTGGCGAACCAGACCTCGGCAACGGTGCGGTCGTAGTGTGAGCTGCCCGGCACGTGGTAGAGCTTCGAGTCGTCGTTGCCCTTGACCGGGAACCCGTCCGGCTGGCCGCCGTCCTCGAGCGCGGCGTGGCTGCCCTCGCCGTACGGCGCGTCCTCGGTGGAGGGGCTCTCCTCCACCTCGGCCTCGGCGACCTTCGCCTCGGCGCCCGTGGTGCTCGCCTCGGTCTCCGGAGCCTCGGTGGTGGTGTCCTGGCTGGCCGTGGCGTCGGTCGCGGCCTCGGTGGCCGCCGGAGCGGCCGAGGTGCCCCGCGAACCGGCCACTCGGCGAGCCCGGTCCGCCTCGGTGGTGACGGTCTCCGTGGTGATCAGCTCGATGACCGCCATGGGGGCGTTGTCGCCCTTGCGCGGCAGCGTCTTGGTGATCCGGGTGTAGCCACCCTCGCGGCTGGCGAACAGCGGGCCGATCTCGGTGAGCAGCCGGTGCACCACGTCCTTGTCGCGGATCACCTTCTGGATCTCCCGGCGGTTGTGCAGGTCACCCCGCTTCGCCTTGGTGATCAGGCGCTCCGCGTACGGCCGCAGTCGCTTTGCCTTCGCCTCGGTGGTGGTGATCTTGCCGTAGTTGAACAGCGAGGTCGCCAGGTTGGCCAAGATCAGCCGCTGATGGGCTGGCGAGCCGCCGAGGCGGGGACCCTTGGTCGGGGCAGGCATCTTGCACTCCTTCGATACGGGTGTGGGTGGCGAGTGGCGCCCTGAGGCCGGCGGCCGCCGACCGACGCATCAGCTCAGCGACACTCGCCATCCACGGGTAGCCACTGGGCTACAGCTGCTCGGTTTCGGCGTAGTCCTGGCCGTCGTCGCCCAGGTGATCCGGGTCGAAGGCCTCGGTGTCGTAGTCCACAGCAGCCACCGACGGGTCGAACCCGGGGGGGCTGTCCTTGAGCGCGAGACCCAGCCCGACCAGCTTCATCTTGACCTCGTCGATCGACTTGGCCCCGAAGTTGCGGATGTCGAGCAGGTC
>Ga0137412_10003292_pt1 | contig 12884 bp, 26 predicted proteins | sample CZODoug2_1_16fun_FD_122160 | JGI IMG/M metagenome (GOLD analysis project Ga0137412, IMG submission 122160) | Vadose zone soil fungal communities from Angelo Coast Range Reserve, California, USA - CZODoug2_1_16fungal (Hybrid Assembly) | ecosystem: Environmental > Terrestrial > Soil > Vadose zone...
ACCTCGTGCCGCTGGTCGCGGCAGTCCCATCCCCCCGCAGCTAGCACAGCTAGCGGCACGAGCCCCCCTGTACCTCGCGTCGCTGGCTGATGGCCCGCACTCAACATCCTCGGACTGCGGCAGGAAGCACCAGCCAGCGACACGAGTTACCCCGTTCCAGCCCGTCCGGGTTCCCGGCGCGGGCATCCCCGTCATGCCCCTGAAGGAGAACCCATGACCGTAGACGCAGCGCGAGGCCGCGACGCGTTGGCTGTCGGCGTGTCAATGCCGCTCAGTGACGGCATCGACTGGCACGCATCGCTGGCGATCGCACGCTGGGACGCTGAGCAGACGGCATGGGCTACGGCCCGTCTCGGTGGGCAGCCCACCGGCGTCGACTTCGCCGACCTCGGCATCGCGCCGTACCTCGAGACGCAGGTTGAACACAACCTGCTGACCACTGCGGGTATCGGCCGGATCGTGACCCTGCTCAACGCCGGCACCGGCAACCTGATCGCGTCGACCACCGTCCGGGTCGGCACCGGCAATGGTGCTGGTTCGGCGGCGATCGGCGACACGGACCTGTCCGCAGCGGCGGGGTCGGCGAACCGCTGGTTCCAGACATGCACCGTCACCGTCCCGTCGAACGTGCTCACGTTCGTCGCGGTATTCGGCACCGCCGACGGGAACTACGCCTGGAACGAGTGGGGCGCGGACGTCGGCACCGCCACCGTCTCGTCCGGCAACACGGTTGGCACGGTGCTGCTGAACCACAAGACGTCCATCGCGCAGGGCACGAAAGCCTCCGGGCAGACGTGGACTGCGACCGCGACCATCACGATCTCATAGGAGCCTGACATGCCAGGTATGAACTGGGCTGCGCTGCTCAACTCGCCGCAGCAGGTCGCGGCCGGCGCGGCATACAACACGTCCACCACCCTCACCGACGTGTCCCCGGCGCCGCAGTTGACGTTGCCGGCGAACTTCCTCGGCAACGGGTCCGCGCTGCGTCTGACGGCGTGCGGCACGTTCTCCAACACGGCGACGCCGACGCTGCTGCTCGGGTTCTACTACGGCGGCGTCGCGGGTGTCGCTCTCGCGGCGATCGGTGCGACGACCACGACCACGGCGGCGACGAACTGGCCGTGGCGGATCGAAGCCACCGCCACCGTCCGCTCGAACGGCGCGACCGGCACGATCATCACCCAGGGGTTCGTCGACCTCGCGACATCGCTGACGGCGGTGACCCGGATTCCGCTGCCAGCAACCGCGCTGGCCACAGTCACCATCGACACCACCGCGGCGAAGGTTCTCAGCGTCGGGGCGCAGTGGGGCACCTCCAGCGCCTCGAACACACTGACGTGCCACCAGTTCCTCGTCGAGTCCCTGGGCTACTGATGTGCCGCAGATCGGCGCGCCGCTGCCGCTGTTCCTGAACCAGGACCGCACCCCCAACCCGCTGCGGCACGACCGCGCCACACCGGCGCAAGGCTTCCCGAGCGCATCGAACACTGGCGTGCCGGTAGGCACGAGCTTGACCGCGCATCCCGGCGTCCTCAGCACGTCAGCCAACAATCAAGTCATCGACGCTCTTGACATCACGGGCGGCGTGTATATCAGCCACACGAACGTAATCGTCCGTCGCTGCAAGATCACCGGTAACGGTGGCTTCGACTGGGCGATCGAGAACCACGGCACAGGCACACTGATCGAGGACTGCACTCTCGATTCCAACCAGTCCACGTCGGGCGCGCTGTGGGGGGATCAGCCGTTCACGATCCGCCGCTGCAACATCAGCAACGGTGAGAACGCGGTCCGGCCGGAAAGCAACTGCGTGATTCAGGACAACTGGATGCACAGCTTCGTCTCATCAGACAGCGCGCCGCACTACGACGGTGTCGAGATGCTCAAAGGCAACGGCACCGTGATCAGGCACAACACGATCACCCTCGATCAAGGGCAGACGTCGACGATCAACCTGCAAGGCACCGACGCGGCGATCACCAACACCGTGGTCGACAACAACCTCCTCAGCGGCGGCGGGTGGATAGTCAACATCCGGTCGATCGGCGCGTTCCCCGTGTCGGGCACCCAGTTGACGGGCAACCGTTTCGTCGACACCGGGAACCTCGGGCCCGGTGCTGTCGACTCCGGTACCTGCTCGCTGGTGAGCGGCAACGTGTGGGACGTGTCCGGCATCAACGTCGACAGTCAGCTCTAGGGGGGACTAGATGGCTGTCAGTCTCGTGCAGGCCGTCAGCTCGGGGGCAGCGGTCGCGACCACCCCTCATGTGACGACCGCGCCGTCGCCGTTCACGGTCGGGAACCTGCTCGTCGCCCACATCGACTCCACCCTCGCCGCAGACACCCTGACCCTGTCCAGCCCGGGCGTGGCGACCTGGACGAAGATTGATTCCACCAACGGGTTCGGCACCGTCGAGATCTGGCAGGGACGGGTCACGACAGCCGGACAGACGACGGTCACCGTCGGTTCGACCGGCGACAACTTCCCCGCCGCGAACCTGTTCGAGCTCGCCGGGGTCGACACCACCACCCCCGTGCTCGCACACGGCAACCTTCCGCTGTCCGCGACAGCGACACTGTCTTGTCCGTCCCTGAGCGCGACCGCAGCAGGCCAGTTCTACGCCGGCGGCGGCTACCAGGGTTCCGGTGTCCCCACCGGCAACACCCCGACCGCCGGATTTACGGCGCTGTTCGGCAACACCCTGACCGGCAACTCCTACGACACGTCGATCTACCAGATCACTACCGGTTCGGGGACACTGGCACCGACGATCGCAGCGGGTAGTAGCGACGGCGGCGGCACAGTCGGCGCCATTTTCGCTGCCGCCGCTACAGGCTCGACGTATTCACCACAGCCGTTCCCGCCGTTCGGACCGATGTTCCTCGACCCGTGGGCCTCCCCGTTCCAGCTACTCGGCGATCAGTCACCCCCTACCGCAGTCAGCTTGTCCGACACGGCTACCGGCACAGACGCGGTGACCGTGGCGGTAGCGGTGCCGCTGGCCGACACCGGGACTGGCATCGACGCCCTGGCGGTAGCAGCCGCCGTCCCGCTCGCGGACACCAGCGCGGGTACCGACACCTTGGCTGCAGCGGTCAGCGTCCCGCTGGCAGAGACCGGCGCCGGTACAGACTCGGCCACCGTCACCGCAGCCATCCCCCTCACCGAGGCCGCTACCGGTGTCGACACGCTCGGGCTCACCACTGACGGGCCAGTGGCAGGCCCACAGTTCGCAGCGATGTTCCTGCAGCCATCTGCCGCGTCGTTCCAGATGTTGGGCGACACCACGACCACGTCCGCCTCCGTCAACCTGGCCGACACCGGCACCGGAGCGGACGCACTCGCGGCTACGGCAGCTGTGCCGCTGGCCGACACGGCGGTCGGCACTGAAGGCTTCGCGGTCACCGTCACCTTCACGGTTACCGACGTCGGCACAGGGACTGACGTCCTCACCGGTACCGCCGCCATCCCCCTCACCGACGTGGGCTCGGGTGGGGACGTGCTCACGGCGACAGCCTCCGTACCCCTCGCAGATGTGGGGACGGGTGTCGATGCTCTCGCCGTCTCCGGGTCGAACAACCCGAACCTGCCGGACACCGCAACTGGCGCCGATGCGCTCACTGTGTCCACTGCTGTCACCATGTCCGACACGGCAGCGGGGGCGGATCAAGCGACGGCCGCCGCCGCTGTCCCGCTGGCGGATGTCGGCGCGGCAGTAGACAGCCTGACCGTCTCGGTCGTCAACTCAGGTCCGGTGGCCGGCCCTATCCAAGTGCCGCCGTTCGGGCCGCCATTCACGATCCGGTGGGTGGTCCCGTTCCAACTGCAAGGCGGAGGCGGCCCGGTTGCCCCCATCCCCGTCACCGTTACGGGCTCCGACTGCCCGACCACCACCGTGACCGGCTCCGACCGACCATCGGCGGCGGTGTCGGGCTCAGACCAAGCAACCGTCACCATTATGTCAACCTGATCTGAAACCTTCGGTACCTGCGGTACCCCGAAAAGCTCCGCCCCTGCTCGACCACACCATTCGCTGCCTCGCAGCGCTTCGTCCGGTGGTCGAGCAGGGGCGGATTTCTGCGTTAGTGGGCCGGGCCGTAGGTGTCGACGATCGTCCCCGTGTACTTGCAGCCGTCGTCGAAGTCGTGGCCGGACTGCCAATCCTGCAGACGCGACACCTGCGACTGCGTTACCGGGCGGGTGAACGGCACCGTCACGGTCTGCCCGTAGGGCACGTTCACCTTCTTCGTCATGACGATCGAGGGGTGCGCCAGTTGGGGGTAGGTGACGGTCACGGTGAGGATGATGCCGACGTTGCCGGTGTTCTCCACGTCGACCTCAGCGTTCAAGTCCGCTGCGTGCGTCTCGTAGTTGTCGAGGTCGGAGGACAGTTCGTAGGCGCAGGTGCCGGTGACGGTCCCGTCTGGGTTGGGGGTAGCAGGCGGGGGTGGTGCTTCGCTCGACGTCTCCAGCGCGGCCACGGCGGACGTGGACGGCTGCGTATGGGTCGTGGCGATCGTCGCGGCCTGCTTCTTCCCACCCGACGATGCGGCGCCGACACCACCAGCGACGGCTAGGACGGCGACACCAACCAGCACCCAGCGGAGTATGTGCCGCTTCTTCGGCGGGGGCTGCATCGGCGGCGGCGGCGGGTAGTGCTGGGGCTGGTACTGCGGGTAGGGCTCGGACATGGGTTCCTCCAGGGCTGATCGATGGGTTTCCAGGGCTGGTGTTGCGGGGCGGCGGGGTAGCCCTGGAAGATCGCCCGCCGCCCCTGTCCACGGGGTTCAGCGGTGATGGCAGTGGTAACGATGCGGGTGGTGGTGGCAGCGCGGGAACGGCGCAGGGGTTTGATGCCCGGCGCCGGGCCATGGACTCACGGGCGGCGGGTTCGTGATGATGATCGTCACGGGGTTCGTCGGCCGGGCGGGGGCAGGCGCTGGGGTTCGGTGGAGCAGGACGAGCAGAAGCAGAGCGTGCATGGGGTTCCTCCCTAGTTGACGCCCGCGCAGACAGCACGGACGGTCTTACCGAACGCCGTTGAGCGTCCCCCGAGGGGACATTCAACGCTCGTGAGCACGTCCGAGGGTGCAGTGAGTGCACGTGAATCCCCGTGTTTCCGGGGGGTACGGCGGTGCAGGCGCAGAAACATTGGGCGACCAATCGGGTTCAAGTCCCGTCACTCACCCTCAGTACGGAGCAACGAGTACGGGACATGTATAGCACGAGTAAGGCGTGTGGGGACAGAGTTGGGACAGTTGATCTTATAGACTGGTGCCATGGCGTCCATCGAACACCGCACGCAACGGCACACCGAAGCCTGGCGGGTGATCTGGCGGGAGAACGGAACCAAGCAATACGAGACCTTCGCCGACTCCAAGCAGGCCCGCGGGTTCCAACTGCGAGTGGAAGCCGAGAACAACCACTGGCCGCGGGGCTGGGTGAAAGGCCGCGGATTCGTCGACCCCGACGAAGACGGGACCACGTTCCGGCAGTGGGCCGAGATGGCGATCCGGCGCCGCACCGTCGCATCCGAGCGGACAAAGGCCGACTACCGCCGCGACCTTGAGCGCCACGTCTACCCGAACCTCGGGGATCTGCCGCTCGAGCGGTTCGGCACCGAGGGCATCGCCGACGACATCGTCGACTGGCTCAAGACGATGCGCGACAAGTCCCTGTCCGGGAAGACGATCCACAACATCCACGGCATGACCTCAAGCATCTTGAACGACGCTGTGCACGCCGGGCGGATCCCGCGCAATCCGATGCGCGGCACGCTCCGCGACGGGCGTGAGGTCCACACAGAAGAGATGGTGTTCCTGCTCCCCGGTGAGGTCGCAGGGATACTGCATCGCGTCCCGGAGCATTACCGTCCCCTCGCCACTGTGTTGTACGGGACCGGGCTCAGATGGTCGGAGTCCACAGCCCTGCAAGTCCACGACGTAGATCTCCTGGCGAAACGGCCCGTGCTGCATGTACGTCGGGCGTGGAAGGTCGACGACGACGGACACCACTACTTGGGCGAGCCGAAGACACGACGCGCCCGCCGGACACTGCGATTGTCCCCCGAACTTGTCGATGTCCTGGTGCCCCTCGTCGCATCGACGGACCCGGGCGGGTTCGTGTTCACCGGGCCCGAAGGGCGCCCGGTGCGGCACAACAACTTCTACACCCGGGTCTGGCTGCGGGCGGTCGCGCTGGCCTCAGTATGTGAACGTCACGCCGGCGAGCAGTTGGCCGCGGAAGCGACTGCGAGGAAGACGCCGCGGCCGAACGCGAAACTGATCAAGCCGATCCCGTGCGACCCGAAGGAATGCCCCGGGGTGCTCACGAAGCGTCCCAGGATCCACGACCTGCGCCACTCCCACGCCAGCCTGCTCATCAACGAAGGGATCCAGCCGATCGCGCTACAGCGTCGACTGGGGCACTCCAGCATAACGACGACCTACGACAGGTATGGGCATCTCTTCCCCGACAGCGACGACGCCATCTCCGACGCCGTGGACCGGGCATTGGTCCAAAGTTAGCGTGCGGGCATGCGTGGGGGTGGCGATTTCCACACGGCCGCGAGAACGATGCCGACGATCGGGAGGACGAACCCGATGACCGCGAAACAGGCGACGTAGACCACTCGTTCGGTGCGTTTGAATGCGACGGCCCCCGCGATGAACCCGCCGAGCATCATGACGGTGAGGATGGCGCCGAGACTCATCGAACCCTCCTCGTATTGTAGGCGTTGAGTATCCGCCGGCTGGCTGTTGGCTGTCTAGAGCCCACTAGCGGTCGGCGAGTTGCCGGGCCAGTGTCAGCACAGCGGCCCGGTCGCGTGGGGTGAGCCGCTGCCACACGTCGGCCAGCAGCCGCAGATCAGGGTCAAGATCCAGCGGGAACGCCTCGCCGCCAGCTAGGGCGGCGATCAGTCCGTCCGGCCAGCCCAGTTCGGCCTCTACACGCAAAAGCGTCGTGTCCTTGAAATTGCTGCGTCGTCCGAGTTCGAGGTCTGCGATGGTTGTCTTGCCGACGCCGCAAGCTTCGGCGAAGGCCTCGACGGTGGGGTAACGGCGGGCGCGGGCGGCCCGGACGAATCGGCCTGCCCGCTCCCAGTCCACCCCAGAAGTTGATCACTTGTGTCGCCGCTCTGCCTATCGAGGCGCGCCTTTCGACGTAAACCACTGATCAGACCATCGAAAAGGATCGAAATCATCGCGCAACGTACCTGTTCTGTACTCGTTGGTAATGGTTGGGTCGGGCGTGGCCTACACCTTCGAGGGGGGTTGCGCCCGACTCCTGGGGTTGTTACCGGTTCGCCTCATCATGGCGGGGGAGCTTGACGAGGACGGGGCCGAAGCGGCGTTTGTCGCTTCGCCCGGCCCGGTAGGCGTCGCGCATACGCTTGGCATGCGCTTGATGGGAGACCCTGCCGAACCCGACCAAGAACACGAGTTGGCCGAGGCGCTGCAGGTCGCCGCCGTTCGTCACGTTCGCCCATAGGCCGAACGCGAACACGGCCACTCCGACAGCGAGCACGATGACACCTGGCCAGCGTTGCTCACAGACGGCTGTTACGTGATGCATGGTGATCCCCCGATCGATGGATGGAACTTCGGACCAGGGAAGTTAACTCCCGCTCAACTCGCGGCGGCCAGTCGAACACGATAAAGGTCTGGTAACGGCGTCAGGCGGTTTGGTTCTCCGGAGGGTCGGAGCGCTCCGCGAACAGGACACCGACATCTACTCCGAGTTCATCGGCGAGGCGCTGCCATGTCCCGCGGTTGCCTTTGGAGCGTCCGTTTTCCAGGGCCTGGATCGTCGCGCGGGACATGACGACACGGGCGGCGAGCAGTTCCTGAGTTAGATCTCGGCGCTCGCGCCATTCCCGCAGGTTCTTACCTCTGTCGTTATCTGCCATTGGCTCATATGTAAGCCCAGATGCGAGCCGGTTGTCAAGTATGAGCTTAGAAATAAGCTGAGAGATACGCCTTGACATAGGCCGGAAGCTAGGCCTAGATTCATGCCTGTGCAGATCGATGCGGAAGCCCTCGTACGGATCAGATCCGAGAGCGGTCAAACCCAGGAAGCGCTAGCGCAGAAAGCGGGGCTGTCCCGCTCCGGATTGCAGGCACTGGAAAACGGACGATCAGGCGGCACCACCCTGACGATCACTGCCCTCGCCCGCGCCCTCGAGGTGCCTGTCGATGCGATCTCGCTCTCGATCAAGCAGGCCTCCTGATGGCGCTGATGGGCCGCAAGGGCGGCAGCAAATCCGTTGACCCACCCAAACCACAGACACCGAAGCCCACGAAAAAGGGTGGCCCCGTGGTGAAGCGGCCATGACCGCGCTCCCCCGCGCCTACGGGTTCACCGACGCCGCAGCACGGCTACGCGAAGCCGGGCACACGAAGCTGACCGAGCACTGGTTACGAAGCCACCTCGATCAGGTGCCCCATACCCGCATCGGCCGCGAGATCACCTTCACCGACGACCAGCTGCGGGCGTTCCTCGATGCGCATTCCCATTCGCCTGAGGCGAATGAACTGCGCCCGGTCGACCGACGGCGGCGCGCGTCATGACTCACGTGTGGGTGGGTGATTCCTGTGACGCTCCGCGACTGGTGGCAGAGCTAACCCACGAACTCCCGGTGGGGGTGGAGCGACCCCCGACGTTCACCCCCACCGGGTCTCAACCGAAGTAAAGGGCCGCCCGGGGCGAAGGACCCGGACGGCCACCACGACCGCCTAGCGAGAGGCCGATCGATGAACACCAGAGTAACCGATGCGGAGGTCCAGACCATGGTTCTGCCCCGCGTACAGCCGCAGGACACACACGTGGCGCGGCATTCCCTGGAAGACGTGATGGCGGCGCGTGCGCTCATCGCTGACCGGCAGGCAGCGAAAGGGCAGCAGCGATGAGCGCCTGGGCTGCGGACCGGGAACGGATCGCCGAGATCCGTGCTGCGCTCCGTACCGCATCGACGGAAGACCTTCACACGGCTGTCCGGATGCTGCTCGAGGGAATCGAAACCGACATAGATCGTGTCGAAGAGGTGGACGCGCGGCCGGGTAGCTACCGGTGGGATGTGGTGTCGGGGGAGACGTTGTGTGTCGCGATCCTCGCTGGCGCGTTGCGGCACGTCACCCAGCCGGTGACGTTGTGACCGCCCCGCTCGAGCCGACGGTCGCTCACGGTGGCACCCGCCGGGGGGAGACGATCCCGATCACGGTGACGGAGCTGCGGCACTGCGACGAGCTGCGGGCGATGGAGTCCCGGCTACTCGCGTTGGTCGCGGCGTCGGAGCTGATCTCACCGAACGCCGTCATCCCGATTGCTGCCTTACGCGGCGCGATCGCTGGTGTCCTGTGACCGGGGTTCCGCTGTGGTTGGCGCCGGCTGCTCTGGCCGCTGTCCTGGGTTGTGTCGTGGTGCTGGCCGGCCGCCGGCGTGGCCCGTCGATCGACCTGACCCGACTCACCGTCGACGACCCCGCCACGGCGACGGTGGAAGAGACGTTGGAGCGGGCGGAACGGCTGCGGGTAGACCCGTCGAAGTTCACGACGGGGGAGATCCAAAACCTGCACCGGATGCTCGCCGCCGAAATGGCGACCCGCCCGAGTGAAACGTACCTGCCCTACCCGTGGGTGGGTGAGCATTGATGGCGCACGTGTGGGCGGATGAGCCGTTCGATGAGACAGCGGATTTGTCGCTGGTGATCCGGGCAGCGCTCGATGCGGAAGACCCTGCAGCCATCCTGCAGACCGCGTTTCCGTGGGTGCCGTCTGATGCCCGTCGCCGGTTCACGCTTCTCGCCACGACGCGGGAGGAAGACCTCGACACCCTGATCTTGCGTTACGAGCACACGGTGAAGGCGTATTGGGCGAACCGGTACATGGGCGGGGATCCGACACCACGCCCGCCGTCGCGTTGGTCGCGGCTGTTCAAGCGAGGAGAGCAGTGACTGTTCGACGGATCAACCGGGGCCGTGGCCACTCCTACGAGATCGACGGCCGGAAGGCCGACGGGGTGACGACGCTCATCGGCGACGGCATGCCGAAACCGGCGCTGGTCGGGTGGGCCGCGAACACCACCGCCGCGTATGCCGTGGACCACTGGGAAGACCTCGCGGCCGAGACACCGTCGAAGCGTCTCGACACGTTGAAGCGCGCCCGATACAAGGATCTGGACCAGGCTTCGAAGCGGGGCACGGAGGTTCACGCCCTCGCCGAGAAGCTGTCCCGGCACGAGGAAGTGGACGTGCCTGAGGAACTGGCCGGGCATGTCGAGTCGGCGATCGCGTTCCTCGACGAGTGGAAGCCTGAGGTGCTCCGCACGGAGACCGTGGTGGCTTCCCGGGCGTGGGGGTATGCGGGGACGTTCGACCTGCTCGCGCGTCTGCCGGATGGCGGGGTGCCGCTGATGGATTACAAGACCTCGAGGTCGGGGATCTTCGGCGAGACCGCCATCCAGCTCGGCGCCTACGCCAACGCCGACGTGTGGCTCGACGATCACGGCGACGAGCGGCCGATGGCTGATCTCGGCATCACCCACGGTATGGCGGTGTGGATCCGGGCCGACGGCTACTCGGTGTACGAGGTGGACCTGGTGCAGGGCTTCAAGATCTTCCAACATGTGGCGTGGCTTGCCCGGCAGACGAAGGACATGCGTGACCGGCTGATCAGCGCAGAGCGCGCACCGGGCGAGGTGGCCTTATGACTGAGATAGCCATCCCGGAGCAGCGCGTCTCCGAGCTGATGCAGTGGGCGATGGACGCCGGTGAGGCGTACAAGATCGCAACGTCGCTGGTCAAGACGGCGTTCGTGCCGGACTCCATGCGCGGCAAGGCGGACGAGGCGACCGCGGCGATCCTCACCGGTCAGGAGATCGGCCTCGCCCCGATGGCGGCGCTGCGGTCGATCGACATCATCTCTGGCACGCCAGCGATGCGCGCCCACGCCCTACGTGGACTCGTGCAGTCCAAGGGGCACGAGGTGTGGCTGGATGAAGCGAACAGCATACGGGCGATCGTCTGCGGTCGACGCAAGGGCACTGAGCAGATCCAGAAGTCGGTGTGGACGATGGACCGGGCGAAGGCGCTCGGTTTGGCTGGCCGGGATCAGTGGCGTAAGCAGCCGCAGGCGATGCTCGTTGCGCGGGCCACGAGCGAATGCTGCCGGCTGGTGGCGTCTGATGTGATCCTCGGCATCCCGTATGCGATCGAGGAGTTGCAGGACGCGGACGAGTCGGTGCCGTCTGAGGCGAAGCCATCCAAGCGGACCGCACGACGCAAGCCGGCGACCAAGTCAGTCGAGGACGTGCAGCTACCGGAGCCCGAGGTAGAACCGCCCGCGGTCGAGGCGACCGGCTACATGGACAACAAGTCAGCGGACACCGTCGTCGAGAATCCCGAGCCGGCCGCCCGCGAGATGGGCGACGGCGATGCATGGCCCGAGCCGCCTGCCGACTGGACACCGGAGCCGCCGCTATGAGCCTCACCCCGGTCCAAGTCGAAGACAAGATCCGGTCGCTGGTCACGGAGATCACGCAGGCGCAGAAGGCGCTCGCTGCGGCCCGCGACTTCGAGGTCGACGCCGAGCACGACTACAAGTCCGCTGAGCGGCGGGCGATCCTGTCCGATGACTGCCCGAAGGTCCGCCGGGATGGCGTGTCGGCCGCTGAGCGCGACGCGTGGGTCGCTGATCAGGTTGATGGGATGGAGTTCGCGTACAAGATCGCCCGGGCGAAGCGTGAGGCCGCGAAGGACCACCTCGACGCGGTGAACACGCAGGCCACGTTGGTGATGGCGTTGCGTCGTTCGGTTGAGCAGGCATACGCGATGGCGGGTGCATCATGACGCCGGCCACGGTTCTGAACCTGATCCGTGACGAGGGCGAGCACGCCTACCACGACCTGGTACGCGACTACCCGACCGTCGACCCCACAGAGGTCGCGGCGCTGGTTGAGAACGTCGTCGAGATCCTGGCCGAAGCATCCCGGATCGAAGACGCCACCGCCACCGACCGGTACATGACGTCCTGGGAGTTGGCGAAGGAACACCGCTGGCTGGCTGAGGACGCGATCACGGCGTTCTTGCGTGAGGTGGCCTGATGAGCCCCGCGAAGATCGCCTACCACGTGATGAGCATCGTGATCGCGCTTGCCATCTGCGCCGGACTGGCCGCCACGACCCACCACCGCGACTGGGTAGCGACGGTGCTCTTCATCGGCATGTCGTTCAGCGGTGTGCATTCGCTGGGTGAGTTGCGGAGGGACAAGCCGTGAGGGCCGTGTCGAAGAAGCGGGCCCGGCAGCTACGCGCCTACCGGCCGGCGCGGGACGTGTTCCTCGCCCAGCATGCCCGCTGCCAGTTCCCCGGCGGATGCGTGCAGCAGTCCACCGAACTACACCACCGCGCCGGCCGCCGCGGGCTGATGCTCCTCGACGAAACCCGCTGGTCCGCCCTATGCCACGCCCACCACGCCTGGGTAACCGAACACCCGGCCGCAGCCGTCGAGATGGGCATCTCAGAACTTCGTATTGGAGGAGCGGCATGACCGCGAAGAAGAAAATCGAAAAGCTCACCGCCGAACAGGCAGCGATGCTCCCGAAGATCGCCGAGGAATGGAACGCCACCGGCCTCTCCACCGAACCCGCCGACCGCAGCGCAGCCGAGGAAGGGGTGCGCCTCGCCTACCGCGCGGCGAAGCTCGAGCCGCCCCCGTTCATGATCTGGGTCGACTCACCGTACGCGGGAGCGTTCGCGCAGGCCCTCGCACCCGTGATCATCAGCCGCGCCGTCGGCAGCAAGCCGGATCAGGTCGGGGCTCAGGTCGGGGCTCAGGTCGGGGCTCAGGTCGGGGCTCAGGTCGGGGCTCAGGTCGGGGCTCAGG
>Ga0137412_10003293_pt1 | contig 12881 bp, 10 predicted proteins | sample CZODoug2_1_16fun_FD_122160 | JGI IMG/M metagenome (GOLD analysis project Ga0137412, IMG submission 122160) | Vadose zone soil fungal communities from Angelo Coast Range Reserve, California, USA - CZODoug2_1_16fungal (Hybrid Assembly) | ecosystem: Environmental > Terrestrial > Soil > Vadose zone...
GGTGATGTATTTTGAAAAATGTTTCTCAAAAGCCTTATAATCGGTCCCCTTCTCTAGCAGCAGGTACGTATAAAAATTATGACTGGTCAATTGTCCCCACCGGTAATTCACATTTTTCATGGAAAACATGAAATCAAAATGGAAATGGGAATTCTCCGGAATGTCTTCAATAACGGCCATTATCTTGTATAGTGTCTTAGTATTATCATTTGTTTCAATCGTTTTATTCAATATGTCTCACGCTCTTCTATATTATATAAATTTGTATCTACTTCCTCTATAATTACAAAAGCAAAATTAACAAGACCATATTTTAAAATAGCACTAGAAATAGGACGCCTTTTTTGAGTAATTAAAAGAGCTAAATTGAAATAAGCTAATACTCTATGTCTCAAGGATTTGGTGCTACCTACGTAGCATTTACCGTTTAATTTATTAATTATAATATATATTCTAGCATTAGAATCCCTTTTGTATTTTTTATACAACACTTTTCTATCATTATAAAAATTTTCGTATATCTCTATAACTTCAACTGGTTTTATTCTGTCTAATACAGAAAGTATATTTTGATTGACAATAGGAAAAGCTAAAAACTCAAATGAATCAGAAAAGAATATACCACTTACACTAAATTTATAAATAAGGCAAATTTATTGTAAACCTTAAGTTTATAATTACCTCTAAAGAGGATTTTAGTGGACTATATATTATACTCACAGATCAAAAGTCCATGGATGGCTACGTATAGTCTCTAAGGATACTTCCGACACATGCCTTTAGTTCCTGCTGATTACTCATTACAAAATACTTAGCATTGTTACTCACGTCCGGAGACCGAGTATCTAAGTTATTTAGAGTGTTCCAGCATATAGTAGCCTTTTAAGAGGGCCGAGTGGTGTATAATCTACTTACTAAATATAAGAATCTTGTTTTTGTTGATCTTTTATTAGCTGTAGTCTCTCTCCCTTAAAGTTATTATAAACTTTCATAGGTTTTATTTGTTCTACTGCTTTAGTTAAAAAACAAGTAGACATAGTAAAATAATCTAAAGATTCAATGGTGTAATCACACACAAAAACAAAAAAATAAGTTAATTCTTATTTTTTTTGGACTATATATTACCATTTGGTTTAGTAAACTTAATGGCGGTACGTATTAGTCTCTGAGGGCCCTACTCAATCATGATTGTGTAAACGATTTTTGGTTTCCTGCTAATTACTCAAAACTAAGCTTTGTTACTTAAATTATATATTATCTATTTATAGTATCTTAGTTATTAGAGGTTTTCAGCATATAGTAGCCTTTAGTGGTCTTTAGAGACCTTCGGGAGAGCTAAGTGAAGTTATAACCCTCCAATAGTAAACATAAATACGAATCCTAATGAGAATAACATAGGTGTTGTAAATTGTAATGAACCTCCGTAACATGTAGCTAACCAGCTAAATATTTTAATACCTGTAGGCACGGCAATAATTAATGTAGCAGCGGTAAAGTAAGCTCTTGTCCAATTTCTGGGGGTTCCCCCCTCGCTATTTCATTTTTTTTAGCGTCGCGCGCGCGCAGCGCGCTCTCTGAGCTCCTCCGGAACTAAATAATGGAGGGCCGACGCTCTAAAAATATCTAAATAGTTTTCACACAGCACCCGTATAATTAACCCCGCGTAGCGGTGTTACATCAACGAGAATAAGTCACCTTTTATGCCCTAGTAAAGGGTATTTATTAAAATGAGTTTCTGCCGCCACCTCTAAACGTAGGCGCGCGCGCGCGCGCCTTCGCAAGAATAGCGGTTTTAACAGCTTTACTGCCCATTTCAACATAATAAAATTTAACTTCACCTAAGAGTTGCCTTTTCTTAGAAAACTCTTTTTTAGAGATAATAACTTGAATTTGATTAGTCCCCTCAAAATAGTCTCTGATGGCTTTAATGATAAAATGTTCAAAATTCTGTCCGATATTAAATCTACTATAAACTTGCATATTCCTACGCTTGTCGCAGTATGATCTAAAATTTCCTTCAGCCTCAATAAAACCAGACACCCAAGGTGCAAAATAAGAGTTTCGGCGGCCACCTAACTAAATAAGTGGTGGCTGAGGGGGTGGAAAATAAAATTTTCCTCCCCCTCGGGAATAACAAAATTCTTATCATTATAGTTTAGCATATTATGTTGATCATCATACATAAAATCTCTGTTTTCTACTACAAAACTTCTTGTGTTATGTTCTATACATTTTATAGCAAACTTAAGCTGACATTGTTTACGAGTAGTCAATAAAGGATATTTTTCTAATAATTTGATTAAAGATTGTATTAAATTTTTGCTAATGGCAATCCAAGAAACATATTGGGCTTTACGTTCAATTCTTACAGTTCCACCTAATACTTCTTGAACTAACAATAACATAATAACATTTGCTCTTAGATTTTTTATAGATATAATCATACGAACTTTTACATGGTTAGGACCCGGGCGTTTAGCTATTGAAATAGAAAAGCACCCCTCACCATAGGCAAACCCTGTTACAAAATTAGGATCTAATCTTTTGGAATTATTGCTCATGAAATATATATATATTTTTACTCGAGTTAATAACAAGTCCGGTCGCCAGGCGGCTGGACGCGCGCGCGGCTTTTTTTTTATTAAATTAAAAAAAAATAGCGCGGAAAACTAAAAAAATCGTCACCTTTAAAGTGAGGAGCTTGCGGGTGGAGCCCTGCGAACGAAAAAAAAAATAGCGATAGTTAAAAACCTTTTTTGTGACTGAGCCAAAGATATACTTAATTATTCGACCTTGTCGAAGAATTTCCTCACCAGATTCAGGGGATTCTTCTTTAATTTCGTCTTCAAGGGAGTTTATGGATTTATAAACCATAGGACGATCCCACAGGGGAGCCCAGGGACGGGCTTAAGAATATAATACCAATATTAGAAATAATAAAATTGTATACTTTGGCATGTGTCAACAATAAAAGATTTAACTAATATTTGTGTGGACTCTATCTTCATCCAACAATTTTTCTGTTGGAGTTGGGCGTATTAGTCTCTGAGGTTCCCTTGTAGTAGATTTTTTCGTATTTTATTTAAACCTTATTCAGTCAAGAGCGGAGCGCCTTCTTTGAACAATTATATAGAAAGCTGCGTCTCTCCATTTTAGTACGTAGTACGTAGTACGTAGTACGAAGACTTCGTACTAAAAAAAAACTTCGTATTGCTTTGCTAAAAATTTAATCAGCATCTTCTTAAAGAAGATGCTGCTTAAAAGCAATTTAAAATCTATGATCAGCGAAAGAACCATCTCCTTCGATTAATCCGGCTAACGAATAACCAAACTCGGGTTCATCTGTTTTAGTCCCCCCACGGTGCGGACGTAGCGTTCTGAATATTTGCCTTCTATTTTAATGGACGTAGCCGTGGGCGGACCCCCTCGCATGCATTTTTTTGAAAAAAATCGAAAGTTTTGTGCGGGGGCGATTTCTCGCCTCATTTTTCTTTTAAAAGAAAAAAAGAAAACGTAGGCGCGCGCGCCTTCGGCCATCATATGATCTGAAATATGCAAATTTTAGGCGGAGCCCGTAATTAATTTACTTAACTCTTCGGACAGTCTGAATCAGGATAATCAAGGTTACCTGCTGATTGCTCGTTTTCCATCTTATTTACAAAAATGTTTTATTTTGCCTAAAAATAGGCTCTCTAATAAGAGCTTGGATTTTTCCGAACAGTCTTAAACTGAGTGGACCAATAAAATATTCGAGGTTTCCAGCATACAGCCCAATAATTAGAAATAATGTTACCATTATAACCGACACAAGAGTTAAATGACTACTTGCTAGGTTATTTTAGGTCGAATATAAATTATTTAATTAATTCACTAATAGATTTTCCAAGTAATTTAATTTTTAACAATCCTTTTTCTGTTAAATGTTCTTTTCTTTGAACAATTCTATAGGCTTTTCTCCATTTAAAGAAAGCTAAATGTTTAATTGAATTTAAGTTAAATTTATCAAAATACTCTATTACTTTAAGATTTTGCAACAAAGAAGACAATTCTAATAAATAATTATCTGTAGATTTATAATGGTAAAGAGAACCTCCAAATTCATATTTTACTTTTTGTAAGATAGTTGGATCCTTTTGACCTAGAACAAATCTTAATCTAACTCTAATTCCAAGTTTACTAGATTTGTCTTTAGGAGTAGAAATACCAAAATAACCATCCGAATCTGTAAATCCGGCTAAATAATGATTTGTCATAAGACTAAAATTAGCTGGAGGTAAAATTTCCGTTCCGCCTGCAAATTTAGTTCCGTAATCATGTTTTAATAATTGATTAATTTTGCAATTTGTTAAAAATTTTCCATTTACCAAATCTAATACGTATTTTAATCCAGCTGTATGTCTTAAAACATATTTAACCGCTCTCTTATCTTTGATAAAATAAACAGAACCATAACCAATCCTTTTCTTGATATAATAGGCTAAAGTAATATCTTTTTCAAAAAAGAGGATTTCTAATAATTGATCACCGAAATAACCACCTGCTTCGATTAATCCGGCTAAATAATAACCAAACTCGGCTTCACCCACAGGTTTTTCATGTTTTTTCATGTGATCTGAGATTTGCTCAATTTCCGGAAAATCTTCAAGTAAACCTTCTGACGAAGTATAGTTCTTTAGCAATACGACGACGCCTGAAAAATAACTAGTCTCTTCGGAGGAGCGAGAATTCTGCGACGTCTCAGGATATTTGGCTTCTAGATCCAGCAGAAAATTCTGCGTCGATGAATTTTTATAATTTTTGATACCTAAAACACCTGTAGCAAGATTCTTCATTATAAAGTGAGTATCAACATCCAATCCAACAGTGTACATATGCAAACTTAGTTATCTAAAGTGGGCTTGCCCCACAGGTGTTTTATACGTGCTCTGCACACTCCCCTCGCATTCATTATCGTTGCTTTGAGGCACCCGCACACCAATCTTAAGTTAAGATTCTAAGTTCCGACTGTACATTCGCGAGCATTTCAGCTCTACGTAGGTGAACCAGTCTGTAGCGATGAAGTTAGTCACCGACGGTCTTCAACTGGGGGTCGTTAACCGTTTTCACCATGTCCGGTCGTTATATTTATTCGTATTCCGCTTGCTCGTTGCTACGATGAATAACGACTAGGTGGGATTATTTACCTCTTACCCACAGCACCTTAACTTCAGAGTAAAATGCTAACTTTATTTAATCTTCTCATTTAATCGTTATCTTGATTAACTAATTTACTTAATGCTTTAATTTTAGCAATACCTTCTGGAGATTTATGTTCTTTGTTTAAAACACAGTTATAAATATTTACTCATTTAACGAACGCTAAACGTTTCTTAGTTCTTAACGTAAATTGATTAAAATAATTAATTATTATACTTAAACTAGTTAAATTAGAAACTGCGTATCTTGCGTTATTATTTTTACGTGAATAAATTGAACCACGTTTTAATATGTGTTTTAAGTCATTAAAGAAGAATGTCCCATCTTTTTGATCAACAATAAATCTTAAAGAGACAGCTTTGTCGTTTTTAGCTACATAAACATTAAAACATCCTTCAGCGTCTACAAATCCTGAAAATCAGCTATTGTTTAATGATAGTTCAACAGGCTTAGTTATTGCTTTAACTTGGTTGCCTTTATTTTTACTATTTAATAGTTTTTCTCATGCTACCAATTGATCAATTTTAGATAAAAAGTGAAGATTACCATTAAACAGACGGAATAATAAAAGCATGTCAGATTGGTTTCTAACTATGTATCTATAAAACCCATCAAATTCTTTTACATATCCAAATTTAAGGGTATCTCTTACTTCATAAAGGATCTTAGCTTCTTTTTGTGTTAAAACAAATACTATAATATCTTTATTTATACCCAAATAACCATCTCCTTCAGTAAATCCTACAAATCACCCTAATCAATCGGGATCCAGAGTAGTATTGTATTTCTGCTTATATAAAGTATTAAATTCGTTAAAAGATAACGTTTGAGAAGCTAATTTTTTTTTTTTAGCTATTGCATCATTAAAGGCGATACCCGACACAGAATGCAAATAGCTTTACACAAAATAAAGTTTTGGACTATATCTTCATCTTTTATGCAAGCTTATCTCCAGTTTTTCTTGTAATACTGGTAATTAAATTAACTTCCTTACTAATTTTTCTGATTTCATCAAGTCCCTTTTTTGTTAAATGAGCTTTATTATTTACTAAACCATATACTGTAACTCATTTATTAAAGGATTCTTGTTTTTTAGTTTTCAATTCAAATTTATTTAAATAATCAATAATACGTTGGACTTTAATAAAAGAATTAATTTCTACTCTATATATAGAGTTAATATCTTTATTTTTAAATTTTCTTTGAGTTAATATCATGTCTCATATATCTTTTATTATTAACATCGTATCTAAACTCTCTTTTTGATCAATCATAAATCTTAATTTTACTTGATAACCTAAAGTCATAGCTTTTCGTTTAAATAATGAAACATTAAAACAACCTTCAGCATCTATAAGTCCTGATAATCAACCATCTAATAATGAAGGAATAAAATTTCTATTTACTTCTGTTAGATTTTGAATATCTAACCATTTTTTTAATTGTACTTTTCTTTTACTTAAAACTAAATTTCCATTAAATAAATTAGTCAAAATAAAAATACCATGTTTATCATCAACAATATATCTATTAAAATGACCAAATGATTTAACTCTACCTATTCCTAAAGTTGTCTGAATATGATTTAATATAGTTATTTCTTTTTGAGTTAATACAAATCTAAGACGATTATCTTTTCCAGTTAATAAAGCACCATCGCCTTCTGAAAACCCAATAAATCATGTTAATCAATCATCAGAAATTTTTTCAGGTTTATTTCCTGATATTTTACGATAAGCTTCAAAATTAAAAGATGTTTCGCATATAGTACTCTGAGGATCTCTTGTCAGTTCTTTATTATCTTTACCTTCAACAATAGAAGATGAATATAGATGAACTATATTTTTTATAAACAATAAAATACTAAGATTTCCGGCTAATTGAGCATAGCTTATAGAATTTTCACTATAAAAAGTACCTATAAGCACTAAGCTTTCCAAGCGTACAGCGAAATTTATTATCCTAAAGTCACCTTCAGGAAAAGCCATTCATTGACTTCAAACAACAAAACCTAAAACACCAATAGACATCATTGCATACACCATTCCCAAATAACCGAAAATACTTTTATTTGAATTAGCAGCAACTACAGTACTTATTATTCCAAAACCTGGGATAATTAATATGTAAACTTCAGGATGACCGAAGAATCAAAACAGATGTTGGTATAATATTGGATCACCTCCTCCAGCTGCTTCGAAGAATGAAGTGTTGAAGTTACGATCAGTTAAACAGATCTACCTCTTTAGCCATTTTACAGGCAGAGTTTAAGGTCCTTCTCCCTAAATAGTTTGCTTGAAAAAAGCAAATATTTTCATTTTATTTTTAAATAAAAAAAAATGAAATAGTAACAACTATCCATTTAACGGAGAACTTATACAGAAATGAAACCGTTCTCCTGCACCTTCTCAGGTGGGGCTTGACTATATCTTAAGCGCTATTCGCGCCAACTAACTTCTAGTCGATGAACTGCACACCATATATTAATTTATACATAATATCCCGATGTTTGGCTGCAGATTGCCCATTTCCTTTCGTACATCAATTTCGATTTTACCTTACCACGAGTCATTACCTGTGCCACAAGATACGTTACCGTTCTCGCTTGGTTGAAATTGCTTTAGGGTGTTCCCGCAATTTGATAGTTTGTAGCAGGAGGTTCACTCCCACTTACTGGCCTATATAGGGTTTCTCACCCCCATTTCTCGACCATTGTAATAGCCTAATTATCTGGATCTACGAGACATAATCTCATGATAGTGTTACTATCTTAAAAATTTATTATTTTTGCGTCAGCGTCACTTCGGACCCGCCGAGGAGACTAATTTATGCTGCAGACCTAATAAATTTAGAGTAGATACTCATATACTCACGTACATGGTGGGACTATATATTATTTATTTAAGTTGTAAAAGTTTTGTAAATGATTCCATATAAATAGTTCTATTCTCATTCATCTGAGATTTAATGAGTTTAACTTCAGTCATGTGAAGTTTATGATTCATTTTTCCTGCTTGAAATAAGTTCACGACTTTAACTCAATCTTGAAAATCTAAGAATTTAGTTCCAAACAAGGGGTATTTTGTAAGATAATCAATAACTGCTAAATTACCTTTTATATTAGTAGTTCTAACTCTATATTGAGGATTAGGTCTTTCGACTCTAATAGGTTTAACAGTAGATTGAAAAAGTTTAGCTATTTTTTCTAAGAAAAATAGATTATCATTATTATTTTGGTCAATTTGTCTTTGACTTAATTCAAATTTACACTCAATTTTAGGATATTTACCTGATTCAGTAGTTCTAACTGAAAAATGACCATCTGCTTCTATGAATCCAGACAATCAAGCGTCAGATATAAGAGAATTAGCATTTACACCCTTTTTTCTGTGTATGGATCCGTGACCTATTTCTTTTTGAATTAATAATGCCAAAGGTAAATCTTTTAAATGAAAAACTATTTGAATAGAAGGATAGTTAAGATTACCCTTATCAGATCTTTCTGTTTTAGGAACATGAATAGTTCCATCTCCTTCTATTAATCCAGCTACATAAGAGGATAATTGTGTATTTGAACCATTATTAGAAGTAGTATAATTTCTATACAACTCATATCTAATAAATAATTTTATTACTTGTTTTATAGAGTAAATAGGGAAACAATGAAAAAACAAAACAATACAACAAATAAATTCTGGCGTGTTGTCTCTGAAGATCCCTAAAAAGTTCAAACTTAATAGGTTTCCTGCTGATTGTGCGAAATCGATATTTCACAGTTTCCAACATATAGCCAAATTTAGAGCCGGCACAATTTGTGATTTACCGGCTATATACTCAGCATATCGATTTGCTCGCTACGGTGTATAGCGTACAATCTCAAGAGACCTATTAGAGAAATATATTTAGTTAGGTTTCCTGCTGATTAAGCATAGCTTATAGAGTTGTCACTATACCGTAATATTAGGATAGTATCTATAAGCATTTAGCATTACCAGCATATAGCCAGATTTAGAGCTGGCACAATACAGCCTAAAGTGCAGCATTATTATAGCTATGGTAAGTACGCCAATAGGACTGCTTAGGCTATCTACATAGCGCGAACTGAATGGTTACAAGACAATTTACTTGATTCCGACCCTGGTATAAAGGTTAGATTAGTCTACCTTCGCCGTGGAAAGAGCAACAGTAACACAGATAGGACAAACTTGTAAATTAATCACCCTAGGTTCCCAGCAAAGCGCCGGTACCTCTGAGGCTTATTTTTTTTTTCTGAGGTCCTCTCAATGTAAGTTTATAAGTAAAATGTGGTATTACGTGAGGTTCTACTAAGCTTTTAAATTTTTCCCATGAATCTGCACGGATATACAATAAGTGTGGTCTTATAACCTTATCGTTACGAGTATGTATAGAGCAATTAAGGTCGAATTTATTTTTTAATGCCTTAGCTAACAATTGAACTTCTTGCAAAGTGAAAGAATTAGTATTAAGAATAAAGCCAGAACGATCAGCAGTACCGTCGTCCATTGCTCAGTAAGCAAGGCCTATAGGGGTCAATAGATCCTGAATATTTAAAGGTACAATTTTTTTCTTGTCCTTATAAAATAACTCATGGTAGTAATTAAAAGCAGCATATGTTAAAGTATCGAAATAAATAGATTGGTGTGTTTTCCCATTTACTACTGCGTCCTTAATTCTTGGACTCATCTTACAATACTCTTGAAAAAGAGTGTAAAGATGCAATATATATTCTTGATGGACAACACCTTGTTTAAAACATAAACAAGTATTTTTATTTCTTTTACGGATATAAAGATCGCCTAAAGCTAACCCTATGATAATATCCTTCAATTCAGATGGGATATCATCAAAAGTAATACTTTTTGGTTCCTTATGTAAAGATATAGCAATGGATACGGCACGATAGGTGGAATAACGTATAAACCTACCAGCTAAGACGGGGAGTGATAATAATAATAAAACTGCTGTTATAAGTACAGCCCAACCAAATAAGGCTAATTTCGTCCACAAAAAGAATAGGGTTTATTTTATTAAACCTTTACTTAGATTAGTCTACTACGATGACAACTATTTATCTTAATGTGGTAACTTTAATCTGGAGCTATTTTCAATTCTATAGCACGTAAACACTTACGTATCTTTTTATTCTTTTATACTTAACCTCAATAGGTTACTACTAAGTAGGAATATACCTCTTAAATATTAAGCCGTAAAATCCTGTTATGTATAGAGTTTCATTCCAGAACCGGTTTTCCCGGCGACTAGAGTACACCTTACAGTATTAATTATACTGAAGAACCATCTACTCGTTGCTCTTTTACAGACAATTATCATTGTCTGACTTAGATCCGCGATCACCCATTTCCTTTCGGAGATCTCTAGTGATATTACCATACCCCCAGTCATTAATGGGGCCGGACGTAAAGTTTCCCTTACATCTTTGGTTACTAGAGCTTTAGGATTTCCCCGGAGTTTGGCTCTTTTTTACACAAATTAGCAGAAAACTGTTGCCTTTCTATGTAATCTTATACCAGGACTTCTCATGTTTAAGATTGTAGTGATGACAACTTAATAATAATTAAGTCTATTGAAGATCATAACTATTATAAAGGTGGACTTTATTTTCAGCGCACCTATTTTTTCAGAGCGGTGTTTAACGCATAGTCTCTAAGGAACCTACTCCATATTTTCCCCTTTTTTTAATTGCTCTCAGAATGGGGGCTACTTAATTTAAAGGCGCGATAATCTCAAGAATTATAAAAAAATATGTTTGGTTTCCTGCTGATTCAACATAGCCTACAGGATTTTTACTATTATTAAGTACCTATAAACATTAAGTTGTTCCAGCATACAGTTAATATCTTTATATTAACCCCATTATATATATTTGGTTTAATTTTCCACGAATTTACAGATATACCCGTGGTAAGCTTGGCCTAAATTTATATATTTCACCAAGGATTTTTGATTAGCGGATAAACCTTTGTTTCTTAAATACTCTACACATTTCCCTAAACTAAAAAAGATTACTTCTTCATTGTTATTTATACCCCTCAATAATACTGATCTACTTAAGCTATTCAGAGGTTTATTTTTATTATATTTTACTCTGTCTTTCTCCAACATTAAAGCTAAATCTAAAAGAGAAATATCTTTAACTTTAGCCGTTAATACTGGCTCTATAGTGAAAAGGTATTTCCCTAAATAATAAGTACCATTTTTTAAATGTTTATTAAATGTAAAATGAGCAATGTTAAGATTAATAATGAAATCCTTTTGTTGTGTTGAAGAATAATACAATATACTCTTATCCCTATTATACATGTACTTTTTGAACGTTACCGGATTTAAGTGGGGTCGGTCCTATAAAATTTAAACAAGCCTAAAGACATCTATCCGCGAAGAGCGGGCAAAAATCAAGTGAGTTCTATAAAGGTTTACCTAATCTACCTATATTCATGCCAGCTTTTAGTTTTAGTATTTGTTCGAGTCCTGAGTGTGTAAGATGGCCATTTTCCTTCATTATTTCCGCGACTTTTTTGAAATCCTCATAATCTTTAGCTTTTGCCCCGTGTAGCGGGTATTTTTCGAAGAGTGGAATGATCTTGTCTATAATATCTGAAAACTTAGTTACAACAAGACTTGCTGTGGACCTCTGAGGATGTGGTTCAATGTTTCCACAACCCAAGTAGCCTTTAATACGTAGCATTAATTCCAAATCACGCGTGTGTTGAGTTATCTGAAATCTTATCTGAACTTGTGCACCTAATCTGTGAGTTCTAGATCTATGTATATGAATATTAAAACACCCCTCAGCATCGGTGAAGCCAGATATCCAATTAGCATCAGAAATTCCTGTAACCCCAAAAACTGGTCTAGTCACAGGGGTAGAACTTAAAGCGTTTTTTAATTGGTCACTTAAACCATTATTCATTGACGCCTTGATATTCACTATTTTTTGTAAACCTTCAGGGGTTAAATGTTCTTTTCGATTAATCATTTCAACAGCCGACTTGAATAAAAGGAAATCGGCTCTTTTTTTAGTTAATAGGGGATACTTATTAAAATGTGGAATAACTGTTTGGATTAATTGAGAAAGCGAACCCACTCTAAATTGCATGGTGTTACTATTTCCTTTACTAAACCCACCTACTCCTCCCCAATTCGATTGTATACATTCCAACAAAGCTTTATCTTTAGTGTTCAAGCATATGAAAAAAACAGCCTGAACTGTTCAATTTTCTTCTCCTCTTCTTCTCACTATTATCATGAATGATGATTCCCCATCTGAAAAGCCGGTAATATAATAAGGATTTAAACTCGTTGCCTTCTTGGCCACGAAAGAACTAAAACGCAAGCCTAAAGCTGGTACAGCTATTAGTGCAAGATTAGGGATAACTAGGAAACCTTTTGATTTTGGATAGAAACTGTTAACTGTAGCAAGGAAAAACCCAGGATATTGGACATGTGGTCTTCTGACATTTCTTTTCATTATTTCTTTTTTTATATTCTTATAGTCAACTCATACCATTTTAATATAATATTTGTATTAATTAAATACTTGAAGGCATTTATTAGCTTTAATTTCATTATAGAATTAGTAGAGTTCGATTCTTCCTTAATCTATTTAACTTCTATAATCTCTTATTATTTATATACTTAATAAA
>Ga0137412_10003294_pt1 | contig 12880 bp, 7 predicted proteins | sample CZODoug2_1_16fun_FD_122160 | JGI IMG/M metagenome (GOLD analysis project Ga0137412, IMG submission 122160) | Vadose zone soil fungal communities from Angelo Coast Range Reserve, California, USA - CZODoug2_1_16fungal (Hybrid Assembly) | ecosystem: Environmental > Terrestrial > Soil > Vadose zone...
TTGCGCCCTCCGTGCGGTCCAAATCTAAGGAGTTGTGAATGCGTTCTACGTTTCAAAGCTTGAGGTTTGCGCTGGGGGTCACCGCGGCTGCGGGCGCGGCTTTGTGCGGAGGGACGCGCTGCGCCGCGCAGGGCGGCGAGCCGCAATACTTCGCCATTCGAGGCGCTACAGTCGTGCCAGTCTCCGGACCGCGCATGGAAAATGCCACCGTCATCGTCTCGCGCGGCGTTATCAAAGCGGTGAGCAAGGAGGCCACTATTCCCGATGAAGCGTGGGTCATCGAAGGCAAAGGCCTGATCGTTTATCCGGGATTCATCGATTCGTTTACCGACGTCGGCATCCCGGCGGCACCCGCACCGGCGGCGTCTGGTGCTGAAGGCGGTGCTCACCTGCAGACGCCTGCTTCGCGAGGGCCGGAGGATCGGCCGGGAGCGACGCCATGGCGGAGCGCGGCCGATGAGGCCAGCTTGAGTGACAAACGCGTGGAAACCTGGCGCGCGGCCGGTTTCACCACCGTAATTTCGGCGCCGAAAGGCGGGATGTTTCCCGGGCAGGCTGCCGTGCTCAATCTTGGCGGAGAACGCAATGGCGACATGGTGGTGCGAACACCTGTTGCAGTTCCCATTTCTCTACAACCTGTCGGGAACTTTGCGAGCTTCCCCGGCTCGCTGATGGGCTCGCTCGCTTACGTGCGGCAGATTTGGCTGGATACGGACTGGAGCACCAAGGCCCAGGCCATTTATGAAAAGAATCCGCGCGGCATAGCACGGCCACGCTTTGACCGCACGGAACAGGCACTCGCCGACGCGCTGGAGGACCATGCCTTGGTGCTAATCCCGGCGAACAATGTAATCCAGATTCGCCGCGCGCTTGAGCTTACCGATCGCTGGCACGTGAATGGCGTGCTGTACGGCGGCCAAATGAGCTATGAAGTTGCCAATGAAGTCGCCGCAAAGAAATTACCCGTTCTCGTTGACTTGAAGTGGCCGGAAGCTGACAAAGACGCGGACCCCGACACCGTTCCTTCCCTTAATACGCTGCGCTTCCGCGAGCGCGCTCCTTCTTCTCCGGCAGCGCTTGCTAAGGCTGGCGTGAAGTTTGCTTTCTATTCCGGCGCAATCACCGCGCCCAAAGACATTTTGAAGGCCGCGAAGAAATCGATCGATGCAGGGCTTTCTACGGACGCGGCGATTCGCGCGTTTACGCTTACACCTGCGGAGATTTTCGGCGTCGCGGATCGACTCGGCTCCATCGAAAACGGCAAGATCGCCAACCTGGTTGTTGCTGACGGCGACATCTTCGAAGAGAAAACAAAAATTAAATTTGTGTTTGTCGATGGACGGAAATTCACGATACGTGAACCCGAAAAGCCCAAAGATCCTCCCAAGGGCGACCTCACCGGCAAGTGGAAGCTTTCCTACACTACGCCCGAGGGACCCGAAGATTCCACGCTCGACATCGTGATGGCCAGCGACGGCTCGCTTTCCGGAACGCTCTCTGGTACGCGCGGCACTTTCAACATTATCAGCGGCTATCTGAGCGCTGATAAATTTAGCTTCACCATCAATATTCTTATCGAGGGTTCGCCGGCCGACGTGCTTTTCAGCGGCACGTTCGAAGGTACAACGATGAAAGGATCGATCAGCGTGCAAGGATTGGACATCGACTTTACCGGAACCAAGCCCGGCGTTCGCGCGAGTATTGCGGGAGGCGCCCGATGAAGGCCGAAAGACTTATCCGTCCGAGGCTGCTCATCTGCAGTGCCCTGCTGGTGTTGCCTGCAGCAATCCTGGCCCGCGTTCCTAAAGCGCCAGCCGCCGACCCAACTCCCGTGATCTTGATCCAGAACGCCACCATCCTGACCGCGAGCCACGGCACTATCGAGCGCGGGTCGATCTTGATTAAGGATGGAAAAATCGCGGAGGTGGGCGCCTCCGTAAAAGCTCCGAAAGACGCGCAGGTTATCGATGCCGCCGGCCAGTTCGTGATGCCCGGCATCATCGATTGCCACTCGCACATCGCGGTGGATGGCAACGTGAACGAAGGCAGCATCTCGGTATCGTCGATCGTCAACATCGCCGACGTTCTGAATCCGGATGATGTCGATATATATCGCGACCTTGCTGGAGGCGTAACCGTCGCCAATGTTCTGCACGGCAGCGCCAATGCCATTGGCGGCCAGACCATCGTGATCAAATTGCGCTGGGGGCTGCCCGCTTCAAAGCTTCCCTTCGACGGCGCTTTGCCGGGCATCAAGTTCGCGCTGGGTGAAAATCCCAAGCGCTCGAATTTCAGCCGCGGTACGCCCCGGTATCCCGCTACTCGCATGGGTGTCGAGGAAACCATTCGCGGCGCGTTTACCGAAGCGCGCGACTATAAGGGCAGCTGGGACCTATACAACAAGCGTACTGCCGCGGGCGAAAAGAATTTGATTCCGCCCCGGCGCGATTTGCGGCTTGATCCGCTCGTCGAAGTGCTCGAAGGCAAACGCTACGTGCATTCGCATTGCTATCGCGAGGACGAAATTCTGATGCTGCTGCGCGTGGCCAAGGAATTCGGCTTCAAGGTGCGCACCTTCCAGCACGTACTGGAGGGCTACAAAGTGGCCGACGAGATTGCCGCCGCCGGCGCGGGCGCGTCCACATTTTCCGATTGGTGGGCCTACAAAGTGGAGGCTTATGACGCTATTCCGTACAACGCCGCATTGATGACCCGCCGCGGTGTGGTGGTCTCCGTAAATTCCGACGACGCCGAAGAAGCCACGCATCTCAATCAGGAAGCCGCGAAGAGCATGAAATTTGGCGGCCTGTCCCATGACGAAGCGCTCAAGCTCGTGACGCTGAATCCTGCGATACAGCTCGGTATCGACAAGCGGGTCGGCTCCATCGATGCAGGCAAGGATGCCGATCTCGTTATCTACAATCACGATCCGCTTAGCGCTTATGCTGTGGTTCAGAAGACGCTGATCGACGGGCGTGTTTATTTCGATCGCCAGCGCGATATCGCCGACCGCCCTGTGCGCGAAAAAGAAAAGAAGGCATTGCTCGACAAACAAAAGAAGGCCGCAGAGAAAAAGCCCGAATCCAGCGATGCCGCAAAGAAGCCGGGGGAGAAGAAGCCCGAAGAGAAGAAAGAGGACAAACCTAAGCCGCCGCAATCCGCGCTTGTCCTTGGCGGTGCGCGATGAAGAGCGCTCTCTCGACTAGCATGCGTGTTCTGGCCGCCGTCGCGGGCCTGGCCTGCTTTGGCGCGCTTGCCACCGCACAGTCTGAGTCCACTGTCTACGCGATCACTCATGCAAAAATCTTTACTCTGTCGGGCGCCGCCATCGAGGATGGTACCGTCGTCATCCAGAACGGAAGAATCGCCAACGTTGGTGCGGCGGTCGAAGTCCCTGCAGGCGCTAAGGTGATCGACGGCAAGGGGCTGCAGGTATATCCCGGGCTATTCGATCCCGTCACGCAGATGGGCTTGCGCGAAATAGCCGCGGTCAGCGCCACGGTCGATTCCGCGGAAACCGGCGCGTTCAATCCGGACGTCGTTGCCGCTGAGGCCGTGTTGCCGTCGAGTGAACACATTCCCGTCACACGCGCCGCCGGCATCACGGAAGTGCTCGCTGTGCCTGCCAGCGGCGGCCTGGATTCGGCTGGAGCGGCGGGCGTACTGGGCGGTCAAGCTTCGGCTATTCATTTGTCCGGCTGGACCATCAACGACATGCTATTGAGGAAAAGCGTTGCCATGGTGTTGAACTGGCCGGAAATTGAAACGCAAACGTTTGATTTTTCCACCTTCTCCAGAAAGCAAAAATCATTCGCCGACGCTAAGCAGGAATATGAAAAGCAAGTGGACGAACTCACCGACTGGCTCGAGCGGGCGCGCCATTACGCGCAGGCCCTGGGCCACGGCGGTCCCGGCGATTTTCAGCGCGACGTCAAGCTGGATGCTCTGGTGCCCGTCACGCGCGGCGAGTTGCCGGTGCTCGTTTTCGCGGACAGGGCACGCGACATTCGCAACGCGGTGGAATTCTGCGAAAAGCAAAAACTAAAAATGATTCTCGCCAGCGGAGCCGAAGCCTACAAAGTGAAGGATCTTCTGCGCTCCAAGGGCATCCCGGTCATTCTTGGGCCCACGTTGACGTTACCGCGCGAAGAAGATGATGCGTATGATCGACTGCTCACGCAGCCCGCGGAGCTCTCCGCGGCCGGCGTAAAATTTGCGTTTGGCAGCTTCGACAATTCCTTTGCGCGTCGCCTCGGCCAGCAGGCCGCGAACGCCGTAGCTTATGGTCTCCCCTATGATGAAGCTCTGAAAGCCGTCACTCTATATCCGGCGCAAATCTTTGGACTGGCCGATCAAGTTGGCACGCTCGAGACCGGTAAGATTGCCAACGTCATCGTCACCAACGGCGATCCCCTCGAACTCACTACGGAAGTGCGCTACATTTTCATCAAAGGCCAGCCGAGTTCGCTGGACAACAAACACAAAGCTCTATACGAAAAATATCTCCATCGCCCCAAATCTCAATAAGGAGCTCAATCACGAATAGCCTCGCTTGATTTCGCACATACGGCGAAACTTTTCCCATACAATTGCGTTCTTACCTTTGAACGCCATGCTTACTCGCAATTTCGCAATAGCCGCCATCTTTTGCATAACCTTGCTTGCTCAGCCAGCACGTTCTCAAGACGCGCAGAAAATCGTAGACCAGTACATCAAAGCTGCAGGCGGCTCCAAGGCGCTCTCCAAAGCCGCAACGGTAATCATCGAAGGCACCTTTCACACACCCGATGGCAAGACCGGAACCTACACCCTCAACACCAAGCTCCCCAATCGCTATTACTCCGAACTGGTCACTGGCGACGTAAGCTTGATCGAAGCCTACAACGGAAAATCCGCCTGGCATCGCACCGCGAACGGTGAATTCTCCACTCTCGTTGGGGCGGACGGCGCCCAACTCGAGGCCGCGGGCCAGTACTACAATTCGCATTTAGTTGCCGCCAAGAGAAACAAGCTGGGCGTTGGTTTTGCCGCCTACTCCAAAGTCCGCGGTCGCGATGCTTTGGAAATCGAACTCACAACCATGACAGGCGTTAAGCGCCACGTCTTTTTCGATTCCCAAACTCACCTGATCGTAAAAGAGGAAGCCACCATAGGCGGAATCGACGAACAACTTTTGTACGACGACTTCCGCTCCGTGAATGGCCAGAAAATCCCCTATAAAATCGAACTGCACCGCGGCACTGAAACGTATGACATTACAGTGACCCGCGCGGAGGTGAACGGAACGGTCGGCGAGCGCGTTTTTGACTTCCCCAAGAAATCCCAGGTCCAACTGCCTGACTTAAAGGCGCTGTTCAAGGAGATCGACGAGAATCAGAAAACCATCGACAAGTTAAAAGAAAACTACGCCGGTACTCGCAGCGAGGAAGAAACCGAATATGATAAGACTGGAAAAATCAGCAAGCGCGAGCTGCATGAGTATTCGTTCTTTTACTTGAGCGGTCATGAGGTTTCCACGCTGGTCAAGAAAGACGGCAAGCAACTCAGCGACGAAGAGCAGAAGAAAGAAAACGAAAAAGTACAAAAGGAAATTCAGGATATCGAGAAACGCGACGCCAAGAAAGAGGCTAAGGAGGAAAAAGCCAAGGAAGAAGGCAAAGAGAAAAAGGACGATGATGTCGGCATCGAGACATTTCTTCGCGCCTGCCAGTTTGTAAATCCCCGGCGCGAGCGCTTCCGCGGCCAGGATGTCCTGGTCTTTGACTTCGAGCCTAATCCCGACTTCAAGCCGCACAAACTAGCCGAGAAAGTAGTGCACGAACTCGCCGGCGTCATTTGGATCGATGAGAAAGCCCGCGACGTCGCGCGTTTGGAAGCTTATTTTGTGGGAGATTTCCGTTTTGGCGGCGGGGTGATCGCCAACCTGCAGAAGGGCACCAGTTTTGTTTTCGAGCAGGCTTACATCAACAATGAAGTCTGGCTGCCCACTTACGAAGAAGCTCACGTTGGAGTGCGTGTCCTTCTGGTGAAGGCCTTCAAGGTCAATGAAATAACGCGTTACTCCGACTACAGAAAATTCAACGTCGAAAGCATCGCCGCAATTGCCAAGCCCAAAGATGCAGCCAATCCGCCTGCTGCTACCGAAAGCCCAAACCCAAAGCCACCGCTGACCTAGTAAAACGAAACATACCGGCAATCAACTTTCGGTCGTCGCCAGGGTGCGGTCCAGCGCCTCGCGTACCTTTTCCCCAAGCGCGCTGGGCGTGAATGGTTTTTGCAGGAACGCCACGCCATCTTCCAGCAATCCGCTCGGCATCCCGGTCTGTGTTGTGATGCCGAACGTATATCCGGACATGTACAGCACGCGCATCTTCGGATGGCGCGCCGTCAAGCGTTTCGCCAGCTCCCGTCCCGTGGCCCCTGGCATGATCAAATCAGTCAGCAACAAATGAATCTCGGTCCCGTGTTTCGCGCATACACTTTCCGCGTCTTCAGGGCTCGACGCGACAAGCACGGTATATCCTTTCTCGGAAAGCGTCATGCGCACAAGTTCGCGCACTTGCGCCTCGTCTTCCACCAGCAAGATCGTCTCCGAACCTTTTTCCTTCCCGCTCGCCACCTTGACTGTCCCCAGAGCTTCCGCGGCCTCTTCCACGCGTGGCAAGTACACTTTGAACGATGATCCGCGTCCCACTTCGCTGTACACCCAGACGTATCCGCCGCTCTGCTTCACAATTCCGTAAACGGTCGAGAGCCCCAGCCCCGTACCGCGCCCGCTTTCCTTGGTCGTATAAAACGGCTCGAAAATATGCGCCACCGTTTCGGGACTCATCCCCGTCCCGGTGTCGGAAACCGCCAGCATTACATACTGCCCAGGTTTCACAGTGGCATGGTCGCTCGCGTACGCTGCATCCAGCTCGACGTTCGCCGTTTCCACCGTCAGCCGCCCTCCGTTGGGCATCGCGTCCCGCGCATTCACCACCAGATTCATGATCACTTGTTCCATCTGCCCGGGGTCCGCTTTGATTGTTCCAATATTCTTCCCGGGAACTGTGGACATCTGAATGGCTTCATCCATCAAACGCCGTAGCAGCTTGTCTAATCCCATCACGATGCTGTTCAAGTCCAACAGCTTAGGTTGCAACACCTGGCGCCGGCTGAACGCCAACAATTGCCGCACCAGCGTGCTCGCGCGCTCCGAAGCATCTTCAATGCGCTCCACGTCCGCCTGCAGCTCCGGCGAAATCTTTGGACGATTCAGCGCCAGTTCGGTGTAGCCCTTGATGATCGTCAACAGGTTATTGAAATCGTGCGCGATTCCGCCCGCCAAGCGGCCGATCGCCTCCATCCGGCGCGCTTGCTGCAACTGCGTTTCCAGTTGCTTGCGCTCCGTGATGTCCACGATGATTCCTTCCATCAGTGGATGCGCGTCACTCCCTTCCACCACCACCGCCGTATCGCTCACCCAAATAACGCGGCCATCTTTGCGGACCACGCGATACTCCGCCTGAAAGCGCTCCCCGCGCTGGCTCGCCGCTTCCGCCGCCTCTACGATTTTGTGGTCCTCGGGATGCACGTGCTGCGTCCAAGCCTTCGAATCGCCCAGCCACTCCTCAGTGGAGAAACCAAACATCGTTTCCACCTGCGGGCTGACGTATAGCCATTCCCCATGGATTCCCAGCTCCGCGATGTAGCTGATGGCCGCTACTTGCTCGACCAGCATCTTGTACTTCGCCTCCGCCTGCGCTCGCGCGTTTTCCGCATCCCGCTTGGCCGTCATGTCGCGGCTGACGCAGACGACTCCGCCGTCCGGCAACGACGTGATCGCCATTTCCACCGGCAAAGCGCTCCCATCTCGCCGGTGAATGTTCATTGGCCCATACCACTTTCCGGTCTTGCGCAGCGACTCGCGGATCTCTTTTTCCACTTGCTCGACATCTTGCGGCGCGTAAACGTCCTGCCACGGCCGGCCTACGATAGATTCCGCACTCTCGTGCCCCAGCATCCGGGCGAATGCGGCATTCGCGTATGTGTGCTGGCCTTTCGCATCCACAATCGCGATTCCGTTCACCGCCGAGTCCATTGCCCGGTTGTGGCGTTGCAGCGTGTCTTCTGTCTTGTTCTGCCGGTACTGTGTGAGTCCCAGCCGCGCGGCATAGCACAAAATTGAAACGCCAAGCAGCGTGAACCGTACCGCTTGCCATTCCGTTCCAAGCTGAGCAACCTGCAGCAAGACGATCAAAGGCGCCACCGCTAAGGTGGCGTTGTCTAGCAGCAGTTCACCAACTTTCCTTTGCCGTAGGCGTTGCGCACCTTGCGTCACTGGCGTCGGTTGCCAGTTCGCCGCCCACAGTGCGGCTCCCAGCAGCGGTATGCTCCATCCCAGGTCGTACCACGTACCCGTGGGCATCTGCCTGAGTGTCTGTATGTAGTCTGCAACGCTCGCGCACAGGGTGTAGCCCAGCAAGTACACGGCAAACCCGCGATAGAGTTTTCGAATTTGACTGGATCGCGCCCGCTTTGCTTGCACCACAGCCAGCAACACCAATACGAAGCGTTCCGCTATTTGCATCCACACTTCGCGGAGGTACGCGGTATGCGCATCTTGATGCAGCGAAGGCAGGTAATAAAAGCCTAGGTAAATGAGAAAGAAAACGATGGTGACTTGGATGAAGTCAAGCACAGACTCCAGGTCCAGCGTCGAGGACTCTTTGTCCTGATTCAGCAATACCGCGAGTGCCCAAGCAATCACTTGCGTGCCGAACAGTACCCGCACCATCGAGCCCGTAGGAGGTTCCCGGTGCAGTGCGATCTCGTAGTACATCCAGCCGACGTTCGCGATACCCCACACCGCCAGTCCGAATCCGACCAGCAGCCAGAATCTCCGGCTTAAGCCCGTGGCACGTTGTGAGGCGCCGAACACCACAGCGACCGCCAGGCCGCTGGACGCAATCTGCAACAAATTTCCGATTAGCGATCCTGCGGGCGAGGTTCCGAGCGTCAGCACTGCGACAACGTGCAACGCAACGATGACAAATGACAACGCTAACAGCTTTCGGAACATCCCGAGCTGCTCCTCGACTCGCGGCTACGATATATCGCTTACGGTAAAAAGTGTAATGTAAGCGCTTGCCTCTCTAAAGCTCCGCGTGACCTTTCGTTCCCAAAAGCAAACACTTGTTCTTCTTGAATCGTGGCACGGTACAATTCCCGCCATGGCACCGGCAGCCAGCCAAGGTTCCACTTCGCCCGGCAATTTTGGGCTTCCTTGGCTTCTGCTGTGTCTTGCCTTTTGTGCTCACGTCGCGGATGAGGCGCTAACCGGCTTCCTGGACGTTTACAACCCTACCGTTGTCGCTATGCGTGCAAGGCTAAGCTGGTTTCCGATGCCCACGTTTCAGTACCGCGAGTGGTTGATCGGACTCATCATCGTCAATTTGATTTTGCTGGCGCTCACGCCCTTCGCCTATCGCAACGCGCGTGCCTTGCGTCCCGTGGCATATTTCTTTGCGGGTGTAATGCTACTCAATGGAATGGGTCACACAATCTTCACCGTGCTGGGTCGCACAGTGGCTTCGGTTCAGTTCCCGCGACCGGCTCCGGGCTTCTACTCTTCGCCTTTTCTGCTTATCACTTCGATCTATTTGTTCGTGCGGCTGCGCGCCCGCCTCAGGACAACTGTCGAGTGAACCGCGTTATCGGTGCGTTCTTGCTAGCGGCCCTCGAAGGGAAATCGATCTTGCGCCTGGATTGCTCCGGCAACTCCGCGCCGCAGCGCGATCGTGTCCACGGGCGCTCGCTTGCCAAACCTTTTCAATACCGCCATCTGCGTAGTCAACATATCGCCCTCGTTGACCGCCGTCACCGCCCGGCGAGCTTCGTGCTCCACGCGTTCCGCGGCCTCCGCGATAAACACGCGCGTCGCATCCACCATGGTCTGCGCAGCCGCTTCGCCCCTTGACGCCGCGGATTTTTGTGCGCGCAGCAAGCAGGACTCCATCGCGTAAATCTCCATGACGATATTCGAAAGCGCGCCGATCAGTTCCTGCTCCTCCGCCAATTTGTCTCTGAATTTTTGCACTGCGCCGCCCGCTGCCTGCAAAAACATCTTCTTGGCATTGGCCACTACGCGCGCTTCCTCGGCAAGCACTCCTTCTGGCGCCTCCTCGAACGACGGCCCGGCCAGAATCTCATCCGCCAGCTTCATAGCCGCGGGAATCAGCGCCAATTGCCCGCCCATCGCTCGCTTCATGAGCATTTGAATGATCAGCATGCGATTGATCTCATTGGTGCCTTCGAAAATCCGGTTGATGCGCGAATCGCGATAGGCCCTGCATACCGGATATTCCTCGTGAAATCCATATCCGCCGAAAATCTGCACCGCCTCGTCCACCACGTAATCCAGCATTTCGCTGCCGTACACCTTGGCAATCGAGCTCTCGATCGCGTATTCCTCAAGCACTTTCATCGCGCTCTGAATTTTGTCCCCGCCGGAAACCGCAGCCCCCGCCATCGCCGCCTCGATATTTCCCGCCGAGCGGTACACCATCGACTCCACCGCGAAGATCTGGATGGCCATCTCCGCCAGCTTTTCCCGGATCATTCCAAAATCGCCGATCTGCTTCCCGAACGCCTTGCGCTCCTTCGCATATTTCGACGAAGTTGTTAGAACGTTCTTCGCCCCGCCCACGCACGATGCTCCCAGCGTGAACCGCCCCGAGTTCAAAATATTGAACGCCACAATGTGCCCGCGCCCGATTTCATGCAGCACGTTTTCCTTCGGCACCTTGCAGTTCTCCAGGAAAATCGGCGTTGTCGAGCTGCCGTGAATCCCCATTTTGTGCTCTTCATTGCCCGGCTTGAACCCGGGAAACGTCCGCTCCACAATGAACGCAGTGAATTTCTCGCCGTTGACCTTCGCGAACACCACATACACATCCGCGAAGCCCCCATTGGTGATCCACATCTTCTGCCCATTCAAGATATAGTGTGTACCCTCGGGATTTAGCTCCGCGCGCGTCAGCGAATTCTGCGCATCCGATCCCGCTTGCGGCTCCGACAAGCAGTACGCGCCAATCAACTCGCCCGTCGCCAGCTTCGGCAAATATTTCTTCTTCTGTTCTTCCGTCCCGAAATAAACGATCGGTAGCGTTCCGATCCCCGCATGCGCCCCGTGAGTCACTGCAAACCCGCCATAAATCGACAGCTTCTCGGTAAGCACCGTGGTCGCAATCTTGTCCAGCCCCGCACCGCCGAATTGCTCCGGCACCCCGCCGCCCATCAAACCCAATTCCCCGCCCTTTTTCACCAACGACGCCATCAAGCCGGCCTTCTTATTCTCCAAATCCTTGACCAGCGGCAGCACTTCCTTCACCACAAACTCTTCCGCCGTCTGACCAATCAGCTTCTGATCATCCGTAAGGTCCGCCGGCGTAAACACATCGCCCGGCAACGGCGATTCCAGCAAAAAGCTCCCACCCTTAGCTGCCGGCTTAGTAAAGGTCGCAGTAGCCATCGTTGTTCTCTTTCTGTGAATTCGCTATCTCGGCATTCAACGCAACAATTCTACACCTAGGGTAGGGCCGCGGCACCGCTGCGCCCCGTCTCGGCACGATTTCTCCCTACGATTCCTGTAGCGTAGGGCGAAGTCCGCGGAGTCTTGCGGCCTTTCTCTTTGTTTCTTCTTCGGATCTCAGTAACTCCGGCCTACGAGCCCTCTGTGTTGATTCCTTGCCCTTCTAATCCTCACCCACCGCCGCCCAAAAGGCTATAGACCAATAGTCCCAACACCATCAGCGTCACTGCCACATACATCCAATCCCGCTGGTAGAGAAACGCCACCACCGAAAATGCCACCCGCGCAATCGGCGTAGCAATCAGGATCAGCAACCCAAGCTGAATCAACCCTCTTCCATGCAGTGCCAGCGCCCCACGGAAAATCCCGGAAACCGTCCGCAACTCCTCCGGCTCGCCCTGAAAAACCCGGTAATTCGTAACCGGCTCGGGGTGACGTACAAGGAAAACCACGCCACCAGCCAGCACGAAAGCGGCCGCTAAAATCACGCCGGTCCGCAGCAGCCGGCCCATTATTTCGTCCATTCGCTTTTCAGTTATCGTCGCCATTGCTTCCGTACCGAAAAGTGGAGCCGCCATTTCCGCTTGGCCTGAGGCTAAGTGCGAAGGGTCTGTTCGGCTTTTGCTCAACAGATTTTCGTTACTTCAATCCGTTGTAAATCATCTCCAACGCCAACACCCCAATCACGCTGCCGAACACCAACCGCAGCACCCTCACCTTCGCCCCCGCCAACACGCGTGCCCCTATCAAAGATCCCGCCAGCACTCCCAGCATCACCGGCATTGCCAGCCCCGGATCAATATACCCGCGCCGCAGATAAACTCCCGCGCCAGCCGCCGCGGTCACCCCAATCATAAAATTCGAAGTCGTGGTCGACACCTTGAAAGGCAGTTTCATCGCCCTATCCATGGCCAGCACTTTCACCGCGCCCGATCCGATCCCCAGCAGTCCCGAAAGCACTCCAGCTACAAACATCAGCACAAACCCCTGCGGCACTCCGCGCACATGATAGCTTTCCATCCCATTTGCCCCGGGATATGTGCTGTCCATCCTCAGCCAGGTAGCAATGCGATCGGGTTCCGCGGTTGCCTTGGAATCCGCATGCTCCGTCAAGGACGCATAAGCCGAGTACAGCAGCACCACACCAAAAATTATCGAGATGACTGAGACTCGCAGATACAAAATCAGCGCTGCTCCCACCAGCGCCCCCACCGTAGTCGCAATCTCCAAAAACATCCCCACCCGCACATTCGAATATCCCTCGCGAACATACGCCGCAGCCGCGCCGCTGGAAGTGGCAATCAC
>Ga0137412_10003295_pt1 | contig 12880 bp, 12 predicted proteins | sample CZODoug2_1_16fun_FD_122160 | JGI IMG/M metagenome (GOLD analysis project Ga0137412, IMG submission 122160) | Vadose zone soil fungal communities from Angelo Coast Range Reserve, California, USA - CZODoug2_1_16fungal (Hybrid Assembly) | ecosystem: Environmental > Terrestrial > Soil > Vadose zone...
TGACGTTGCGGCGCAGGATTTTGCGCGTCGGCTCGGCGCGGTATGGGCCGGGGCCTCGGGCGAGTTACCTGACACTCCACTCGATGCGGCCATCATCTACGCTCCCGCCGGAGAACTGGTGCCGGCGGCGCTGCGCACGGTACGCAAGGGCGGCAAAGTGGTCTGCGCGGGCATCCACATGAGTGATATTCCGAGCTTTCCTTACAATCTGCTTTGGCAAGAACGACAACTGCTGTCGGTGGCCAATCTCACGCGCCAGGACGGACTGGATTTCCTCAAAATCGCTCCGCAGGCCGGAATCCGGACCCAGACGACGGCGTTCCCGCTTGCTGAAGCAAACGACGTCCTTGAAAAACTGCGGGCGGGACAAGTCCTGGGTGCCGCGGTCCTCAAACCTTAAGGCTACCCGGCGCATGATAACGTCAACTCCGCCCGAGTCCGGCATGCAGGAGAGCGTCTTCGCGTTTCTGTCCGACCCCACGATGCATCCGCGGGTCCACCGGATCGACACCCATGCGGCGTCGGTCTTTCTCGAAGGCGATCGCGCGCTGAAGATCAAGCGCGCCGTCTGTTTCCCGTTCCTGGATTATTCGACGCTTGAGAAGCGCAAAGCCGCCTGCGACGAAGAGATCAACATCAACCGCCAGTTCGCGCCGCAGATCTATCGTCGAGTCGTTCCGATCACGCAAGATAGCGATGGATCGCTTGATATCGACGGCGACGGCACGCCGGTCGAGTTTGCGGTTGAAATGACCCGCTTTGACGAGCGCCAGACCATCGATCATCTGGCGGAAGCCGGTGAGCCGGATTCCGATCTTGTCAACGCCATTGCCGACGCGATCGGGGCCTCGCACGCCGTGGCGCCGCGCGCGGCGGCTGAACCCTGGGTCGAATCCATCCCGACCTTCATCGAAGGCAACACGACGGCGTTCCGAACCTCAGCCTGCTTTCCCGAAAGTGATATCGATGATCTCAGCGCTGCGTCTCAGTCGGCATATCTGCGGATTCGCGAGTTGCTGCGACAGCGTGGCAGCGAGGGCTACGTGCGGCGCTGCCATGGCGACCTGCATCTGGCAAACATTGTACTGATCGAGCGCAAACCGGTCTTGTTCGACGCGATTGAGTTCGACCCGACCATTGCGTCGGTTGACGTACTCTACGATCTTGCGTTTCCAATCATGGATTTCATTCGCTACGACAGGCACGCGGCGGCGAACGCCCTCCTCAACAGATATCTTGCCATGACATCGGTTGAAAATCTCGACGCACTCGCAGCGTTCCCGCTATTTACGTCACTGCGCGCCGCGATCCGTGCCAATGTGCTGCTTGCCCGTCTTGCCCGCGCCTGTGACGACAAGGCTGATATCATGCAGTCGGCCCGGGCCTATTTCGAGCTGGCGCACCTGACGATCCGTCCTTCGGCGCCGAAGCTTGTCGCTGTCGGCGGGCTGTCCGGAACCGGCAAATCCGTTTTGGCGCGGGCGCTTGCGCCCGGTGTCACGCCCCTGCCGGGAGCTATTGTGTTGCGCGCTGACGTCCTGCGAAAGCAACGATTTCAACTCACCGAAGCCGACAAGCTGCCCGAGAGCGCATATACGCCGGAGATTACCGCACAAATCTACCAAGTCCTGGTGCAACGCGCGATCCGGATTCTTGTCCAAGGTCAATCCGTCATCGTCGACGCAGTGTTCGCGCATGAAACGGAACGAGCCGCAATCTGCGACGCCGCACGCAAGCTGAATATCCGGTTTGTCGGGCTCTTTCTCGCGACTGACCTTGCGACCAGAGTGAGCCGCGTCGGCCGCCGTGAGCGCGATGCATCCGACGCGACCCCGGAGATTGCCGAAACTCAGGAGAAATATAATATCGGTAGACTTGACTGGGCTGTCATCGATGCATCAGGAACTCCAGAGCAAACCCTGGTACAGTGCCAAGCCCGGATCGCTCACCGTGATCCGGCTTGAGAGCCGATCGCGCGAAACGGCAATGCCGCCATCCCCCAAATCAAAGCGCAAAGCCGCGATCCGCATCAAACCGACGCAGCGGCCACGCCGCCACCCCATTCCCCGGTTGAATCCAATGATGGCGTGCGACACTGCATTCCGGATCGTGGCGCGACGCCATCTCGAGGATTTGACCGCAAATAATGAGGCGACATGCAAGGGTGACCCGGTAGCCCTGCATCAAATGCGGATCGCACTCACGCGGTTGCGCGCGGCCGTATGGCTTTTCTCGCCGATGGTTGTCGATACCGAACAGCCACGAATAAAGGACGAACTGAAGTGGCTGAACACTCAGCTTGGCGCCGTTCGCGATCTGGATGTCGCGACCGCACAGCTGCAGGCCGTCGACAAGCGGCGACCACAAGCAATACCCGACGACCATCGGGCATGGACCGTGAAGCGCGCCGACGGCCATCGACATCTGGCACAAGAGCTTCGGTCAGCCCGCTATCGACGTCTGATCAAAATCACATCCGATTGGATCGAGAGTGGACCCTGGTCTATCAGGAAGGGGAAACGGGCAACAAAGCAACGCGCTTGCTCTATCGCCACCTATAGCGCCGGGACACTGGCGCGGTGGCGGGAAAACCTTCTGAAGAAGAGCCGCAAGTTGCCGGAAATGGACGCGAAGAAACGGCATCGGCTGCGCCTGCTAAGCAAGAAGCTGCGCTATTCAATCGAATTCTTCGAAGACTTGTTTCCCGGCAAAAGATTTTCGAGGCAACGGGCTGCGCTGAAGTATCTCCGGAAAGCGCAAAAATTTCTCGGGCAGTTGAACGACGACGCCAACAGCCAATCCCTGGCGGCCGCTCTGCAACGCGACGGCGTCGGGGAACCCTTGCAATTTCTCGGTCCGAAACGTGAGAAGCGACTGGTACGAAAAGCCGCTGCGGCATACCGCAAGCTGGCTGCGTCGAAGCCGTTTCGGATTTGAAGGGTTACTGCTTTCAGCCCGGGATGAGCCCGGTCCGCTCACTCACAGCAGCTTCCCGTCAGGCCCGAAAAACGGATGCGGTCCGTCGAAATCGCCGATCGGCACCTGATGCGTCACCACGCTGCCGAATCCCACTCCCGGAAACCAGCTGTGGAGATGAAAGGCCGGCGGCTCGACCTTGAACGATGGCTCGCGCGACTCTTCCAGATCCAGATCGACCGCGTGATTTGGCGCCGGGCAAATCGTGGTTGCGACACCGGCAAACATCGCCAATGTCGCGCGATGAACGTGCCCGGTGGCGATCCGTTGCACGCGCGGGTGGCGTCTGACAATCGGCTCGAGTTCGCCGGCATTGAGCAGATTCTGGCGGTCCATGTGCCAGATGCCGGTTTTGAACGGCGGATGGTGCAGGAACAATAGCGCAGGCCGGTCGGTTGCGGATGCCAGCGTTGCTTCAAGCCATTGCAGGGTTGGCGCATCGAGTTCGCCATGGGGTTTGCCAGGTACGCTTGAATCCAGCAGCACCAGATCAAGTCCGCCGATTTCGACGCGTTGATTGAGCGGGCCGGATGAAAAGGCATAGGCGGCGTGTGGAAATGCGGCGCGCATCAATTCCCGGGAATCGTGATTGCCGGGAATGCTGACAAACCGCAGATCGAGGTGCGACAGCAAGCGCTTGAGGTGTTCGTATTCGTCGGCCGTCGGCGTATCGGCGAGATCGCCCGATATCACCACGAGGTCGGGTCTTGGCCTGAACTCGTTCAAGGCGGTTATGCAGCGCTCAAGCGCTTTTGCCGTATCGACGCGGCCGTAAGCCAGCTGGCCCGGCGATTTGATGTGCAGGTCGGAAATCTGCGCGATGAGAACTGGTTTTGGCGACATTTGAGCTTCTTCAATTTTCTGGCGGCAGCAGGCGGACGTCGGACGGCGCGATCGAAAGTCCGATCCGTTCGCCGGCCTGGGCTCGCACCGTGTTCGGCGCATCCACGGTGAGAAGCTTGTGGGACGCGCCACTGACGATCATGCGTTGCCTGTCGCCGATGAAACTGACGCTGTCGATAATCCCCGAGAGCGGCGCGCCTCCGGCCTCAACGATCCGGATGGTTTCGGGGCGAATCATGGCAACCGCGGCCGCGAGACTGTCGTCGCCGCCAATCGGTTGCCGGCCGCCCGCCAGCACGAGATGGCCGTTTTCGACCGGGGCTTCAATAATGTTCGCAGCGCCAATGAACTCGGCCACGAAACGATTTTTAGGCTTGAAGTAAATCTCGCGCGGCGTGCCGATCTGGGTGATTGCGCCCTTCTGCATAACGACAACGCGGTCGCCGAGTTCCATGGCCTCGGACTGATCGTGTGTCACATAGATCGTGGTGATGCCGAGCGCGCGCAGCAAACGGTTGAGCTCGCCACGCAGGCGGTCGCGGAGTGCGGCATCGAGCGCGGTCAAGGGCTCGTCGAGCAGCAGGATGCCCGGCCGGATTGCGACGGCGCGTGCCAGCGCAACACGCTGGCGCTGACCGCCGGAGAGCTGGTCGACGCGTCTTTTCTCGAGCCCGGTGATATTGGTCAGCACGACCAGCTCGGCGACGCGCGCCGCCCGCTCCTGCCTCGCCATGCCCCGGATTTTCAGGCCATAGCCGATATTGTCCGCGACGCTCATATTGGGAAACAGCGCGTAAGACTGAAACACCATCCCGACGTTGCGCCGCTCGATTGGTACCGAGGTCATGTCCTTATCATCAAACAGTACCCGGCCGCCTGCATCGGGCAATTCGAGGCCCGCGATGATGCGCAGCATGGTGGTTTTTCCGCAACCGGAGGGACCGAGCAGCACCAGCGTTTCACCGCGCGCGATGTCGAGTGTCGCCGGCTCAAGGGCGCGCGTGCCATCGGCGAAGGTCTTGCCGCAGGCCTCGATGCGTACCGACGCGCCATGCCCTGCGGCCACGCTCATCTCGCCTGCTCCTTGTCGGCAAACATCTGCATCGCGACCAGAAGCGGAATGATCATGACAAAGAAAATCAGGGTATAGGCTGAGGCTACTTCCAGCCGCATCGAGGCGTAGCTGTCGGCAAGGCCGATCGGAAGCGTTTTGGTCAGTGGCGTATGCAGCATCCAGGTCAGATTGAATTCGCCGAGCGAAAGCGTAACCACCATCAGGCTGCCCGCAAGAATACCCGGCATCGCATTGGGAACGATCACGTCGCAGAAGCGTCGCCATGGCGACGCGCCGAGCGATGCCGCGCCTTCGTCGAGCGTCTTGATGTCAACGGTGGCAAACACCGCCATCACCGATCGCACCATGAACGGCATGGTGAAGATGACATGGCCGGTCAGGATGAAAAGCCACGAGCGACGGAAGCTGCCGAAGCTGCCATAGGTGAGCAGCAACGCGAGGGCGATCGCAAGCCCGGGAATCGCCAGCGGCAAGGTGATGATTTCCTCGACGATCCGCGCGAGTCGCCCGCCGCGGACGTGCAAGGCATAAGCCGAGGGAACGCCGACCATCAGGGTGACGGCGAGCGTCGCGAATGCGACCACGAACGACAGCAGGATGGTGCCGGCATAGAGATCCCAGACCTGAAATACCCATTGCAGCGTCAACCCTGAGGATATCCCCCGAAAGTAGTTCACGGTGACGCCAGCCGAAATCGACAGGATAGCGGGCACGACCAGAAATGCGGCGACGAGCAGGGTAAACAGAAGCTGACTGGTAAAGATCAGGCGATCGCGCATGGTCTCATCCGGCCGCCGCGACCGTGCTTCCGCTGAACGAGCGGGCCAGCGCCAGGATGGCCCAGGCGATGATTCCGAGACCGACCGACAATGCCGCCGATGTCGAAAAATTCGCCGCAAGCGTGAACTCGGTATAGATCAGCATCGGAAGCACGTCGATATTCGTCGCCAGCGTGAACGCCGTGCCGAACGCGCCCATCGCGGTCGCAAAGGCGATCGCACCGGAGGCCACGAAAGCCGGCCCCAGTGCCGGCAGCACGACATCGCGTTGCACGGCCCACGGGCTTGCGCCAAGCGAACGCGCGGCCTCTTCCAGACCGAGGTCGAGTTTCTGGACCGCAGCCATGATGGTGAGAATGACACGCGGGATCGAGAAATAGAGATAGCCGAGGAAGAGCCCGTAGATCGAATAGGCAAAGACCAGCTTCTCGCCAAAGAGGCGGTTTGAAAGATCGCCGATCAAGCCCTGTCGGCCCGCGAGCAGAATAATCAGGAAGCCGACGACCACGCCGGGAAACGCCAGCGGAAAGGTCAGCATCGCGATCAGTCCGGCCCGGCCCGGGAAGCGATGGCGTTGCAGGAACATCCCCGCGACCGTCGCGATGGCCAGCGTGACGGTCGTGGTTGCAGTCGCCAGCACAACGGTGTTGATCAGGGTGGCGCGGTAGCGTGGCTCGGTCAGGATCGCCAGATACCCGGCCAGCCCTTGCGGACCTTCAGCTCCGGTCACCACCAGCCGCGCCATCGGCAACAGAAAGAATGCCGTCGTCACCACGGCGAGCGGCAGCAGACACAGCCAGACGAAGGATTTGTGCGGCATGAAACAATGGTGCCCTAAGAACTAGGCACCATACTGCATCAGCGGACCTCGGCGAGATAGCGGTCGACAAAGGCTTTTTGCACGGTTTCCATCTGGCCCCAATCGACGCTCTTTGCACGGGCGTAGTCGCTGTCCGGCAAGAACTTCGCCTTGACCGCCTCAGGCAATTCAATCTGACGCGCCGGGCGCAAGTAGGCGTTGGTCCAGATCGCCTGCCCCTTGTCGGACAACAGATAGTCGATCACCTTCCTGGCCTTTTCCTTGTCCGGCGCATTCTTGACGAGGCCGACGACGTAGGGAAATACCACCGACCCCTCGCACGGAATCACGAATTCAAAATTGCCCTTCTCGGAATATTTCGCACGATAGGCGTTGAAATCATAATCCAGCAGGATCGGCATCTCGCCGGAAACCACGCGGGCATAGGATGTCTGTTTGGGGACAATCGGATCGTTTTTGCGCAGTTCCTTGAAGAAGGTAATCGCCGGCTCGAAATTGGCTGCGGAGCCGCCGAGCGACAGATTGATCGCAACCGCCCCGACATATCCGACGGCGGCCGACGATGGATCGAGGTAGCCGACCATGCCGCGATAATCCGGCTTCAGCAGATCCTTCCAGCAGGCCGGCACCGCTTTACCACCGAGCGCATCCTTGTTCACGAACAGGCCGAGCGCGCCGGAATGTATCGTGGTCCAATAACCGTCCGGGTCCTTCAATCCAGGGGCAACCTGATCCCAATTGGCGGGCTTGTACGGCTCCAGCGCACCTTCCGCCTTCGCCTTCATGCCGAAGGTGACGCCGAAATAGCCGATATCGCCGACAGGATTGCTTTTCTCCGCGAGGATCTGCGCGAGCGCCTGGCCCGAGTTCTTGTTGTCGTGGGGAATATCGTAGTTGAGATCGGTCTTGATGGCCTTGAGCATCGAGGCCCAGTCGGCCCATTCCGGCGGGCAGTTGTAGCAGATCACGTCGGCCGCTTTGGCAGATTGCAACGGCGCCGCCAGCGACAGCGCAAGCAAGGCCAGGACAAAACGGACGGTCTTCATGAAGGTAGCTCCGGGTTAAACAGGAAGGGCATCCGCAAGATCGGGATCTTCAACACCAATGAGGTGACCAAGTATAGGTCGCGTATGAAGGATTTGCGACGGTCCGCTGTGCAATCGACCTGGGCGCTACCTACGCTATTGCCGGTTCGCGCTTCGCCGTCAGCGCCGTCCATAGCAGTGAAATCCGCCGTAGATTCCCGATCTGTCCCGCGCGAATCCGATCGCGCTTCTTGCCTCGTCGCGGCACCAGATCTGCCGGAGCGGCGCAAGCTCGGCGCTGTCCAGCGGAGACACCGTGCCCGCGGTCCGAAAGATCACGCGGACGTTGTCGTTGCCGGTGCGGTCGATCGCATTCCAGAGCGCCCCGATTTCGTCGGCCGCCATCCAGTCCTGCGAATCCAGCAGCACGACGGCGTCGACCTCGCGTGCCGGAAGGCTTTCCAGGAACAGCCGAAGATTGGCGTGCACGGGAATGACCAGGCCGGCGCCGTTGCGCATCCGTTCGAACTGGCTGCGCTGCAGGTAAGCCGGGAGGCAGCGATCGTCCTGGCCTGCATATTTGCGACTGAGCGCCTGCCAGGCGAAATAGTTCGTCTCGTTGGGATGCACATCGATCAGGCGCAGCAGCCGCTCGTGAAGCACTTCGTTGAGCGGAGCGCCTCCTCCCAGCAAGGCCCGTTGCTGGGGCGGGATGCCAAGGCTGAACAGCAAGGCCGGAGTCCGGGTTATCAGGCGGGCCAGTGGCGAATGAAACAGGCGATGCAACCGATCCAGAGCCTGAACGCGCGCGGGCGAGCCGATTTTTCCATGCAACAATGCCGCAAGGTCGATCCGTGCGAGTTTGGCCAGTACATGGGCCATGCCGATGAACCGGCCGAGCACGCCGTGGCGAAAGAAGCCGTCGGTGAAATAGGCATAGCGCGGACGACCGGTCGAATTCCGCTTGTCCCAATATGCGCGCGCGTCCGCGTCGAGCACCGGTCGTAGCCGATCGCGATAAAGCCCGGCGTTGGCGGCCGAGGCGCCTTCGCCGAAGAATTGCCAGAAGTCAGCGTAATCGGACAAAGCCCGAAGGCCAGCGAGCTTGAGTTCGAGCAGCGAAAGATGAGCCTCATTGAGATCGACTGCGTACACCTGGGCCGGCCGCGCCGTCAGATACGACAGCGCGTTGCATCCGCCGGATGAAATGGCGACGATGGTTGATCCCAGCGGCAACTGCAGCGCCGCGAGGTCGGCTTCCGGATCCTCCCAGATCTGGGTGTAGACCAGACGGCGAAACCAGAATGCGAAAAGCCGGTCCCAGATCGTCGCTTCGGCGTCGCTTCTGCTGTTGCGAACCGCGTCAGCGATAAGTTGCGTGTTCATCCATCCTCCGAATCAGCAATCTGACGAAGATATCTCGCGCTCACTGCAGTTTTGCGACGACCGGCCGAACCAAAGACGCCGCGAGGAAGCCGCGCCTGTCACACCCCTGTCGCGCGAACATCGGATGGAAGTGGGCCATCAACGGTCAACATGAGTCGCATGTCATGCCAGCGCTCCGCGCCGATGCCGAGGCAAATACTTCATGGCCGGTCGAAGCGACCGATCGCATGAACAAGATGTACCGCTGGCAACGCCACATCTACGATGCCACGCGGCGATACTACCTTCTCGGTCGAAACCAGCTGATATCGGGCCTGCGGCCGGCCGCGGACGCAAACGTGCTGGAAATCGGCTGCGGAACCGGCCGAAACCTTGTGTTGGCCGCCCGGCGGCATCCCGAGGCGCGGTTCTTCGGCATCGACGTTTCGACGGAAATGCTGACGTCCGCGGTCTCAGCGATTTCACGGCACGCCCTGACAAATCAAATTTGCGTCGCGCACGGCGATGGAACCGGCTTCGATCCGGATTTCCTGTTCGGTATCCGGTCGTTCGACCACATATTGATCTCCTATAGCCTATCGATGATCCCGGACTGGCGTCGCGTCGTCGAGACGGGTTTGCGCCACCTCGCGCCCGGTGGCCGGCTGCACATCGTCGATTTTGGCACTCAGGAGCGATTGCCGGGGTTCGTCCGCGCGGCCCTGTTGCGATGGCTTGCGATCTTCGACGTCACGCCACGCGACGACCTCGAGCGCTTGCTGGCAACCGTCGCCGACGCCTCTGGCGCCAGGCTGAAGTTCGAACGTCCGTTCCGGGGCTACGCGCAGTATGCGGTCTTGAAAGTGCCGACTGCGGGGATCACGTGAGCGCATGGCTTGCGCTGCTGTCGGCGGGCTTGCTGGAGATCGCGTGGGCCCTGGGTCTCAAATGCTCCGACGGCCTGACCCGGTTCTGGCCGACCGCCGCGACAGTGGTTGCGATCGCGGCGAGTTTTGTGCTGATGGCGGTCGCGCTGAAGTCGCTGCCATTCGGCACGGCCTATGCCGTGTGGACCGGGATCGGCGCCGTCGGCAGCATCATCGTTGGAATCCTGATTTACAGCGAGCCGGCGGATCCGGTTCGAATCGTTTGCCTCGCGCTGATCGTCGCGGGGATGGTCGGGCTCAAGCTCAACTCGCCGGTATGAGTGCCGCAACGGTTCACGGCAAGTTCCTGGCGCGCAGAACGCGCATGGCCTCCACCACGCCGAGCAAGCCGAGCGCGATCACAAAAGGAAGCAAGTGATAGAGAAAGCGGAAGACCAGAAGCGCCGCTATCAGCGGCTCCTTGTCCGCATCGCCAAGCCCGATCAGTATCGTCGCGTCGAACACACCGATACCCGCCGGCGCGTGACTGGCAAAGCCCAGCAATATCGCGGCGATGAATACGGCCGTGACGCGGAAAATCCCGATATTCATCCCGCCTGGGATCAGCACATACATTGCGAGCGCTGCGGCGCCAAGATCGACTATTCCGATCGCGATCTGCAGCAGTGCAACCGGCCCGGACGGTAACCTGACCGACCACCGCCGGTTCCCGAAACTCCTGGGGGAAAGCCAACTCCACAGCAGGAATCCCACGATCCCCAACAGCAGCGCCACTGCCAGCAATCGCGTGACCGGTGGCGTCAGGTATTCAAGGTGGCTGATGGCGCCCGGCTCGGCAAGCAGGCTGAGCGCAAGTGCCGTCAGATTTCCCAGCCAGAACGTAAGCCCGGTCAGGAAGCAGATATTCGCCACGTCGACAACGCCAAGACCGTTCCACGAATAGATTCGATAACGGATCACCGGAGAGATCAGCGAAACCGCTCCGACGCCATGCGCGATCGGATAGCTGGTGAAGCTTGCGAGAGCGGCGATGCGGTAAGGAACGTCGGTGCGCTCGATCGTGCGAAGCGCCAGCACATCATAGAGCGTCAAGCTGCCGTATGAGATGGCTACAAGCACCAGAGCCAGCACGATGTGGCTGGCGTTTGTGTGGCGAACCGCTTCCAGTACCTCGGCGTAATCGATCTGCTTGAGGATATGCGTCAGCGCGAATACGGCCGCCGCAGCGATGGCAATGCCGGCGACGACGCCGAGGCCCTTCAATCGGGCGCGCAAGCCATGTCTCTTGGGTAGCGCAACGGCTTTCAGAGCGTACATCCATTCGGGCAACGACGTCCGCAATCGCGCCGCTTGATTCGGGGTGTTCGATAGGTTCCATTGACACGTTGATGTGACAGCCGCGTTACCCGCGAACTTCCAGCCGAAAACGACTGTCGGCGGCAGATTGTCACGCATCAAATCGAAGCCCTGACTCGTTTCGGTCGCAAAGACTTCACGCTCACTCCGTAAGAGGAGCACGAAGCTCAGAGGATCTTGAGGCGCAATGAACACGGAATTGGACTACGACCTGACGCCGGATCAATGGGAAGCGCTGAAAGCGCTTCGCGCACCTTCATTGAAGACCCGCGCATTGAAGACCCGCGCGTTAAACAGATTCGTTCTTGAAGATCTCATCGCACTTGGCCTTGCGGCGATGAGTAACGATTTGCCGGTCATCACACCCTGGGGACGCAAGGTCCTGGTGAGAGGCTCGACCCGCTTATGGGACGTTGCAGCCTGAGCCTCCGCGCCCTGCGACCGCAACGGGCCGAATCATCAACGCGGCACCACGGCCGTCGCCTCGATCTCGACCCGCGCGGCTTTTTCAACGAGACGCACGACCTGAACCAGCGCCATGGCGGGATAATGTGCACCGAAAATGTCGCGATAGACTTGCCCGAGCGTCTTCAGGTTCGCCAGATATTCCTCCATATCGACGACGTACCAGGTGAGACGAACGAGATGTTCGGGTCTAGCACCGCCCTCCGCAAGAATGGCCGAAATGTTGCTCAGGGTTTGACAGACCTGCGCCACAAAGTCGGCTGGCAGATGACCCTGACTATCCCAGCCGATCACGCCGCCAGTCAGCACGAGACGGCCGTCGGCCGCCATGCCGTTGGCATATCCCTTCGGCGCCGGCCAACCACTCGGCTGCAATACCTGCGGACCCGCAGCCGAAGGCTCGTCCTTCGTGATCGGCAGCACGGCAAGCGTGGGCCCTTTTGGCGTGCTCACAGACACTCCTCCCTCGCACTTATTTATTGCGCGGCCATGCTTGCCGACGCCGACGCCGCGCCGGCCTGAGCGATCTGCCGCAACGCAAATCGCTTCAGCTTGCCGGTTTCCGTCTTGGGCAGTTGCGCGACGAACTCAATCGCACGCGGATATTTGTAAGGCGCGATCTCGCGCTTGACATGGTCCTGCAAGTCACTCGCCAGCGCCGCATCGCCTGTGACGCCGGGGATGAGAACCACATAGGCCTTGACGATCATGCCGCGCGCTTCGTCGGGGGCACCGACGACACCGCACTCGGCGACGGCCGGATGGGTGAGCAACGCGGTCTCGATCTCGGGACCCGCTATGTTGTAGCCGGCAGAAACGATCATGTCGTCCGATCGGGCCACGAAAGACAAGCGGCCCTTCTGGTCGCGGATGAACGTATCGCCCGTCAGATTCCAGCCATTGCGCACATAGTTCGACTGCCGCTGGTCCGCGAGATAGCGGCATCCGGTCGGGCCGCGAACCGCAAGCCTGCCGACGGTGCCCGGGGGCAATTCGTTCATGTCATCGTCGACGATCTTTGCCTCATAACCCGAGACCGGGAGCCCTGTCGTTCCGGCGACGGCGTCGCCTGGTCGGTTGGTAATGAAGATATGCAGTAATTCCGTGCTGCCGATCCCGTCGAGAATCGTCTTGCCCGTCTTGCGGGTCCAGCTTTCGAAAACTGGCGCTGGCAAGGTCTCCCCGGCCGAAACCGCAAGACGCAGCGTCGAAAGATCGGCGCCCTTGTCCATCGCGGCCATCATCGCCCGATACGCGGTCGGCGAGGTAAAGCAAATCGTGGCCTTGTA
>Ga0137412_10003297_pt1 | contig 12878 bp, 11 predicted proteins | sample CZODoug2_1_16fun_FD_122160 | JGI IMG/M metagenome (GOLD analysis project Ga0137412, IMG submission 122160) | Vadose zone soil fungal communities from Angelo Coast Range Reserve, California, USA - CZODoug2_1_16fungal (Hybrid Assembly) | ecosystem: Environmental > Terrestrial > Soil > Vadose zone...
CGCGATCTAATTATTTTCCTGACCTTTAGCGTCATCCTCGTAACGCTCGTCTTGCAAGGGTTGACTCTGCCCCCGCTGATTCGCGCCCTAGGCTTCGTCGGTAAAACCGGCACTGAAGATGAAGAAGAAGAGGCCCGCCGCATCATCACCAGCACCGCATTAACCCACCTCGAAAGCGCTCGCGCCGAAGATCTCGAAGACTTCGCAGCCGTCTACGACGACCTGTCCCGCCGCTACACACGTCGCCTCGCCAGCCTAAGCAAAGAAAATTCCGACGACAATGGCATGAGCAACCAGGAACTCGCCCGTTACCGCAAAATCCTCGGCCAGGTCCTTCACCTCGAACGCAAAACCGCGCTTCGCTTACGCAACGAAGGCCGCATCAATGATGAAGTCCTTCGCAAAATCGAACACGAATTAGACCTAAGCGAAACCCGCCTAACTCTAAGCTAATCACGCGCGTCACCAAGCAATCGCGCCGACCTCCCTTGTAATGGCGCAGCATGCTGCGCCAGCGAGTCCGCGAGTCCGTCAGTCAAGTGGGACAGCGGTCTCTGGCAGCCCGCCGTTTTGAGTCTCGCCAGGCAGAATTTATCGAAACAAACGAATTCCTGTCTAACCTCATCAAACTTGAAACGTCTCTTTGCTGAAGGATTCCGTTTATTTTCGCGTGCGCTTGGGCCTAACATAGGCAGAACCCGAGAACTTAGAGTTCTTGGATGTGTCGCTGGCACGTAAGGGAGGTACAAGTGGACACACTCAGTCGGGACATCCGCTTTGCCTTACGCAATCTCCGAAAGTCTCCCTCGTTTGCAATAATTGCCGCTATCACCCTCGCTCTCGGCATTGGCGCCTCGACCGCCATATTCAGCGTCATCGAAAATGTCTTGATGGAGCCGTTTCCCTACACCGATCCCGCTCGTATTGTCTCCGTCCAAATCCACGACACAGAGCGAAACGAATCCGGCGGTCGCCCTGTTTTCACAGGCCCCGAATTTCTCGATTACGCCGAGCAGAACCACGTCTTTGACCGCGTCATCGCCAATGCTGGTCTTGACGTCCTCTACCGCTCTGGTGAAGGCGCCGAGCGCTTCGATGGCAATCTGATCCCTCCCGGCACCTTTGAATTTCTCGGCATGCCCGCCCTTCTCGGCCGTGTTGCCCAGCCTACTGACTACGAGCCCGCAGCGCCGCCTGTGTTCGTCATGCGCTACAAGACCTGGGTCAACCGCTTCAGCGCCGATCCCAAGCTCATCAACAAAACCTTCGTTCTCAACGGCACGCAGCGCACCCTAATCGGCATCATGCCTCCCCGCTTTGCCTTGGGCGACGCCGATATGTGGATTCCTCAAAGGCCCAGTCGCTCCGCCCCACAGGAGCGCAACGGATTCCCCATCTACTGGTTCTTGCTAGCCCACCTCAAGCCGGGTGTTTCCATCCGCCAAGCCGAATCCGACCTGACCGTCGTCGCCAAGAATCTTTCCAGCGTGTACCCAAAGGACTATCCGAAGAAATTCAGCGTCCACGTCGAAACGCTCACCGACCTGGTCGTCGGCCGTTTCCGCACTACCTTATATATAGTGCTGGCCGCCGTCGGACTTCTGCTGCTCATCGGGTGCGGCAACGTGGCCAACTTGCTCCTGGCTCGCGCCACCACTCGCGAAAAAGAGTTTGCCATCCGTGCCGCGCTCGGCGCCGGACGCTGGCGTATCGTCCGCCAACTCCTCGTGGAAAGTCTTCTCCTCGCTGCCAGTGGCGCTCTACTCGGAATATTCATCGCATGGGGAGGCCTTAAGGCTCTAGTCACCCTTATTCCCAAGCAGATCGTCCCCGCGGAAGCCGTCATTCGGCTGAACGTGCCCGTTTTGCTTTTCACCCTCGCGGTCGCTGCGCTTACCGCCATCGTGTTCGGCCTCGCCCCCGCTCTCCAGGTTGTCCGCCGCGACCTCAACGATCCGCTGCGTGACAGCGGCAAAGGCACCAGTGGGGGCTCCGCCCATAGCCACTTGCGCAATGCCGTGGTCGTTCTGGAAGTTGCCGTCTCCCTCACGCTCCTCGTCGGCGCGGGTCTGCTCATGCGCAGCTTCGTTGCCCTCCGCGAAGTTCACCTGGGATTAAAGCCCGATCATATTTTCCACGCTCGTCTTCCTCTCCCGGAAGACCGCTACAAGACTTCCGATCAGCTTTCCGGCTTCTTTCGTCCGCTGCTGAATCGCGTCAAGACGCTCCCCGGGGTCCTCGCCGCCACAGAGACCAGCACGCTTCCACCCTACGGAGGCATTCCCACCGATATCGAAATCCCCGGCAAGGTCCACTCCGAGAAATGGAAAGCCCTCTTCCAGCTTTGCAGCGAAGGCTATTTCCCGGTCCTCAAAATAGAGTTCATTGATGGCCGTGTCTTTACCGAAGCCGAAGTGGAAGGGAAGCGCAAACTCGCGATTGTGAATCAGACCTTCGTTCACAAATACCTCGCCAAGGAAAATCCGCTCGGCCAGCGCGTTCACATCGCGACGCTTGCCGAGACCTTCGCCGATAAGGTTCCGGATCCGTGGTTCGAGATTATAGGTGTCGTCGCCGACGTTAAGAACCGTGGCTTGCAGGATCCGATAGAGCCCGAAATGTGGATTCCGTACACCATAACGGGCTCCTCTGCCCGCGGTCTCCTCGTCCGCACCAGCGCCGATCCCGCGACCATGATGAACGCCATTCGCCACGAAATTTGGTCGACCGATAGCAACGTCGCGCTCACCATGACCGGCACGCTCGAAGAGTTCATCGCCTCCTTCTCTTACGCCGGCCCACGTTTCGGCTTCTTGCTGATGACTGTGTTCGGCTCCATCGGCCTCGTGCTGGTCACCATCGGCGTCTACAGCGTCCTCGCCTACACAACGGCTCGCCGCACACACGAAATCGGAATTCGCATGGCCCTCGGAGCAGAGAAGCGCGATGTCCTCAGCTTGGTAATCCGCATGGGCGCAACCTTGGTCGGCGCGGGCATCGTCCTCGGCATCATCGCCAGCCTTGCGGTAGCCCGCATAATCGCCACGCAACTATGGGGCATCTCCGCGTACGACCCCATAACGCTAATCTCGGTGGCAACCCTTCTCCTCGTCACCGGAATCGCAGCCTGCTGGATCCCCGCCCGTCGTGCTTCCCACGTCGACCCGCTGGTTGCGCTGCGTTATGAGTGAAAACATGGCCCTTTCCATGAAACTTCACTCTCTGAAGGCACTCGCGATACTAGTGGTCGTCAATGCTCCCCTTCACGCGCAATCCAGTTTTCCCGATCATTGCCCTAATGGCTCGCCCCTGCCGTTCGCCAACATCGAGCTGAAGCACCCCATCGATTCGACTTGCGGCCTTGACGGCCTTTCCACCGCCTCCGCCAACAGTCGCCTTCAGAACGCCGTGAAAAATAATTTTTGCGCAGCATCCGCCACCGGGCAGCCGGAAACTTTCACGCCGCAGATGTTGATCGACTTGCAAGCCAATACTCACGTGTCGTCAGGATTCGGCCACGAACCCAGCGATCGCAAGCCTCTGCAAGACCTGGGCGAGGGAAAACTGATCCGCATGAAAGCATTTTTGGTCGAAGCTCATCACGCTGATTTGGGGAGTGGAGAAAGTGTGAACTGCAAGGGTAAAACCGAAGTATCGAACGACGTCCACATTGCCTTTGGCGCGAAAGCCAACACTCAGGAGTGCGACAGCGTCACCGCGGAAATCACCCCGCACTATCGCCCGGCATCCTGGAACGAGATCGGGCACTACGAGAAATGGAGCAGCAGCCTTAGAAAATATGTTCCCGGCCCCGCGCTAGCGGCGCGGCTTACCGCCCATCCGTACCGCGTCACCGGACAGCTCTTTTTCGATGCTTCGCACCATGTCTGTCCCTGCGGAACCGTCCACTGCAGCCCGGTACGCGCCTCGCTGTGGGAGATACACCCGGTCTACAACATTGAGGTGTGCAAGGCCGGATCGCCCTGCGACGAAAATAACGATGCGGATTGGCTAGCATTTGATGTCTGGTGGAAGAGTCTAACGCCACTGGCCAAGCCAAAGGGACCGCACAGCCACACACCTCACGAACCAGGCGCAACCGTTCACACGCATCGCCCCACACCGCCATCACCGTAGCCCGCGCGAAACTAAGGATCACGTATCTTCGTTATGGGCGACCAAGATGTCTTTGGCAACAGAAGGTAGTTTCGGAACCAGCCAACGAAAGAGAAGGGTTGCGGCAATGCCTCCAGCGAATTGCGCGGCAATGAACAGAGGCACGTCCGCCGGTCGTATGCCGGCAAATGTGTCACTGAGCGCTCTCGCGATAGTGACCGCGGGATTTGCAAACGACGTAGATGCGGTAAACCAATATGCTGCTGTGATGTAGCAAGCAACTGCAAACGGAACGATTCGGGGCCAGGACCGGGAACAGCCCCAGATCACACATAGAAGACCAAACGCTGCCGTGAATTCGCTAACGAATTGAGCCGGGCCGCTCCGAATATGGTGAGATAACGACATCAAGGGAAGAGAAAACATGACATGCGCCAGCATCGCCCCCGCAATTCCTCCCAGGATTTGCGCAAGCACATAGGTAAACGTATCAGCCCAGGACAAACCGCCTTCCAAAGCATCGGCTACCGACACTACAGGATTGAAGTGGGCGCCTGAAATGGATCCAAAAGTGAGGATCAGAGCAACCAGTGCGGCTCCGGTGGCGATCGTATTCGCAAGCAATGCCAATGCAACATTTCCGCCGGCAAGCCGCTCGGCCATGATTCCCGACCCGACTACCGCTGCCACCAGAAGTAGGGTCCCAAGGAATTCCGCGGTCAGGCGCCTAGGCAGATTGGGCTTCACTGGTTTTACCGATGCGGTCAATTTCTTTTTGGATGGCGAGTTTGTCGAGACTAGCCAGCGGTAGGCACAGCAGCAAGCTGATTCGGCGTTCGAGAATCATGAATGCATCGCGGAATGCGCGTTCCACTTGTTCCGGCGTACCGGTCACTGCGGCAGGATCGGGAATGCCCCAATGTGCTGTCATCGGCTGTCCGGGCCAAATAGGGCAGACCTCTTTTGCTGCGCTATCACAGACGGTGAATACAAAATTCATGTGCGGCGCACCGGGCTTTGCGAATTCATCCCAGTTCTTACTCCGTAGGTTTTCGGTCGCTAATTTCGCAACTTGTAGCTGTTTGATTGCCTCCGGACGAATTTTCCCGGTTGCATGGCTCCCCGCGCTATATGCGGTGAAATTGGGCCTACCCTTCTGATTCATGATGGCCTCAGCCATGATGGATCGAGCCGAATTGCCAGTGCATAAAAACAGCACGTTGTAGCGTCCCTGCATTGGATCACCCCTCACTAGCCTTACCGACGTTTAACGGAAGCCTCAGACCTTTCCGTAAAGGGCGCACACCCGCCGCGCCCGCCGCAACAGTTTTCCATCAGGAAAGCAGTTAGTCGGTTCACGCTGTCCAGCCTCGCCGAGTACGAGATGGAGCGCCCATTCTTTTTCGGTTCGATTAGCTCAGCCGCCGCTAATACGTTCAGATGAAACGAAAGAGTCGGCCCGGGCAGTCGGAGTCGTCGTGCTATCGTCCCGGCTGGAAGGCCTTTGGGGGCATGCCGTACAAGCAAACGAAAGATGTTGAGGCGCGTTTCTTGCGCCAGCGCCGCCAGGGAATTAACTGCAGCACGTATCTTCATATTTCCGGAACAGTGGAAATATAACGTAGGGAAATCACGGAGTCAAACGCACCGCACGTAGTGCCCATAGCCAACGAACATCATTTCTCTCCTCCAGCAACACCCGTTGAACACGCGCACTGGCATGCCGTCCTTCCACTCCCTTCAGGAGTCTAATCTTCGCCGCTCCAATGAGCGGGTTCCACCGGTGCTCGTTTAGCGCAGGCTTAATTCACTGTGACCGATTTCGCTTCCAAGTCTTGGGACATGCTGCGCCTCATCACGCGCGGCGGACCGGCGCTCTGCAACGTCGCCGTCACCAACGCGTGCAACGCCGCTTGCGACTTCTGCAACTTCGCCCGCGGCAAAGTTGGCGCCAGCAATCTCCGTTGGATCGATGCCGATCAGTTCGGCCGCAGCCTCGACATTCTTCGCAAGCGCGACATCCGCTACATTAGTTTCTTCGGTGGCGAGCCTTTGCTTCACTCCCGCCTCGCGGACATGATCGCTATGGTCGTTGAACGCGATATGGGCCCGGCGCTGATTACCAACGGCTGGCTGCTCGCCTCCCAAGTGGAAAAGCTCGCCGCTGCCGGACTCAAAACAATTTACATCTCCATCGACGCTGCCACCATCGCCCAGCACGAGAGCAATCGCGGGCTTGCCGGATTGGGCGAACGCATTCGCACCGCCACATCCCGCATCCGCGCACTTGGCATGACTCCGCTTGCCCAAGTCACCATGAGCAAATTGCTCACCGACTACCGCCAACTCGTTCCGCTGCTCCGCGAACTCGATTTCGATGCCGTGGCCTTCTCCTATCCGCAAACGGCGCGCCTCGGCTCCTCATCCCTCGCGTGGTCCAGCGATTCGCAGCTGATGAGCTTCACAAATCCGGAGATGGTCGCAGCCTTCGATTCCGTCGACTCCCTTCGCTCCGAATTTCCCGTCAACAATCCAAGCGCCTCCATCGCCGACATGAAGCGCCACCTGCGTGGCGAGCAGGAAACCTTTCCGTGTTATGGCGGCTTCAAAAGCTTTTATATGGACTGGAACTACGACATGTGGCGCTGCGATTCCTGGAGCAAGAAGATTTCCTCGGTTTGGGATTTTGCGGATGCTCCGCCAGTGCGCGACGGCTGCACCGCTTGCGTCGCCGACTGTTATCGCGATTCCAGCGTGATGCTGCATTTCGCTGTTTCGCTGGGCGACACACTCGATCATCTGCGCAACGGCCGTCTGCGCGCTGCCACCAAAACTCTGATGGATCGCCGAAACTTCGTCTCCCTAGGCGCGGTGCTGGAAAATGCCCACGTATTAACGCGCCTGGCCCGCTTGGGATGACGTGCCGACGACTGATGCGACATCTTCCCTGGTTCCTCTTGGTTTTGGTGGCGGTGGGTTGCCGATCCGCAGGGCAATCACCTGTCCGCAACAATGCGCCGGACATCCGTCGCATTCATCCTGCGCCCGGCACACATTTCGTCCGCTTCCAGCAATTGGACGAAGGCGTCTACAAAGGATCGAAACCAAAAATCGATGCCGACTACGAATTCCTTCAGTCCAAGGGCGTGAAATATATCCTGGAGCTGCGATTTTTTCCTTGGCTGAACGCGATCGAGAAACACAAAGCCAAGAAGCACGGCATGATTCTGCTGAGTCGTACCATTAGTGCTTCGACCAACGAACCATCCAAAAAACATGTCGACGCCATTCTCTGTCTACTCCGCGACAAGCGTTATCACCCCATCTACTTTCACTGCGACCTGGGCCGCGATCGCGCCATGCTCATCGTCGGACTATACGAAATGTATTACCAGGGAAAATCCAAAGAAGAAGCCTACAAAGAGATGAAGTATTACGGCTTCAAAGACAGTTGGACGCTCGCCGGCCTGAAGAATTATTTCGAGAAGCATTCGCAGCAACCGGTAAGTCAGTACGTTCCACGCTGTACCGACCGCGAACCGCAGACTGCATCTATACGCGAGAGAGCTAGCTCGCCAGCGACTGATTTGGAAGCGCTCGCCGATATTTCAGAACCGTGCCGATAAGGAGAAGCGGGGTATCTAGTGCTAGCAGGTTCCAAATCAGTGCGAATCGGAATGGCCATCGGGTGTGCGCTGCTACTCTGCGCCGTGGTGTCCCTCGCGCAGGTGCCGCGCTTCGATCACGTCTTCATCGTCGTCGAAGAAAATCAGGATTTCAGTTGCGTCATCGGCAACTCCACAATGCCTTTTCTCAATGGCCTAGCCGCCAAATATGCCGTAGCCGCTTCCTACTACGCCAATTCCCATCCTTCCATCAGCAACTATTTCGTGCTGACCACCGGCCAAGCCATCTACAAAGGACGCTTCGGCGATGTCCGCACGGAGCACGTTGACGTCGACAATGTCATTCGCCAGCTGAAACAAAACGGCAAAACCTGGCGATCCTACGCCGAAGGCGTCCCCGGCCCCGGCTACATGGGCGGAAATATCGATAGCACCGGCTACGTCAAGCGCCACAATCCGCTTGCCTATTTTGCGAAAGACATTGCGGACAATGAGCGCGCCAATCTCGCCCCGTTTTCCCAATTTTCCGACGACCTCGCGCAAAACCGCCTGCCCAATTATTCCTTCATCGTCCCCAATCTTTTCGACGACGGTCACAGCGTAAAAGGCACCAATGGCCGCAGCCAGGGAGGTGCCCGTTGCGCAGACCCCACCGCACTAAAACAGGCCGACGACTGGCTCAAAAATATTCTCAGTCCATTGCTGGCCAGCAAAGTCTTTCAAGACACCGGCCTGCTCATCGTCACCTACGACGAAGCCTCCGGCGACGACGAAAGCGATGGGGCAGGGCACTGGGGCGGCGGCCGCGTAGCGACAATTCTAGTGAGTTCCAAAGGCAAGCCAGCCTACCGCTCGATAACTCACTATCACCACGAAAGCGCCCTGCGCCTCAGCCTCGAAGCACTCGGCCTCGACGAAAACCACTGGCCCGGCGGCGCAAAAAACGCCCCCAGCATGTCCGATTTTTTCCTGGAGTCGAGGGTATTTCTGGGACCGAAGTAGCAGCGTGACGTTGGCGCCTTAATGCACGACCTGTAGCGCAGGGCGGAGTCTTCGGAGCCCTGCGGGTTTTCTCTTCGCCATTGTGACGTCCGCGCTCCACCCCGCAAGGCGCGACCAGCAGGCGTTTCTCGCTGCTAATCAAACAGGTCAGGCTGTTCGCGAGTAATCCGCTGCCACAACGGCTGAAACTGAAACCATCCCGCGCCATGCGTGCCTACTTGCCCCCGCGTGACCAGCGCATTCTCGCGGCCAATCGCAATAGGCTTGCCCGCCGCTTCAGCAAGAAGTTGCGCCTGGCAACTCCGGTCCATCGTAATGAACCACCAAACCGCTTCGTCCACACTCTCGCCCACGGTGAGCAATCCATGATTCCGCAAAATCGCCGCTTTCCGCGGCCCCAGTGTGCGCGCGATCCGTTCACCTTCGCTGGTGTCGTACACCACGCCGGTAAAGTCATCAAACACCGCATGATCTTCGAAAAAAGCGCAAGCGTCTTGCGTGATGGGATCGAGCAATCGCCCCAGCGATGACCACGCCTTGCCGTGCAACGAATGCGAGTGCGCCGCCGCAATCACGTCCGGCCGCACATGGTGTACGCTCGAATGTATCGCAAACGCCGCGCCATTCAGCGGATGCTTGCCTTCCACTACTTCGCCTTTCGCGTTCACCAGCATCAAATCCGAAACGCGAATCTGGCTGAAGTGCACGCCAAACGGATTCACCCAGAAATGATCCGGCCGCTCCGGATCGCGCGCCGTGATGTGCCCGGTAACGCCTTCGTCGAAACCAAATTTCGAGAACAAGCGAAACGAAGCCGCCAGCCGCTCTTTGCGATGCCGGCGTTCCTCTTCAACACTGGCGAACTTGGGAGGTCCGGGAAAACCAGGATTCTTTACCGGCGCGGTAGCCATGTGTACCTCCAAGGAAAAGAGAACTCTATTCGCGCGAAGTATAGCACCGTGCCGAACCTGGAAAAATGGAACCCAGCGGAGCAGAGGAGCCCGGCGAAGACGTCCGTTGCTGGAATGAGAACGAAGAAACGTTTAATCGCCTTATGCTCTCGTTCCGTGTCTTATACTAGCGCAGCCTGGAATTCCCCCTTCCTCAGCATCGCCGCGCGTTCCTACGACGCGTTCCGTACTCGAAGGGGAACATGAATCGCTTTCTCGCCCGGCAACCCATCCTCACCGCCAAGACCCCCATTTTCGCTCATGAAATTTTGAGTCGCTACGGCCCCGAAAACTATTTTCGTCCGGTGCCAGGCGGTGCCCCGGACATAAAAGCCATGGACGAGCTGTTCCTTATGGGCCTCAAGCAAATGACCAACGGCTTACCCGCCTTCCTAAATTGCACGCGCGATTTCCTGCTGAACAATTATCTAGAACTGCTGCCTCGCGATCTGATCGTCGGGGAAATATTGGAAGATGTGAAACCAGACGCCGATCTCCTGGCTGCCTGCATGCGCATAAAAAAGCAGGGCTACCGCCTTGCGCTCGACGATTATGAAGATCGCGCCGAGCTTGCCCCGCTGATCGAAATCGCGGATTTCGTGAAAATTGATTTCCTGAACACCAACTTGCCCGAGCAAAAGCGCCTGGGTGAAAAGTTTGCAAAATTGAGAATTCCGCTAATCGCCGAAAAAGTGGAAACGCACGAACAGTTTCAGCGCGGCAAAGACATGGGCTACGAATTCTTCCAGGGCTATTTTTTCTGCCGCCCAGAGATGGTGTCCCGCCGTAGCGTTCCAGAAAACAAACTGATCTACATCCAACTGCTGCGTGCCGTAACTGCGCCGCAAATCGACTTAATCGAGATCGGCCGCCTGATCAAGCAAGAGGTCTCGCTCAGTTACCGCCTCTTGCGTTACTTGAATTCCCCATTGTTCGGCCTGTCCGGCGAAATCCACTCCATCGAGCACGCGCTGCGCATGCTGGGCGAGCGCGCCATTCAAAAATGGGTTTCGCTCGTAAGCGTCGCCGCTATCGGCGAAGACAAGCCCGGCGAATTGGTGCGCATGCCTCTGGTGCGGGCGCGATTCTGCGAGCTGTTGGCCGAAGCCACCGATTTGGAACCAGTCTCCGGCGACATGTTTCTACTCGGCCTGCTTTCTTTGCTGGACGCCATGTTGAATATGCCGTTGCAGGAAATCCTCGCAGGTCTCCCCGTCGACGAAGAAATAAGAAACGCGCTCAACGGCCGCCCCAGCCGCTTTCGTTCGCTCTTTGAAGTGGTATTGGATTATGAAACCGGCACCTGGGAGCAGTTGGAGCAATCGTGCCACGCCGCTGGATTGGACGAAGCCATCATTCCAGAAATTTATTCCAGCGCATTAGCGTGGGCTGACGGCATTCTCTCCGAATCTCTGATGCCGGTCGCGCAATGACACTGGTGTGTCTCTGTTGAGCATCTCGTTCACGCGCTTAATCAAGGCTTGCGCATCAAAGGGCGCGCGCACCTTCGCGTCATTGTCGAAATACACGTAGACGTCCCGTGCTTTTCGCTTCCCGGAAGGTTTGCGAATGACGCGCTCCGCGTCGCTCGGCTCGTTTCCGGTGGCCCAGGCCACGACCCGGCACGCCCAGGCATCTATGTCCACGTCTTCGTAGCCGCTGACGTACAGAACTTCCGAGCCATGCAGCCGCACATAAACGAAGTCGGAAGTGAGATCCATCAAGCGCGGCCATTCGACGGTATCCGCGCAGACCAGCGCAATGTCGTGCTCGCGGAGCAAATGAATGAATTCCGCCACGCGAAAACTCTCATGGCGAATTTCCAGCGCGTGACGAAGCGGCATTTTCACTCGCGGGCGGAGGTCGGCGCGATTATCCAGTCGGTGGTCATGACCACTCGCCAATCGCGCGGCCGCTTTCGTGTCTCGAGGCAGCAGCTTGAAAAAAGTCGCGAGGCGCTTGGCGTCAAATCCGAGATTGGGTGGAAGCTGCCAAAGAATCGGCCCCAGCTTGTGCCCCAGCTGGAAAATTCCGGATGCAAAGAAATTCGCTAGCGGAGTCTCGCAGTCATTTAATTTCTTCATGTGGGTAATGAAGCGCGGACCCTTCACTGCAAACACAAAATCGTCAGGCGTGGCCGCAGCCCACGCCGCAAAGCTTTCCGGCCGTTGCAGCGAATAAAATGTCCCGTTGATTTCGACCGATGGAAACATGCTAGCGGCATATTCCAATTCACGCCGCTGCGGCAATCCTTTTGGATAAAAGACCCCGCGCCACCCCTTGTAGCGCCACCCCGAAATCCCAATGCGAATGTCTCCCGCAGCGGTCGCACTTATCGCCGATCGATGTGGGGCCACCCTGTAGCTCAGGGGCGCCTCATGCCCCTGAGGCCTTTTCTTGCCTATGCCGTGAGCACCCACCATAGTTCCAAAGTCCTAAACAAATTTCTTCACAGCGCGCAAATCTTCGATGAATCGTTGCATCTCCGCATGCCGCGTTTCCTCATCGGGCGCCCGCAAAATCGATGAAGGATGTACCGTCGCCATAATGTATGGCGCGAGCGGCGACTTCATTAGCTCCCCTCGGTGCTGCGTCACGCGAAAATCGCGGCCAAGCAAAGCCTGCGCCGCAGTAGCCCCCAGGCAAACGATCACTTGCGGCTTCAGCACGGAAATTTCCGCATCCAGCCAGGGACGGCAAGCATTAATTTCCGCAGCATTAGGCTTCTTGTGGATACGCCGCTTACCCCGCGGCTCCCATTTAAAATGTTTCACCGCATTGGTCACATAAGTCTTGCTGCGATCGATCCCGGCCTCTTCCAGCGCGGAGTCCAGCAATTTCCCCGCCGGTCCAACAAACGGTTTCCCCTCGATGTCTTCTTGATTCCCGGGCTGCTCGCCCACAAACATGATCTTGGGATGTGCCGCCCCGCCCCCAAAAACGGTCTGCGTCCCAGTGCGCCAAAGATCGCAAGCCCTGCAATTCTTAGCCGCCTGCCGCAGCGACTCCAGCGTCGGGTTCATCGGAATCAACGGACGTGGTTTGTCGACACGCTTGGCCACGGCGTTTAGATGCATCGAGGTACAAGGCGGACCCTTGCCGTAGGAGTGCAGCACCGCTGCGCCCCAGTTCGGCACAATTTCAGAACCTCACCGGAGCCAATGCTTGACAAGAACGAAAAATG
>Ga0137412_10003298_pt1 | contig 12876 bp, 15 predicted proteins | sample CZODoug2_1_16fun_FD_122160 | JGI IMG/M metagenome (GOLD analysis project Ga0137412, IMG submission 122160) | Vadose zone soil fungal communities from Angelo Coast Range Reserve, California, USA - CZODoug2_1_16fungal (Hybrid Assembly) | ecosystem: Environmental > Terrestrial > Soil > Vadose zone...
GGTGGGCGGCATCAGCCAGGGCGTCGTGCATCCGCTGGCCGGGTGAGCGCACATCCGGCCCATCGGCATCCGACGGGCGGGGCGCGGCGAGTGGGTCGAGCACGGCTTGCCATTGCGCTAACGCGGTCGGGGTGAGGTGGGCTCGTAGTTCCCCGGATCCGTCGCGGTTACCGGACAGAGTCGCGTGACGGCGCCGGTCATGTTCGACGTCATCAGCCAGCACACCATCCGGATTCAGTAGCGCCACCACCCGCCGCGCCAGCGTGGCCAACACGTTCGGGTCGAACCGTTGCGCTTCGGCGACCAGGCGCGCCTCGACCGCGGCGCCGTGTTCGGCCTCGACGTCTTTGGGCAGCTCGGACACCGTCTTGGCGATGACCCGAGCATGCTCCGGGGAAATGCTGCCCTCGGCTTGAGCTGCTGCCACCGCGGGCAACAACGGCGGCCGGGGCTGCCCCGACAGTGAGCGGCCGGGTCCCAGATCCACCGCCGCCTGGCAGCGGGCTTTCGCTTCGACCGGTGCTACCCGCAACACCTCGTGTAACAAGGACGCGGTGTCACGGGCCATCAACTCACCCGCCGCACCCCGATGATCCAACTCAGCAATCAACGCATGATCCACCACCGGCAGGCGGCGGCGCTGCGTCTCCACACCACGCAACAGTCCGAGCAGCTCATCACGGGACAACCGCGTCAGATCAGCCGCGCACAAGGTGTCAACAGCATCCGAAAGCTGCGCGAGCGCAGTAGCCACCCCCGCAGCGCCCTCCTGACCCTCGAACATGTGTGCTAGTATACCTGCTGCATCGGAACCCTGTCCAGAGAGATTCCCTTTATTTCACAAGGAGAATTGGGTCGAGCGGAGCAACGACAGCAAGGCCGCAAGCCGAGCGCCCAACCGAACCGAACGACCACTCCTCGTCGCTGCGCTTTGGAGCTGAACCACAACGCAACCGCAACGCGACCCGGCGGCACCCAGAGAGACTGGCCCTAATTCACAAGGAGAATTGGGTCGAGGGGAACGACGACAGCAAAGCCGTAAGCCGAGCGCCCAACCGACCCGAATGACCAACTCCTCGTCGCTGCCGTCCTTGAAGAACCGGGCCAGTAGCCAACCGCATGGCGAAAGGCAGCCGGCGGCAGCCGCCGCTAGAGCCGGGCCGCCGCTGGGGTGATCGCGGTGGCGAGTGAGGCCAGGGTGTCGTCGACGATCCGGTAGTAGGCCCACTTGCCCCGTTGCTGTCGAGTGACGAGACCGGCGTCCGCTAGTTGCTTCATGTGATGCGAGACGGTCGGTTGCGATAGGCCCACCGGGTCGATGAGGTCGCAGATGCACGCCTCGGCGCCGTCGTGGGCCGCGATGAGCGACAGCAGCCGGACGCGGGTCGGATCCCCAAGGGCCTTGAACCGCTGGGCGAGTTGCTCGGCGTCCTCGGTGCTGATGACGCGGCCGGTCAGCGGCGGGCAGCAGACCGCTAAATCGCTTGGGAGCATCGGCAGCATCTGAGTAGGCATGGCATCCAGTCTGCCACGTCGTATTGACATCAGTCGATACATCGGTGATCCTCGATGTATCGAGCTTCGTCGATGGGAGAGTGTGCGATGACAGATGCTGATCTGCGCGAGCAGGTCCGGGAGCGATATGCGGCCGCGGCCACCGCGGTGACCCTGGGCGGCACGAACAGCGAGGCGGTGGAGGCCGAGGGCTGCTGCGGGCCGTCCGCGTCGGAATCGGGCAGCTGCTGCTCGGCCGGGTCGTGTGCGCCGGAGTCGGTGCAGGTGGACGACACGTTCGGGGTCGGGATGTACAGCGTGGACGAGCAGGACGCGCTGCCGCCCGAGGCACTGGCGGCGAGCCTGGGCTGCGGCAACCCGCTGGCCGTGGCCGAGCTGCGCGCCGGTGAGCGGGTACTCGACCTCGGCTCGGGCGGCGGGATCGACGTGCTGCTGTCGGCTCGGCGCGTCGGTGAGACCGGCTTCGCGTACGGGGTCGACATGACCGACGAGATGCTCGCCCTCGCGCGAACGAATGCCGAGAAGGCCGGCGCGAGCAACGTCGAGTTCGTCAAGGGCACCATCGAGGACGTACCGCTGCCCGACGGCGCGGTGGACGTCGTGATTTCCAACTGCGTGATCAACCTGTCCACCGACAAGCCCGCCGTGCTGGCCGAGATGTTCCGGGTTCTGGCGCCGGGCGGTCGCATCGGCGTGTCCGACGTCGTCGCCGAGGACCACCTCTCCTCAACGGAACGCGCCGAACGCGGCTCCTACGTCGGCTGCATCGCCGGGGCGCTGTCGCGGCAGGAGTACCTCGACGGCCTGACCGCCGCCGGATTCGTCGACGCCGAGGTGCAGTTCACCCTCGAGGCGGCGCCGGGCATGCACTCGGCGATCGTTCGCGCCGTCAAGCCCATGACCGGGGTGTCACGGTGAGCTGGCTGCGCCGGCGCCGGGTCGCAGCGCCCAGGACCGGGTCGATGTGCTTCTGCGACGAGTGCGCCACGGTCACCAACTGCGACTCGAGCTACCGCCTGGACGCCGCACGGCAGAGCGCTGTATTGCGCAGTGCCGGGCCGCGTCCGATCTGATCGCGTCACCCCCGCGCGGGGACGCCGAGCTCTTCGAGCAGGGCGAGGACGCGGCGTTCGATCTCGTCCCGGATCGGGCGCACGTCGGCGACCTCGCGCCCGGCCGGATCGTCGAGGATCCACTCCTCGTAGCGCTTGCCAGGAAAGACCGGGCAGGCGTCCCCGCAGCCCATGGTGATCACGACGTCGGCGGCGCGGACGACCTCGTCCGTCCACCGCTTGGGGTACTCGCCGGCGATGTCGATGCCCCGTTCGGCCATGGCCGCGATCGCAGCCGGGTTGACCTGATCGCCGGGCTCGGACCCGCCGGACCACGCCGTGGCGGCGCCACCCGCGTGGTGGGTGAAGAACCCCAGGGCCATCTGCGAGCGGCCGGCGTTGTGCACGCAGAGGAACAGCACGTTGGGCTTGCTAGCGGTCATAAAGATGCCTCCGGTCAGGACGTGGCATGCAGGCGGGGGGCGAGGTCGTCCACCCGGCGGGCGAGTTGGTCGTAGGCGCGGTCGAACGCGGCCCGGCGCCCGGATCGGACGGGGTCGGGTATCGACCAGTGCCGGTCGGCGTCGGGGCCGAGTTCTTCGTGGGCTACATCGCAGACCGTGACGACCAGGTCTCCGGCGGCGCGGACGTCGTCGATGCGTTGCGGGCGGGTGCGCCGTAGCGGCAGGCGATGGCGCTCGGCGGTGGCGATCGCGCCCGGATCGATCCGCTCCGCCGGGTGGGTACCCGCGGAAGCGGCCGGGACGGGACTGGCGTGGCGCCACAGGGCGGCCGCGAGGTGCGAGCGGGCGGAGTTGGCCGTGCACACGAACAGCACTCGCCGTACGTCGGGCAACGGCGGCGGCGTGAGCTCGTCCAGGGCGCCGGGCACCAGCTGAAGGTAGGAACGCCGCTTGTCGCCCTCGGAGCGGGTTCGGTCGATCAGCCCTTCGCCTTCGAGTACTCGCAGATGGTGGGCGAGCAGGTTGGACGGCATCGCCAGCATCGCGGCCAGCTCGGACGGCGACCGGTCGCCGACGGCAAGGGTGTCGATGATGCGCAGCCGCGACGGGTCGGCCAGCGCGGCGTGCAAGGCGGCCCGCCGCACCAGGATTAGATCAGCGTCCATTGCCTCAATATTGACTGAGCTATTCTTCGGCTGTCAAGATGTCCGGCGTGGACGAGAGCTCTCCGCCGTTGGCCCGGCGGCTGTTCGCCGAGTTCCTCGGCACCGGCCTGCTGGTGGCGGTCGTGGTGGGGTCGGGCATCGCCGCCCAGCGGCTCTCGCCGAGCGACGTGGGGCTGCAGTTGCTGGAGAACAGCACCGCCACGGTGTTCGGCCTGGCGGTGCTGATCCTCACCCTCGGGCCGGTGTCCGGGGCACACTTCAACCCCGTGGTCTCGTTGGCCGATTGGTTCCTCGGCCGCCGCGTCGGCGCCGGGCTGACGCTGCCCGAGGTCGGCGCCTACACCGTGGTGCAGTGCACCGGCGGAATCGGCGGGGCGTTGCTGGCCGGTCTCATGTTCGACGTGAACCCGCACCTGTCGGGCAAGCATCGCGCCAGCGGCGCGCATCTGGTCGCCGAGGTCGTCGCCACCGCCGGCTTGCTGCTGGTGATCTTCGCCCTGGCCCGTACCCACCGCGGGCCGCTCGCGGCGCCCGCGGTCGGGGCCTACATCGGCGCCGCGTACTGGTTCACCAGCTCCACGTCGTTCGCCAACCCGGCCGTCACCGTCGGGCGGATGTTCTCCGACACGTTCGCCGGCATCGCCCCGGCGTCCGTGCCCGGGTTCGTCGGCGTGCAGCTGATCGGCGCCGCGGTCGGCACCGCCATCGTGCTGATCCTCTACCCCGACATCGGCGAACGGGTCGGCGACGTCGTCGCCCCGCACGAGGCCGCCTAGCAGCAGGCGTCGCCTTTCCACGCCTCGCGGCCTTCCCGGATCGCGACGGCGGCGATGACCAGGCCGGCGATCGGGTCGGCCCACGACCAGCCGATCAGCGCGTTGGCGATCAGGCCGAGCAGCAGGACCCCGGACAGGTAGGTGCACAGCAGCGTCTGCTTGGAGTCGGCCACCGCCGAGGCCGACCCGAGTTGCCGCCCGGTACGGCGTTGCGCGACGGACAGCACCGGCATCACCGCCAGCGATACCGCGGCCAGCACGATGCCCGCCGGCGAGTGCTGCGCTTCGCCGTCCCCGGCCAGGGCCCGAACGGCATCGACGATCACGAACGCCGCGAGCGCGAAGAACGACAAGGCGGTCACGCGCAACGCGGTTCGCTCCCGCGCCTCGCGCCGCTGGTGATCACGTCCGGCGAACTGCCACGCGACCCCGGCCGCCGAGGCGACCTCGACCACCGAGTCCAGGCCGAAACCGAGCAAGGCGGTCGACGACGCCACCACGCCGGCGGCGAGCGCGACGCCCGCCTCGACGACGTTGTAGCTGATCGTGGCCGCGACCAGCAGTCGTATCCGTCGGGCCAGCACGTCCTGGCGCGCCGGCGATGCCCCGACCGGCAGCGTCGTCACGGGATGCGCCGTTCGCCCGTCGCGTCACACGTGGCCGGATCGACGGCTAGCACGACCCCGAGCAAGTCACCCAGGGCGTGGGCCAGCTGCGGATCGGCCAGCTCGTACCGGGCCCGCCGGCCCTCAGGAACCACGACCACCAGCCCGCATCCACGAAGGCAGGCCAGATGATTGGACAGCGATTGGCGCGACACTCCCAGCAACTCGGCAAGCTCGGCCGGATACCCCGGCCCGTCCTTCAGGGCGAGCAGGACCCGGGCCCGGGTCGGATCGGAGAGCGCGTGCCCGAACCGCGCCAGCACCTGCCCGTACGTCACTACCGTCGGCACGGGTTAGACAGTACATCGTCGGCTGAACTGTTCAGAATCGTCAAAGACGATTGACGCCCGCCTCGTCGTCAACGTAGATTGACGCCATGGCAGTGAGCGTCGAGGAGAGCAGGCGGCTGATGGACGCGGCATCCGGTACCGACCCCGAACTCGGGCTGACGGCGGTGGTGGCCCTGCGTCAGCTGGTCGAGGTGTTGGAGGAGCTGCAGGTGGCGAACGCGCGCAGCCGGGGCTGGTCGTGGCGCGACATCGCGCGCCGACTCGGGGTGACCAAGCAAGCCGTGCACTACAAGCACGGGCTGCGCCTGCGCGGGGAGGGCTCGTGATGTGGGGCCGGTTGACCCCGGACGGTCGCGAGGTGGTGCGGCTCGCCTACCTGGAGGCCCGCGAACTGGGCCACCCGGGTATGGCCGACGAACACGTGCTGCTCGGGTTGTTACGTCACGGCGGCGCGGCGGCGGAGCTGTTGGCCGACCACGGCATCGATCTCGCCACGGCGCGCGCCGAGCTGTTGCGGGTCGGCCCGACGCTTCCGTCGCAGATCGATCCGGCCGGTGCCTTGCGCACGTTCGGCATCGACCTGGACGAGCTGAACACTCGGCTGGCGGCGACCTTCGGCGCGGACGCGGTGTTGGCCGCGCAGCGCCGAGTCCGGCGCCGCCCACGGTGGCGGGGCGGGCATCCGCGGCCGAGCGCGCTGTGCGTACACCTGCTGGCCAAGCGCTCCTTCGAGATCGGGGCGCGCTTCGCCGATCAGCGGGGTGACAGCGGCGTAGGCCCCGAGCATCTGCTGTACGGGATCCTGCAGGACGCCCGCGATCCCCTCGGCACGCAGCTCAGTCGGCGCAGTCGTCGCCAGCTGGCCGTGCTGGGCTGGGTCGGCGGGCGTCCCAACCCGTTGCGGCTGCTGCTCGAAGCCCGCGGCATCGATCTGTCCCGGCTCAGCGCCCAGCTCAGCGCATCCGGCGGATCCTCTTGATCTTGGGCGGTAGCAGGCCACCGAACACGGCACCGGCCAGCTCCACTGCCGTCGGCTGGTCCAGGACGCGGCCGACCAGATCGGGATGGACGCCCAGGTAGGCCCACGCCTGCTCAGCGTGGCTGTAGAAGTTGACATGGCCGCACGTACAGGCCGCACTTGTGCCGGTACCGGTCGTTCCCGCAACGAGGACGACGGTGCTCGCAGGCGTCCACTGCCACTCACCGCCGCGGACCTCGACGCGAACCCGTTGGCCGCTGGGCGGATCGGTCGCGGTGATCGTCGCGTTTCGGGCGGCCAGCTGCGGGACGCCCAAGGCGTCGATCGCGCACATCGCCTCGACCCGCGTCCCCCCGAGCTCTACGCGATGCCCGCGAGCAACGCCGGAGAACGGATAAGCCACCGACACCGTGCCCTCGTCGATGTGCACGAGGTCCTCGGCGGCCAGCCGGGTCACAGCCGGGTCCGGATCCAGGCCGAGCTCGGTCGCCCGCTCGTCTAGCCAATCGCGCGACGGCGGTGCGCCGCGGTCCAGGAAGTGCATGAGCAGTTTCTGGTGCAGCTGGCGCAGCCGACGCGGAAGGGCGGCCTGTCGCGCACCGGTGCCTTCCGCCCGCCACTTACTGGTCGAGACCTGCTCGCCGAGGACGGCGCGCAGCTGGGCCACCGACGGCACGCCAGCGGGCGTCCCGATCTCGTCCCGGTACAGGCGGCAGGACAGGCTCGGCGTCTCCCCCGGTGTCGCGAACGGATCGACGCCGCCGACCAGCAGCGTCGGCGAGCCCGTCATAGCGGCGGTGGCGGCCTCGTCCGGGTCGCGCACCACGAGCTCCTCGATCGGCCCGGCGCCGACCTCGCGCAGCCGGGCCAGCAGCACCGGTGCGTTCGGGCAGTCGGCGACGTACAACAGCTGCAGTCTCATGGGTCGATGTCGCTCTCGATCGCTTCGATCAGCGGACACGATCGGTCGGCCGGCGGACGCTCGCAGGTGGCGACCAGTTCGGCCAGCGACGCCCGCATCCGGCGCAGATCGGCAATCTTGCGATCGAGCTCGGCGACCTGCACGGCGGCGAGCGTCCGCGCCCGATCGCAGCTGTCCGGACCACCGGACGCCAACGTCAACAGCTGCTCGATCTCGGCCAAGGTGAATCCCAGTTCCTGGGATCGCCGCACGAAACGCAGTACGCCCACCGCCGACACCGGATAGTCGCGATACCCGGACGGCGACCGCGGCGGCTGGGCCAACAGGCCCCGACGCTCGTAATAGCGCAGCGTCTGCGGATTCACTCCGGCCCGGTCGGCCATCTCACTCGTACGCATACCCCCAGCATGAACCCGGTACCCGAGTACCAGGTCAAGCGTTGGTTTTCGGGGGCCCGACGGACCGCTGCGCCCGAATGTGCTCTACCGCATCCGCAGGGGCGAGAATGGGTAGACCACAGGCTCGAGCCAGTGAGTCCGTTATATAGGCGGGAGCATTCGCATGACCGCATTTGACCGCATAAAGAGCAAGGCCGAGGAGCTGGCCAAGAAGGCCAAGCCGAAGGTCGAGGAACTCCGCGAGAAGGCCACGCCAGCGGCTCAGTCGCTCAGGGAGCGAGCCGAGAAGGCAGGCGAGGCGATCAAGGCGAAGGCGGCTGACGTTGCCGAGGGGCTGCGCCAGGGCACCGCCGAGGGATCGGCGAGCAGTTCCACGCCCGCTGCGCCAACCACCGACACGACGCCCGGGACGAGTGGGCCCACGGATGCCGCGCCTAAGACCCCGCCCGGCGACGAGGACAAGCCCGCCACCTGAGCCGGCCGTCACTCGACCTTCAGCTCCCGGACGGCCTGACGCAGCTGGGCGATGTTGTCGCGCAGCACGTCGGCGACCAGTTCGTCCGTCCGCGGGTCGGCCAGCACCTCGAGGATCACCCGCAGTGTCGTTTCACTGACCTCGTTGATGATCCGGTCGTGGAACGGCAGCAGCCTGATCTGCCCGGTGGTCGGGTCCTGCTTGATCTTCTCCGCGATCATCGCCTTGAGCTCGACGCGGTTCTCGCGCAACGCCGCGGCGACGTTGCGCGTGTAGTGCCCGGCGCGCAACACGTCCGCGACTTCGTCCAGCACGGCAATGGTGAGCGGCTGCTTGATCAGCTCGATCACCTGGCCGGACGCGCGGTTGATCAGGCGCACCACCAGCGGCACTCGCAGGCCTCGGCGCCAGATCCAACGTCCGAGCACGCCCGCGATGATGCACAGGACGATCACCGAGCCGACGATCAGCAGCACGAGCTGGGTCGTGGTCATGCCGCTGATCCTCGCGGTCCGGCCGGTGTCTGCGCACCTAGGCTGGCCGATTCACGATTGTGCAACTTCTGGCGTCCTCACGACGCCAGAAGTTGCACGATCCCAGGAGCTACCCGTTCTGGGGCGCGATCGCGAACTGCGTTCGGCCCTGCTGGTCGGCCGTCACGTCCAGCGTCTTGTCGTCCAGGATCACCGCGGCCTGCGGGTCGAGGAACACGCGAGCCCCGGATTCGTCAACAACGCGGTCGTCCTCACCAGGGACGGCAGCCAGGCTGAGCGTGAGTGATCCGGCGGTCGGATCGTTAGCAATGCGCAGACCACCGCCCTTCGGCGCATCGGGCTGATCGACGATATTGCGGATCTCGGCTGCGGCCTCGGTGGTCAACGTGAGCATGGTCGACGTCCTTCCCTCTTTGCTTGCTTTGACTTTGCCGGCTCAGGCCGTGCGGCACCTAAGCGCCGGCACCTTCCGTATCGCCTGATGTCCGACGACCACGACGGAAGGCGGGCGGTATCTGGCACCGCCCTACCCTTCCAACGTTCACCGCTCGAGTGGATCCGTCAAGTCGCCTCTCAGCAAAGCGGCGCCTGCAGCGGCGTCAGCTCCGCGGCGCTCGTGTACTGGTTGCCGTTGACCTCCGACAACGCGGTAAAACGCAGGTAACGAGCCCGGGTCGTTGTGAAATCGACCTCCTTCTCGGTCTGGTCGTTCACGAACGTCCCGGACGCGACGGTGTGCCAACGCGCGCCGTCGGTACTCACAGCCACTTCGTAGTTGCCGACCCGGCCGTTGACCCCACCGTCCTGCCGCGGCAGGTAACGCACACCCGCGAGGCGGTACGCGCTGCCGAGATCGAGCGTGATCCCGTGCGGCAACGGCGCGACGCCGCCGGAGTACGCCGTGTGCCAGATCGTGTAGGGGTTGTCGTCGATCGCGTTCGCGGCGGCGCCGTTCTCGGCGGTCGTCTCCTCGCTGTCGGTCGTGACGTGGACGGCGGCCTTGGGGACGGCGGTGAGCTGCGACGGCGGGGCATCGCCGATGGCATCCGCCCGCGCCAGGAACTGCCACACGCTGGCGTCGCGCGGACCGCCCCACAGCCGCTCGGCGAGAACCTGCAGCGGACGCTTCGCGAAGAAGTCGAACCACTCGGGCGATTGTTCCTCGGCCCGGTCCGACCACCGGCTGATCCGGTAGCCGATGATGCCGGCCGGGTGGGTGAACGGGTAGTTCTCGTAGACGTTCTTGATGTCGACGTAGCCGTAGTCGCCGAGCTTCTGCCCGAAGCCGGCGCTGACGTAGAGGGTGTTCTCGGGCGTGCCCACCACGCGATATCCCTGGGCCACCAACGCGCTCGGGTCGTTGCCCACCCACGAGTCGACGACGATGTCCTTGTTCGGCTGGATACTCGTCTGCTGGTTGTTGAAGTTCCACCACTCCCACATCTCGGTGGTCTTGCCGTACGAGCGCACCTGCGCGTCGAGCGTGTTGAAGAAATCGACGAACACGTCGCCCGGATAGGCGAATCCCCGCTGGTGCTGGTAGGCGACGAGTTCGGGGCACGCCGCCTTGTCCGCGTCGTACGGGTACTCGTCGCCGCCGACGTGGAAGTACGGGCTGTCGAACATGGGGATGATCTCGGCGAGCAGGTCGTGGACGAACGTGCGCGTGTAGTCCGAGGCGATGTTGAGCAGCCAGCCGCCCTGGTCTCCGCCCGTCCAGTGGCTGTAGTCGAGCGAGTGGCAGCTGAACCGCAGTTTCGGGTCGTACGTCGTGATCGCGACCGCGTGCGCCGGGAGGTCGACCTCCGGGATGATCGTCACGTGGTAGCGGCGGGCGTAGTCCTGCAGTTCGCGGATGTCGCGCTTCGAGTAGGACTGCGGCGCGGCCAGGCCCGGGAACTTGTCGACCTGAATGCGAAAGCCTTCCCAGTCGGTGAAGTGCAGGTGGAACGTGTTGAGCTTCTGCCAGGCCATGGTGCGGATCTGCGACTTTAGATAGGTCATCGGGTAGAACTTGCGGCCGACGTCGAGCATCTGGGCGCGTTCGCCGAAGTTCGGCCAGTCCCGGGCCGTACCTTGCGGTATGGATGCCCGCTCCGGATCGGCCTTGAGCAGCTGCTCGACGGTCTGGGTGCCGTAGAAGACGCCCGGGTCGGCGGGCGCGGCGATGGTAAGGACGCGGCCGATGTCGAGGCGGTAGCCCTCGCTGCCGAGCGCGTCGTCGCGTACATACTGGAGAACGATGTCACCCGGACGGGACCGCCCCGTCGTCACCGAGAGCCGGCGTCCGGTCTCGGCGGCCAGATCGTCGCGGAACGTCGCCGCGGTCGTCCGGAGCCTCGCGTCGTCAACGACGATCCGGCTAGCCGGCGTGAGCTGCCAGTGGCCCGACGCGCCGTGCCACTCGCGCAGGCTGGGCAGCACGGCCGGCGCCGGGTTCGCGCCGTGCTGGGCGAGCGCCGGAGCGGCCGGAGCGAAGGCGGCCACCAGGACGGCGCCGGCAATGAGTCGCAGCATCATGACAACGTCCGTTCGAAGGTGATCGGTTTCGGATCGATCTGGTGCAGGTCGAAGATCAGGATGTCGTTGCGGCCGCGGCGCAGCCAGGACGCCGGGCAGTACAGGCGATGCTGCGGGCCGATCGTCCAGTAACGCCCGAGGTTGTGGCCGTTGACCCAGACGACGCCCTTCGTCCACTGGGATAGGTCGACGTAGGTGTCGCCGACGGCGCGTAGGTCGACGATCGCCCGGAAGTACTGTCCCGGCCGCGCGTCGGGTGGCCGGGGCCGTAGCCGGCGCACGTCGTCCATGGGCAGCAGGAAGGTCTGCCAGCCGGTCAGGGCGGCGCCGTCGAGCGATGCTGACTCGAGGATGCCCTTGCGGTCGACCAGGGCGTGCCCGTAGTTGGTGCGGCCCATGCCTTCGACGAGGATGTCGAGGGTCTGGCCGGCGGGGATATCCAGCGGAGCATTGTTGTTCGTGACGTTGAGCGCCTGCGATACGGCGTCCGGGATGAGGGTTCGCGAGAGGCCGCCGACGTAGACGCCGTCGACGAACACCGTGGCGTAGTCGTGCACCCAACGGATGTCGAGTGAGCCGCCGGAGTTGCCGGGCAGCGTCGTCCGATAGGCCACGAACCCGGAGTTCTGGCCGTACATCTCCATCGGTTGCGGATCGGCGCTCATGACAGCGTCCGGCAGGTTGTCCCATACCGATGCGTACGGTCTGGGCAGTACCGGGCCGGGCGTGATCGTCGGCACGGGCGACGGCACCCGCGGCAGCGAGACGTAACCGCCGATGAGATCGCGGTACGCCTGGTAGCGCGGTCCGGCCGTCCCCTGCTCGCTTATCGGCGCGGCGTAGTCGTAGCTGGTGATGTCGGGCTGATAGTTGCCGGACAGGTTGTTCGCGTTCGCCCCGGCGAAGAAGCCGAAGTTCGTCCCGCCGTGGATCATGTACAGGTTGAACGACAGTCCGCCGTCCATGAAGGCTCGCAGGTCGGACGAGACGTCGGAGTCGCCGCCCTGGAACGTCGGATCACCCCAGTGCGTCAGCCAGCCCGGGTACACCTCGCCGGCCATCGCGGGCACGTCCGGATACTCGGTGCGTGTCTTGGCGATGGACGGAGCGTCGCCGCCGCTCAGGGCGATCGCGCCGCCGACGACGTTCGTATGGTTCTGCTCGAGCTGGCCCAGTCCGTCCTCGGTGTAGAACGGTCCGTTGATACCGGCGTCGATCCAGAGCTGGCGCAGTTCCTCCAGGTACGCCGCGTCGTTGCCGTAGGACCCGTACTCGTTCTCGATCTGGACCATCAGGATGGGGCCGCCGTTGGCAATCATCAGCGGCTCGACCCGCTTGGCCAACGCGGCGATGTAGCGCGCAACGGCCGGCAGGTAGTGCGGATCGTCCGCGGCCTTGACCCGCAGCTTGATGTCGGGATTCCGCAGCAGGTACGGCGGGATGCCGCCGAGATCCCACTCGCCGCAGACGTAGGGCCCGGGGCGCAGCAGCACCCACATGTCCTCGGCCTGGCACAGCCGTACGAACGCCTCGACGTTGCGGCGATCGGTGCGGAAGTCGAAGACGCCGGGACGTTCTTCGAGGTAGTTCCACATGACGTAGATCGCGATCGTGTTCATGCCCATGGCTTTCGCCATCCGGATGCGGTGGCGCCAGTACTC
>Ga0137412_10003300_pt1 | contig 12870 bp, 8 predicted proteins | sample CZODoug2_1_16fun_FD_122160 | JGI IMG/M metagenome (GOLD analysis project Ga0137412, IMG submission 122160) | Vadose zone soil fungal communities from Angelo Coast Range Reserve, California, USA - CZODoug2_1_16fungal (Hybrid Assembly) | ecosystem: Environmental > Terrestrial > Soil > Vadose zone...
CAGATAGGACTTCTTGAGCATTGGCGAACCATGGTGCTTCAGCGCTTCCATGGCCCCGGCCGTCAACAACGGACACAGCGCGAATGACATGTTCGCGGCATTCCACATTTCGATGGTTGCCGTGAGCACGAGTTCCGGCAACCCTTGTCCCCCGCATTCGGGATCACCACTGAGCCCGTTCCAGCCTCCGTTGACGAATTGCTGGTAGGCCGCGGCAAAGCCGTCGGCGGCCAAAACGCCGCCGTCGCCAAGGCGCGCGCCCTTCGCGTCACCAGGCTTGTTCAACGGTGACAGCACCTCGGACGCCAGCTTCGACGCCTCCTCCAGCACGGCGTCTACTAGATCGGGTGTCGCCTCTTCATTACCCGGCAGCTCGATGACGCCATCCAGGTCTGCCAAGTCCTTCATGACAAATTGCATATCGCGCAGCGGTGCCGAATAGGTCGTCATGTACGCTCCTCGCCTCAGGACGGCTCGAATTTGTCCAATTCTCGAGACAACTCGGGCAGCACTTTGAACAGGTCACCCACGAGACCGTAGTCGGCGACCTGAAAAATGGGCGCCTCCTCGTCCTTGTTGATCGCTACAATCACTTTCGAATCTTTCATACCGGCCAAGTGCTGAACGGCTCCGGAGATCCCGACCGCAATATAGAGCTCAGGGGCAATGATCTTTCCCGTCTGGCCCACCTGATAACTGTTGGTCACATATCCGGCATCCACCGCAGCGCGAGAAGCTCCCACAGCCGCTCCCAGCTTGTCGGCGATCTGTTCCAGTAACCGGAAGTTGTCTGCGGAACCCATGCCGCGGCCGCCGGAGATGACTCGGCGCGCCGCGCTCAATTCCGGGCGCTCGGAACGGGTCAATTCCCGGCTCACGAATCTCGCGCTGTCGTCCTTCGCGGCCGCCTCCACGGCTTCAATTAAGGCCGAGCCGCCGTGGCTTGCAGCCGCGTCAAACCCGGTGCTGCGCACAGTGATGACCTTGATGGCGTCGGCGCTCTGCACCGTGGCCAGCACGTTGCCTGCATAGATGGTGCGCACAAACGTATCCGCAGTCTCGATCGAAATGACTTCGGACAGGGGCGCCACATCGAGCAGCGCCGCCACCCGCGGCGCAAGGTTCTTGCCGGTGCTGGTCGCCGGAACCAGAATATGGCTGTAGCCGCCCGCCAACTCGACCACCAGCGGTGCCAGGTTCTCGGCAAGCGAGTGGCCGTAATGCTCGCAGTCGGCCCAGCGCACCTTGGCTACACCGGCCACCTGGGCCGCCTGTTCGGCCACCGCTCTACTGTGGTGTCCCGCCACCAAAATGTGGATCTCGCTGCACAGCTTCATGGCTGCGGAAACGCTATTCAGCGTTGCCCCATTGAGATTGCGATTGTCGTGTTCGGCAATGACGAGTACGGTCATGTTTAGATCACCTTGGCTTCGTTCTTGAGTCTGTCCACAAGCTCGGCCGCACTGGCCAACTTCGTCCCCGCCTGGCGCTTCGGAGGGTCGGTCATCTTGAGCAACTTAAGCCGCGGAGCGACATCCACGCCGAGTGCTTCGGGACTCATGGTTTCCAGCGGCTTCTTTTTGGCCTTGATGATGTTGGGCAGCGTAGCGTAGCGCGGCGTGTTCAGCCGCAGATCGGCGCTAACCACCGCCGGAAGATTCAACTCCAGGGTTTCCAACCCGCCGTCGATTTCGCGAGTGACCGTGGCCTTGCCCGCTGAAATGCCAAGCTTGGAGGCAAACGTGGCCTGCGGCCAACCAAGCAACCCCGCCACCAGTTGTGCCACCTGGTTGGAGTCGTCGTCGATCGCTTGCTTTCCCAGAATGATCAACTCGACCTTTTCCTTCTGCGCCAACACTCTGATCAGTTTGGCGACCGCGAGCGGCTGCAATTCCTCATCACATTCAACAAGGATGCCGCGATCCGCGCCGAGAGCCAACGCGGTACGCAGCGTCTCCTTACAGGCCGCCGCGCCACACGAGATCGCGATCACTTCCGTAGCCACACCGGCCTCCCTAAGCCGTACGGCCTCTTCCAAGGCAATCTCATCGAACGGATTGATCGACATCTTGACGTTGGCGAGCTCAACCCCGCTGCCGTCCGCCTTTACGCGCACTCTGACGTTCGAATCGACCACCCGCTTGGTCGCGACGAGAACTTTCATGGCGTCTCCTTCTAAAAGTAAATGGTGCCGCGGAAGAACACTTCGTTTGCCGACATCAGATTCTGGGTAAAATCGCCGTTCGGATTTCGGCTCAGCAATTTATTGGCATAAAGATCAAACTGCAGCGTCTTGCTCGGATGCCACTTCACACCGGGTTGTATGAGCCAACCACCACGGAAATCCGTCAGGAGCGTCAAATCGGTGCGAAACGCAAGCGTTGGCGAGGGCTGCTGAATCGCCAATGCAGCTGCGTTGAAGGCACTCTCGCCGCGTGGCGATCCAAACGCGTTCTGCCCTCCCAAGCCGCCCAAGTACCGGCCGAAGAGATCGCTCTGGTCCTTGTGAAGCCACTGCGCGACGATGTAAGTTGCGGGGAATGTCGAACTGAATTTCTGGTTCTTTTCCAGGATAAAGGCGAATTGCGTTTCGTTGCGTACTACGTAGTCGCTCGACAGCGTGGGGTTGGTGAACTTTTTATTCGGCGTGTAGGAAAGCTCGAATCGAGTCACGAGTTGATCGAGAATGGAATCCGCTTTCCCCTCGATGATGTAGTTGGCGCCGAAGCCGAAGACGTTCTCCTGCGGATAGTCGCGAGCGAGCACACCCACCAAATTCCCGAAGCCGGCAACGGGATCGAAAAATGTATCGAGCACGCACGTTGCCGACGCCTTGGTTGGGAAAGAGATTTGCTTCGTTGGCGATACTTTGGCCCCGCAGGCCGAGGCCACGGCCGCAGAGCCAAGCCCGCGGGTCGCCGGGAACTCGTTGAGTGACGCTGCCAGTCCTCCCGCACCATCCAGCCCCGCGAGGCCGGCGTACTGAAACCATTCCGCAGCGCTGTAGACGCCGCCGCCGGTCCCCGCCGCATACGGTGTACCGGACAGCACGCCGGCCTTCGAATCGGTCCAGCGAAACACGCCGTCCGGGTTGCGGCGGTGGGTGGCCATGAGCTGCACACCGACTTCGCCGATCTTTCCGAGCAGCCGTCCGCCGAAGTTCCATTTGTTCTTTACCGCCTCGTAGCCTGCCTGCTGCTCGATATTGAATTGGGCAGGGATTGTGTTGTACGGAGAATTCGCGCTGGGCAGAATGGTGGGTTGGAACAGCTCCGTGAATCCTTCCACCGACCAGTCGCCGGCGAAACGATAACTGCCGCGAAGACTGGGGGAACTTACACGTAGATCCGAGTACTCCTCGGCTGCGACGTCCAAAATCGAGTGACGGCGCAGATCAAGACCGTTAGGAACGTCCAGGACCCGGAAGAAAATCGCATCGCCCCACGCAATTTGTTGATTGCCGAGGCGCAGCCATAGCGGACCATTGTTGTAGTCGAGATAGGCGGCGGGTAAGTCGAGCGTCCACTGCTTGCCGGCAAGTTCGGTCACGGTGCCGCCGTGGCTGTCGCGGAATTGTTGTTCAAAGAGATTCACATCTTTGAATGCGTCATCGACGTCTCCCACCAAATCCGAATAGCCGCGCAGCTTGATGTGGACGGCCAAAGTATCGGAGAGCTTTCCGTCGACATTCACTTCGAAGCGAGTGGAGATCAGGTTCCACGTATTGTTTTCGTGCAGCGACGCAGGCCGCGTCAGCGTGGCGGGACTGAGTCCGGGTGCGAGGAACGGGCCAAGGCCGTCGTTGGGAACGGCCACACCATTGAAGTGATTCCCTTGTTGGTTGGTCGCATTCGTCATATTGCCGTCGCGTCCCGCGACCTCCTCGCGAACCAGTCCGGTGATCTGCCAATCGGCCGCGTAACCCCACGTTGGTGCCGCGAGCACTGCTCCCAGTAATATTCGGCAGACGGCCTTTGACGTTGTGTTTCTCACCACTCCTCCCCTGCTATCGATTGAGTTCCAGAATGGTCCCGCCCGCACCGACGGTCAGGATTCGCTGCTTGCCGCTTGCATCCCCGCTTATCGCGGCAGCCTCGTGCCATGCATTGCTCACCAGCTTCGACCGCATGGAATCCCAGGACCGGCCGCCGTCGGCGCTGTACAAAATCGTATTGATACCGGTCGCGACGATCCCCCCATTGGGCGCGGCGGCAACACCAGTGAGAATTGCGGTGGTACCGATGTCGAGCGACCGCCATGTGGCACCGCCATCCGAGGTGCCGAGAACGGCGCCGGCCTGTCCGACGGCATATCCCTTCCCGTCATTTCCAAGATACAAGGCAAATAAGGATCGTTCGCCCTTGTGCAATTCCGTCCAACGCACTCCACCATCGAGCGAGCGCAAAATGAGTTCGAACTCGCCGACTAGCGTAACGACGCCGTCATCACCCAGGTGCACGCCGTATAAATGCGGTTCGGCACCATCCGCCGTGACGTGACTCCAATCCATCGGGACCGGCTTCCAGGTGTTGCCCCAGTCGGCGGACTTGAGAATCGTCCCGAACGCACCGACCGCGTAAGCATCGCCATGACCGTTCACACTGACCGAAACGAGCCGCGCCTTGGTAACGACCTCAGCGGGCTTCCATTGCTGGCAGCCGTCCGCGGCAAACACACTGCCCATCTGCCCCACTATCACGCATTTGCCGGCGCGCATCGCAACGCCCAACAGGGCGAGGGCATCCGGTGCAGTCCACTGCCGGAGCCAGGTCGAGCCGCCGTCCTCCGATGTCAGTACAATTCCGAACGCGCCCACCGCGATGCCGTTGCGTCCTTCGAACGCGATGTCGTACAAGGCATCGTGCGCAGTGGCATGAAAGATCGTATTGGCGTCGCCGCCGTTGCCCTCCGTCGCTGCCGACGCAAGAGTCCCGCAAACGAGAAGCCCGCCGGACAGCAAGCATCCCCATGCCGAATTGCATGGCATAGTCATGTCCCGATGCGCTGAATGGCTTGCTCGGTCAGGTACCGGTCGTAAAGGCCGTGCTGGTTGTAGCCCGATGCGTAGCCCCCTGCCACGCTCTTTGCCTGCACAAAGCGCGTCATGCGATTGTCCTGCACGTTGTGGCATTGCACGGCCGTCCATGACCATGCGGTGTGCTGACCATCCATGACACGCGCGCCACCCTTCTCGTACAGGCTGTATTGGGGTTCAAACGACTTGAAGACTTCGCCGCGGCGATCATAGGTCACGTACGCGACGTACATCATGTTTCGCACGTCGATCCAGACTCGTTTTTTGCCTACCGGGGCTCGCGGAAAACCCGTCGGTTCAGCTTCAACGATGATCACCTCGGGAATGAGTTCCATTTCGGTGTCGAAGAACGTCTTGCCCTTCGGACCTCCGTGAACCGGGTGCTCCCAATTGGGATGATCGCCATACCAGTTGCCCGAGATGGCTCCCAGGAACGGGCCGCGACCGACGATTTTGTAGTTACCCCAGGTCAGCATGGGGTCGCCGGACGCCCAGGCGTCGGAAAGATACAGCGCCATTCCCGCAACCAGCGGTTCAAAGCGCTGGTTGGTCGGAAACTTCCTGACTCGCTTGAACGCCGGCAGGTAACCCACCAAATCGGGAAACTTGCGTTGATCGTAATACCAGGTATTTAGATAGGACGTGCCTTTGACATCATTCGGCGAGGAGAAGAATACCGACTGAAACCGCAGCTTCTCCTCTTGGCCCTTCTGGTACGGGCCATCCGCGCCAATGCGCGCAACGGTGTTCTCCTCCACCCAGACGAAATCGTACTGGTAGCTCAATTCGCCTTCGGGCCCGATCTCCCAGTCTCTGACGGCATACATGGAGTTGTCATGTCGCCCCCATGATAGGAGCAGATTGGAGAACACCTCGAGCGCGTCCTTGCCATCCGGGAAAGGGTTGCCGCCGATCCAGGGCTTTCCGTCTTGGGTAACCACATTGCCGTCCTTATCGAGCCTGGCTTTGCCCTTGTTCTTGAGCGTCGCCTCCAAATAATCGTTCGGATACAATCGCGTAATATCTTTGGTGGACGCGGCGATCTTGATGCGGCGCCCCATCTCCTTGACATGTTTGTAGGCCACGGGATCGAGCAGCTCCTTCACCACCTCAACATTGTCCGCGGTGATCATGTCACCGGTCTTGAGCTTGCCTTTGGTATAGGCCTCGATTGACAGGAGTTCATCCGGATACGCCTTCGTCACGTCCGCGCCGTCGGCGATCAATGGCCACAACGGCATCAGGACCCCGGCGGTGGCGCCCAGCGCGGCCTTCTCCATGAACACTCGACGGCTGTAATTGAAGTCATATTTACCGATGCGCATGAGTCTTCTCCTGGTTTAAGTGCGAAGTTCTCCGGCGGATAGTTGCCAAGGCGGGCTTGCCTTTGCTGCATGCATGTCCACCAGCGCCTCGGAGAGCACCGAGACATCCGCGTCGAGAAATTTCGGCCTGACCAGATACACCAGCAGGGGCAGCAACAGCAGTGCGAGCACCATGTTGATGAGCATGACCACGACCAGCAGCAAGCCCATGTCCGCGAGGAACTTCAGCTCGGACAGGAAATACCAGGGGGCGAGGCCAATGGTCATCAGACTGGCCGTGAAGAAAATCGCTTTCCCGCAAGTGGTCAACGCCACACGAATGGCCTCGCCGATATTCCTATGAGCCAAGTGGTATTCCTCGCAGATGCGAGTCAACAAGTAGATGCCGTAGTCAATACCTACGCCAATGCCGATGGCGAGAATGGGCAGCGAGTTGACGTCCAGGCCCAATCCGCCTACCGCCATCGCAGCGGTCAGAAAGGCGTTGGCAAGATTGACCGGCACCAGCAGCAGCAGTCCGGCGACCGTGGAACCGTAAGCCAATGAGCAGCCGATGAAGATGACGAGATTTAAAGCCCCTAGGATGTACCACTGATAGCGAGCCACGGTGTCGTTGATGGACTGTTGCAGGGCGATCGCCCCCGACGCGAGCCGGATACGGAAGGTCGGATGTTCTGGACCCACCTTCGCGACGCACCTTCTGGCCTGCTCCAGGGCGGCATCCACGGTGGCTTGCTTGTTATTGGGATACCACAACGACACCGTCCCGTTGGTCTGCTCGAAATCGGTCACGTGCAGGTAGGCTTTGGCGTTGGTGCCGGCCATCAGCGCCGTTGCCGCTCCCGAGGCGGCCGCGTCGTCCGGATCGATCGGCGCCCATTTCGGATTGCCACCATTGAATACCCGGTTCGCTTCGGGTGCGTAATCCGCAAACGACAGAGTTGCGGTCGGCGGATTAGGTCCGCTCTCGAGGCAGTGCTGCAACAGCTGCATGGTTTGAAGCGTGTCGAACTGGCGAACGATCCTTCCCTGTTTGCCCTCGAAAATGACTTCCATGGTCATCAGGCCGGGAAACTCCCGATTGATCTGCCGCACCGCTGTGTTGAACTCGGAGTCCTGGCGCAGCAGATTGCTGCCTTCGACCGGATTGCCGACTTGAACGCGCGACATCATCCACAGGGATGCGACGCCCAACACGACGAACACTGCGGCGGTGTAGCGCGCGGGCCTGCCTTGCGAAAGCGTGCTTAGCCTATTCAGCAGCGCGTGCATGCCTCTTTGCACCGGGCCGCCTTTGCCGCCCTTGGCGAGCAGGTGTTCCAGATTCTGCGGCGGCGGCAGCAAGCTGAGCAGCACGGGAGTCAGGAAGACGCTGGTCGGAACTAGATTCACGGCCCAGAATCCGGTGAATAGCGCGAAGCGTTGCATGGCCGGGATTGGCGCCAGCGCAACCAGGAACAGGCCGCAGACGTCGGTGAAGATACCGAGTGTCCCCGGCCACACCAAGGACACGAGCGACAATTGCGCGGCTCGCCGTTTGTCCTTCAATTCATGTAGAAGTTCGTAGTACCGTTCCGTGGCTTGCACGCAGTGACTGAAACAGCGCGCGATGAGCAATAACGGAACCACCATCAGCAGCGGCTCCACAGGTTGGGCCAGCCATCCCACTAGCCCGAAACCCCAGATGGCCGACACTGTGCTCACCACCATCGGGGTCACGATGCCGGCGATGTTGCGCATGTGGAACGCCAGGACGCCGAACATCAGTATCAGCGTCACGGCAAATATCTTCTTCGTGTCGGAGCCGAAGGCATACACCCAACCCGTCATCATCGGAAACCCCGCGACGTAGATCTGGTGATGGGCGTCCCGTTCGCGTTTAACCAGGTTCTGTACGTACGTGAACAGCTCGCCGTAGTCGACCCGCTTTTCAATGAACGTGGCGTTGATGATGGTCGATGAAGCGTCCGCAGACACCAGGAACGTACGTGCTCCCGGCGACTCATTGACCCGATGGCGCACCTCGGTCAATTCCTCCGCGGTGGTGGGTGGATGATCGTCCATGATCGGGTTCGAAAAAATCCCATCCGGAGTGACAACTGTATAGCGCGCCTTCGGAGTGGCGATCGACAGGACCTGGTCATGGTCCACTCCGGGTGCGAGGTCGATATCCCTGGATATTCGCCACACCTTGTCCATGGTGTCCGCCTGGAACACGTCTTGTCCGTCGGTGCGACGAACCATCAAGGTGACGGTGAGCGGATTGCCGAAATTCTGGTGATCCTTGTAAACCTTGACGAACGGATGATTCTTCGGAAATAAGTCGGAGAAAATGGTCCTCACATCCATCCTGGCCACACCGGCGGCGAAGAAGGCCGTGAGCAGCGCCATGGCGGCAAGCACCAACCACCGATGGCCGACGATGAATTCTGCGAGGCGGTGACGAAACTGCTTAGGGCTCATCTCAATTCATCTCTCGGGATTCGAAGTGGGCTTGGTGCTTATTGCGCTCCAACATTTCGACCAGGAGGCGCTCCAGCGGTTTTTCCGAAGCGGTCTTGGGGATCTCGTCCACCACCTGCAAGTAGGCAGGAACAGAATTGGCGTCGAGCTTTGCCCGGCAGGTGCGAAAGATAATCTGCGGGTCGAAGCTCGCACGATCTTTGGGTACGACTGCAGCGACAACGTCTTTCTCGCCGGGTGCTCCCGAGGCCGCCTTGACGCCGTAGACGAACGCGTCGTCAACCGCGCCGCACTCGGCGATTGCCTTTTCGACGGCGGCGGGACTGATGAATTCACCGTTGTGCCGTATGCCGCCACCCTTGCGATACTCGTAATACAGCCAGCCCTCATCGTCTTGCCGAACGATGTCCCCCATGTGCAACCAACCGTTCTTGCATTTTTTGGCAGACGCCTCGGCATTGCCGAAGTATTCGACTTTGAAGGGTGCGCCATCGGCATGGCGGAACAGCAGCTCGCCCGGGGTGCCGGGCGTGCAGTCCTTACCGTTCTCGTCTACGATCCGGTGGGTCAGGGACGGCACGGGCTTACCAATGCTGCCGACCGGGCCGACACCCATCGGGTTGACCGTCAGACCGCCTTCGGCAGCACCGTAGAACTCAACGATCTCGACATTGAAGCGCCGCGCAAAATCCGTCCAGATTGCCGACGGCATGCCGGCGGAGACCACGAACCGAACCGGGTTGTCTGCGTCGTTCGGCTTTATCGGCTCGCTGTAGACCGCGGTGGTCATCCCGCCGAGCAGGGTGAATGTGGTAGCGCCGTACTTTCGCGTGATGTCCCACAATCGCGATTTCGTGAACCTGCGGGAGAACACCGCTCGCAGCCCAAGGAGCATCGAGGCGCCGAGCGTCAAGATTTGAGCATTGGCATGGGTCAGCGACAGACCCGAGTAGGGACGATCGCCCGGTGCGTAGCCGAAGATTTTCGCCACTGCCCCCGCGGTCTCGCAGTAGCGGCGGTGGGTCATGACGATTCCCTTCGGATCGCCGGTGGTGCCGGAGGTAAAGATGAGCTGCATTGCGCCCTCCGGATCTCGGGCGCGAATATCCAGATTCGGGACAACGGTGGGCAGGGCGTCGCGATAGGCGACGACGCCCGCAAAGTCCGAAAGCGGTTTCTTACCTTCATCGGTCTCGACGACGATGACCCACGACAACCGCTGCAAGCGGCTGCGAACTTCCGCGAGGTTGTCGAGCGTGTAATCCGCTGCAATCACCCCTCGGCAGCATGCGTTATCCAGCATGAATAGCAGCTTGTCGCCCTTGGCGCGCGGGTCGATCGGCACGAACACCGTGCCGGTGATCGACGCGGCGACCATGGCATCGACAAACTCGGCCTGGTTGGCCATCAACAGCGCGAAGTGTTCGCCCGGCTGCAATCCCAGGTCGACGAGTGCTTGCGCCAGGCGTTGCCCGTTCTCCCACAGCCTCCGGTATGTGCGCGCCTCGTCCGGGCGAACACCGGCTCCCTCGATCGTCAGTACATCGATGTCGGGCGTCGTTTCAACGCGATTTGCGATCACATTCGCCAAGATGTTTTCTGTTCTGATACTCATCGCTGACGCCCCTCTCCCAGTTCGTTATCAGCTTGCGAGAATGGTGATACAGGCCACAGCCTCCTCCACGCCGCACAATCCACCGCCGTTCTCGGCTAACCCGATTCGCGCGCCCTGTACTTGGCGCCGCCCCGCTTCACCGCGAAGTTGGGTGACGAGTTCGTGGATCTGGCCGAGGCCGGTTGCTCCGATCGGGTGCCCCTTGGATTCCAGACCGCCCGAGGGGTTGATGGGAATCCGTCCCCCAATAGAGGTTTCACCACGCTCCGCCATGGGTCCGCCCGTCCCGGAGTCGCACAGGCCCAGCACTTCTGATTGGATGATTTCGCCGATCGCCGTGGCATCATGGACTTCGGCCACAGAGACATCCTTCGCTTCCAGACCAGCCTGTTCATAGGCTCTCTTGGACCCAAGCCTCACCAGGTGCTGGTCAAGGGCGGTGGGCGGACGATCGCTGCCGGTCTGAATCACCGTGGCAAGCACACGAATGGCCTGCCGCGCCGATCGCCCTTTGAGCATGGAAAGCCCTGCTTCGCTGCAGACGATCGCGGCGGCAGCCCCGTCGCTGATGGGCGAGCACATCGGTAGTGTCAATGGATAGGTGATCGGCGCGGCGGCGAGGATTTCCTCCACCGTATATGCGGTTTGATACTGGGCCAGCGGATTGTGGACAGAGTGGCGATGGTTTTTGGCGGCAACGGCAGCGAAGTGGCGCTGGGTGGTGCCGAATTCACGCATGTGCATTCGGCCCATGGATGCATAGATATCCATGAACACACTGTATGGTTTGGGTGACATGCTTCCGGAAGGAGGTTCTATTCCCTGACCCATCTCCAGCAGTTTGCGTTTGCCGGAATCCGTATCGTGTACATCCCAGGCACCGTCGAATGCACTGAAGCTGCGTGCCTTGTCAGCCGAGAACATCTTCTCCGCCCCGACCGCGAGGATAATGTCGGCAGCGCCGGCCTTTACGTAGTTCACGGCCAAGTGAAACGCGGTACTGGCACTGGCGCAGGCGTTTTCCACGTTCACCACGGGGAGTCCCTGCACGCCCATCGCGCGTAATGCAAGCTCACCGCGGATCATGTCCTGCCCTTCCATGTGTCCCTGCGTTGAATTGCTGAAGAACACCGCGTGGAGCTGCCCCTTCGCGCAGCCTGCGTCGTCCAGCGCACGATCCACGGCCGCCTGCGTGAGCTGTTTGATGCTCTTGTCCTGATGCTTGCCGAAGGGAGTCATGCCCACCCCGGCTACAAAAACTTGTGTGCTCATGCCGCTCCCTCATCGTCGTTGAGGCCAATCTCGTCCGGACGGTCATCCGCGCCTAATGACTTGTGACCTCATAGGACAGGTATCCTTCCTCCGCCTGCGCCGCGAGCAGATTCCGGGCGCCGAAGGCCTGCGCCGGCGACACGAAGCCGGTGGCGAGCAATTGACGGCGCAGTACCCGCCGTGCTGCCTCCGCGCCAAACACTCCCGTCTGCGCGTAAGGCGAATTGCCGCGCAGGATGACACTGACTGAATTCGTATTGCCGCGTCCTTCGCACGACAGGATGCAACGGTTGATTTCGGGGACCTCGCGCGCTGGCTCGACGGCCGTGATCCCTTGTCCCCACTCGTTGGTTATCCGCTCTTGCGCCGCGTAGTCGAGATTCCTGCACTCGGCCTCGAATTTCTTCAGCAGACCGATGACGGCGTTGAACCGCTCCTGGTTCCGGAATGACACCAGCAGCTGGCAGTTGCGCACCCGATGATGCCCTTCATACCAGATCGGCTCTCCTGGTGGGTGCAAAGAAGGGTTCGGCTCCACGTACGGAGACAAGTCCAAATTCCGTGCGTCAAAGGTGACGATAGTAGGGTTCCGCTCCTCGACGAATTTATTCTTGCTGAAGCGCTTGATATGGAAAAGCAAGTACGGAGGAAGTGGGTGCAATAACCTATACCGTTTCCGTTGATTAAGATGTTCCTGTGCTTTCAAGCCATCGTATTTCGACAGGATGCTAGTGAGCGGGATTTGAGGGATGATGTTCCGTTCCAACTCATCTTGAAACAGCGGTGCTGCGGGCAGGTCCAGTGTGAGCAGCATGAAGCGATTTATGTCGACTTTCACCTCGGCCGCTTCTTCGAAGCGTAACCTATCGCCAGCGTCTGCCTTCGCTGTGATAGCCTGTGACTCGACCTTCAGCTTTCCCTGGAAGACGCGCTGGATCATGCTGCTTCCTGGTTTGGTCTTGCTTCCCCCCAGCGCCAAATGTAGATTGTTCAGGAACCAGGAGAGGAAATCGACCGGGTCGGATTGTGCGGTTAGGGTGAACTTCTTGTTTGACTTTAGGGAGATTTCTTGCAGGAGTTCGTGTGGAGAGACGTGTGTTTTGAAGGCGCGGGGGTTCCAGATCTTGCGGACGAGGATGGATAATCTTTTCGCGAGTTCC
>Ga0137412_10003301_pt1 | contig 12869 bp, 13 predicted proteins | sample CZODoug2_1_16fun_FD_122160 | JGI IMG/M metagenome (GOLD analysis project Ga0137412, IMG submission 122160) | Vadose zone soil fungal communities from Angelo Coast Range Reserve, California, USA - CZODoug2_1_16fungal (Hybrid Assembly) | ecosystem: Environmental > Terrestrial > Soil > Vadose zone...
AACACACACCGCCAATTTGGCACAGATTCAGTTTGGACCCGGACCCAAACTCAAAGTCATGTTCCGCAACTGTTGCTATCACTAGTGTTAGCAACGGTTCCAGACCGTCACTTCGGGTCCGGGTCCGGGTCAGAACCGAACCGTTGCCAAATTGGCGGTCCGGGTTGTCAACACACCCGAACCGTCAATTCGGGTACGGTTCGATGCAAATCTCCCAACCCGTCTGGATTGGGCGGGTTGTCAGCGGGTCGCACAGCGGGTCCATCTGTAGATTTATATAATGTTCTTGTTTTTGCAGTTGCATAATTGAACATCATCAAAATTAGGTATTTGACAGCCAATGATCTCTTTTTGAATGTTTAGCAATCAGCGACATTCATAATTTTGGAATACGTGTTTTGCCTTCTACCGGTTGCATTTTTCGCTAGAAAGGATGTCAATAGTTTTGCTATGGCGGCACCTATGCGCAGAAAGCCTTGATTACCCAATATGCAAGATCAAATATTGTTGACGCTCAGTTGACGCTCAGTTTCATGATGGGGTAACGTATGTGTCATACGTTATTCCAGTTGAAAAGGCTGCCACGACTTTGTTTATGAGTTGTTACCACATTGTTACACTTAGATTACCCAAGATCCAGCACCAATAATCCTTGACACTCCATTGACGCTCATTTTCAGGATGCCGCATGGAGCATGTTGCTGTTGTTTTTGCCACTAAAGACTGCCAATATCTCATAAATGGATGTCTGCAACCAATCGGAACATAACTTACCCAAGATGCAAAGCTAAAAATCGTTGACGCTCCGTTGACGCTCATTTTCAGGATGCCGCAGGGAGCATGTCGCTGTTGTTTTTGCCACTAAAGGCTGCCAATATCACATAAATGGATGAGTGCAACCAATCGGAACATAACTTACCCAAGATGCAAAGCTAAAAATCGTTGACGCTCTGTTGACGCTCATGCTAAGCATGGGGCGGTGACTGTGATGCTATCTCTTTTGCCAATAAAAGCTGCCAATATGTCCGTTATGCATATCAACGACCAAGTCACTTGTGAATTACCGTACTTCCAAGACCACAAATCGTTGACGCTCCGTTGACGCTCATTTTCAGATTGGGGCAGGGAGCCTGATACTATTATTTTTGATTTGGAAGGCAGCCAATACTAAGTTTATGGATGGCTGCAACCAATCGGCACTTAGGTTACCCAAGATGCACAGCCAAAAATCGTTGACGCTCCGTTGAAGCTCATTTTCAGAATGGGGCAGTGATCATGTGGTTTACTATTTTACCAAGAAAGGCCGCCTGTATGCACGTTATGGATAGTTCCGACCACGTCACCATTCAATTACCGGACTTACAAGACTGAAAATCGTTGACGCTCCGTTGACGCTCATTTTAATGTACGGTGAAGTCAAGATCTGCTGCCATTAATAATTGCAATCTTAAATATTTGAACTTTGTGGATGCCTTTCAGCATGATTAGGACTTGGCTCAATGGCAAAGCCGAGCCCAGTAATATTCCAGCAGTGGTCGCTCTCATCCGGTTAAAATTTATATGTTATGCCAAATAATGCATATTGCCCGCTACAGATTTGTTTGTTAACAAATATTCTCTCGCGACTGGTCAACATTCTTCCATAATAATACTCTAAATACAATTCTTCGTCAAACTACATAATGAACTTGGTGATAATACATTGACGCATTCTGTCCTACTTTTTCTTGATCCCCTTATTCCTCCTCGTTTCCATTATATTGACCGTCAGTAACGCCTTTTCAACCTTCTTCTTTGATTGTCGTATAGGCCGAATCAGTCCAGGAACATTCGGTGCCGCACTCACATTCCGCACCTCAAGGGTTTCTGATACCTCACTGCAGTTGTCCAGTTCCATATCTGATTCATTGTCCGCCTCCCAGTCATCTTCGCTGTCGTTTGGATTATCCAAGTCCCCATTCCAGTTAAGCCAATTTTCGGTGTCTGAAATGCTTTCAGGTGAGCTATCCTCATCACTTTCAGCAGGATGGCGGTCGATTCGTTTGATTCGGCGGACATTCAATACTTGAGTTCGTCCACCAGGGAGGTCCTTTGCCGACAAAGCTGGTGGCACGGGTGATTTTTCCGACAATTTAAATGCCGCCGCACCATCATGATGAAATTTTGACCAGGAAGCTTTGACGATCTCTTCGGTATCTGAAATGTAACCTACGGCAGTCATCTGTTTATTTTGAGCGCGAGATTCCTTCTGTGTAGCTCGTAGGGTTTGGCTACCCTGCCACATCTCCAAAAAGTCGTGGACCTTGGCCATTCTGTGCAACTTCTTTTCCTCCGCCTCTCTCTTCAGCTCCATGTCGTCATCTGTGCTGTTTGGATCCAATACTGGGTCGTCGCCAGCCAGTAACCCGCTATTGGCTCGAGCAAACTGCCTTACTACCACTTTTTCGCGAAGGGTCTCGCCAGTGGTTTTCGACTGCCTCCACCCGATCACATCTCGGCCAAGGGAAAAACTGGCCTCCACTCCGACACCGTGAGGTATGATAGAGAATACGTCGCGTGCCACATTGGAGAGATCGGCGTACTTCGAGTGCGTTTCTTCTTGCTGCCGCCACCAGTCGGTGATATCCGGTAACCAAAATGTACTACTAATCCCCATCGGGTCGGTGTCGTAATCATTGAGATTCGGATTAATTTGCCCCCAGTTCTGCGGTAATTCAGGAGGTGAATTCAAATAGAGCCTCGCGGCTGTCAATAAACGTGCTGCACGATCGCTTCGTCCGGGTGTCGTTTCGGCCACATTGGTAGGCATTAAGTATTCGTCGTCATCGCTGGACAAATCGTATGGATCATAAGATGATTGACCTGATCTAGACGCCATTTCGAAGGAGCTGAGATTGTTATTCAGAGTGTTATCGGACTTAATGACCGGCAAACGTCTATGTTTCGCGCAGTATTCGTTCTCCACATACTTCAGAAAGGCCTCCTGGTATTGGGTAGTATAAGAGGTCTCGTCTTCAGGATTAATATCCATTCCCTTGTCCCACTTCCTAAACGATCGCAACTTCCTGAAAGGATCAAGGATATGTGCCGTAATGAGGAGCATACCAGTCGTTGGAGTCACTTCCGTATAGTATTTCGACAGCTTTTGCCGCGCACACTTCACAGCAAAGAATAAGTCTTCCTTCCATTGTGTCTTTTTCTTGGCCAAAGCTCGCATCACGCCGTCCATGTGATCAAACATGTCATTGTAGACAGTGATGACGTTATGCAGAGTAACGGTATGCCGTTTTGACATCCAAAGGGTCCAGTACCGGAATGGCCGTAAAACCTCCATGACATACTTGACAATCGTCCACTCATCCTGAGTCGTGAAGAGCGGCCGGTAGTCGCTATATTTTGGGTTTTTAAGCCACTCCCGGGTGAATTCACGCAATCGGTAGGCGCGCTCGAGCAACTCTAGTGTAGAGTTCCAACGTGTCTTCACATCCATAATTGGAAGTACTGCGATGCGGACTTTGGCTTTTTGACAGTCAATGAACTCGTTTCGACGACCAGGTGTCAGCGTAATCAATACAGCAAGCATTCTCTGCTATATGAAGGTCAGTTTCAGCACTTTCATAATATGTTGAAATACGTACTTTCTCAATTATCTTCGCTAAACCTGGCCTCATGGCGGACACCTTGTTGATTCTAGCATTGCCCTCTTTTCGAAGTCTTTGACTCTTCCCAATGTCTGTGCTTTCATTCTCTCCAAATTGCTGATCGCGCTCATGGGCTTCCCAAGACTTGGTGCGGCCTTTTACACCCAGACTGCTCATGAATGCACCCAAAGACAGCTGAATGACGTGCGCCATGCATGGTATGTGGTTTCTCAATGCGGGCCACTCGATTCCGGAGGCCTCAAGGGTAGTTTGTAGTTCGCGAGTCATCGAGTAATTTGAGGAAGCGTTGTCGGTGGTAATTCCAAGTAAACGGCCGTCAGTCAGTTCGAAACGATCAAGAACTTCCTTCAAATGTCCGGCTAGGCGTGCTCCCGTATGCTGACCCTTGACCTGTAATCCTTAATGAGCTTTCGAAATAGGAAAAGATTGGGCTATTAACCTCATCGAATGCCAGTTGTACTTCTCGCAAAGCCCAATTTCGATCCATATAACAAGCAATGACCGACGTTATTGCTAATTTGTTTGTCGATGTCCATCCGTCCAAAGCTAAACTAACTTTATTTGTTGACGGCAATTGCTTCTTAATTGCATCCACTGTCAGTGTGTATTCCCTCCGGCAAATATTACTAAGGGTGCTGGCTGACGGTAACACCAAATCGCTTCGTAATGCATTGTATGACCGTCGTAGTTCAAGGTTTGATATTGCGTTCCATGGAATATGTGCCGAAACAAAACCTAACATGAGGTACCGATTCCAGGTGTCTTGGTGAAATTCGGCAGTTTGAAAGTCCTTTGCTGCCAGTTTAGAGCGTTTTGTCTGTCAATTCAGTAAGTATACTTAAAACCTGAATGGTCAATTTGATTTTCCTTTGCGAACTTACAATCGGAATCCCTCGACTTCCTTGCCGCTTCAGTATGGCCAAAGCTGTTTCATCGACCGTTGAACTAGTTAGTTCAGTTACCTCTGACACTGTTAATTCGTTTAACTTTGCGATATGCGCTTTTGTGAGCAAGTGTTTGCCCATTGAGCTGGTCCCATGTTCTGATGGATGGCGCAAAACTTGATGACAAACGATACATATGATGCCGGGGCTGCCAGTCTCTTCAATTCCGCAATGTAAATAGAATCGCCACGAAGGCGCATGTCTAGAGTTATTCCAAGCAATAGGCCGCTTCGAGCCTTCATTCATTGAAGCCCACCAAGCATCAAAGATGATTTGTAAAGTAAGGTCGGTTAAATCACGAATAAAGACACGTTCGTTTTTGGAAGATATCATAACCTCTAGCAACGAGGTATTTACAGATTTTGTATCTGACATCGCGGTAGGAAATTGCACTCTGCGTAATTCGATCTGGGTGACTGTCAATGGATACGTTATAGTCAGGTAGAACGCAGGTTCTTAAATATTGACTTTAGAGCTACAAGCAAGAAAAAAGTCAGACCTGTGAGACATCGCATGCATATTTGTGAAGTTGAATACAAGGGCATACAAAGACGAGACGGTTGCGATATCATCGCTAGCATTTTTGCCCATAAAGGCAGCCGATAGTCCGATTTTGTGTCATCGCCGCTGCATTGCTGTCTGATAATCCAAGATGCAAACCCAAAAATCGTTGACGCTCCGTTGACGCTCATTTTTAGGAGGTAGTAGCGATATCGTTACTAGCATTTTTACCTAGAAAGGCGGCCAATATCATGATAATGGGAGTATGCCGTTGCACAGCCCTTGAAATGTCTATGATGCAAGACCAAAAATCGTTGACGCTCCGTTGACGCTCATTTTTAGGAGGTGGTAGCGATATGGTAGTAGGCGTTTTTGCCCATAAAGGCGGCCAATACTGCTATTATGGCTTAATGCTGTCGCGCAGCCTAGTCATTATCCAAGATGCAAGACCAGAAATCGGTGACGCTCCGTTGACGCTCATTTCTCGGATGGGGCAACGAGCATGTCGCTTGCCGTTTCAAATCGAAAGCCGGCCAATAACTCGTTTTTGGATTGATGTGACGATGCAACTCTTTGATTGCCGAAAAGATCAAACTAAAATCGTTGACGCTCCGTTGACGCTCCGTTGACGCTCACTTTAGAGACATACCAACAGTCATTCGGTGCGCAATCACATTGAATAACAGTCATAACGTCATTATTGACAGTCAATAAGTTTTTACCATCCGGTTCGGGGCTGGAACACTAGCCGGAGATCGCGACCTATTCTGACTGGCCGACAACGCAACCGCTCTCACCGCACCCTCTGCACCACTATTCACGTCATCAGTGCAATCAATGACGTAGTTCTGTCGCGTTTTGGCGCTTTCAGCCGGTAAGTTACGGCATACAGATCCATCAACCAATTTTAGACATATAGAGCCAGACTTCCTGACCTTTCTTTTTCCAGCTCGTTTTCCTCGATTTCCATGACGTACCATAAGCAATTTTCAAAATCTCGACCATGTGCAGCAGGTCTGAGCGGACAGTTATGCAGTTAGCTGCATAAACTAATGCTGCATGACGGCTGCCATTGATCCAGGTTCAGACTGCGCACTGACCGCTCGTCCTATGACTCGTATGCCATCACTGAATTAAATTTTCTTAGTATATTTCGTCTCTATTTTAGGTTTTGCTTTCTAATGTAACTGTAATTGGCAGGTCGATATCATGTTTGCTGGCCGTCTATCAACCAGATTTAGAGTCTAGAACATTCGCATGTCCTGTTCGACCCTTGCACACACTCTGATGAAATATCATGTCTCACAATTTGGTCACTGAAATCAGGAAAAAGCTGACACGTAGCAAAGTAGGTACACAAATTGCTTTTCCGCACGATAGGTCTTCAAAACTACCTATTTGGCTATCTATACCTCCGGTGACGCGGGAGCCGTCACCATATCTTCGTCCGTATCCGATTTCTATATGGTAATTAACTAGGGATGCTTCATGCAGGGGTAAAAGCTTACGGGTTCAACAGGATTTGCATCCTGAATCGGCATCGAATCGGTTGCCATGCCGGGCGAATGAACGGATATGAATTTATGTGACTGGGGTTTCTCCGATCCCAGCCTCATTTGACTACTTCCTGGTCGAGAAGTCACTGCTGGCATTTCCGATTGTCCTCGGACGATCTCAGGAGTCTGCATATGCTCTCCAACTGTTATCGGTGATGGTGTGGCTGCAGTCGTTTCTATTTGGGGCTTGACAACCGCCGGAACCTTCAATTCCGCAGTCCCATACCTCATATCTCTCTCACGAAAGTAGTTGGCTGCATCCCCCCATCCCGGTTGGGTCAATTCGTCAAGTCTCATCTGCTTCTGCCGAAAGCTCTCCATGCGGTGCTGTATCGTTTTGGTGATTGTGCCCATCACCCAGCCAGGTTCATCATCATCACTGAGCTTGCCGAGCTCTGTATCTTCTTCATCATCTTCCTCGTCTTCCCCATCCTGCTCATCATCGGAACTTGCAAGATCGCTCAGACTGTCTCCGATAGCATTCAACATCTCTTCAAACGTTGTTTCGGGCTTTCCGGTTGTCGCGCCCCCGTTTTCAGCAGTCGTCATATCTTGCATAATCGCTGTCTCTGCGTCTTGAACTCGCTTTCTTGCCACAGCGGTCTCTCTCTCCACAAAATCCTCGATCCATTTCTCTCGCTCTTCATTGCTTAAAAAGTGCGTTTCCTGTCTTTTCTCCGCCGCCAGCTTCTTTTTAGATCGCAAACTGCGCAATGCTCCCAATGCTCGGACCCTTTCTGCCACCAAGCCGCTCTTGCCTTCATTCGCTTGATGACGTCGACGTGTGGACTTCTTTGTCGATTTGCCGTATTTGCCCGCCGGAAGTGGAGAAAAGTTCTTTTTGGGAGCATTGACCATTGTATCGTGTGTTGACCTTGTTGGGCGTGATGTTGGATGTTGCAAGATATGGACCACATGGAGGCAAGCCGAGTCTTTTATGTCAAGGTTCGTACGTTTGATCAACTCGAACAAAGCAAAATCTGCGTTTTGACCGTCATTTCAGTTGGAATAGTAACACTAATCGTACGTTATGACATGATAGTTAGCGTATGTTTCATGTAAGATCCCGGCTATGTGTTGAGACAAACATCACCAGACGACCTTTCCGTCGCAGAATTTCCTTTTTATATCTATCAAACACGAGATATCAGCTGTCTTTCACCTCAATGTATCCCTGCAAACAAACAAACAAACAAACAAACATCATCGTACCGACTTACTGCAAATCGCGGGACCGTTGGAATCACTTCCAACTTGCAGCGATACGCAGCAGGGTGTATCTTGAGTAGAACGTGCAAGTTGACAGTCATTCATTCCCTTGTGACCTGTAGCTTACTATATATTCCTCAGGACTTCCCACTTTTCGTTATCATCTTCCTCACCTTTTCCACAACAGCAAGTCATGGCTCCACAAACACCTCAGCCCGGTTTGAGTCAATCCGAATCGAGCCGAACGGCGGGCGCTTCATCGAATGCACCCCTGGTCGAGACACAATTGCAACGCAGACACCACTTAGTCCACCGCGACGCTGCAATTGCAGCCACCGAAAATATGGCCCAGGACGCACATTTAAAAAAAGTACGTAAAACCGGACGCAGCAATAATAGGCAGCAGCATGCAATCGGATGTGAGTAGCTCCATATTACTATAGAAGGCGGTCAACTAACTATATAATGTACAGCTGGTATACGTAGAGAGCTCCGTGACCAATTTATCGCTGCCCGCAATGGCAAACCTCCATGGTCGACGAAAGCATTTATCCGCACGGTCCGCGAAATCGAACATCATGATGTCGTCAGCTCTGGGATTTTCGCGGACGAATTTCGTGATAAAGGTCCCCGGGAGTGGACGAAACAGGCTTTAAAGACTCTAGAGGAGGCTACGGAGTCGTATATGGTCGAGGTAATAGCCGAAGCTTCGTTTTAGAAGCAGCAACTAATTTCTTGTAGGTTTTCAACATGTCTGCGACTATGGCGAGGCAAGGAGGTCGGGTACAGCTGGAACAGTCCGACATGCGCCTTGCCTTGAATATGGCGAAAATGGCCAAAGGCGGGTTTTCGCGCGCCGCAATAGAGGAAACGCAACAACTAATTAAGAAACCTCGCGCCGAAGTCCGAGAAGAGAAGAAGCGAGGAGTTGAGTTTCCTGGGCATCAGAAGGTGAAGGCTGCGATGGAAAGACACCCGGCAATGGTTTACAAAAATCATACGGCCGGCTGCCTTCCATGCCAAAATGGTACAGCAAAGAATCCGCAGACCCGCTGGAGGCGCAAAGGAACCGCCGCACCTCCTCCAGAACCGGCGGCACCTCCGCCCGGAACGCCACCTGCGCCACCAGGTGACGCTGAGGGAAACGAAAGTTATGAAATAGAAGGTATGCCATCCAGGTGTGTGTATATGCATTCTCCACTTCCAAACACTCAATTTTTCAATCATAATACATTTGCCAAGGAAAGCAAGCGCGATAAAGATTATAATCCAGATTTGCTGAGTACACTATCTGCTGCGTGGAAATACTGCTGACATTGATTTTGCAGACGACAACAGCCTTTTGGGCGAATCTGAGGGTGGGGACGAGAATTGATTGAAAGTAACGGGAGGGACACTTTACTGTATATTTTAAAGGATATATTTATATGCACAATTAAAGAACAATGTAGTGATAATGAAAACATACATGAAACGGATAGAACGACTGTCAAAACACTGTACTTGATAATCTATGCCAAAGTAACTGGTTGCATAATGCGGATACGCCTGTGGCAAAATGAGCGTCAACGGAGCGTCAACGATTTTTCGTCCTGTAAGTCAGGTTATTAAAATGTGAATTAACCATTGTTATCTATAATCATGGTATTGGCCGCCTTTTTAGGCAAAAGAGAATGCTACACTCTCCCTGCCCCATCTTGACAATGAGTGTCAACAGAGCGACAATGATTTTTGGTCTTGAATCTTGGGTAATCTTGGTGGTAAATGATCGTAGGGATCTATAAACAAGGTTTTGGCTGCCTTTCTAGGCTAATAAGCAAGAGGTCGTCCCGCGACAGCCTCCTGGACAATCACAACTTAATTCATTTTCAATGCTGCAACTCAGTGATCCTAAACGTTTTAGCCAATAAAACCAGTCAAAACTCCATATATAGACATTAGTGGCTATCTCGCGCTTTGATTAACCATCCTGCAAGGCCAAAAATCGTTGACGCTCCGTTGACGCTCATTTTCAGAATGGGGCAGCGAGCGTATTTCTGTCTGTTTTGGGTTGGAACACCGCCAATACATCGTTTATAATCGTTTGCATCCAATCGCCATCTAGATTACTCATGATGCAAGACCAAAAATCATTGACGCGCCGTTGACTATCATGTTCAGGATGGGGCAAGGAGCGTGTCGCTCTTGTTTTTAGTCATAAAGGCGGCCGATTCATCAGAAAAGGTCAATGATGTGCAAAAGTTGATATTTTGCGATTAACAGTAGGGTATCTAAATGCGACCATAAATAGAAAAACCCGAAACACAGAACCGGAGATTGGAACCGACGGGTCTAGCCAAACCCGGCAAAACCCGCGGGTTGACGGGTACGGGTCCGGGTTTGGCCCGCCAAGACGCTGCGGGTCGGGTTTTTGGACGGTTCTGGAACCGAACCGAACCGTTTTTCCGGTCCGAACCCGGACCGCTGGCGGGTTACCCGGACCCGTTGCTAACACTAGCGTCAACGGAGCGTCAACGACTTTTGGCCATGCATCTCGGACAATCCGAGGGCACTGCGGCGATATCAACATATCATCGGACTATCGGCCGTCTTTCTAGTCAAAAATGCTATTGACGACATCGTCACTACGCCCTAAAATTGAGCGTCAACGGAGCGTCAACGATTTGAGGCCTTCAATCTTGGAAAATCATGCGGCTATGCGTCTTCAATGATCTATAATCGTACTACCAGCGGCCTTTCTAGGCAAATATGCTCCCGACAAGATCGTAACCATGTCCCAAAATGAGCGTCAACGGAGCGTCAACGATTGTTGCGCTGGCATCTTGGATAATATAACCGGAATAGAACGCAGATAAACCACAATGATCCTATCGGCAGCCTTTATTGGCAAAAATGCAAGTGTCGATATCGCGTCCGCCTCCTACAATTGTGCGCCCACGGTGCGTCAAGGCTCTGAACGCTACACAACAATAAACTGCAGTATGCTGTTCCTAAATGGAGGTTTCCGCGGTCAGTCGTTGCAATCTGTCCTTGTATTCATCATAACAAATATGCATGCAATGTCTGACTGATCTGATTATTATCCTTGTAGCTGTAGAGTCAATATTTAAGAACCCGCAATCTGCTTTACTGTATCGTTATTTTCGGCAGTCTCTCGAGTCGGATTACCCAGCTTTTGAATTTCTACCGCCATGTCTGATACACAATCTTTGAACACCTCATTGCTAGAGGTTATGATCTCTTCCAAAAATGAACGTGTCTTTATTCGTGATTTGAGCGACCTTACTTTACAAATCATCTTCGACGCTTGGTGGGCTTCCATGAATGTAGGCTCGAAGCGGCCTATTGCTTGGAAGAATTCTAGACATGCGCCTTCGTGGCGATTCTATTTGCACTGCGGAATTGAGGAGACCGGCAGCCCTGGCATCATATGTATCGTTTGTCATCAAGTTCTTCGCCATCCATCAGAACATGGGACCAGCTCAATGGGGAAACACTTGCTGGCAAAAGCTCACATCGCAAAGTTAAACGAATTAACAGAGTCCGAGGTCACTGAATTGACTAGTACGACAGTTGATGAAACAGCTTTGGCCATCCTGAAGAGGCAAGGAAGTCGTGGAATTACAATAGTAAGTTTGCAGAGGAAAACTATATTTGATATCCAGTTTAATCCATATTGACCGAAATGACAGACAAAACGTTCCAAACTGGCAGATAAAGACTTTGAAACTTCCGAATTTCACCAAGACACGTGGAATCGCTACCTCATGTTAGGATTTGTTTCGGCACATATTCCATGGAACGCTATATCAAATCTTGAGCTACGACGGTCATATAAGGCATTACGCGATGACCTAGTTCTTCCGTCCGCTACGACCCTTAGTAACATTTGCCGGAGGGAATATGCACTGACTGTGGATGCAATTAAGAAGCAATTGCCACTACGAAATAAAGTTAGTTTAGCTTTGGACGGATGGACATCAACGAACAAACTAGCGATAACGTCAGTCATTGCTTACTATATGGATCGAAATTGGGCATTGCGTGAAGTTCAACTCGCTTTCGATGAGGTTAATCGCCTGTTCATTTCCCGTTTCGAAAGCTAATTAAGGATGACAGGTTAAGGGCCAACATACTGGAGCAAGGCTAGCCGTACATTTGAAGGACATGCTTGATCGTTTTGAGCTTACCGACGGCCGTTTGCTTGGTATTACGACTGATAATGCTTCCTCAAACTACTCGATGACACGCGAGCTGCAATCAACACTTGAGGCCTCTGGAATCGAGTGGCCTGCATTGAGGAACCATATACCGTGCATGGCGCACGTCATACAGCTGGCTTTAGGTGCATTCATGAGCAGTCTCGGTGTAAAAGGCCGCACCAAGTCTTGGGAAGCCCATGAGCGCGATCAGCAATTTGGCGAGAATGAAAGCATAGACATTGGAAAGAGTCAAAGACTTCGAAAGGAGGGCAATGCTAGAATCAATAAGGTGTCGGCCATGAGACCAGGTTTAGCAAAGATAATTGAGAAAGTACGTATTTCATGATATTTTGAAAGTCCTGAAGCTGACCTTCATAAAGCAGAGAATGCTTGCTGTATTAATTACGCTAACACCTGGTCGCCGAAACGAGTTTATTGACTGTCAGAAAGCCAAAGTCCGCATTGCAGTACTTCCGATTATGGATGTGAAGACACGTTGGAACTCTACTCTGGAGTTGCTCGAGCGCGCCTACCGCTTACGGGAATTCACCCGCGAGTGGCTTAAGAACCCAAAATACGCTGAATATCGGCCACTATTCACAACTCAGGACGAATGGACGATTGTCAAGTATGTCATGGAAGTATTGAAGCCATTTCGATATTGGACCCTTTGGATGTCAAAGAGGCATACAGTGACATTGCATCATGTTATTACTGTGTACAATGACATGTTCGATCACACGGACGGCGTGATGCGAGCTTTCGCCAAGAAGAAGACTCCATGGAAGGAAGACT
>Ga0137412_10003302_pt1 | contig 12868 bp, 14 predicted proteins | sample CZODoug2_1_16fun_FD_122160 | JGI IMG/M metagenome (GOLD analysis project Ga0137412, IMG submission 122160) | Vadose zone soil fungal communities from Angelo Coast Range Reserve, California, USA - CZODoug2_1_16fungal (Hybrid Assembly) | ecosystem: Environmental > Terrestrial > Soil > Vadose zone...
GGACGGACTAAAGTTCGTGAGGCTGGGCAGACCTAGTGGCTGGTAAGCAGGTCCGACAAGGCGTTCCACAGGAACTCATGTCCATTCCGGAGCCAAATCATCCCGGTAAATGAGGATGATCGTTTCGCTTGGAATGAGCTGAGGGCGGCAACAATGCAACACAGCAAAGCTGTCTTTGTCGTCGATGACGACCCTTCCATGTTGAGGGGGCTGAACCGTCTACTCAGGCAGTACGGCTTTGAGACGGTGCCGTTCGAAACGGCGACGGCTCTGAAGGCGCACGGCGACTTCGATCGAGCGTTCTGCATCGTGCTCGATATCAACCTCGGCGACGGTTCGGGTATCGAGCTGCGTCATCAACTGGCGGAATCCGGCGTGGACTTGCCGATCATCTACATCACTGGCAACGACAGCGACGCCACGCGTGCGGCCGCCATGGCGTCCGGCTGCCTTGCCTATTTGACCAAACCATTCACCGCAAAAGCGTTGATGGAACCGGTCGAGCGCGCGGCTGCTGGGCTGACATAGTCTATTCTTCGATTTCCTGTTCGAAAATCTGGGTCGGCATTCCCTTGCTCACCACCGCGAACCGATCGAGCGGCAGCGAAGTCGTTACCGCGACGAGGTTGGTATCGACGACCTCCAACGCGAGGGTCTTGCCGCCCTCCAGTTCGCGGAGCAGCGCCGCCTTGGCGAGGTCGCTGGCAATGCAGGTGTTGGTCAGGCACCAGGTGAAGGGAATTTTGTGGGCTGCGCCCTTGTCCACGGTGAGCTTGACGCCTGGCGGTACGTAAAGCCCGACGGGCAGGAACAGCTGCAATCGCGCGGTGCTGTCGCCCTCGCGCTCGGTGACGTAGACGCGCACCGCGATCTGGCCGGTCTCGAATGTGCCGCTGATGGTGGTGCGGCAAACCGTCTTCGCGCCGCCCGGCTTGAAGCAGAATTTCTGCCAATCGCCATACCTGATGCTGCGTGCCTCGCGTTGGCCGCGGGCGGCGAATTCGTCTGTTGCCGGCTTGGCGGCGACGCCGGCAGGAGCGGCTTGCTGCGCAAGACCCGGATTGGCCACCGGCAAGCAAAGGACGAGCCCGAAAAGAATGCGGGAGAATCGCGCGCGCCGGTCGGTCATGACGGTCTCCGCGGTCATTTGTGATGGTCCAGGAATGCGGCGACCAGCGGCGACCAGATTGGCACAGCGTCCGCCGCGTCGACAAAGAAATGCCCGTCATTGCCGTGCGGCGGAAACAGATGATAGTCGGCATTGCCGCCAGCGGCGGTGAAGGCCGTATGCATTCGCTTCGACAGTTCGGGTCCGAAATAGGTGTCGTTCTCGATATAGAGCCATAGCATCGGCACGCGGGAGGTGCGGCCGAACTCGCCGGTAGCCTCCACGAGCTTGTCGGGGGCGCAGTTGTTGTTGGGCTTGCCATCGACACGGCCGCCTCGTCCGGCGGCGAAGGTGATGATTGCCTTCACAGGCGCCGGATTGACGCTCGACAGCGCGATCGCTGCCCAGCCGCCGGCGGATTGGCCGACGACGATAGTGTTGTCGGGCACGACGCGTTTCAGCTGGCTCATATACTCGATGATCCAGAGATTTAACTTTGCCACCGCGAGCCCCGCGTCGCGGAAATTGGGGTTGCTGCACTTGCCGACCTTGGAGAAGAAAACACCGCTAAACAGTCCGACGTCTTTGGCCTCAACGGCGGCCGCGCCATAGCCGGAGCCAGACGGTGCGACGACCATGTAGCCTCGGCGGGCGAACCACATCGCGGCGTCGCGAAATTCGACCAGCGGGAAGAAGCCGCGCTGAACCGGATCAAGCGACACGCCATGGTTCATGATTGCCAGCGGGAAGGGGCCGTCGCCGATCGGACGAACCACATAGGCGATCGTCGGCACGGGAAGGGGAAGCGCCCACACTTCTTCCTGAAGCAGCACTTGCTCGCCGTCGGCCGCGACGGCGGCAGATGCCGCCATGGTCAACGTTACAATGATCAGTAGTCCAAACAGGCGCATGCCCTGCATCCAGGTGTCGAGCTCACGCAACTCTTTTGCCGCCCGCATGCGCACGCCTTGATCTGGATCAACGCCGCGACGGAGCACGGGCAGCATTTCACTTTGTGCCGGCAAGACCTGGTGACAAGACCTGGTGAAGAGGCTGGTGACGAGGGCGCGATGAGATCGAACCGGCCAGGATTCTTTCCGCCCGCCCGCTGGCTCGCTGGATACCGCGCTTCCTGGCTCTCTTCCGACATCATGGCGGGCGTTACGCTTGCCGCCTATGCAATCCCGGTATCGCTGGCCTATGCGGCGCTCGCCGGCCTGCCGCCGCAGATCGGAATCTATGGCTACATGTTGGGCGGCATCGGCTATGCGCTGCTTGGCTCATCGCGGCAGCTCGCGGTCGGCCCGACTTCGGCAATCTCCTTGATGATCGCCGGCACAGTCGGCGCGCTTGCCGCCGGGGATGTGGTCCGATATGCGCAGATTGCCAGCATGGCAGCCCTTGCCGTCGCGGCGCTCTGCCTGATCGCCTGGATTTTCCGGCTCAGCATGCTGGTTCGCCTGATCAGCGACAGCATTCTGGTCGGCTTCAAGGCGGGGGCAGGGCTTACCATCATCATGACGCAATTGCCGAGTCTTTTCGGGGTTGCCGGCGGCGGACGCAACTTCTTCGATCGTCTGGTTACGCTGATTGGACAACTCGGCGGAATCCACTGGATCGTGCTGGCGATTGGCCTCGCGGCGATCTTGCTGATCCTGCTCGGCGGACGCATTTTTCCCGGCAAGCCGGTCGGGCTCTCCGTCGTCGTCCTGTCGATCCTGGTGGCGACCCTGTTTGGTCTTCCGGCGCTGGGCGTGGCCGTGACCGGTGAAATCCCCAAGGGACTGCCGAACTTTGCCATGCCGACCTTTGGACTGCTGGGGTTCGACGAGCTGTTTCCGCTTGCCGCAGGTATTCTCCTGCTCGCCTATGTCGAAGGCGTTTCCGCCGCGCGAAGCTTCGCGGCCAGGCATGGCTATGCGCTCGACGTACGGCAGGAGTTTTTGGGGCTGGCGGCGGCCAATCTCGCAGCGGCGCTGGGACAAGGCTATCCCGTCGCCGGCGGACTGTCGCAATCGGCCGTCAACGATCAGGCGGGCGCGCGCACGCCGCTGGCGCTCGTCATCTGCTCGGTCAGTCTGGCCATCTGCCTTCTCTTCTTCACGGGACTGTTGACCAATCTCCCCAAGGCTGTTCTGGCGGCGATCGTTTTTACAGCGGTCTACAAGCTCGTTGATATCCCCGCGCTGGTCCGCATGTGGCGCATCAGCCGGATCGATTTCTATGCTGCCGTGATCGCACTCGTTTCCGTGCTCATGCTGGGTATCCTCGAGGGAATATTGCTGGCCGCGCTGGCTTCGATCTTTCTGCTGTTGGCGCGCGCGTCGCAGCCGAACGTGGCCTTCCTGGGCCGGCTCCCCGGGACAGGCCGGTACGCCGACAGCGCGCGGCATCCGGACGTCGAGCCGCTTGCCGGCGTCATTGCATTCCGCCCCGAGGCGTCGCTGCTCTACATCAACGCCGAAACGGTGTCCGAGAGCGTGCTGGCAAGAGTCAGCGCGGCACCGGGCATCAAACTGGTCGTCTGTGGTCTTTCGTCTTCGCCCTTCATCGATCTCGCAGGTGCAAAAATGCTGCACGATCTCCATGACGAACTCGCCTCACGGGGCATTGCCTTCCAGATAGTCGGCGCGCGCGGGCAGGTCCGGGACGTCTTGCAGGCAGATGGCATGGCTGAAAAGACCGACAGCTCCAATTGGACCCGCCGGATGGACGTCGTGCTGGGCGATTTGAAGGCTGGTTGAATTTGGTGCGCGACGGCTCAATACGACGGGGCCGTAGTCGGGGCGCCAATGAGGTGCCCGGTCTACGTTGACTTGGATCAAGACACGCCTCGGTGATCGCGTGTTCGCTGCTTCGCGATAGCGCCAGAAGGGTCTGCGTCATACTTCAAAGAAAGGAAAGCCATGAGAAAGCTAGCTACATTGTGCGCCTTCGTTGCTCTGCTCTCAGGCGTCATCGGCTTCGGCACAGCATCGCATGCTGAAACCGGTCAGGTTGCCGTCGTCTTCACCAAGGGCGGTTTTATCGTCGGTGTTGGCGGCGGGCAGGGCGTTCTCACTTTCCGCGGCCACCATTATCGCTTTGCGGTATCGGGCATGAGCGTGGGCTTCACGATCGGCGCCTCGACCAGCAAGTTTGTTGGAAGGGCACTTAACCTGCGCAGCCCCGGGGATCTGGCTGGGAGCTACGCCGTGGGCGGTGCGGGCGGCGCGCTCGCAGCGGGAGCCGGCGGTGTCCAGTTGCAGAATGCCAACGGTGTGATCCTGCAGCTCAGCGGACCGAGGGTTGGACTTGAAGCCTCGGCGGCCGTGGGCGGGGTCACCATTACGATGCAATGATCTTAGACGCGGGGAGCCACCTTGCGCGGCTCCCCGCGTACATGCCGCTCCGGCCCGACGGGCTGGTACGGGCTAGTAGCGCTCTTCGACGAACTTCATCCGGCGCAGGCTGGTCTGATCGTTGTAACGGCCCTTGTAGGATCGCTTCGGGAGCTTGACCTTCTGCCGCGCGACCTTCTTGTGCGAGATTGTCTTGAGAATGTGCGAGATGACGTTGAGCCGTGCCCGTCGCTTGTCGTCGGAGCGTATCAGTCGCCACGGCGCATGCTTCGTGTCGGTCGCCTTGAACATCATGTCGCGCGCTCGCGAGTAGTCGTACCAGCGCCCGAACGACTCGGTGTCCATCGGGCTTAGCTTCCACTGCCGCAGTGGGTCCTCGATGCGTGCCTTGAAGCGGATTTCCTGTTCTTCCATCCCGACCTCAAGCCACAGCTTAATCAAGATGATTCCGGCGTCTACGGCAAATTTCTCGACCGGTGGACACAGTTCCAGGAAACGCCGGTGCTCCGTTGGGCTGCAGAAGCCCATCACATACTCCACGCCGGCGCGGTTGTACCAACTGCGGTCGAAGATCACGATTTCGCCGCCTGCCGGAAATTGCTCGATGTAGCGCTGCAGGAATAGCTGGGATTTTTGCCGATCCGACGGCGCCGGCAGGGCGCAGATGCGAAAGACCCGCGGGCTCACCTTTTCGGTCAAGGCCTTGATGGTGCCACCCTTGCCGGCGGCGTCGCGGCCTTCGAAGATGATGATCACTTTCAGCCTCTCAGCCTTCACCCACTCCTGGAGGTGGCAAAGCTGGATTTGCAGCTTCGCCAGCTCTTTCTCGTAAGCCTTGCGTTTCATTCGCTCCGCGGGCGCATCCTTTGCCATGCTGATCCTTTCACTGCGTAACGTCGCAATGGGTTGGAATGGCGTTCAATCGCCCCAGGAAATGGTGACTCCGATGTCGCCCGGTACGCCGCCGGGAAAATCGATGATTTGATAGGCGATGCGATAACCACGCGGCTGCAGATAATCGGTCCAGAGTTGAAAGATCTCCTTCGGAATGCCGGTCAGCGTGTTCTCCCAGCCCTTTTCCATCTGGTTGATGGAGCGGCCCCTGTCCGTGCACAGCGTATTCGGGAACCGATAGACCTGAACTTCCGTCATTCCGTTTCGTACGGCCCGTTGGATGACACTTGAAGCGAGCTGTATCTTTTCAGCTTCGCTCTTGCCTGACGGGCGGCTAAGGCGGTCGATGAGCTTGCGTTTCTCGGCTTCAGCGGCTGCGGCAGCCCGGGAAAATGCATCAGCTTTTTCGGCCTCCTTGAGGGCCGCTTCCTTACGGATATCCGTGGCATTGGGGATCAGATCATCGATGCTGTCAGGCATGGCTGATGGCTCCTGGGTGATTGTCGGTTTCAGCTCCGCCATCAGGCTAGGTACTGTTGATTGCACTCCATTGATCCAAATCAAACAAACCGTGCCGCGGGAAGGCACGGTACCAGGCGCAGCTGCGGAGCGGTCAGGCGCCTGGAAGGCGAGAAACTTTGAGCGAGCAGTTGCATCCGGCGGCGCCCCAATCATCTACCGTTCTTTATTCCGGGTGCCGACGGGTCGGATACCCTGATGGTGGTGACGGGCATTTTCCTTGTCGCTACTGTCTTATGGGTAGGCAACCTGTACCGGACTGCACAGTCTGCCTGAGCGCATGGCGCACAAGTCCCAGAAGCTTGCTGCGGATCCAGGCGCTGCTGTTGCCGATCAAGACGCTGGTGTTGAGCGGTCACTGATGGTGGAGGTCCGATGACTGTATTTCGAAACCTGGTCCTGGCTACGGCCATCTCTACCCTGCTGTCAGCGCAGGGGGCGAAGGCGTTCGAGCTCGCCGGTGCGTGGGCGACGAGTGCTGACCAATGCAGCAAGGTGTTCACTCGCAAGGGGCGCGCCGGCAGCGTGAACTTCACCAATTTTTCCGGCGTGTATGGTGGAGGCTTCATCGCCGAGGCCAATCGTCTGAAGGGTAAGTTCGAGATCTGCAAGATCACGTCGAAGAAGGAAAGCGATCAAACCATCAACCTGGTCGTCGCCTGCGCCAGCGGAATCATGCTTTCAAACGTCCAGTTCTTCCTGAAGGTGATCGATGACAACACCATCTCCCGGGAGTTTCCGGGGATAGAGGGGATGGATGTGAAGTATCAGCGCTGCCAGATCTAGGACCGGGAAGACTCGAGGAATCGAGCTTGACCTAGATCAAGACAGGCCGCGGTGCCCGGGATTGAATGGCGTGGATCAATGGAGGAACGCCATGAACATCAGAGAACGAGTGAGCCCGATGATCCCCGGCCTTGCAAAAGTGGCTTTGGTCTCGGCCTTCGTCGCTTTCATCGCCCAGTCTGCGATGGCGGATGATCCGGCGAAATTGCTCAAGGCGATGGCTGACTACACCGCCGCGCAGAAGTCCATCTCAGCCACTTTCGACAGTGATATCGAGGTCGTGACGCCTGAACTGGAAAAAATCCAGTTCACGAGCTCCGGAAAACTGCAACTCACAAGGCCGGACAAGTTACGCGTCAGCCGCACCGGCGGTTATGCCGACGTTCAGCTAATCTATGACGGCAAGACGGTTTCGATTTATGGCAACAACGCCAAGGCTTACGTGCAAGCGGATCTTGCCGGCACCGTCGATCAGCTGATTGACCTGCTCCAGGCAAAATCGGGCGCGGCCATGCCGGGAACGGACCTGCTGCTCTCCAACGCTTATGACGAGTTGATGTCCAACGTCGTCCTGGCCCAGCACATCGGACAGGGTGTAGTGGATGGCGTTGAATGCGAGCACCTTGCGTTCCGCAGTACCGATACCGATTGGCAGATCTGGATCGAGAACGGTGCCCGGCCCATACCCCGAAAATATGTGATCACCAGCAAGACGGTGACGGGGGCGCCGCAATACACGCTCAGGATCAGAGACTGGAAGACCGATGCTGTCGCTGATGCCGATACGTTTGTGTTCAAGCCACCTTCCGGCGCGACCAAGGTCGACCTGGATTCCGGCGTCATGGCGGAGTTCGACGAAATTCCACCCGGTACACCTTCAGGAGCAAAGAAATGATCGCAACGCGAAAAATCATCATGGTAGCTGCCGCGCTTACGGTATTTGCCGCAGGGCTATCCTGGCACGGGGGAAGCATCGCCACGAACGGCGTATTCCCTGAGGCGCAGGCAAGGGTTGGACGACCGCTGACGCCGATGAGCTACGCCGGAGTCGCGCGCAGGACCACGCGCCGCGCCGTTGCGGTCGGCGCCGCTGCCGGTGCCGCGGGCGCCTATTACGGCTCCACATGCGCGCAGGTTGTGGATGCGTATGGACAGGTCGTGACGCGCTGCTGAGGCCGGCCACCGGTGATGCTCTTGCGTCGCGGCAAAGCGGAAGGTCGCTTCCTTGATCTTTATCAAGGAGGCGGCTTCGTTCCCGACCGATGCTTGTCACAGTAGAAGCCCAAAGGAGGGTGTGATGTTCGGCTGCCGCAAGACCCTGATCGCGCTAGCGCTGGTGATGGCGATCCCAGTCGCCGTCTCGGCCCAAACCGCTGACAAAGCGCCCGCGCCGGGCGACCCCGCGCAGCCGGCGAGCCAATCGCCACCGACTGCAGAGCTGTTGAAGCCTCAACAGCTGGAAGCCCTCGTCGCGCCGATCGCGCTCTATCCCGATGAACTGTTGGCCAACGTGCTGGCGGCTTCGACCTATCCGCTTGAAGTCGTCCAGGCCGATCGTTGGTTAAAGGAGCGCAAGGCGCTCAAGGGCGACGCGTTGAAGAAGGAGGTCGAAAAGCAATCCTGGGACGACAGCGTCAAGGCGCTGGCCAGCACCCCTGATGTCCTGACCATGATGAGCGACAAGATCGACTGGACCAAGAATCTCGGCGATGCCGTGCTCGCGCAGCAGCCGGACGTGATGGATGCGATCCAGCGGCTGCGTACCAAGGCTTACGACAACAAGAAGCTCGTCACGACGAAGCAGCAGAAAGTCAGCGTCAAGACCCAGGAAAGCAAGCAGGTGGTCGTCATCGAGCCGGCCGAGCCGGGGACGATGTATGTGCCGTATTACGAGCCGGCGGCCGTCTACGGCGACTGGCCGTATGCGGAGTATCCGCCCTACTATTTCGGTTATCCTTCCTATATCGGCGCGGGCGTGATCGCGGCGGGCCTCGCGTTCGGTACGGCCTGGGCGATCGGGCGCTGGGGCAATTACTGGGGCGGCGGCTGCAACTGGGGCAACCGCAACGTCTATATCAACCATCGTACCACGAACATCGGAAATGGCTGGCAGCACAATGCGGCGCACCGTCAGGGCGTGCGCTACAACAACGCCAGTGTTCAGCAGCGCTTCGGCAACAACAATCTGAAGGCGGGTGCCTCCAACCGGATGGATTTCCGCGGCCGCGATGGACAGCAGGTGCTGCGTCCGAGTCAGGGCGGTGCGGGCGACCGTGCCGGAGATCGCGCAGGCGATCGTGCCGGAGATCGCAATGGTGACCGCGCGGGCACGCGTGACCGGCCCGGCGGCGATCGTGCAGGTGCCACAGACCGTGCCAAGGGCGGCGACCGTAGCAAGGGCGGTGGCGACCGCGCAAAGGGTGGTGGTGATCGCGCCAAGGGTGGCGGTGATCGAGCCAAGGCCGCCAACCGCGGCGGCGCTGGCGCGGCCAACCGTGGCGGCGGAGGCAATCGGGGCGGCGCGATGAACGTGTCGCCCGGCCGGGCGGCGGCTGCTGCATCCGAGCGCGGGCGGTCGAGTATGGCCAGCATGCCGCGCGGCGGCGGTGCTAGCTTCGCCGGCGGAGGCGGCGGCGGTGGCTTCCGCGGAGGAGGAGGAGGTGGTGGTGGCGGCTTCCGGGGAGGCGGCGGCGGTGGCGGCGGGCGGCGTTCCGACATTGCGCTGAAGCATGACATCGTCCTGCTCGGCCATCTCGCCAACGGCCTCGGCTATTACCGCTTCAGCTATCTCGGCAGCCGCAAGGCCTATGTCGGCGTGATGGCGCAGGAGGTGATGAACGTGATGCCCGATGCGGTGACGCGCGGCAGCGACGGCTACTTGCGCGTCTACTACGAGAAGCTTGGGCTGACATTCCATACCTATCGCGATTGGCTCGCCGGCGGTGCAAGGATTCCCGCGGAGGTGTCGCCATGACCACTATGATGTCATTCCATCGTGCTGTGTCGGCAAGTGTGACGGTCATCATGGCCCTGGCCTTGATGACCTCGGTATCGCATGCGCAACAGTCCTTTCCCTCGCCAGAGGATGCCGCCGCGGCGTTGGCGGTTGCGGTCAAGAGCGGCACGAAGCGGGAAATTCTCAAGGTTCTCGGCAAGGGCGCCGAAGAGATTGTCGAGTCCGGTGACGCCGTCGCCGACGAATTGACGCGCAAGGCGTTCATCTCCACCTATGACGCCGGGCATTCGATCAGGGCGGAAGGAAACAAGAAGGCGACGTTGATTCTCGGCACCGAGGATTTTTCGTTTCCAATACCTTTGATAAACAACAAAACAGGCTGGGAATTCGACGTCGACGCGGGCCGCATCGAGATCCTGTATCGCCGCATCGGCCGCAACGAACTGGATGCGATCCAGACCTGCCTCGCTTATGTAGATGCCCAGAACGAATATGCCGACAAAGACCGCGGCGAGGGCGCAGGCGTCTACGCGCAGCGTTTCGTATCGACGGCCGCCAAAAAGGACGGATTGTTCTGGCGCGACGACGCCGACCCTAGTCCGCTCGGTAAATTGGCGGCTCAGGCCTCAGCCGAGGGCTACGAGACTGGCGAAGGTGGGCCGACGCCGTACCACGGATATTATTTTCGGATATTGAAAGCGCAGGGGTCTGACGCGCCCGGCGGCGCCCTCAACTATGTCGTCAAGGGCAAGATGATCGGCGGTTTTGCGCTGATCGCCTGGCCGGCCGAATATGGCAATTCCGGCGTGATGACCTTTCTCGTCAATCATGCCGGCACCGTCTATCAGAAGGATTTGGGAATCCGGACCGACTTCGTCGCCAAGCGCGTTGCTGTGTTCGATCCGGACCAGACCTGGAAGAAGGTCGATGCCGCAAAACCGTGAACGCCGGATCGCTGCGTTGCGTTCATTCGTCGTTCGCTTGGCGCCGATTGCGCTGCTGGTGTTGATCGTTCCGGTCACGCCGTCGCTGGCGCAGGCCGCCGGACACGTCCGGCTCAAGATCACGAAGGCGAGCCTGTTCGTCGGCGGTGGTGTCGGCAGCGGGGTCTTGACGTATGGCGGCCGCGACTATCCGTTTAGAATATCCGGCCTCAGCCTCGGTGTTGCAGCGGGCGCGTCGGTCAGCCGGTTGGAGGGATTGGCCACAGGTATCAGGCACGTCGCCGATTTCGCCGGCACCTACGACTCCGTTGGAGGCGGCGGCGCCTTCGTTGGAGGGTTTGGAGGCGTTCAGCTCAGGAATGAAAAGGGCGTAAGGATCGCCCTGCAAGGGCCCCGCGCCGGAATCGAGTTTGCCGGCAACCTCAGCCAGATCACGATTTCCCTGAGGAAGTGACGATGCAGTCCATCGATTTTCTTCTTTGCCGTGCAGGAGACGTTGGCGACCAGCGCCGTTTGGGACCAAGTGGACCACAGCCTGGCAGGCACGTCAGGTCCCAACGGACTTCGTAACGGAGAGAGTTGGTGATGAAGCCCTTGATCGACCTGCTCCGGCAAAATCCCATACTTTGGATGCTGATCTTTGTCCCGGTGGTATTGGTAGCCGAAACGATCGCCCCGGCGTCCCATACGCTTCTCTTTGTGTTGGCCGTCCTTGCGATCGTGCCGCTTGCTGCCCTTCTTAGTCACGCCACTGAATCGGTCGCGCAAAAAACCGGAGATGCCATCGGAGGGTTGCTGAACGCAACGTTGGGAAATCTGACTGAGTTGATTATCGCGATCACCGCGCTTCACGCCGGGCAGTACATGCTCGTGAAGGCTTCGATTGCGGGAGCTGTCGTCACCAATTCGTTGTTCATGCTGGGAGCCTCGTTCCTCCTGGGAGGGTTGCGCTATCACGTGCAGGAATACAATCGGGCCGGCGGAAGGCTGTACTCGGGACTGCTCCTCATGGGGACGATAGCGCTCCTCTCTCCATCGGCCGTCGCCGAGCTGGATCTGGCGCAAGGGGATGCCATGGCTGGCAAACTCAGTCTTGGCCTTGCGGTACTTCTGATCGTCGCCTACGGGCTGGGCTTGCTGTTTTCGCTCAAGACGCACAAGGAACTCTTTGCCAGCGAAAATCATGGCGAGGAAGGCGAGGCGCCATGGCCGATCCGGTTGGCGCTTGGCGTACTCGCAGTTGTTACGGTGCTCGTGGCCCTGGTCAGCGAGATCTTTGTTGAGTCCGTGCAGCAGGCGGCAACGGCGTTCGGTATGAGCCCGGCTTTCGTCGGGTTCATCATTGTTGCGCTCGTGGGGGCTGCGGCCGAAATGGCCGTGGCGTTTTCGGCCGCCCGCAAAAACCGACTCGATATGAGCGTCAGCATAGCGCTTGGCAGCGCTTCACAGATTGCCCTCTTCGTCTCTCCCGTGCTGGTCCTGCTCAGCTATGTCGTTGGTCCGAAGCCGATGGACCTGCAGTTCTGGCCTGGCGCTGTGACAATGGTCATGATTTCCGCAGTGGTCGCTTCGTTCGTCACCAATAGCGGCCGCTCCGCCTGGTTCATCGGCGTGCTACTGTTATGCATCTACATCATATTCGCGATGACGCTCTATATGATCCCACCGGGATCGCACGGGGGCGCGTAAATATGTGAGTTCGCACCAGGGCGTGGCACTATCTGCAAACCTGACTGAGGTGCAAATTGCCATCAGGTAAATCTTCCGCCACTTGCGGCAGCGCGCTCGACCCTTGCGCAAGGCGTCTTCGCGATCGCCTGGGCGCGCTTCTTCTCTTCGCGGTGTTAGTCATTGCGCCGTCGGTCGCCGCGGCCCTGCCGCTCACTCCGTTTCGTTATGAAGCGCAGGCGCAGCGTCACTGTCCCGGTGACGCTGTTGTCTGGCTCGATTTTCGCAAGGAGACCTATTACCTCAAGCGACAGAAGCGATACGGGCGCGGCAGCACGGGCAGCTTCGTCTGTCGGAAGGAAGCTCGCGCCGGCGGCTTCCGGCGCTCCTTGCTTGGAATCATGTGAGCCGGGCGTAGCGCCTGCGAACGGTTGAGGGGGCTGGCCATGAAACAAGCGCTGGAAATATTGTCTGAAATGTCGGCCGCCGCTGCTGCGCTGCTGTGGCTGACATCCGCCCGCATAAGGCTGAGAGATCCGATCGCCAGGCGTGGTTTGGGGAGCGGCCTGGACGATCCAAAAGCGCTGTTGCGATTGGTTTACGAGCAAAGCCGATGGAGTGCATGGGCGGCGGTCGCTGCAGCAATTGCCGC
>Ga0137412_10003303_pt1 | contig 12867 bp, 12 predicted proteins | sample CZODoug2_1_16fun_FD_122160 | JGI IMG/M metagenome (GOLD analysis project Ga0137412, IMG submission 122160) | Vadose zone soil fungal communities from Angelo Coast Range Reserve, California, USA - CZODoug2_1_16fungal (Hybrid Assembly) | ecosystem: Environmental > Terrestrial > Soil > Vadose zone...
CTACTGCCTCACCCACCCTCAGGACCACAGCCAGTGCAGCGGGAAAGGGTATGGATTCGTCCTCCATGGACTGTGGCCACAATATGACGCCGGCAACTGGCCCGAGTTCTGCTCCACCGACCCGTTGCCGCCGGACGCGAGGCAGCTTGGAGGCACCCTCTTCCCCAGTCAGAACCTCATGGAACACGAGTGGCAGCGCCACGGCACCTGCAGCGGTTTAGGTGCAATTGCATACCTCCGGACAGCAGACAAAGCGGTGGGCGCCGTTCACGTGCCTTCGGACTTTGAAGCCCCCCGTCAGCGCCTGTCGATGACAGGAGCGCAAATCTCAGCGGCGTTTCACAAAGCGAATCCGTCGATACCCGCGGATGGACTGACAGTTGCCTGCGGTCGCGGCGAGTTGACGGAAGTGCGGGTTTGCTTGACGCGGGAGCTTGTGCCGCGGTCCTGCGGCAAGGGCATGCGGACCACTTGTCCCGCATCGCCCGTAGATATCCCTGCGACGCGGGGTCAGTGAGTTTCAACTACGCGTGTTGCGCATTCAGCCGTTGAGTAGCGTTGACATTGCCTCGTTGTAACGCGATCCCGCCGCCACACCCCGGGGCACGATGGCATTGATTCGTTCCAACTCCCCGGCAGTGAGCTCAATCTGCGCGGCGCGGACATTTTCCTCGAGCCGTTTGGGATTGCTCGTGCCCGGGATAGGGATCACGTTGTCGTGACGCGCGAGCAGCCACGCGAGGGCGAGCTGTGCCGGCGTACACCCTTTCTCCGTAGCGATGGCCCGCAGTCGATCGGCCAGCTCGAGATTTTTCTGGAAATTCTCACCTTGGAAGCGCGGGTTGCCGCGCCGCCAGTCATCGGCCGCCAGGTCTTCCGGCTTGCGGAAGCGGTCCGCCAGAAACCCGCGACCCAGTGGGCTGTAGGCCACCAACGCAATGCCCTGCTCCTTCAGCAAGGGCAGCAGGTCGTCTTCCGGTTCGCGGCTCCACAGAGAATATTCGGTCTGTATGGCGGCGAGCGGATGTATCTTGATGGCACGTCGAACAGTCTCCACCGAGGCTTCAGACAAGCCGATGTGGCCGACTTTCCCTTGCTTCACCAGCTCCGCCATGGCACCGACCGTCTCTTCGATCGGCGTATTGGGATCCACGCGATGCAGGTAGTAGAGGTCGATGTGATTGACACCCAACCGCTGCAACGATGCATCGCAAGCCTCTTTGACGTACGCGGCAGAGCCATTGATCATGCGGTTCGGAGCGTCCCTCCGCTCTGCCGCGCTGACTCCCGTCTTGAAGCCAAACTTCGTGGCGAGCACGGCCTGGTCGCGGCGTTTGCCGGCGAGCGCCTTGCCTACCTGCCGTTCTGAATTGCCATACACATCGGCTGTGTCGAGCAGTGTAATTCCGAGGTCCATGGCCTTGTGAATCAACGCAACAGCGTCGTCATCTTCACGAACGCTGCTGGTATAGACATCGGCGATGCCGATACTCATGCAGCCCAGGCCCAGTGCCGAAACTTCAGGACCTTGCCGGCCCAGCTTGCGTGTTTTCATGGTCCTATTGTGCCAGCAATGCAGGTGCCTGCCGAACCCGAACGTAGGCATCCCGCGGGGGTTCCGACGTCGAAATCCAACGCTTCACCAGACGTACGTTTAGACGTGTTGACCGTTGATTTTCTGCGGAAAAAGCCCTGATTTGGAGTGCTCCAAGAGCAGTATGCTCGTAGTAAGCTTTGTTTAGTGGGCCCAGCGGCCGCGAGCAATCAGGAAACATCGTGGAAGAACGAATCGCAAGACTCGAGGCGAGCGTAGAGCACATCCGAACGGATGTCTCAGAAATGAAAGGTGATATCCGACGCCTGAATGACAAAATCGAGGCGGTGGACCTAAAGCACAGTGCCCGATTCGACAGCTTGCAACAGCAAATGAGCGGATTGACACTCGCTATGGAAAGAGGCTTCGCGAGGCTGGACAACGCACGCGAACGAGATCGGATCTGGTGGCTCGTGATCTCTGCAACCCTGCTGGGAGTCATGGCCCGTGGGTTCAAGTGGCTGTGACACGCGATGCCGCGTGTCACCCCACGTCATTCGCTGAGCTCCACCGCCGAAGGCACCGCCGGATGCGCCGACTGCCCCAGGAATCCTCCGCTCTGGTGCGCCCATAGCCGCGCATACAACCCATCGCGCGCCAGCAACACCTCGTGGCTCCCTTCTTCAACCACCCGTCCCTTTTCAATCACAATCAACCGGTCCATGGCGGCGATGGTGGAGAGCCGGTGAGCGATGGCAATCACGGTTTTTCCTTCCATCAGCCGGTACAGGCTCTGTTGAATGGCCGCCTCCACTTCACTGTCGAGCGCGCTCGTGGCCTCGTCCAACAGTAGAATCGGCGCGTCCTTGAGCATCACCCGCGCGATGGCGATTCGCTGGCGCTGACCGCCACTCAACTTCACACCACGCTCACCGACGCGCGCATCGAATCCGGTGCGGCCGTCGGGGTCGCCCAGGCTCAGGATGAAATCCATGGCCTCCGCGCGCCGAGCCGCTGCGAGCATCTGCGTCTCGGTCGCATCGGGACGGCCGTACAGGATGTTCTCGCGAACCGACCGATGTAACAGCGACGTATCCTGCGTCACCATCCCGATCTGCGAACGCAGGCTCTCCTGCGTCACCGTCGCAATATCCACCCCGTCGATCAGGATCCGGCCTTCGGGCACGTCGTAAAACCTCAACAACAGGTTCACGAGCGTGCTCTTGCCCGCGCCCGAACGACCGACCAGGCCGATCTTCTCACCGGGCCGGATGTGCAGGTTCAAGTCGCGAATGACCCGCCTGTCCTCGCTTTGCGCGCCATACGCAAAGTCGACGTGCTCGAACCGGATGTCACCGCGTGAAGCGACCAGTGGCTTCGCGCCAGGCGCGTCGACGACACTGGGACTATTGCACAAGGTGTTCAACCCGTCCTGGACGACACCCACCTGCTCGAACAGACTGGACATCTCCCACATCATCCAGTGGGAGATGCCGCTGAGACGCATCGCCATGGCGATAGCAGCCGCCACGGCGCCCACGCCGAGCTGACCACGCGTCCACATCAGCAATGTCATGCCGCCCATGCTGCCGATCATGAACACGGTGAGCAGTTGGTTGACGACCTCGAAGCTCGTGACCATGCGCATCTGCCGGTACACGGTCCGCAGAAACTCGACCATGGCTCCCTGCGCGTAGGCGGATTCGCGATTGGAGTGCGAAAACAACTTGACGGTCGTGATGTTGGTATAGGCGTCCGTGATCCTTCCTGTCATCAAAGAGCGGGCGTCAGCCTGTGCCTTGCCCAGCTTCGCCAGTCGCGGCACGAAGAACCGGATAAACAGCAGGTAGACCACCAGCCAGATGGAAAACGGAAGCAACAACAGGGGATTGAACCCGCCCACCACCAGGCCGATGGTGACAAAGTAGATGACGAGGTACACCAGGATGTCAGTGACAATCATCCAGGTGTCACGTACTGCCAGTGCCGTCTGCATGACCTTCGCCGCCACGCGCCCGGCGAACTCGTCCTGATAGAAACTCAGGCTCTGCGCGAGCATGTTGCGATGGAATATCCAACGCAACCGCATGGCGAAGTTGGCGGCAAGGGTCTGCTGCTTGATGAGCGACTGGCCCGCCGCCAGCGCAATGCTCGCAGTGAGAATCCCCGCCAGCAACAACAGGTGGCCGCGCTCGCGCGCCCAGAGCTCCTGCGGAGGCGTCTTTGCGAGCCAATCCACCACCTGCCCGAGGACACTGAACAACCATGCCTCAAACGCGCCAAAGATGGCGGTGAGAAGCATCATGGCGGCGATGTAACGCCGCATGCCGCGCGAACAGATCCACAGGAAGCTCAGAAACTGCCGTGGCAGGAGGGGCACGGCAGCGGGAAACGGATTTACCCAGCGTTCAAAGATCGAAAACATGACTTGCTCCGGAAAGGGGCCGTCGTCGAGGTGCACAGGCAATCGCCCAAGGCATCGCAGTGTCCCAACGCACCGAAGTGCATGGGGATGCGAGCGTTGAGCTCGTGTTCACGCCTGACGTAGAGAGGCCGGGGGCCGGCCGATCGCAGTCCGCACCCGGGTTACCGGATACGGCGGATGCTTTTCAGGATCGATACTTCATGGGTCAGCCCCACTGGGGAGTGAAGCGATAGTGTAGCCCGAATTTATTGCGCGCCCAAGAGCCGGCGCGCATTGCCGCTGAGAATGCCCTTCAGTGCGGGAGGCTTCAGTCCAATGGCTTGCAGGGCGGTCACCTGTTCCTGCGTCCCGCGGTAGGGAAAATCGGTACCGAACAGAACCTGCTGCGGTGGAATGAAATTCAACAATGCACCCAGCGCGGTCGGGGCAGCGGCCTGCGCCGTGTCGTAATAGAAGGACTTCAGGTACGTCATGACTCCTTGCGGCACATTTCCCGCCACTTCGGGGCTGACCCGGGTCGCGCTGGTGAACCGTTCGATCAATGCGGGCAAGGTGCCGCCGGCGTGCGAGAAAATGAAACGGATGTCGCGATAACGTTCCGCCGCGCCACTGAACAACAGACTCGCAATGGTACGGGCGGTGTCCGTCTCGTACTCGATGACGGAGTCGGACAGGCCGGGGATGAGGCCCCGGCAACAATCGGCGGCATTGGGGTGCACGAAAACCAGGACCTTGCGGCGATTCAGTTCCTCGAGGACCGGCGCGAACTGTGCATCTCCCAGCCACTTGTTGTTGTAATTGCTGATCAGCAGGATTCCGGCCGCATGCAACTGCTCGAAGGCGTGCTCGAGCTCCTTCAGGCTGGCCTCGATGTGGGGCATGGGCAGGGATGCGAACAGGCCGTAGCGGCCCGGGTACTGGCGCGCGAGGCCCGTCGCGAACAGGTTGGAGCTGCGGACCAGGTTGGCCAGCCGCGGCAGCTCGAAACTGACAATGTCCGAGTTGGGAAACGAGATCAGCGCGGTATCCGTGCCGCCGGCATTCAACTCCACAATCGACCTCTGCACGCCCGGCAGGGAAAACTCCGGCAGGCGCGACTTCAAGGCAGTCACCATCGCAGGCGGAAACAGATGATGGTGGACATCGACAAAACCCGACAAACTGGCCGGCTTCGCCGCGGGCTTCGCGTATGCACGACCGAATGCCAGCCCCGAGGCGGCAAGCGTCGCGGCCCCCGTCGCAGCCGCGGCACCCGCCAGAAAGGCGCGTCGGTTGTGGCTGCTCATTGCACACGGCTCGTTGCGAGCAGAAATTCGCCGACCCGTTCCGTGAACTCGACCGGCTGGTCGACGCAACCGAGGTGGCCTGCATTCGGCAGGATCAGCAGCCGTGGATTCGGCAGCCTGGCGCACATCTGCCTCGCCACTTCCGGCGAGGCGCCCTTATCCTCCGATCCCGCCACGACCAGGGTCGGCTGGCGGATGTCAGTGAGTTGCTCCAGATAGTCGAGGTGTTGGATCGACTGCGCGACCGCGACATAGCCGGCCGGCTGTGTCGAGCGAATCATGTCCGCTATCCACGCGAGCGTCAGAGGCGAGGCGGCCCGGAATTGCGGCGCAAACCAGCGCTCCAGGGTCGGGACCACCTGGCCTTCCATGCCCTGTGACTCAACAGTCGCCTGCCGCTCTTTCCACACCGCAATCATCGGCTCGGTGACGCGGGCAAACGTGTGTGCCAGCACGATGGCACCGACCCGATCCGGATGCCGCAGCGCCAGTGCCTGGGCAATCATGCCACCCAACGACAAGCCCACGAGCGCGGTCCGCTCGACAGCCAGGGAATCGAGCAGTCGCAGCACACTCGCCGCGTAATCCTCGAAACGCTGCAAACCGGGGTCGGCCGGTGTCGAGCCATGGCCAGGCAGGTCCGGCACGATCACGCGAAAAGAGCGGCTCCAGGTAGGAATCTGCGCGGACCACATGGCGCCGTGAGTCGCCAGGGAATGCAGCAACAGCACCGGCGGGTCACTCGACCTGCCGAACTGTTCGACGTGACCCCATGAGCTCAACGTACCACCTCGTCCGCAGTTTGAATGTCCGCCAACAGCACCGCGCGCCGCAGCCGGCCCCCGCTCAGAACAAACTCTTCCACGGCCCGGCCGACCGGTTCGAAAGTACCGTCCGAATGCACTACCAGGGCGGCGCCATGCGGAATTCCAATGCCGCGGGCGGCCCCTTCCAACAGTTGGATGGTCGAGGACAACGCCTGCCAGTCGCGCTTTTCATCGTGTACGTCCACGATGACATCGAGCAAGCCGAAAGTTTCCAACAGCTTGCGCCCGCCGTTGCTGTCGGCCACGGCGGCGTATTTGCCAAACTGCACCGCGCCCGCGGATACGCCCAGCAGGATCGCGCCCTCGCGATAGCGCTTCTCTATCGACTCACGCAGCCCGGTCCGGGTGAATACATTCCAGCCCGCCTCCACATCGCCACCGGCCAGCACGATCACATCGGCCGTGTCGAGAAAGGCTCGATCCTCGTTGCTGAACGCGGCCCGCACCCAATGCGTGCCTGCCGTTGCCACCTGCTCGAATGCCGCCGCGAAAATTCCCTGTGCATCCGCGGAGTCGCCATTGGAGGCACCGATGTAGGCCACGTTGGGTTTTGTGTTGGCGCTGGCCTCGCACACGGCACGCAGAAACGCCCCGCTCTTCCAGAACAGGGGCTGGCTGTCTGCGAGCAGGTAGAGGGGGCGCGTGTCGGCATCACTCATTCGCCTATCTTAACGCATCAGGTACCGCGGACCCGGCCCCAATCGCGCCGCCGAATCGGCGGGATTCGACAACTGGCACTGCTTCAGTGACAGGCAACCGCAGCCAATACAGCGCGTGAGGCCCGCCCGCAGGCGCTCCAGCTCCGCAATTCGCTCATCGATCCGCCGCGTCCAACTCGCGGAGAGCCGTGCCCAGTCCGCGCGTTGGGGCACCCGGTTCGCCGGCAGCCGGGCCAGCTCCTGGCCGATCTCATCCAATGACAGCCCCATTTTCTGGGCAAACACAATGAAGGCAATCCGCCGCAACACCTCGCGCCGATAGCGCCGGTGCCCCGACCCCGCGCGCTGCGACTGGATCAAGCCGCGCTCTTCGTAGAAGCGCAAGGCGGACGAGGCAACGCCGCTGCGCCGGGAAATCTCCGTGATGGTCAATACGTCCTGCATGCGGCCGAGGGTAGCAATGGCCGGTGCTTGACTTCAAGCTCACTTTAACTTTTACCTTGCACCGCAACCAGTCACGGGAGATTTGCATGCGGCAGTTTGCGGGTAAACGGGTAGCCATCACCGGCGGCACCGCCGGCCTCGGCCTCGCGTTGGTCCATGAATTCACCAGTCGCGGGGCTGACGTCGCGTTCATCGCCCGCAGGCCCGATGGTGTGATACGGGTTGCGCAGAAGTACGGACGCGGGGCTCACGGGATCGTAGGTGATGTCTCGATCAAGGACGACATTCACCGCATCGCGTTACAGGTTCTGGGCGCGCTCGGCGGGCTCGATATTCTCATCAACAATGCATCGGACCTGGGTCCGGTGCCGCTGCAGCTATTGGCGGACACAAACTGTGAGGACCTCGAACGCGCGCTCGCCACGAATGTGGTCGGGCCGTTTCGGTTGACCAAGGCCCTGTTGGGCTCGCTGGCCGCATCCGCCCGCGAGCACAGGAGCCCTGTGGTGTTGAATGTGTCCAGTGACGCGGCGGTTACGCCCTACCCCACTTGGGGTGCGTATGGCGCGAGCAAGGCGGCACTACGCCACATGACGTTGATCTGGGAGCAGGAACTGGCCGACACCGGAGTACGGTTCATCTCCTTCGATCCGGGCGACATGGACACTGCGTTGCATGCGGCGGCACTGCCGGAAGCCGACGTCTCCACACTGAAGCGACCGGAAATCGCCGCTCGGGAAATTGCGCAAGTGCTTGCATCGTGATTCCTGCACACGAACCTGTCCACCGCCCGCCGGACGCGAAACTGCTGTTTGTACGGCGAAGCGGCGACGTCGAACATCGGCGCAGGACGGAGTTTGTCGACTTGCTGCAACCCGGCGACCTCGTCGTAGCCAATGACGCGGCGACTCTGCCGGCCAGCCTGAGTGGTATTCACATTCCCACGGGTCGTGCCATCGAAGTCCGGCTCGCAGGCCGTCGCTCGCTGGATCCAACGCAGGTCGACCGTTTCACTGCGGTTGTATTCGGTGCCGGCGACTTTCGCGCCCGCACCGAGGATCGGGCGCCGCCACCCGCATTGAACCCTGGCGACCAATGCGCGCTGGGACAATTGCGCGCCACGGTCGAACGACTGTTGGATCACCCGCGCCTGGTATCGATGTACTTGCACGGCTCGCCGCAGGAAATCTGGGCAGGCCTCGCACGGCACGGCAAGCCGATCCAATATGCGCACGTCCCGCAGCCCCTGGCCCTCTACGACACGTGGAGCTCGATTGCCGCGAACCCGGCCGCCTTTGAGCCGCCGTCGGCGGGTTTTGTGTTGAGTTGGACAACGGTTGCGGCGCTGGCGGCTCGTGGAATGGGGTTCGCAACACTGACGCATGCCGCAGGCCTGTCATCCACCGGAGATCCGCGGCTCGATGCGCGTTTCCCCCTGGACGAGCCGTACAACATACCCAACGTCACAGCGGAGGCGATCAGCCGGGCACGGATGCGCGGCAACCGCATCGTCGCGGTTGGCACCACTGTGGTGAGAGCGCTCGAGGATGCCGCATGGGCCAACGGACGCATCCTGGCCGGACCGGGACTCGCGCGATTGAAACTGGGGCCCGAGACGCGCCTTCGAGTCGTCGACGCTATTTTGTCCGGTACCCACGAGAACGGGACCAGCCATCACGAGCTTCTGCGCGCGTTCGTTCCCCGGCGTGTGCTCTTACAGATGGATGAGCAACTAGATACGCGGGGCTACCGGACCCATGAATTTGGCGACTCCGTGCTGATTGAACGTGCTGATTTCACTTATTGGGGCGTGAGCTCAGCTGCAATATTCTGAGACGTTCCGTAACGACTGTACTACACTTCTCGAGGTAACTTGCCGCACTGAACAAAATGATGCACTTCAAGCTCTTACGCCTCGCAGCCGTCTCTGTCCTGCTCGCGCTCGCTGGCTGCGGCGGTGGTAGTGACAACCCCCCGGAACCCTTCCAGACCCAGATTTACAGCGACTCCGGCTTCGACGGCGACATCGAGCAGACCTCAGCCACTACGGCGGTGGTGACCCAGGGCATGGGGCCCAACGTGCAGAGCGTGCTGGCCGGAATCGATCCGGTCGCCGGCACCGAATTCAGAGCATTTTTGCATTTCCCCCTCGGCGGTCCCAACGGAGTTCCGGCCAATGCACGCATCGACTCCGCGTTCCTCGAGGTCTTCATCAACGACCTGCAACCTGCCGACGCGGTCGTTCCGGTACGCATCGAGTTGGTCAGCTTTCAGCAACCGATGGTGGCAACGGATTTCGACCGGACGGCGCAGCCGGCACTTGCATACACAATACTGTCACCCAAGCTCGGCCCTGCGGATACGGGCAAGTACGTTCCGATCGACGTAACAGGGCTGATGGTCGAAGCGCAGCGGCGCGGGCTCGCGGACTTCCAGGTGCGCATCATGGAGGACCTGGGTCCGCCGATCGATGGCCTGTTCGCGATGGATGACTCGACGGGTGCGAACCGCTCTGCAACCGCCCCGCTTCTCACCGTAACCTACTTCTGAGCACTGTTACTTCACACTGCAAAGCAACAGCATGACTGTGGCGGCCGGCCGCACCTGTGCGGCCGCCCAGTGGCTGCCAAGCGGCGCCAGCGCTGCAACTCTTGCACGCGAACGCGCCGACCGGAGTAGGATTGCTACCCAAGTGGGGTCTAATTCGTCTGCGTGGCGAGTTCCGGAAAGTGTAAATAGTGAATGACGTCAGCGGCCTGCGGCCCGCGGCGGATGATGCCGCTGGCGATCCTTCTGTCGGCGGACCGCTTCCCCTTCAGCGATTGCCGGCCACGACCGATCCCTCGAAGCAAGCTGTCCTGGAACGCCACCGCCGCCTGCGCGCGGCCGGCTACGAGATCGATCAGATCAGTGGCAGCGGCGCGGAAATCGACCCCGAAAAGCTGGCCGGCAGCATCGAAGGTTTCATTGGCTTCTCCCGTGTGCCACTCGGTGTTGCGGGCCCGATACGCATTGTTGGAAGCGCGGCCAACGGCGATTTCTTCGTGCCCTTCGCCACGAGTGAAGGCACACTCGTAGCTTCTTTCCAACACGCGTTCAATGTAATGAACCGCTCGGGCGGCGCCAGCGCCCAGTGCGGCAATCAGCAGGTGGGGCGCGCCCCGTGTTTCGAATTTGCGAACCTGCCGCAGGCGGCTGAATTCGCGCGCTGGCTGTCCTCCCGGCTGGCATCGCTGCAGGAAATAACAGCCGGCACGTCGCGTTTCTGCCGCCTGGTGTCGGCGAATACAGCCATTGTCGGCAACACTGTGTATGTACTGTTCGAGTTCTCGACCGGCGATGCGGCCGGTCAGAACATGGTCACGCTGGCGACCCAGGCCGTCTGTGCTCACCTGTTGGCGAACATGCCGACGCCACCGAGCTCATGGCTGGTGGAATCCATGATGTCAGGCGACAAGCGGGCAACGCCCATGGCATTCCGTTCGACGCGCGGACGGAATGTCAGCGCGGAGATCGTAATCCCCGCAAAGCAGGTGGAACGCTACTGGCGCACCGAGCCGGCAAAAATGGAGCGCGCCTGGCGGCAAGCTGTCAACGGAGCCGCGCAGACGGGCGCTGTCGGATTGCAAGGTAATGTCGCGAACGCGCTCGCCGCGATTTTCATTGCATGTGGGCAGGACGTAGCCTGCGTCGCCGAAGCGACTACTGCTCTGACACGCGTCGAACGCACTCCGGCGAACGAAGTGTATGCATCCATTACGTTGCCAAATCTGATCGTGGGCACCGTCGGTGGCGGAACCTACCTGCCGACCGCACACGAATGTCTGTCGATGCTCGGTTGCGCGGGTGGCGGGCACGCTCGGAAGTTTGCGGAAATCTGTGCGACGGTTGCGTTGGCCGGCGAGCTGGCCATTGTCGGCGCCATGGCCAGCGGCCAATTTGCCGCGGCCCACGCCTCCGGAGGCCGCAAGGGCGCCACCGAAAATGAAAAGCCCGTGACCAACGGCAGTCACGAATCGTGAGTGACTCGGACGCACTGGGCGCCGCTGCACCCACGCCGGTCCCGGTCCGACGCAAAAAACCGGTCAAACAGTTTGTCGTGCGCCACATTCTGCCGCCGATCGCACGTGGCGTGTATGGCGGTATGGCCCGCTCCTGGCGCTACACCACCGAGAACGAGCCGGTCCTGACCGACCTGCTGGCCGGCGATAAGCCGATCGTGGGCGCTTTCCTCCACGCCCGCACATTCCAACTCCTGTATTACTTCAGCCGCCCCCACCGCGGTCGCTGGATGTTGATGTGCTCGAAGAGCAGTGACGGCGACCTGATGACCAAAGTCGAACGCGGACTCGGCTACCGCGTCGCCCGCGGCTCATCCGGATCCGGCGGTGCCCGGGCGCTCGCTGAAATGATCAAGGCGCAGCGTGAAGACCGGCATCTGCACTCGTGCCTGGCCGTCGATGGCTCGCGCGGTCCCCGCGGGATAGCGCAGCTCGGCATTCTGACATTGGCGCGCAAGAGCTCCGGTATTCTGCTGCCGGTGGCCGCATCGGCCGCGAAATCCTGGATTCTGCGTTCCTGGGATCGCACAGTGATTCCCAAGCCCGGCTCGCAAATACGTATCTTGATCGGCGCGCCCATGGAGTTGCCGGCCAAGATGGACGAGCACCAGGCCGAGTCCGCGCGGCTCGAGTTGCAACGGCGCCTGATTGCCATGCACATCGAGCTGGATGCGCGGACGGGCTTCAGTGACTGCGAGCCGCTGCAAGCGCCAGAATCTGTTCGATAACGCTCTGGGACTCGAGCGCTTCCGCGAGCGAAACGAACGGCTGGCGCCGCTCGCGCACGGCGGTGAGGAAATCTTCGATCAAAGCGCGATGCGCATCATGGGGGAAGTCCATGACATTCGCGCCCCCGCCCGTACCCCCTTCGGATTTGACCTCAATGTGCTCGCCACTCAGGAGCGCGACTTTGAGATCGCCCCCTGTCAGGATCGCCGTGCCGAGTTGGCCAATGATCTCAATGGTTTCGGCGCCACCGGGATACATCGCGGTCGTTGCCATCACTGAGCCTGGAGCGCCGTTTCCGAGCCTCACGAGCGCGCTCGCGTAATCTTCCGTCTCCATGCGATGAATTGAAGTTGTCAGGACCTGAGCGGCCTCGACTGACCTGACACCCACCAGCGAACGAAACAGGTCCAGCGAGTGAATGGCCTGCGTGAGCAGCACGCCGCCGCCATCCCGTGCAACAGTTCCCCTGCCCGCCTGCTCGTAATAACTTTGCGGCCGCCACCAGGGCACCCGCACCGACGCGGCCTGCACGGCTCCGAGCTTGCCGGCCGTAAGGATCTCGCGCAGACGGACGCTCGCCGCCCGGAAGCGATGTTGGAGTACGACGCCGCAAGTCAACGGGCTGCGCGCTGCTCGTTCCACCAGCTCCCGGGAGCGCTCGAAAGACACTTCGAGCGGTTTCTCCAGCAGAATGTGCTTACCGCGCTCCAGGCACGGCAGCGCAATCGGCAGATGGGTCGCCGGCGGTGTTGCGGCAATCGCCATATCCACTTCAGGATCCGACAGCGCGCTGCCGAGATCGGCCGTCACCTGCACGCCGGCCGGCAGGAACGCGCGATCGGCTTTGTCAGGATGACGGCAGACCGCCCAGCGCACCGCCACGCGCTCACTCAGGTCCCGCA
>Ga0137412_10003304_pt1 | contig 12867 bp, 16 predicted proteins | sample CZODoug2_1_16fun_FD_122160 | JGI IMG/M metagenome (GOLD analysis project Ga0137412, IMG submission 122160) | Vadose zone soil fungal communities from Angelo Coast Range Reserve, California, USA - CZODoug2_1_16fungal (Hybrid Assembly) | ecosystem: Environmental > Terrestrial > Soil > Vadose zone...
GGTTATGATGGGACTCGGACGCGCCTGGGTGAAATCCTCGCCGGCCAGATGGAGACACCGTTTTTTCCGGTCACCATGGCCGAGCTGCCGGGTAAAATTGAAATCGAGGAGCTCAAGGACATGGATTTTCAGATCGGACGGCTTCGGATTCGCTCGAAATTCTTAAATCATCCAGGGGTTTGCGCTGGTTATCGCATTTCCACACCCGCGGGCTCGGTTGTTTACATGCCGGACAACGAGCCTTTCGAGCAACTCGACGTGCAATTGCGGAATCGTGGTGTCGAAAATACCGCGCGCCAATTCAAATCACCTGCGGAAGAGCGCGCCGATCTGATCGAATTTTTGCGCGGAGTCGACCTGCTGATTGTCGATGCGCAGTATACCGACGAGGAATATCAGCGGCACGTCGGCTGGGGACATGGCTCGGTCAGCAGCGTGGTCTCACTCGCGGCCGACGCGGACGTAAAGAGGCTCTTGTTGTTCCATCACGATCCCAATCACGATGACGAAATGGTGGACAAGATCGTGGACAAGGCCCGGATGCAGATTGCGCAGATGGGAAAATCGATTGCAGTGGAGGCTGCGCGTGAGGGCAGCGAAGTGATTTTGGGCTAGAACCAACACCACGACCTCGGGGCTTGGCAGCCACCGCTCCCAGTCAGCACTCAATTTCGTTGCAACCGGCCTCGTCCATTCAGCACAGGACGATCCGGGCATGCTTGAAAGAGATGGACTTTAAGGGTTACTTTGCGTTTCGATTGCCTCGTGGTGTAACGGTAGCACCAGAGATTCTGGATCTCTTTGTCTAGGTTCGAATCCTAGCGAGGCAGCCAGTCATAATCAGCAGGCTTGTCGAGAAATTTGTCCGAAGTAGGATGGGGTTGGCGCGTGGGGGAAATGTCACGCTTTACAGTTATGTCAGACGAACTTAATCAATTAAAAAGAGAGGTGGCGCGCCTTCGACGCGATCTTGACCACGTTTTGCGCGTGATTGGCCAGGAGGAGAAGCTGCCGCAGCAGCCGCGGCCGCCATTTTTACTTCTCGACGCCGAAGTGATTTCGATCCGGCATAGCAGCGACAAAATGCCAATCCTGCTCAAAGCCGAGGAAGGCTATGCGTGCATTTACTTGAACGACAATGAAGGGCGGGCCCGCGGACTTTTTCAAGTGGACGAAGCGGGGAGCGCGCGTTTCGAGATTTGGAACAAGGACCAGGAGGTGGTGGTGTCGATCGGCGAGACGAAGGATGGCGCCGGCGAAATTTTTGTCGCTTCCGCCGACGGAAAACCACGGGCTGGACTGAAGGCGCACGAGCTGGGCGGGATCGTGAGCGCGCAAAATTCCGCGGGGCAAACGAATGTGCTGATGTTGGGGAAAGACCAGGGTGGCACATTCGTGGTGGCTGATGGGCAGGGAAGGCCGGTAGCAGAAATCACAACGGTTGACGGCGATGGAGTCGTTTCGATCAAGGGGAAAGCTGGCTACCAGATGGCATATATGGGATGCGACGAGAATCGCGGTGTGATCGCGGTTCTCGGCAAAGAGGGAGAACAGGCAGCAGCATTAACCAGCAACGAAAAAGGCGGGATGCTGGTGTTCTTCGACCCTAAAGGAGAACCCAAGGCAACTCTGCCGAAGTAGCAGTTTTGCTGCGGGTCGTGAAAGATTCGGGGCGGGGCAATGCTGATTCAGTGCCGGCCAGCCATGGTTGAAAACATTGACATGATGGGCCAGGCAGCGCAGAGGATGCCGATCAGACCGAAGACAATGGTTTCAGGAAGGAAATCATGGGTCGTCTGCGGATCAAAAACGCCGGCCGATAATTGACGCAAAGTTCGCAGCTCGGAGAGAACTTCATGATTCGGCGCTGTGGGCAACTTGCTCGGGCTTAGCGGTTGGCCGACCGGCCCTAACTCCTGGTTGGTGTTTGGGACAAGGCCATGTTCGCGCAAGTCCGTGGCGCCGCTTGTAGGCGAAAAGTTGCGTTGAAAACTGGTGGGATTCGCTGGTTTCTTGACGTTGTGACTCAGGATCCCAGGCATCAGGCCGGGGGAATCCTGGCGCGACTGGAACGAGCAATCATTTAGCCATTCGGGATGCGATGGCGTAACAGGAGCAGCTGGTGGGGTTTTCATCCCTTCCTTTCACAGCCAATCTCATGCCGGAATGGCCTCGGTTTTGATCGCCACCGACGATTTTATGCCCTTGAAACCGGCTTTGCCACGGTCGATGGCCGCAGGCTCTCGAGAGGCAATCGAGAGAGCTAAGCCGCCGCCGGCGAGCGCGGCTACCTCGCTATCGACGGTGGGGATGACACATGAAAGGCTAACTCTATTCTAATTGCTTGCCCGCTTGTCCCGGAAGAATTCCTGAAGCAGTTCACTGCACTCCTGAGCGAGCACGCCGCTGTTGACATCACAGCTATGATTTAGTTGCGGCATTTGTAGAAGGTTGATCACGCCACCTGCAGCGCCACCCCGGACATCTTCGCAGCCGAAAACCACCCGCCGCAATCGCGCATGCACCGCGGCGCCAGCGCACATCGGACACGGCTCTTTTGTCACAAACAAATCGCAATCGTTCAGTCGCCAGTCGCCGAGCGCTGCTGAAGCTTGCGTTATGGCCAGAATCTCGGCGTGTGCAGTCGGGTCCTTCAGCATTTCAATTTGATTATACCCGCGGCCAATGATGCGCCCGTTCTTCGCGATCACCGCGCCGATCGGCACTTCGTCACTGGCCGCGGCTTTGGCGGCGAGACGTAAGGCCTCGCGCATGAGCGCCTGATCGTCGCGAAAGAGCAGGTCCATCGGCGGGAAGATACGGCGGGCACACGAAAAAGTCAGCGAATGACGGGTACTATGAAAAAGCTATTGGTGTTGATCGGGTTGATCGCGCTGGCTGGGAGCACCGTGCGTCTTTTTCTTTACAAATCGAGCCGGATTTCGCAGTCTGAAACGATGCGGCTAAGCTTGCTCGGCCTCGCCTTTCTTGCCTTGGCGACGGCGAGCTATGCCCAGGAGCAGGAGCGCAAACTGGTTGACCGGCTCTTGAGCCCAAACACAAAGCTGGCGAATCCCGACCAAAACAAAAAGTTCGCAGGTGGATCGGAGGCCCCCACCCGATCCGCGGCAACCAAGTCCTTTTACGTTTCGGAAAAAAATCTCAGCAAAACTTTCGTGGCCGATCGGAGCGCTCCGACAACTTCGTTCCGCACTCGCAACTATTCGACCCAGGCCGCGGTGATGCCGACTTTGCCGCCAACGCGAACTTATCAGACCAAACAGGCCCGCGATATTTCCCCCAGCGCGTACTCAACGAAAAAATACGCCACGCGCGATTTTGGCGGAAACCGGCCATTCCTCGAACAGGGCAAAAGTCAGAAAGCGTTGCACGCCCAGGACCGGCCACTCACGATTGACGAAGTGCGCGAGTTGCTGAACAAAAACAAGTAGGTTGTTTCCGCGCGTCTGCTGTTTTTAGTGCGCATGAACATGCGCGATCAGCTTGCACGACTCACCCGCGGCGCCGCGCAAATCATCAGCGAAGCGGAGCTGGCGGAGAAATTGAGCGCGAGTCGTCCGCTGCGGGTCAAGCTCGGCGTCGATCCCACCAGCGCGGATATCCATCTTGGGCACACCGTTGTCCTGCGCAAGTTACGCGATTTCCAGGAACTCGGACATCAGGCGATCCTGATCATCGGCGATTTCACCGCGTTGATTGGCGATCCGAGCGGGCGTTCAGTTACTCGCCCGACAATCACGCGCGACGAAGTTGAACGGAATGCGAAAACATATCGCGAACAGGCCTTCAAGATTCTCGATCAGAACCGAACCAAAATTGTGTTTAACGGTTCCTGGCTTGGGAAATTATCGTTCGAAGATGTAATCCGGCTCAACAGTGAGGTAACTTTGCAGCAGTTGTTGCAACGCGAAGATTTTCGCGCGCGGATGAAAAGCGAGCAGCCAATTCACGCGCACGAAATTCAATACCCGATCATGCAAGCGTATGATTCGGTGATGGTGAAGGCCGACGTGGAACTGGGCGGCACCGATCAACTATTCAATATTTTACTCGGGCGCGATCTGCAGAAGCAAAACGGGCAGCCACAGCAGATTGTCTTACTCACACCTATTCTCGAGGGACTCGATGGGAAACAAAAGATGAGCAAAAGCCTCGGCAATTACGTCGCGTTAAATGATCCGCCGGCTGAGATGTTTGGAAAATTGATGAGCATTTCCGACGAATTAATGGCGCGATATTATTTGTTGCTCCTCTCGCGCGAGCTTCCAAAGACCAAGCACCCGCTCGAAGCAAAGAAGGAGCTCGCCGCGGAAATTGTTGCCACCTATCACTCTCGCGATGCGGCTAACAAGGCGCAGGATGAATGGACAAGACGTTTCAGCGAAAAACGGTTGTCCGAGACAGAGCTTCCGATTCTGCCATCTCAATCTGATGACCTGGTTACAATTGTCGTTAAAGGTTTCGCAGCCTACGGAATTACCAAATCACGCACCGAAGCCAGTCGCTTAGTCAAACAAGGCAGCGTGCAACTCGATGGCGCCAAACTGCGCAACCCGACCGAGCAAATCAACTTGTCGGCGAATCAGATCTTGCGCCTCGACAAGACTCACGCGGTGCGGACACGGTAAACGAATGCCCTACTTATTCTTCGAAAAATAATCGCAAATAGTTAGAGATCCTTCGACTTCGCTGCGCTGCGCTCAGGATGACAAAGCCTTTTTGTAGCCGGGATCGGCGGTCCTGATTGGGGCGTCGGTACAGAAAAAGGGCGCGGCGTCCCGACCGCGCCCCTTTCCGCCTGCCCTACGCAGTTGCCGTTTCGAGAATGGGCAAGATACTTGCCGGCTCGGAATACGGCGCTGCGATTCCCTCAAAGTGTGCTCGGACGCTGCGCAGCTCGGAGTTCACAAATGCATCGACGAAATGCAATCGACGATCCAGCCACGCGAAAAATTTGTTCTTAATGTCACAATGCACCGCGAGGGTGATCTCAGTGCAATTCGGACGCACCTCGGCAAAATCGACAATTCCCATCAGGTCGAGGTTGCCGCCGACGGACTCGAAAGCTACTTCATCTGGCGAATTGCTTTCAACCGCGAGTAAAACAGTGTGGCCTTGAAAGCCGAGCGGACCGCGGAACGAGAAATCGACCGTCTTAGATGACGTCACGGTCGCCCTGGTCACCATCACGAACTGGCGCCGGTAGGAATGAATATTGGCCAGCCGGCTTTTGCAGTCCGGCAACGGCTGACCCATGTGTAGGGTTTTTTGCAATAGCATAGTGAGGTTGGTTGTGCTGGGTTTCCTAGCAATGCAGGTGCCACCCTCTTTTACGAGGGAAGAGCCAGCCGATCACCCCTCAAGAGTGTCAAAATTTGGACGATTGTGTCAATTTTCTTAACACGTCCGGCTGCTCGGTTGCGGCGAAGATTTCCGCCAAGTCGGGCTCCGTTTCTTCACCAATCACGACCAGATTTATGCTTGTTAGGAGGCGCCGAAGTTCATTTTCGTTCGTGCTTTGCGCCAAATCGATTGGTCCATTCGCTTGATTCAAAATCACACCCGCGCAAACAAGTCCACGTCGTTGCACACTTTCAAGCGTGAGCAAGACATGATTCAAACAGCCGAGCCGGTTGTCCGCGACAATCGCCACCGGCAGCTCGAGCTGTTTCGCGAAATCGCTGACAAAGAGATCCGCGGTGATCGGCACAAGCCAGCCACCAACGCCTTCCACGATCACGGCATCGAATCGCACCGACAGATTGCGAAAACAGTCCCGAATTCTCCCCAAATCGATTTCGACTTGCTCGATTTGGGCTGCGACTGACGGCGCAACCGGTGATTGCAGCCAGACTGGATTCAATTCCTCAATCGAAATTCCTTCCGCGCTGGCGGCAAGCAATCGACGCGCATCCTCGCGATCGCCACAGCAGATCGGTTTCATTCCGACGGCGCGAATTCCGCGGGAGCATAACCAATGCAATAGCTCAATTGCGACGAAGGTCTTGCCAACGCCGGTACCAGTTCCCGTTAGGAACAGACTCACGCCGCGGCTTTTGCGCGTCCGGCCAGAATGGTCTCGGCCATGGAAAGGAAAATCCTGGCGCCGTCTGCGCTGCCGAGGCGCGAATCGCAGGCGCGATCAGGATGCGGCATCAAGCCGAAGACATTTCCCTCGCGATTACAAATGCCGGCAATGTTTTCGATGGAACCATTCGGATTCGACTCCGCACTGGTCGCGCCAGTCGCATCGCAATAACGCATCACGACCTGTCCGTTGGCGTTGAGTTCACGCAATGTGTTGGCGTCGGCAAAATAACAGCCTTCGCCGTGGGCAATCGGCATTCGCAGAATCGTTCCCTGTGGACGATCGTGGGTAAAAGCGGAGTCGGGCACTTCGATTCGCAGCCGCACCATGTCGCAAACAAACCGTAACCCGCGGTTGCGCACGAGCGCGCCCGGCAACAATCCCGCTTCGCATAACACTTGAAATCCGTTGCAGGTGCCAAGCACGAGCCAACCTTCTTTCGCCGCGCGTACGACCTCATTCATGATCGGGGAAAAACGCGCGATGGCGCCGCAACGCAAATAATCGCCGTAGGCAAAACCGCCCGGCAAGACAACGGCATCGAAGCCCGCCAGCGAAGTCGCTTTATGCCAGACATATTCCGCCCTTAAGCCGTCCAGCCCATTAATGGCGCGTAGGCAGTCCTGATCACAATTGGAACCAGGGAACTGGATGACTGCGAATTTCATCTAAGCGTGAGCGAGGCGCGTGGCTCGTTGTTCTTCGTGATAATCATTTACTATCAGACAGGCGTGAATCACTCCCGGAATCCAGCCCAGCAAAGTTAACAAGAGGCTGAGGAAAAAGCTGGCAATCCGCCCCGTTAACAAAACCGCCAGCGGCGGGAAAACCACACAGAAAAAATAACGCAGCGTTTTCATTCTTTTACTAATTGATAGTCTTCAATCACCGGATTCGAAAGCAAATCGCGACAAAGTTGGTGCAAGCGCGCCTCGACGTCGGCGCCGTCGCGCTCGAGGTCAATCTCCAGGTATTTGCCAATCCGGACATTTTTCACCTCGCGCATTCCGAGATGCTGCATCGCTTCCCGCACGGCCGCGCCTTGTGGATCGAGCACGGCGGCTTTTGGCATCACCACCACTTTGGCTTTCATCTTTTCAATCTACGAGGGCAGGGCCGACACGACAACGTCCTTCTCGCGCAAGAAATTTCTTTCAAAGCTCGTCTTGCCGCGCTAGTTGTCGCCGCCGATGGAAGCGCCTCCCATCATGCAAACGCCAGGACCCGCGCCGGGCGGAATGGGATGTTTCGCCAAAGGCTGCCTGAGTCTGATTATCGCAGGCCTTGTTCTGGTGGCCGTTTTTGTAGGCGGCACCTTCTTCGTCGTAAACCGCGCCCTCAACGTCTTCACCTCAACCCAGCCTGTCCAGATCGAGGTCCGGCAGGCAACGCCGGCGGAACGACAAGTGGCGAAAGCGAAACTAGATACGCTTCGTAGCGCGGCGCGGAACCATCAGGAAGCGACAATTGAGTTCAACGCCGATGAGATCAACGCTCTGATTGCAAATGAACCAGAGTTCCGCGGAGCACGCGGCCACATGCGAGTAGCAATTTCCAACTCTATTGCGTCGCTCGATGTAAGCGCACCGCTCGATTCGATGCATTGGAAGCGACTTAAGGGCCGCTGGTTTAACGGGAATATCGAGCTGGGGTTCAGCTATGTGGACGACAATTTTAACTTCGATCTCCGGTCAGCTGAAGCGAACGGCCATCAATTTCCAAGGGCCATCCTAACCAGCGACTTTATGCAATCATTCAATCGCAGTTTCAACGAAAGCTTTTATCGGGAATCGGCCAAGCACGTCGACGCCAACAATCTTTGGCGGCACATCAAAATGGCGTCGCTGCAAGGTGACAAATTGGTCGTAACCACGCGAGCGATGTAGCGCAGACAGTAATTTTGTGGAGGGACACGCGCCGTCGTGTCCCAAATATTCGGGTGCTCAGGTCCAAATCTTACAATCCTTGCTAATTTGGTGGACCGTACGCGACTCGGCAGAGCGTCGCCCTGCCGAAAAATCGCCGAATGAGTCATCGGTAGGGCGAGACTCCGTCGAGCCGGATAGCGATGTGAAAGACCTGCGACTACGTTTCTCTAATCACCTCGCGCGGATCTTTGTCTTGACGCAATCCCAGAAAAACCGGCTGCCGCAACTTTCCATCACGCGTCCATTCGGCGAACTTGACCTGGCAAACGAATTTTGGGTTTACCCAGGTATATTTGCGCATTTCGCCGGGCGTGATTCCCTGTACCCATTCGCCATTTTGTTTGGAGGGCAGGTCGGCAAAAGGACAAGTGCTGCGTTCCTCCGCGCGCATTTTTTTGTGCAGCGTGCTGAGTAATTTCGTGTCGAAACCGGTGCCGACTTTACCGGCAAAAAGCAATCGGTCCTTATCATAATAACCGACCAGCAAGGCGCCGAAATGTTTGCGCGCGCCTGCCGGTGGAGTGTAGCCGCCGATGGCAAATTCCTGCTCGTTCACGCATTTCAATTTGATCCAAGCCCCGCTGCGGCGGCCGGGTTCGTAAACGGAATCGCGTTGCTTGCCGAGAAGACCTTCCAGGCCACGCCGTTTAATTTCCGGCAGCAGTGTTTCTGCTTCAGTCCCAAGTGCTCCCGAAAACCGAATGATGTCGCCCGAAGGCGGGATCAATCGCGTCAGCAATTCTTTCCGCAGGGTCAGCGGGAGACCTATCAAACTGCGGCCATTCAACTGCAAGAGATCGAACACGTAAAAGGCCAGCGGCGCGTCTTTGCCATCAAGCTCGGCCCGCTGCAAAAGTTGAAACGACGAGCGCCCCTCTTCATCCATCGCGACGACTTCGCCGTCGACCACGCATTCATTGGCCTCAAAACCCGCAGCAGCGCGGGCGATTTCCGGGAAGCGATCGTTCAGCTTTTTTTCATTGCGTGAAACCAGTTGCACCGCGCGCCCGTCCTTGATCGCAAGAGCGCGGATGCCATCGAACTTCAATTCGTAGATCCAATCGCCTGTTGTTGGCGGGTGCTCCACCAGCTTCGGCTTCATTGGCTCGACGAAGCGCGGTCGCGCTTTGGGCAAATCCGATAAGGATAAATTTCCGAGGAGGTCGGATTGAGGAATTGCAGGGCTGCCACTTCTTGATTTCGGCAAGCGACGCGCTTGCCCTACAATTTTATTTTGGTCTTTTTTTTTAAGCGATGCGTCTTTCGCCACTTTTGCGATGCGCGCTTTGAACGAATCTTTTTTATCTACGCGATTGGATTGCCATTCCGCGTCTCGCGCCGAGGCGATTTGTTTCATTGTCCGACCAGTTTTGACCGACTGATCGTCGCGCTTTTTTGAAATGGGTTTGACCCCCCCGGCAGTTTTCATCAAGAGCCATTGGTTTTTGCCGCCTTCGGCGCGGATGCGAATAAGGGCCCATTCGCCTTTGGCTTTTTCGCCGTGTAAAATGACGTGCAGTTTACCTTTACGCACTGCCTCCAACGGATCGCCCGGCGGCGTTAGCTCATAGGTGCCTCGGTCCCAGACCATCACGGTGCCACCACCATATTGGCCTTCGGGAATGATGCCCTCGAAATCGGCGTAATCGATCGGATGATCTTCCACTTCAACCGCGAGATGTCTTTCCGCCTGTGCCCACGGCAATCCTTTGGGTACCGCCCACGATTTTAAAACGCCGTCCATTTCCAACCGGAAGTCGTAGTGCAAACGGCTGGCATCATGTTTTTGAATGATGAACCGATTAGCGGGCGTTTTTCGCGCGCGCGTTTTGGCCGCACCAGCCGGTTCCGCCGTCTTCTTGAAATCCCGCTTCCGTTTGTACTCGCCCAGCCCCATCACCGATCAATTTAACCCTGGATGACGCGGATGAAATGGATTTTGATCCTCACTCGCGGGGCGGAGGGGGTTTATGCCGCGGCTTCAGATGCCGGCGCTACAGCGGCATCGTGCGCCAGTGCTTCGCCGACGAGGTAGCGCGTGAAACGGCGAATAACAATGTTTTCGCCCAGTTCCGCGATTTTTGCGTTCACCAATTCCCTGATCGTCTGATCAGGATTCTTGACGAATCCCTGCTCCAGCAAACAAACCGTGCTATAAAATTTCTCCAATTTTCCGTCGACAATTTTGCTCATCACCGCTTCCGGTTTGCCTTTGACCTGGCCTTTATAAATTTCGCGCTCGGCTTCAATCAACGCGCCGGGCACATCGTCTCGGCTGACGTAGAGCGGATGCGCCGCCGCGATATGCAAGGTGATGTCCTTCACGAAAGCGCGGAAATTCTCGTTCTTGGCGACGAAATCGGTCTCGCAATTTACTTCCACCAGTACGCCCACTTTCCCTTGCAAATGAATGTAGGACGCAACAATTCCTTCCTTCGTTACCCGCGATGCTTTCTTGCTCGCGCTCGCGATGCCTTTCGTCCGCAAGATCACTTCCGCCTTGGCCAGGTCGCCGTTCGCTTCCGTCAACGCGCGCTTGCAATCCATCATTCCCGCGTTGGTTCGGTCGCGAAGTTCCTTAACGGTTTTGGGATCGATCTGCATGATCAACATGTTAAATAGCTAAATATTCAAATTGGCAGAGCAGTCACGACTCACGGATCCTCGATTCACGTCCGCCTTAGGCGGAGACCCCCGCCATCTCTGCCTGGGCCGCGACGGAAGAATCGCCGCTGGCCGAGACAATCGCGTCAACCAATTTCTGCAAAATTACGCGAATGGCCCGAATCGCGTCGTCGTTGCCCGCGATCGGATAATCGATGATTTCCGGATCGGCGTTGGTATCGACTATCGCCACCGTTGGAATATTGAGTCGGCGCGCTTCGTTAACCGCGTTCTGCTCCCGGGTTGTGTCGACCACGACGAGCGCATCGGGCAGTTGCGCCATTTCCAGAATGCCGTCGAGGTTTCGGCGGAGTTTAGCGCCTTCGCGATTAAGCGCCGCAATCTCCTGTTTTCCCATCTTTTTAAACGCAGGCGATTTCTCGATTTCCTCGATGTATTTCAAGCGCCCGATACTTTTGCGAATCGTGGCCAGATTGGTCAGCGTTCCGCCCAGCCAGCGTTGATTGACATAAAATTGTCCGCAGGCCAGGGCCGCTTCTTTCACCGCCTGCTGCGCCTGTTTCTTGCAGCCAACGAACAGGATTTTCCCACCGCGCCGCGTCACCTCTTGCAGAAACTGAGTCGCGCGCTGCAATTGCTTTACCGTCTCATCAAGATTGATGATGTAGATCTGATTTTTCTGCTCGAAAATGTAGGGGCGCATCTTCGGGTTCCAGCGCTTGGTCTGGTGCCCAAAATGCACGCCGGCTTCCAAAAGCTCCGGCACAAGTTCAGTCGTATCTGCCATAGGGAAAATTAACGCGCCCGCCGATGGGCGAGCGGACGTGGAAGATGCCGTATCGGTGCGCCAAAGGCAAATGGAATGTTCGCGTTTTGCGGCTGCCTTCCACTCCACCAACACTAAAGTCAGGATCGCTCCGTTTTTCTCCTGATGTTCGAGGCGCGCAACAAACTAATCCTAAGTGTGATCCTCTCGAATGTCGCCTTGATCTGGCTGGTGTGCTGGCCTTTCAGATTTCAATTTCAAGATCGATCGAAAATGGTGGTTTAGTTCTGTTTAAGCTCGTCGTCGTTGTTAGCCTGCTCGATCTTTCTGGCCAGCAACCAGCACAGATCGGATAAGCGATTGAGGTAGCGCAGGATCTCGATGTTGAAGGCCTTGTCGTCGTTGACCAGGGCGGCGACGCGACGCTCGGCGCGGCGGCAGGTGGTGCGCGCGTTATCAAGCGCGGCCGAAGCCACCGAAGCCCCGGGAATAACCCAGTCTTTTGGATAGAGTGAGTCGTCTTTTTCCAGCTCGTCGATAACCGCAGTTACCCGATCAACCATCGCGTCGGTTGTGATCTGGAATCCGTCTTTGCGATAACGCTCCAAATCTTCGGGTGAAGTGGCGAGTTCGCCCATCACCGTGATCAACTCTTTTTGCGCCGCCAAGATCTCGCTCCGCACAAATTCATTCGATACCGCTGCTCGTGCCAAGCCCAACGCGCTATTCAATTCATCAACGCAACCATAAGCATCGACCCGATGATCCGTCTTGGGCACCCGCCGCCCATACATAAGCGACGTCTCGCCTTTATCGCCGGTCTTGGTCGCGATGGACATCCCTCAAATTGTAGGGCTTTTCTATGAAACGCCAATCCAAGGATCGGCGTCTGACACAGAGCCCTGCAACACCCGCTCCGCTGCTTACCCGATCGCAGGCTGCGGCTCGGATTCTTCCATCACCGCCGCGCCCACCGGTTCGCCTTTTTCGATGAGACGAATCTCGCGATGTTTCGCAAAACCGGTGCCGGCTGGAATCAAGTGACCCATGATCACATTCTCTTTAAACCCGCGGAGACGATCGACCTTGCCGAGCGTTGCCGCTTCGGTCAGGACGCGCGTTGTGTCCTGGAATGATGCTGCGGAGATGAAGCTATCGGTTTCGAGCGAGGCCTTGGTGATTCCAAGTAGCACTGGCACGGCTTCCGCCGGTTTGCCGCCCTGCTCGACCACACGTTTGTTCTCCTCCTCGAACTCCAGCTTATCGACCTGATCGCCCCAAAGCAGCGTCGTGTCGCCCGGATCGGTAATTTTTACCTTGCGCAACATCTGGCGCACGATGATCTCGATGTGTTTGTCGTTTATCTCGACCCCTTGCAGCCGGTAAACTTCCTGCACCTCGTTCACCAGGTGTTCCTGTAAATCCTGCGGCCCGCACAC
>Ga0137412_10003305_pt1 | contig 12866 bp, 12 predicted proteins | sample CZODoug2_1_16fun_FD_122160 | JGI IMG/M metagenome (GOLD analysis project Ga0137412, IMG submission 122160) | Vadose zone soil fungal communities from Angelo Coast Range Reserve, California, USA - CZODoug2_1_16fungal (Hybrid Assembly) | ecosystem: Environmental > Terrestrial > Soil > Vadose zone...
GCGTACGGCAGCTTCCAGCGGATCAAGCAAAATCAATTTCGGAAGGCTTCGGAAATTGGAATAACCCCGTGTAAATAAAATAAAATATTAGAAGATCCTTAAAGTTTCGATAGCGTGGTACAAACTTTACAGAGTCATCCGAAATGTTGCGCAGTGTTGGAAACAGTTCACTAGCGAATGTATATCATTCGAAAAACACTTCCACTAGAAGCCGACATGGCCGCCGTAGGCGAGTCCTTCCTTTTTCTAGCAGCTCGCAGTATGATTAATTCATGAATGAATTTACTAGTAGCAGGCGGAATTCTCTCATCTGCTTGAGACTCAGTTGCTGGGGAATCACTGACAAGACTGGCATTTTTTGCCTAGTTGTGAGTGATATATGCCTATGTTCCCAAGCACCACCGGTTACTCGTGAGTCGCCATCCTCCTTCCGGTTAACCAGGCGTTTCATAGATTGACAATAACATGCCGCATCGAATTTCAAAATCATGAGGTCTCGCATTTTAGCACAATACAATCACCGGTGATAAGTGTGTACTTACTTATTCTCGCCTCCGTGGCGGCCGCGCCGTACTTGAAAGCATGGGCGTCACATTTCACTATCCGCGCTACCCCCGCGCCGTTCGCCATGCACCCACATCCTCGAGATATCAACGGAGGTATCTAGCTCTTCCAAGTGCGATTCCGTTACGCCTCCGACCCATTCTCCAACGCATCAGTTACTCTTGCACCCATGGATCTCTATGAAGTTCGCATCGCTAAAGTCAAGAAGAGAATCAAAATCAAGAATATTGGGTTCCTTTCCGATCGAATCATGTCATAGATGCAGACCGGGAGTTGTGTTAAATATAAATATCCTAAAAATACCAGTCTTCATGTCCCCATACAGGATGTATAAATAACATATTACTCAGGCCTCGGGAGTCAGCATAGTGCATTACTTCTCGACACTCATAGCCTCGGCATGTATGGCACGAACATCAGCTGTGGCATTGCTCCCACTGCTCCACAGTGATGAAGAGCGAGCGACTGGAAATCTCGATCGCTGCCGCCGCTCTGACGCCTTGACGTTTAGCCAAACACGAGCGTATTCCTGCTAGCGACACGCGCCGCCCGCAGACGGCAAAATCGAATCTGCCACGCCCCGTCGCATTAGGGCTCCGTAACGTTCGCATCTTCCTGCTGCGCGACACTGAGAGTGCTGCAGTGGCACCAGTCGCGGGGCCTTTTGCGTGGGCCCGAGTCGGGCGCCGTCACGCGGTCACCGTTCGGGGCCAACGGATATCTTTTCGGGTGAGAAGCGCCGGACGCAGGCGCACGCCAAAGCCTCCGTCGGGTCGAGCAAATCGTCTTCAAGCGTACCGTTTGCCCTGGCCAATGCCAGGGGTATCTCAGTGCAGGCGAGGACCAGTCCCACGGCGCCGCGCTTGCGCAAATGCAAGACCGCGCCGCGCAGCAGCCGACGAGCTTTCGCGATGTCTCCAGACTTAACGAGCGCAATTGCTGGAGTCACGTGGCGTTCCTGCTCCGCAGCCGATGGAACAAAGACGTCATATCCAGCCTGCGCGAGGCGAGAAGCGTAGATGCCGGCCGTCAGCGTCCCCTGAGTGGCCAAGATTCCGATCCGCGCTCCCGAACGGACCCTGGTACCAAGCTCCTTCGCGGCGGCTTCGGCAATGTGAAGAATCGGTATGGAGGCGGATTCGCGGAGGTCGTCGTACCAAGCGTGAGCAGTGTTGCAAGGGATGGCGATCACTGAGGCGCCGGCCGAGGCAAGCGCTTGTAAGCCTGCTTTCAGAGCTGGCAGCGGCGACGGGCCTCGCCCCGCGAGTGCCATCGTTCGGTCTGGGACCTGCGGAACGCAGCGCACGATGATCGGGATATGATCTTGATCCACCCCTGCTTTGGTATTGCGCACGACCTTAGCGAGGAAATCTGCGGTAGCGAGAGGCCCCATACCGCCCAGGATGCCGAGCATCGTATCCACCATTATCAATGACTGGTTGTTGAACGTATGAAGTCCCACGTCCGGCCTGCTCTAAACAGCTCCCGCCGGTCCCAACACCCCGCGCCACCCGAGACCAGCACGCCGTGCCCGATCGTCCACCAGCACGGCAAGCGCGGCATCTCCAATGCCTAGACCGGCGAAGATCATTGCGCGTCGCCGGCCATTACTTGATCTTGGCCCCTCAAGTGAAAGTTGTCGAAGGTCACTCTCGTAGGGCCCCCCGTGTTGAATGGAGCCAAGGCGAATCAGGGATTTGGTCTGCTCGACGTCATCTGTGTAAAGCTCCCCCCAACCTGCAGGAAAAGGAAGCCAAGGCCGCCCAAGATCTATCAAGCTTGCAAAGGCGGTTGGAGCAATCCAATTTGGGTCGAGATAGGGACTGCCGCACCCGGCCGCCGGAACACTCGACACTACGATGTCCGCGCCTTCACAGGCCTCCCGGGCGATACGAGTCGAGAGCGTTTCTAAGCCTCGCTCCGAGGCTCTGGCAATGAGTGCTCGTGCACCGTCAGTCGTACGGGTTGCCGCCACGACTTGATTGATCGACGGATAATGATCGCATAGCGCCTCGAGATGGTGCATTGCCTGATGCCCTGCCCCAATGAATCCGATCCGGCTCGGCGATCTAGTGGCGAGCAGTCGAGCCGCGGCCACAGTCATAGCCGCCGTTCGGGCTCCGGTAATCCAGTGCCCATCCATCACAGCTACAAGGCTACCCGAGAGCGTTGAAGTGAGAAGTATCGTGTCCTGGATCGCGCTCGATCCGAATCCCATTCGATTGATGCGCGCCCACTTTATTGATGACACGCCAAGAGCGTTAAGCACGGCTGGCATTGCGTGCACCACCCGGCCCTCACCTGTCGGCAACGCTACCTTTGCATGTTGAATCGCCCGGTATCCCGCCCATTCCGCCAGCACATTCTCAACTGCGCAAAGTACGTCGGTATTGGAAATAGCGAGCCGCCGAATATCGGCGTGAGACAAAACAATTGTCGGCTCCTGCTCCGCGTACAACCGCAAGTCTCCATCACTCATGACGCGCCCCGACGACGCAACGTGTTCGAACAACGCCTTGCTACCATCCGTGCAATGCGGCTATCCACGCAAGGCGCCAGCCGCGATCCGCTTGAGGATTTCTTCCGAAGTAACGTCTTCCAGACACCACTTCGCAATGTGCATTCCCGTGCGATCGAGGGTATGGTGTGGTCCGCCTGCCGCAGTAGGTGTCGTCGCGTACCAAGCCGCATGCCCGGCCGCGATTAAGGCATCGAAATATTCTCTCTGATTCGAGATCGGCGAGATTTGGTCTGCCGGATCGCCAACAACGAAGATCCGCCTGTGCTCACTGCGCGGAATCATTGAGACATTTTTAATTGGATCATAGACGCCGGAACTAGAGTTGTATCCTGACGTGCTATCGACCTTTAAAATGGTCTCAAGCGACAGAGCAGAAGATGTCAGCACGACGCATTTGAGATTTGGCAATCGGCTCAGTGCGAATGCAGCGATGTTGCCGCCTTCCGAGTTGCCAATTACGGCCATGTTTTCGATCGCATACCGCTTAGCAAGCGCCTCGACCGCTGTTGCCATGAGAAGCTCCTCGCGCGTGTGGATGCGGACTTTGTGGTCACCGGACGATCCATACACTCCCGGGCGCGCTATCTTGATGAAGGGGACATCAAGTCCGCTTTGGATCCAGCGCACCTGCTCCGTCTGAGCGGCGGCGGTGTTGTCCGGATACCCGGCACGCACAATCTCAACCAACTTTTTCTGCGCTGCCTGGTCTGCGCCAGCGCGATACGGATCAGCCGATCCGAATAAGCGGGCGCCGTGAAAGTAAATGATGGCGGTATTGTTGCGATCCTTAAGACCCGCCGCGTAGTATCGGATACAATCGCCACGTGCCTCCACTTCAATCCAAAGCGCCGACTCTGTCGATGCACACCGTTCCTTGGTCGAGGAGGTACCGCTAATTAGATCCTCGACGGAAAACACCTCATTTGGAACAGCTTGCTGAGCTGCTGCTTCGCTCACAAGGCCGACCACCACGGCACCGACGAGAGCGCCAACTAGATATCGCCCGCAATTCATGTTGCTTCCCTGGATCCAATCTGGCTTGTAAGGTGCGGCCCTATCGCATTATCAGAGCCGCTAGACCGGCAACTCAAAGCTACAGGCGGACGGTCACGGTCTTGACGCGCAGGTAATTGCGAACCGCGTCGAGCCCCTTTTCTCTGCCGAACCCGCTGTTCTTTGTACCGCCGAAGGGCGTTTCGACACCGCCAGCGAAGTACTGATTGACGAAGACTTGGCCGGCGTCGACATCGCGCGCGAGCCGAAGAGCCCGCGTGATGTCGCTGGTATAGATTCCCGCAACAAGGCCGTAGGCTGTTCCGTTCGCGAGCCTCAAAGCGTCCTCCGCGTTTTCCGCGATCTGCACCGCCAGCACCGGTCCGAAAACCTCCTCCTGGACGATTGGAGACGCGATGTCGTCGACGGTGATAATTGTTGGCGCGAAGAACCAACCGTTCTCCAAACCCTTCGGGTGCAACCGTTCACCTCCGGTGAGTAGACTGCATCCCTTCGCGCGAGCAGCGCCGTCGACGTATGAAGCTACTCGGTTGAGCTGTTCAGGGGATATCAATGGGCCGAGGGCTGGATCGTCAACACCACGGCCGGGCGTGAGGCCAGCCGTCGCTTTTACGAGCCGATCCAGGAAAGGTTCCGCAATGCGGCGCTCGATGATGAGGCGCGAACCTGCGGAACAGACCTGCCCCGCGTTCGTAAAGATCGCTTTCAGGACACCTTGTAACGCGGCATCAAGGTCCGCGTCGGCGAGGACAATCACCGGGGACTTGCCACCTAGTTCCAGCAATACCGAGGCAACGTGCTCGGCCGCGCCCTTCATGACGCTCTTTCCGGTAACGACGGATCCAGTAAACGTCACATGCGAGATGCCAGGATGCGCGACGAGCGGCGCGCCAACGGATGCACCCGTCCCATTGACAACGTTGTAGGCGCCCGCCGGGAGGCCGGCTTCCTGAAGAACGTCGGCCAACATCAATGCCGTGAGCGGCGTCTGCTCAGCAGGCTTCACAACCGCCGTGCAACCCGCCGCGAGGCAAGGTGCCAGGCCCCGCGCGATAGTTACGAGCGGGAAGTTCCAAGGGATAATGTGCGCGGCAACGCCCAAGGGCTCGCGTAGGGTATATGAAACAAAATCCCGACCCAAGGGAATTGTATCGCCCTGTAACTTGTCGGCGATACCACCGTAATATTCGAAATAGCGCGCGGATGTCTCGACATCGCCGATCGACTCTCGAATGGGCTTGCCGCTGTCCAACGTCTCGACAAGCGCGAAGCGCTTCGCATCGCGACGAAGGAGTTCGGCAATCCTAACTAGTATACGAGCTCGCGTTGCAGGTAAGGCCGATCCCCATTCGCCAGATAGTGCCGCCTGAGCGGCGTACACCGCAGCGTCGACATCCGCAGCGTCGCCACTGGCAACCTCGGCAATCGGCTGACCAGACGACGGATCGTGCGTTTCAAGCGACGCTTGGGCCAGAGACGGTATCCACCGTCCTCCGATATAGAGATCGCGCGGTACTGAAGAGAGTACATCGAGAGACTTATTCATAGGGCATTCCTCGGTTCGCTGTCGTCAGGCCGCCTTCGGAACTGTGGCGCCAATGTCTTTGAGCAGGACGCGCAAAGAGTCTCGATCTTTGGTGTCCATCGGCAGCAGAGGATCGCGGGTCCAGCCTCCAGATCGCCCGAGAATCCGCATGCCCTCCTTCATCACGACGTATGGATTGTAATCTCCGGCGTACATTCGTGCGTAGAGTCGGTCGATCCGTTCTTGAATCCGAACAACGTCGTCGAACCGCTTGCTTTCAATATGCGATAGAATGGAAATCGCATCGGCCCCCAACACATTCGGCGCCATTGACACGACACCGGCGCCGCCGCGCTGCTGACTGGGCACGAGGTACGACTCAAGCCCCGGGAAGATGGCAATCTCATCTCTGAACCGCCGCAACGTGGCGCTCGACTGGCCGAGATCCTTCACACTGTCCTTGAGAGCGACGAAGCGGCTTAGCGGTAACAACTTCTCGAGGATCGCAACGTCGAGATTGACGCCCGTTCGCGCCGGATTGTTGTAAAGCATAAGAGGCAGCCCAACCTCGTCGATCGCGGCAAAATGGGCGAGCAGCTCGCGAGTTGTCGGCAAGACGTAAGGTGGAGGCAATACAAGAGCGCCGTCATAACCCAGTTTGCGGGCGGCTTCCGTGAGCGCCACGACACGACGCGTCGAGATATCCGTTGTCCCTGCAATAAGCCGAAGCCGTCCACGATTCTGATCGGCGACGAGCTTGAACAAATGCACGCGCTCTTCGTCGGAAAGGCTGAAATATTCGCCCGTGCTGCCCGCGACAACTAAGCCCTGCGCACCCTCTGCGACGAAAGTATCCACCAGTCGGCGGAGCTGCGCCTCATCGATCTCGCCGGTCTTGGCGAAAGGTGTGACGCTCACGACGTAATTTCCCGCCCAATCGGTTCTGCGGTTCATCAGCTCTCTCCTCGATATCGCAATGCAGTTTTATCTATCGCATAATGATATCTGCCCGGCGGTTTTGTCAAGCAGCTTATCGAGACGACACCGCACACTTCGACAGGCGATCCAAAGCTCACTCAACGACAAACAACGGCTCACCAAGAACGTCCAATATTGGCTCCACGCCAAGGCCCGGCGCATCGGGAGCGCGAGTCTTTCCGTTCACAGATACGGCACCTCCCGAGGCTGTCCGAAACGCGTTCTTGACGTTGGCAATCGTCACCGACATCCGAAGATGCGGAGGCGTCGACTGCGCGAAGTGAGCCACGGCTGACGCAGTTATATCCGTGCAGGCGGTATCCTCGATCGTCATGGGGATGCCGCTGCTGGCGCAGACGTCGCGAATGGTCCTGGACCGAGTAAGCCCGCCAAATTTCGAAATCTTCAAGTTGATGCCATCCATGGCGCCGTCCCCAAGCGCTCTCAACAAGGCTGCAAGAGAGTCAATGGATTCGTCGAGCACGAACGGATGATCCGTGTGGCGCCGAACCTTCAAGCATTCTTCATAAGTGCGGCACGGCTGCTCAATAGAGACGTCGAGGTCTCGAACGGCGCGCATCACGCGGAGCGCCTCGCCGGACAGCCAACCTCCGTTCGCGTCGACCACGGTACCCTCGCCAGGCTGCAGCGCGGCGGCGCACGCGCGAATCCGCTGAATGTCGATGTCTGGCTCGCCCCCCACCTTCAGCTGAAAATATCGCACGCCGTTTGAACGAAAGCGTTCCATCCATCCGACCATGACCTCTGGCGACGCCTTCGTGACCGCGCGGTAGAGCGAAATTTCATCGCCAAATCTACCGCCTAACAATGTGCAAACGGGCAGACCAACGCTCTTACCGAGTATGTCCCAACAGGCGATATCGATTGCCGACTTTACGTATGGATGCCCTCGCATCTGGTCGTCCATGACGAAGTTGATGCGGTCGAGCTGCGTTGGATCCTCGCCGATCAAACTACGCGCGATTTCTCGCACTCCGGTTCTGGCTCCTTCAGCGTAAGACGGCAGGTAAGTCGCGCCGAGAGGCGTGACCTCGCCCCATCCCGAAACGCCATCATTTGTGTCGACACGAACAATGGTGGTGTCGAAAGCGTCCAGGTCGCGACCGCCCGACATCGAGTAGGTGCCGTCCTTGATCGGCACGACGACTTTATAGCAGGCGATGCGCTTGATGGTCTTATGCATAGGTTTCTCCGTATGGGCAGAAAGGGTCCGAAAGAACGCGCAGGCGCGGTCATCAGTTGAAGTTGAAGGAGGCGCAGCAGCACGACGCCGCCAATACCGTTTAGGTTGTTGCCTTCCGGCGCAGCGCGACGGCGATCAGGATCATGCCGGTCACGAAGAACATCACGAGAGTCGACGCCGCTGCCAGCGCTGGGCTCACCTGCAGGACAGCGTTGTCCCACATCTGCTTCGGGATCGTCGTCTGAAGACCCCCGCTCACGAATAGTGCGATGGTCAGCTCATCAAAGGAGGTTACAAAGGCGAACAGGAACGCGGCCAACAGCCCCGGCTTAATCAGCGGTAACGTGACCTGCAGCAGCGTCTGCGTTTTGCTAGCACCCAGACTCCAGGCCGCCTGATCAAGTCGCATGTCATAGTTCTTAAGGACAGCCATGATGGTGATCACCACATACGGCATGGCGACAACTGCGTGGCCCAACACCAAGCCGACTGAGGTGCCGACGAGGCCCACCCGGGAGTAGAAATAGAACAAAGCCACGGCGATCAAGATGCGAGGGATGATCAAGGGAGATAGCAAAAACGCCGTCATCGCCACGCGGCCGGCGATCCTTTGGCGTACGAGAACGAAGGCGGCAGGGATACTTAGGAGCATAGCAAGCGCTGCGGCGAGAATGCCGACGATGAAAGACCTAATCGCCGCTCCGACCCATTGCGGTGAGCTTAAGACTTTCTCGTACCAAGCGAGGGTGAAGCCGTGCGGTGGCCAATCGATGAAGGAGGAGGTCGAGAACGATACTGGTATGACAAAGAACGCCGGCGCGGCGAGAAAGAACAGCGTTGCGATTCCGATGATCCATAGGACGCGTCGGGACATGGGCTTTCGGGGACGCGCAGGATCAATTGGTCGGATCGCATCGACGGCCTCTCCGTATCGATCGCAGAGCCAGCACATTACTTCGATGAACAAACGACCGACCAGCGATCCTAGCGCCCAGAGGCCACGCGGCCTTCGATCGACTGCCGATCCGCCCGTTTGGCCCGCGAGGGTGGAGAGTCCGAATAAGCGATCATAGACGTAAAAGATCACGAGTGACGTCAACAAGAGGAGCATCGCGACCGCGCCGGCAAACGCCCAGTTCAGCAGTTGATCGACCTGCTCAATGATGACTTGTGCGATCATGATGTCGCGCCCGCTACCCAACAGTGCCGGCGTTATGAAGAAGCCGAGCGCGGTGATAAAGACAAGAAGACCGGCGGCGGCTACGCCGGGCATGGACAGAGGGAAGTAGACTCGCCAAAAAGCCTGCCCTCCGCGTGCGCCAAGCGTTGCAGCAGCGCGTGGTAGATTCGTGTCGATGTTCTCCATCACGGAAAGCATCGTTACAACCGCCAGAGGCATTAGCGCGTGCACCATGCCTATAAGAATGCCGGTCATGTTGTAGAGCAATTGGACGGGCGGTTCAGCGTAGCCAAGAGCTGAGAACAGATCGCTGACCAATCCTTTGCGACCAAGCAGTACGATCCAGGCGAAGGTCCGCACCAGAAAGCTTGTCCAGAACGGCATCAAGACCCAGAGTACGAGATTTTGGCGTACGCGACCTGCAGACGTTGCGATAAGAAAGGCCAACGGATAGCCAGCCAAAAGACAGAACAAGGTTGTCCAGCCGGCGATCCTGACAGTCGTCCAGAGGACCTGAAGGTATACGGGAGACGCGCCCAAACGCATGTAATGCGTCGCGCTTAAGGCTCCATCCTTGTCGAGTACACTTAACCAAAGTAACTGCGCGACGGGGTAGACAAACAGCAAAACGAGAAACACGATGGCTGGCAAAAGTGGCCAATACCGTTCGAAAACAAGCTTGGCTTTCGGCGCCGGCATCTGAGCAACTGACACCACGGCACTCATCGCAACCCGCTCCGGTCGAAGAGCGCAACTGTATTTTCGATCGACCAACCGAGCCGCAAGCGCCTTCCGGGCTCGACCTTGTCGTTGGACGGGGAGGTCAGACTTGTTGCAACAACCTCTGTCCCGCCCACAAGATGAGCGTAAAGTCGGGTAACCTGACCAACGAGGATACGATCCCGCAGGTCGACCTCGACGACGTTTTCGGCGCTCTCTCCTGGGCTCAACGCTCGAACACTCTCGGGACGCACCATCAGCGTCACCGCGGACCCGGTTACAAAATCCGCGTTGGTACCTAGCGGGCGAGGCGCTCGGAGAATTCCGGAGCCGGGCACATCCACTGCCAAGGTCGGACCAACCTCCGTGAGCGTGCCTCGCAGCAGATTCGACTCTCCCAAGAAGTCGGCGGCGAAGACCGTCTGAGGACGGAAATACAAATCTTGGGGCGTTCCGATTTGCTCGATGCGGCCCTCGTTCATGAGGCAAATCCGGTCGGACATCACGAGAGCTTCTTCTTGATCGTGAGTAACGTAGAGAATGGTAACACCAAGCTCAGTATGGAGTCGCTTAATCTCCAACTGCATCCGGTCGCGCAGCTTTTTGTCCAGAGCGCCAAGAGGCTCATCCATGAGGATGATCGATGGCTGATAGACCATGCATCGTGCCAAGGCGATTCGCTGCTGCTGGCCGCCCGAGAGTTGCCTTGGTAGACGATCCGCAACATGAGGCAGCTGAACCATCTCGAGGCTGCGCGCGACCTCTCGGGAAATTGCGGCTTCGGGGGTTTTTCGCATTCGCAATGGGAAGGCGATATTCTCCGCCACAGTCATATGCGGAAACAAGGCGTAGTTCTGGAACACCATCCCAATGTCGCGCCGGTTCGGTGGAAGGTAGGTGGCGAGCTTTCCGTCTATCCAGACCTCGCCCGAATCCGGCAGGCCCAGCCCCGCGATTGCCATCAGGAGGGTCGTCTTTCCAGATCCAGATGGACCGAGAAGAGTGAGAAACTCGCCCTCCGCCAAATCGATGCTCGTGTCGCCCAAGGCGACAATGGCCCCGTATGCCTTACGCAAGGACCGTACGGATAATTTCACGCTCTTAGGCTTTTCCATCGAGTGACCGTCTAGACTTGTGATTGTTTCGGGGTCTGCGATAGCCCCCACGCAGACGCTCGCAAAATGATTCCGCCGCGATGTCTCTTTTTGCCGCGCTGCTTCGACCAGGTGCGGATGCATCTTGCTTTCCCCAAGCTCATATTTTGCAGTTATCGCTGCGTTGGCTAACCGAGGATCCAGGTGTTGAACCGCTCTAGCTGCTTGGTAATGTCCCGGCCCCAGGTGCCATCATCGATTACCAAGGCCATTTCAGCGTAGTCTGGGTAGGTACTCAGAACCTTGGCCCTAACAGGATCAATAAACTGAAAGGACTTCGGGTTCGCTGGGCCGTAGGCAAGGTAAGGAGCAATCAACGCCTGCTGTTTTGGTTGCGCACAGAATTTGAGAAACTCACGCGCCATCTCGACCTTCGGCCCACCCTTCAGGATGCAGAAGCCCTCCACCGACGTCAGATTTTGGTTCCACTGGATTGCGACCGGCGCACCCTCGTCAATGGCCGCTTGAACCCTCGCATTCCAGCCCTGCCCAATATCGACCTCGCCAGATTTGAACAGCTGCGATTGCTGCGCTCCGGCCGTCCACCAGATCGATACGCTCGGCTTTATTTCTTCGAGCTTCCGATACGCAAGCTCGTAATCCAGCGGATAGAGCTTATTTGGCGCGACACCAGCGGCAAGCGCTGCGACGTCAAGCGTTTGATAGGGATTGCGTCGCATGGTGCGACGACCGGGGAAATCACGAACGTTGAAAACATCAGCCCAGGTTTCTGGGGGCCTCTTCACCGTGTCGGTACGATACGCAATTACGACTGTGCTGACATCGATGCCCAAAAGCGTGGACCGGCGATAGGCTGGGGGGATGTCATCGAAGCTTGAGCCTTCGATTTTGAGCTCCTCCAGGAATCCAGCCTCACGTACGGTATTATGGGCCGCCATCGCGAGCAGCGTCACGTCCCAAACATAATTTTTAGTTTCGACCATCGAGCGGATCTGCGCGACGGGATCGGCTTGGGCGACGACACCGGTCACTTTAATCCCGGTCTCCTTTTCGAAGGGACGATAGAAGGCTTCTGAGTACGCCTTCTCGTAAGGACCGCCCGGGTCGCGCACGGTCAGCGTCCGGGTTTCAGCGCGCGCCGCGCTCGTCCAGATCGCGGGGCAAGCAAGGGCCGCAGCTCCACCGACAACAATTCGTCTGCGGGTTACGCCTCGTTTTGGTTTTGGTTCGATCCGGTCTGTCATAGTCCCCTACTCCTCTATGGCTCTCTCTGAGATAGCGTTTCCGATCAGACCTTGCGTTAATATCATAATACACTATATTATATCGTATTGCGATTGCAAGTCACCTCGATGAACCTTGCCCAGGTCGTGGTCCCGAGCATTTAGAACCCCGCTATGGATTCTCTTAGATTTAGAGAGCAGACGGGTTTATCGCCGAACGGTTGGGACAACCTACCCAACGTTGAATCCTCATTATTTCCAGCAATTTTCGGCGAAGCATTTCGCGACGCTTTTGCTGGGCCCCACGGCGTCAGCTCGTGGCTCCGCACGCCGCGAAAACCTCCCGGATCGAAAGTCGCCCCCAATAGGCAGACAGGCGAGCTGTCGATCACTTCGCCGCCGGGCTTCACGAATGAACCGGCGCGCGGTTGACAAGCCAGCCTTATATCGTATTACGATTATATAAACCGTAATGCGCTTCCTGCCAAAGGAGAGGATTTGCGATGCGAGTGGCACTTTTCCAGCAGATTGCCGCAGAGGTTTACGCTCACGTGCGAAGCGCCCTCGGGCGCGAACGTTCGTACGCCGCTTCCACAGCATGTTGAGTGCTGCAAGCTCGGAGCGGGATTAGTGAGAGCAGAACAGCCGCTTTCCTCTGACGCAGATGTGGTGGTCATTGGGGCCGGCGCGATGGGCCTTTTCACGGCAATGTACTTGGCCAGAGCGGGGCGAGACGTCGTCGTGCTCGATAGGAATCGTACTTGGGCGGAAGCCTCCGGCGCGAACGCAGGATCGTTAGCCGTCCAGAACAAAATGTTGCCG
>Ga0137412_10003306_pt1 | contig 12865 bp, 17 predicted proteins | sample CZODoug2_1_16fun_FD_122160 | JGI IMG/M metagenome (GOLD analysis project Ga0137412, IMG submission 122160) | Vadose zone soil fungal communities from Angelo Coast Range Reserve, California, USA - CZODoug2_1_16fungal (Hybrid Assembly) | ecosystem: Environmental > Terrestrial > Soil > Vadose zone...
GAATGCTTCGAACACGTCGTCCGGCTTGCTCTGATCCATGCGCTTCGCGACGTGCTCGTAGCGCTTGCGCAGGACGTCCACCGCTTCCGGCCATTGCTTGCCGGCCGTCACCAAGGACAACGCATCGTTCTTCACGCGCTTGCGCCACAGTTCATTCATCTCCGCCGCATTCGCCGGCCACGGTTCCTTTTCACGGTCGAAGTTGAAGGACTCGTCGACGTCGAAATCAGGCTTCTTCGATAACAGCTCGATGGCGTAGTTCATCCGCTCGCGGCTGCGCTGCTGGTAGCGGCGGAAAATGACGAACGCGGGTTCGACGTCCCCGGATTTGATGGCATCGTCGAGTTCGTAGCGGTATTTTTCGAATTCGGCGATATCGCTGGCGTAGAAATAACTGCGGCCGCCGTCGATCGCATCGAGATATCGATCCAGGATCAGACTCGACAGCCGGTCATCCAGTGGCATGCGGCGATAGTGTTCGCGCGCAATGATGTCGCTCACCCGGCGGGCGACGTAGTTCTGTTGCTCCGTCGGCGCGAGCGCCGCCGCCGCCGGCACCGCGGCAGGGGGGGTCATCGCGGCGCCCAGCAAGGCAGCCAGCCCGACGGCGCCTACGCAGACGGCGATCCCGGTTACCCAGCGTTTGGCCCATGGCCTATTAGTCATCACCGTACCCGTTCTCCTGTAAACTTCCCGCCGATGCCGTTCGCCCAAGTGTATACGAGCTTAAGATGCGTCCGTTCACCGTTTTGATCGGTATTGTGATGGGGTCGGCTGCGTCGATCACGTTCGGGCTGTTTGCCGTGCTGGTGGTCTTCGCGCTGCTGGCCGGACGGCACCCGGACCTGTCCCGTGAACTTCCACAGCTCCTCCTGAGCTTGAGCGCGTTCGGGGTTTTGACCGCCGCCAGCGCCGGTAGTTTCCTCGGGCAGGCCAAGGAGCGGTCGTGGCGCGGCTGGGCCCACGCCGGCACCCTGATCTCCCTTGCCGCCGTCGTGCTGCTCTACTGGCCGCGACGGGGCTAAAAGAGAAGTGGCCAACGGCAAGCGAGCATCGCAGGTCCACGCGGCCTGCTTCGGGGGCGCCATGCTGATGCTGGCCGCCTGCAGCGGCCAGAGAACGCCCCCGCCCTCGGCCGAAATCGACGAGACCGGCTACCGGGACGCCGTTCGGGTATTGGCATCGGATGAGTTCGAGGGCCGTGCGCCCGGCACCCCGGGTGAAGACAAGACGGTCGCGTACCTGGTGGGTCAGTTTCGCAAATTCGGATTGAAGCCAGGGAACGGCGAGAGCTACCTACAATCCGTGCCGATGGTCGAGATCCGTGCCGGCAGCGACGCGGCCTTGGTCGTCTCGGGCCGCGGGGCCACGAAATCGCTCGAATATGCCAAAGACATGGTGATCTGGACCGGCCGGGAGGCGCCGGAGGCGGCGCTGCAACGGAGCGGCCTTACGTTCGTGGGCTTCGGGATCGTTGCCCCGGAGTACGAGTGGAACGACTATGCCCACGTCGACGTTCACGGCAGGACGGTGGTCGTGATGGTCAATGATCCTGGCTATGGGAGCCGGGATCCCAAGGTGTTCAAGGGCAACGCCGAGACCTACTACGGACGCTGGATCTATAAGGTCGAGGAGGCCGCCCGGCAGGGCGCGGCGGGTGTGCTGTTGATTCATGACACCGGCGCGGCGGGATGCCCCTGGAGCGCCGTGGTGAACGGCCTCACGGGCCTCCACCTCGCGACCGCCGCCGGCGGCAGTCCAGGGGGCGTCGCCATCGCGGGCTGGCTATCCGGCGGGGCCGCCCGCGCGCTGTTCGCTCAGGCGGGAATCGATTACGAGGCGTCGACCGCGGCAGCCGCCCGACCGGGTTTCACGCCGATCGATTTGGGGCTTGCGGCCGACGCGAAGGTTAACAACACGCTGCGGCGGTTCTCGTCGTCCAACGTGATCGCCGTGCTGCCGGGCGCCAGGCGCAAGCGTGAATATGTCATCTACTCCGCGCACTGGGATCACCTGGGCCGGCAGCCGGTCGAGGCGGGGGGTGCGATTTTCAATGGTGCGGTCGACAACGCCTCCGGGGTCGCCGGACTGCTGATGTTGGCGCAATCATTCAGCCGCACGCAACCGCCGCCGGACCGGTCGATCGTGTTCATCGCCTTCACCGGCGAGGAGGCGGGATTGCTGGGTTCGGGCTATTACATCGATAATCCGGTGTACCCGATGCGCCAGACCGCGGCCGCGTTGAATCTCGACCAGATGCACATCGGCGGCCCGACCCGCGACGTGATGATAGTCGGCTATGGGAATTCCGATTTGGAAGAGAACCTGCGCGAGGCGGCGCTTCAGCAAGGCCGCGAGGTGCATCCGGATCCCAATCCGGAACTTGGCCTCTACTACCGGTCGGACCAGCTCAGTTTTGCCCGCGGGGGAATCCCCGCGCTGTATGCGAAAGCGGGCCTCGACGACTCGGCACGCGGTCCCGCATGGGGGCGGGCGCAGCTCGAGGACTACCTCGCGCATCGCTATCGTCAGACCGCGGACAAGTATTCCGCCGATTGGGACGTGCGTGGGGCGGCCGAAGATCTGCGGCTGTACTACGACGTCGGCAATCGGCTAGCGCGCAGCCGGCGCTTTCCTCGTTGGTACCCCAACAGCGAATTTCGCATCAGCCGCCATCAGGGGACCGACGCGCCCGGCCAATGAGGCCCGCGGCCGCAGTGAGGGCCGCAGCCTTAGGTCAGCGCTTGCCCACCCTCGACCAATTCTTCGTGCGGTCGAAACTACCCGAAGTATTGTAAGGATCCGTGCGCAGCGCGGTGTCGGTGCTGTGCGTTTCAATTTCCAAGGCCAATGCACGCTCGCGCTTGACTCGCGCCTGTTCACGGGTCTCGAAGGCGAGCGGCCCCCGCCGATCCTTCGAATTCTTGATCTCATTGCTCATCGACTTCCCTCTACGTTGCAAGTTGCCTGCGGCGGTGATTTCGGTATGGATTGCCGCTGGGGTGAATGTTCCCAAATCGCCGCAACCGGCGGCCGGCGCAGTGTTGAATTTGTGATGCAAGTCAAGCCGTATGTGACTTAACCGGCAATGACGGCGACTTATTGCACGGTCGGCGTAACTTAAACCGGCGTCCCGGGACGAGAACCGGCGTCCCGGGCCTCATCGCTGCCGCGCCGCCAGCGCGCCGGGAATTTGCCGGTCGTAGGGAACGGTGCGATTGCGCCCGCGCAATTTCGCCGTGTACAGCGCCTGGTCGGCGGCGTTGATGAACTCGGCGATGTCCGCGAACGAGGTGTGCTCGCCATGCGTGGCGCACCCGATCGAGATGGTCACGGTTGCTTGATCGGAGCCGATCATGTGTCCCGTGTTGCGGAATGCGGCGACGATCCGCTCGCACACGCCCTGCGCGGTTGCGGCATCGGTGGCAGGCAACACCACGACGAACTCCTCGCCGCCGTAACGCGCGAGCAAGTCCGATTCGCGCGTATTGCCGCGCAAGATGCGCGCCGTCGCCTGCAGGATGCGGTCGCCTGCCTGATGGCCGAATCGATCGTTGATGCTCTTGAAGCTGTCGAGATCCGCGAACGCAACGCTCAGCGGCCACTTGTGCCGCGACGCATTCTCGAATTCACGGGCCAGCACTTGATCGAGATGGGCGCGGTTGTAAACGCCGGTCAATGCGTCGCGGCGGGTCTCCTCTTCCAGTTCGAGCGCGCGGGAGGTGGAGGTCTCCGCGACGGCGCGCAGCGTGTTGATTTCACGCAACGCGTGCAGGCTGCGCAGCATGAGAACTTCGCGCGCCTGCTCGAGGATCAACTCGGGGTGCTGCTTGGCGAGCGGCGCGCACTCGAATATCGCTTCGGTCTCCGGAATCATGGCGCCGATGGTGCCCAGGACTTGACCGAAAGCCATCTTGTCGAGGCCGAGGCTCCGTTCGCTGCTCTGCGCCGTCTCGGCAAAGCAGCGCTGCTGCGCATCCAGAAGGAACAGATCCGCCACTTGGCCCGATAGGGCGACGCAGCGCTCGAATATCTGGTTGGGTTCGGCCGTGAACGCCAGTTCCACGCGGTGGCTATGGCCGATTGCAAGATGCAGGCGTTCCGGAAGGTTCCAAGTCCGCATGAGCCAGCCGCCGATTTCCGCATGGTCCGTTTGCAGCCGCTTTCTTTCGACTTCGGCGAGCGCCGCATGATCGCGTTGCAACGCTCCGCCGCGATAGAGATCGGGCATGACCTGGTCCAAGGCGAGCATTCCCACGTCCTGCAGCAGGGCCGCGAGAAAGATCTCTTCCGCCATGGGATGATGCATGGCGTCGGCGAGCGCACGGGCGGAGGTTGCGGCGAGCAGTGCGCGGCGCCAGTACAGCGGATGGTCGAGCCCGTTCGGTTTGCCGGAGCGCAGCGACTTCACGAGGGAGAACGAGAGCGCCAGCGTCAGCGTGGCGTTCAACCCGAGCACCACCAACGCCTGGCGTAGATTTTCGCTCTTGCGGCGCTGGGCGTAAAGCGGCGAGTTGGCGATGCGCAGAATCTTTGTCGACAAGGCCGAATCCAGGCTCAAGGCCTTGGCGACCTTGCTCATCTCGATGTCCGGGTCTCGCGCAAGCTCGATGATGTGCGTCGCGACCCCGGGGGGCGACGGGAAATTAACTAGCGAGCGAAGGTGTGCTTCGACGTCGGGATTCACGCGTCATGCTCCAACCAAAAACCGGGTCCGATCCTCTCTATCGGAGGTTAGCGTCCGCCGCGGTTGAAACTTGAGTATGGCCCCCAAGGCGGCCGGGATCGCTCAGGCCAGGCGCGCGCTGGCCCGCCACCACTGCCGCAGGCCCTTGAAGATCACGTAGAAGCCCAGGGGGCCGAGTACGACCACCCAGGAGGCCAGCGAGCCGCTCTGAAGCCCCTGGTAGATCCCCTTATAGATGCGGCCGGCGCCGGCACCCTCGTACCGCCCCAACGCCCAGGCTCCCGCGTAGAAAATAGCCACGGGCATGACGCCGAAACCCGCCGCCAACGCAACAGCGGCGCGAACCAGTTCTCGGGTCCATCCACCGGCCAAATCCAGCCGTTTGAGTATCGTTTCGAAGCGCATGGGCAGCAAGTGTAAACGAAATGCCGCGCCGCACGCCCAGGAGCCTGTCTGAGTATTTCGCGTGAGCCGCGGGCTCCTTGCTGTAGAATCCGTCCATGAAAGCCTGGACGCCTCAAGCACTGTACGACGCGAAACCTTGGGTCTTTATCGTGGTGGGCGCGATTCTAGCCGTCGGCATGATGATCTGGTCGTTGTCCGCCGGCCTGTGGAGCGTATGGCGCGGCTTGCTGTGTTTCGGTGGCGCGGCGCTCGCCATCGTTGGCGGAGCGACCTTGCAGCTACGGCAGGACTATCGCGCACGCAGCAAATGGCGGCGCGAGACGCGCCGTTAATGCGCACCGCCGTCGTCGGCGTCGGATACCTCGGCCGCTTTCACGCTCAAAAGTACGCTCTCCTGCCGAATTCCGAATTGGTGGGCATTGCCGACCCGTCGCCGCCCGTGCGGGAGGCCGTCGGTGCGGAGTTGGGTGTGGCGGCTTACGCCGACCACCGGGAACTGCTGGGCCGCGTCGACGCGGTCAGCATCGTCACGCCGACGCCGTATCACTTTAACGTAGCCAAGGAGTTTCTCGAGGCGGGGGCACACGTGCTGGTCGAGAAGCCCATGACCACGACAGTGGAGGAGGGCGAGGGTCTCATCGAAGCCGCGCGGCGCGCCAATCGAATACTGCAGGTGGGGCATTTGGAGCGGTTCAACGCGGCCGTCCGGGCTGTACAGCCCATACTCACGACACCGCGCTTCATCGAGTCGGCCCGGCTCGCGCCGTTCAAGCTTCGCGGGACGGACGTCGACGTCGTGCTCGATTTGATGATTCACGACATCGACCTGATCCTCTCCATCGTGCGCTCCCCGGTGGTCTCGGTCGATGCGATCGGCAGCAGCGTGTTTTCCAAGGAGATCGACATTGCGAACGCCCGCCTGCGCTTCGCGAACGGCTGCGTGGCCAATGCAACGGCCAGCCGAGTAAGCCTGAAAACCGAGCGGCGGCTTCGGCTCTTTCAGGATGACGCGTATGTCTCGGTGGACCTACAGCAGAAGGTGCTGACCGTGATCCGCAAGGGCGCGGGGATGGGCGCGGATGGGATGCCGCAGGTGGCCATCGAGGAAACCAACTATGAACAGGGCGACGCGCTTCGGGCGGAGATCGAAGCGTTTCTCGAGGCCGCCGCCACCGGGCAAGCTCCTGCCGTGACCGGCGAGGATGGGCTCCTTGCGCTGCGAACGGCGGTGAGCATCACCGAGCAGGCGGCAAGCTCGATGCGAAAATTAGCCTAAGGCGCAAGCCTCAAGGCGCGGACGGCGGCGGGGGCGGCGGCAGCGTCGCCCCGGGGCGAACGTCGGGGACGGCGGTAGACGGGCCGCCCGATGGCGACGGAAACTGGGCGCCGGGCTCCCCGTCCGTCACGATGACGCGGTCGACGAAGAAGCGCGTATCCGCGAAGCAGGAGGTGGGCACGCCAGGGTGTTCCGTGTAGTGCAGCTGCACGCGATGACCGACCGCTCTGTCGAGCTGCGCCGCCACACTCTTGTCGCGCACGCTGAACTGCCACATCTGGGGCGAAATCCCGGCGACCAAGTATTGGGCGATTTCACCTTCCTGGGTCTTGCACACCCATCCCTTGCGCGAGAACTTCTGCAGGACTCCGGCCCGCTCGCCGTCCGAATACGCCCACGACAACGTGAGCCAGCTCCATAGGCCGATTCCGGCGATCACGGCCACGATGAGGATCGTGAGGACGCGCATTCCGCGGCGCGGAGAGCTGCGCCGGGACGAAAAGTTGGGAACTTCGATGCGCGTCATGCGGGTAACCTTGCCCTGTCACGTATGTTGCGTGGAGATTAGTGGGAATTCGCCGCTGCATCAAATTCGCGCTCGACCGAATGAAAGATATTGTAGGATCGACGGCGTATTGAATAAATAATGTACGGAAGGGGATATGGGTACCCGTAGAAAGCCGAACTCCTTGTGCTTGGGAGTCTCCCTGTGCGCGTTGTCCTGCGGCGCCCTCGCACTGCAAGCGGTACAGCCGCCGGTGTTACCGGCGGAAACCAGCGATGTTGCCACCTTGTCGATCGCCGTCCCGCATCGATTCTTTACGATAGGTTACCGAGGCAGCGCGGTTATTTTCGACGGCGATAGCGGGAAGTTGGAAGGCCAGGTTCCGCTCGGCCAGGAGAGCACCTTGGCATTGTCCGCCGATAACAGCCGGATCTACGTCGGGGAGACGATGTGGACTCACGGCAACCGCGGCGCCCGCGTCGATCTGCTGTCGATCTATGACGGCAAGACCTTAAATCTTCTCAAGGAAATCGAATTGCCGGGGCGTGCCCTGGTCAACATGAAGTTCAACGATTTTAGCCTCAGTGCCTCAGGCAAGCGTGCCTACGTCTACAACATGCACCCGGCCTCATCCATCGTTTGGGTGGACCTCGTCAAAGAGGCGGTGGGAGGCTCGGCCGAAGTGCCGGGCTGCGCCCTGGTGTTCGCGTGGGGCGAGGACGGCGTGTCATCCCTCTGTGGCGACGGATCATTGGCCACCGTCTCGTTGCCCGCGGGGGGCCTGCCCAAGGTGAACCATACCAAGCCGTTCTTCGATGCCGTCAACGATCCGATTTTCGACAACAGCGTATTCGACAACGCCGCCGGGCGGGCGGTGTTCCTCTCCTATACCGGGCTTATATATGCCGCAAAACTCGGCCCCGAACCCGTCATCGAGCAGCCATGGTCGATCACGGAAGCCGCGGGGCAAAAGGCTGCCGGCACCGGCGTGGACGAGTTGGCGTGGCGTCCGGGCGGCAGACAGCCCATCGCTTGGCACAGACAGAGCGACCGGATCTTCGTGCTCATGCACCCGGGAAGCTATTGGTCGCACAACGATGCGGCGACCGAGATTTGGGTGCTGAATCTCAAGACGCATGCATTGCTCGCGCGGTATGCCGTGCAGGTCAAGCCTGCGGGAGTGGTCAGGAGCATCAGCGTCAGCCAGAAAGCCAAGCCGCAGCTCTATCTGCTCAATCCCGATGGAGGCGATACCGTGGTCGACGCCGACACGGGCGAGGTGCTGCGCAAAATCGACTTCGCGGACGGTGAAGCCGCCGTGGTGTCGAACTTCTGATCGGTCGGACAACCTCGCCATGTTCGCCCTTGTCCATCCCGACGCCGCCATCGCCATCCGAACCCTGATCGCACTGGTATTCTTGAGTGCGGCTACGGCCAAGATGCGCCATTGGACGATCTTCCACGGCGTCGTTGCGAATTATCGCTTGCTGCCGGTGGTTCTCGTCGGGCCGGTGACCTACGCGCTGCCGCCGGTCGAAGCGGCGATCGGTGCGACATTGCCGACGGGTCTGATTGCGCCGTGGACCGAGGTGGCCGCCGCTCTTCTGCTGGGCGCATTCGCGGTTGCGATGGCCATCAATTTGTTGCGCGGCCGCCGGCACATCGATTGCGGTTGTTTCCAGGGCGCCCTCAGGCAGCCTTTGCGATGGACCTTGGTGATTCGCAATGCGCTCCTGGGGTTGCTGCTCGTGGTCGCCGTCGAGGCGCCGTCGGGCCGACCCGACGGCTGGACGGTGGTCAATGGCCTTCTGGCCGGCTGCGCTTTATTCGTCGTCCTGCAGTCTCTGAACGCGTTGTGGGCCATCATCCCGGCGGTGCGCCGGCCGGGGCGGCCCGGCGTTCCCATGGAGAATACGTTATGACAAGTGCGATGGTGTCGCAGATGCTCCTATGGGTCGTCGTGATCCTGCAGGGTGTGACCATTCTGGCGCTGGCGAGGCAGATCGGCGTGCTTCATGATCGGGTGGCGCCGGCGGGAGCCCTGACAACCGCGGCGGGCCCGGGAGTCGGCGAGCAGTCGCCTCGCATGGAGGTGCACGCTCTGGCCGGCAACGCCATCACCGTGGGCGGCAAGCTCGCCGCGGGCAAGGCGCTATTGATGCTGTTCGTGTCATCGACCTGCCCCATCTGCAAAAAACTGATTCCGATCGCCAAAAACTTCGCGAAAAGCGAGCGGCTCGACGTCCTGTTCGTCGGCGATGCCGATCCTTCCGAGCAGCGCAAGCTGATCGCTCAGTTCGAATTGGACGAGCACTGCTTCGTCAACGGTCCCGAGGTGGGCATGACTTATCGCATCGACAAGCTGCCCTACGCGGTCTTGCTGGACGATGCGGGGATGATCGCGGCCAAAGGCTTGGTCAACAGCCGGGAACATTTCGAAAGCCTGATCGTCGCCAAGGAGACGGGCTACGCCACCATCCAGTCGTATCTTAAATCGCAATCGGAAGCGGCTTAACGCCGGAGACACTCGTGTCGAAATCCACCTTTGATAAATTCAGCGAACGCGTCACTCGCGGATTGGCGGGCTATTCGTCGCGGCGCGGTTTCCTCTCCAGGCTGGGCATGGCCCTGGTTGCGGCGCCGGTCATTCCGTTGCTCCCCGTGGCGCGTGCCGCTCCGGCGCAACCGTCCACCAAAACCGATTTCGCGCGTCATGCGCAGGCCAAGGACCCCAACAAGTGCGATTACTGGCGCTATTGCGCCATCGACGGCGTGCTCTGCGGCTGTTGCGGCGGCGGTGTGCATACCTGCCCCCCGGGTGCCGAGCCCTCGCCGATTTCCTGGATCGGAACTTGCGTGAATCCGGACGATGGCCGCTCCTATGTGATTGCCTACCGCGATTGCTGCGGGAAGCCCGTTTGCCAGGCAGGTAAGGAATGCGACTGCCAGAGCGTGGACCGCGAACTGCCGACCTATCGTCAGCAACTCAATAACGACATCATTTGGTGCTTCGGAAACGCAACGGCAACTTACCATTGTTCGACCGCCGCACTGGTGGGTTTGGCGAGTTAGCGCGTGTTGCGGGCGCTTCTGTGGGTGCTCGCTGTGGCCGTCGTCGCGGCCGGTCCCGTGCCGGCACGCGCAGCGGATGGTGCTGTCGTGTTCACGCAGAATTGCCTGATGTGTCACCAGGCGGGCGGCGTCGGACTGACGGGGCAATTTCCGCGGTTGGCCGGCCGCATCGCCGCGATCAGCAGCCAGCCCAAGGGGCGCGCCTATCTAATCGACGTGCTGACTTACGGAATGACGGGGACGATTACCGTCGATGATCAGTCCATCGTCGGACTCATGCCGCCTTTCGCACAGCTCTCGAACGACGACGTCGCCGTTGTGCTGAGTTATGTGCAATCCCTAGGGCCTCCGCCGGCCGGAACTCCGGCGGCGTTCACTGCAGAGGAAGTCCGGGCGGGCAGAATGGCCAACGCCGTCAAGACCGCGACCGACGTACGGGCCGAGCGGCAGTCCCTGGCAGACGCAAAAATCATCCCATGAGGGCACTGCTGCTTGTCGTTGGCTTGATGTCGACGCTCGCGCAGACGCATGACTCGATGGCGGAAACCCGCCCGCCCGCCATCCCCACGTTCACAAAACCTCAGAGCGATTATCTGCTCGGCTGCGGCGGTTGCCATGGAGAGAATGGAACTTCCAATTCCAAATTGGTCCCGGAGTTGCGGGGTCAGGTCGGTTTTTTCCTCAACACACCGGAGGGTCGCGAGTACCTCGTCCGACTGCCCAATGTCGCCTTTTCCACGATGTCCGACCAGGAACTTGCCGATGTGCTCAATTTCATGGTGTTCCGGATTGGCGGCGCCAGCGTCCCGGCCCACGCCGCGCCGTACACCATTGCCGAAGTCGCCCGCTTGCGCAAGCAGCCGCTCAACGAGGTCAGCCTCGTCGACTACCGGAAGCGCCTGGTGGAGATGCTGATTGGCCAACACGGGGCATCGCAGAAGCTACGCGTCTATGGCAGCGATCGGTATTAGGGCAACGATCGGTTGGATTTGGATGCGCCGGGCTAAAGGCGTAGACTGACGGTTCAATTGGGGCCGACCGGTTTCGACATGGGTTGCGAAACTGCAGGGGCGTACCGAGGTGCAGGTTCCTCGTTAAACCATTTGCAAACTTATAGTTGCCAATCAAGACAACTACGCTCTAGCCGCCTAATCGCGGTTGAAACCCAAGCGGCTCGTGCTGATGCGAACGTTTGGGTGTAGCGCTCATCAGATAGTGGGGCACACGTGTCTGGGGTGTGTTCAACGAAAAATTACCGGGCTGGCTGCGCGCTTTCCCTGCCCGTTGGGTAGTGCGCGGTGAGAACAATAGACGTGGCTACGTACGTAGATCTTGTAGCGTAGGACTTATGGACGGGGGTTCGATTCCCCCCGGCTCCACCACTAAGCAAACCACTGGGTGCGCCGCATGTGGACACCCTCAGAGGATGGCATGGACAGTGCCATGTCTTCGCTGGAATGTCCCCGTGCGGCGCATCGAGTGATTCGCACGGTGAGTCATGAACACTCCAACGTATACGCCGCCGCTGAAAACGACGATATGCAGCTGAAACTGTAGGGCGCGTCGTTACACGACGAGCTTCGCGCTCCGATGGTGGGGGTTGCGAACGACCGGACGATTCAGCGGCGGCTGGCCTTCATGATGCGGCCTTTGTCGCGCTGCCAGTCGCGGTCCTTTTCGGTGTTGCGCTTGTCATGCTGCTTCTTGCCCTTCGCGAGACCGATTTCCAGTTTCGCGCGGCCTTCCTTCCAGTACAGCTGCAGCGGCACCACGGTGTAACCGCGTCTCTCCACCGCGCCGATCAGATGGTCGAGTTGGCGCCGGTTGAGCAGCAGTTTGCGCGTTCGCGTCGGGTCCGTGTCCACGTGGGTGGACGCCGAATTGAGCGCATTGATATGGGCGCCGAACAGAAACGCTTCGCCGTTCTTCACATAGACGTAGGCTTCCGCAATTTGCGCCTTTCCGGCACGCATGCTCTTGACCTCCCATCCCATGAGGGAGATTCCCGCCTCGTAGCGCTCTTCGATGAAATAATCGAAACGCGCTTTGCGATTCCCTTATCGCGCTGGGAAATAGTCGGAAGGGTTCGAGAAAAACAAACGGCTAACCGGTATTTCTATGAGGTTGCTTATGTAGCACGCGGAGTGAACGGGCTTTCCATTCTCATCAGCAGCACTCTCCGAAAGTAATAGCGGGCTGCCACAAATCGCGCAACGGACTTTATTCTCAGCGTCGGGCGCCGGGAACTCCAGAATGTTGGTTAGAGTTTTGCCTAGTATGCTCATGCCTACCTCCACTACGGCAATGGCGACGTAGATGGCATGTAAACAAGCAAATCAATGACCATAAAAAGCACGCGCTAAGTGCCTCAGGGAACACGGAAATACTGTCGAGGATAGCGCGTTATCGGGTTAAGTCGGTATGCAAGATTGATAGGAACTACGCCATTTCTAGCTACCGCTGAGAACGGCACCACCAGAAGTTACACCCGCGTTGTAATAGGCAAGATAAGATCAGTCGGGAGGCCCAAAAAAATAAACAGCCCTGACTTATTTGGAAAATTCATTGGTCAATGAAATATTCGCGGTCTTTACATTGAAAACAGTATTTGTTTTCTACCTGAATGTTCGCTATCGTACGAACGCTTTGAAGCGTTTGACCGCTAGCCTGATGAGGGCTACTTAACTCGGGGAGGGGTTGGGTAGCCTATTTCATTCTGTGATTACGTTTAAGAGCGTGTCGGCTGGGTACGATTATAAAAGGTTCATGCCGCGGCCTCCGCTGAGGCATACAATCGCTTCAAATTTTCTAAGACAAGATGTGCATTTGCCAGGTTTTCTTTCTCCAGCTTGTTGTCAATATTCGCCTGTAACAACGCTAATGTGCATTCACCAATTGCTTTTTGGGCGTCCGCAATTCG